>Ga0179591_1276864_pt1 | contig 13720 bp, 15 predicted proteins | sample CZOMad2_1_08_16f_FD_182891 | JGI IMG/M metagenome (GOLD analysis project Ga0179591, IMG submission 182891) | Vadose zone soil fungal communities from Angelo Coast Range Reserve, California, USA - CZOMad2_1_08_16fungal (PacBio error correction) | ecosystem: Environmental > Terrestrial > Soil >...
GGGAAAAGTCCTAGTTTCAATCTGAATGAAAGTCAAAAATCAAGGACTAGACTCCTATGCTCTAGGATTCCAGAAAGAATACAAGAACGGGGAAAATGTGTCTCTAGATGTTGTCCGGGCACCGCTTCAGGGGAAAGTAGCGCGGCGTCCACTTTGAAGGGGGTTGGAAGGTTTAAAAAGTAAAAAGAAGAGGTGAATTGCGCAGCTGGAAGCCGGGCTAGGAAAGATCAAAAAGTTGAGTGTTTTAGGTTTCGCAAAAAAGGGCTCTTGCGGTCGCAGGAGCAAGGTGGTCGTCGAAAAGAGGGAAAATCAAAAAACGGGAGGGAGCCAAGCGGTAAGCCCCAGAGAAAAAAAGCAGCAAACCGAAAACTCGAGGTTTGGAAAGAAAAGACGGGTCAGGATTTGAACACAGAGGCGGAAAGAAGCTGGGAACTGATGCGGAGCGGGTTGCTTGACCTAGTTAAAGAGCAACTTTGTTGGCCCGCAATCAAGGGTCGAGAGGGGGGGGGGCTGGGGAAGCCGAAGCGAGGGAACTTGTAACTAAGGGGTTCCCGACAGTAAGATAAAAACCAGAAAAAACACCTATTGAAAAATCAGATTATGTGGAACTCTTTGGGGGCAAAAGTAAGTCTCATCCCTCAAGGGGTAGGAAAGAGGGTTTTTGCAATGACTTCGGCTGGTGTGATTCCAGAAAGTGGTGTGACTCCTTGGGAAGACTATGGCACAGGGTGAGAGTGCCTCAAGTACGACCAAAGGATTTTGCTCTGAAACTCAGAAAAAAATTGGAGGAGCGGGTTGGGAAAAAAATCGCCCCAAATGGAAAGAAACCCAATGCGGAGCCGCAGGTGGGTGTTGGTCGGTTGAGGATGGACGTGGGGCGGGCAGGAAACATCAACGGTCTTTTCTTAGGGGGCTTCACGAAGCCGCGCAACTCCTGGGATCGACCAGCGGGGTCTGGAGAAAGGGATGGACTTTGGCAATGGCAGAAGACAGCTCTCTTCTCTTGAGGTAATCGGGAAAAATAAAAAAAGTAAGAAAGGCCTCATCATGCCCTCGGGACCGGAAAGAAGAAAAGTGCTCACTCGGATCGGAGGGTGAAAAACGTGGCCAAAAACCACGAGCGTTTGTAATGACAAAGGCTACTGGGGTCATGATTATCGAGGGTGTGACAAAGAGATTATTCATCGGGCAATCACAACAGAAGGCAGTAAGAAGCCTGGAAATCATTCTACCATAGGCGGTAGCTGTGGGACGCCCAAATCTATTGTCTGCGGGGGACGCGCACCGCCGGAAGTGGGCAAAAAAAGTTTGCTCGCCTTTGAGGGAGCGCAACTAAAGAGAACAAAAACAAACTTATGGGGGGAAAGTGTGAAAAGTGAAAAAAGGTGCGGGAAGGGTAAGATTATGCCTTAGGGGAAGAAATGAGGGGGGTGGGGGGAGGGTGAAGTCGGGTTCGGGGAAAAAAAAAAACTAAAGTGTCCCCGACGCTGGTCAGCCAGACTGTATTTTGCGTACGGTTCGGGGAAAAAAAAGGCCAGCAAAAAGGGGAGTTGTGAGGGTGCGCCGGCATCCATAGGTCACAAAAGGGAAGGTCCCCATTGACTGAGCGGAGAACGCGGGAGAAAGAGTCGATGGCAGGCGCTCGGAGCTGTTTTTGCCGCTTCTTCAAGCTCTGCCATAGAAAAAACAACCCCGTAGGGATGGGAGAGAGAGAAAAGAAAAGTAGAAACTCGGATTCAACAGCTAGAGCGAGAAAACGAATTCGACCCAGGACCGCGATCTTGAACTCAGGGACATGGGAAGGAACTGAGTTCTTGGGAGATAAAAAAAAGGGGAATCCTCTGGTATACAATTGGCTCCTGGCTGGACTCTTGGTTTCTTCTCCATTGAGGGAACAAGGACAAAAATGCTAACTCCCACTAGGAAAACGCGAAACTTTAGTTGCGTTGCCGCTACATATTAAGCCAACTCCTTTTGGGGGGGGCACTAAGACTATTGGAAGTCAAAAAAGAGGGGTGCCACCTTTGTCACCGTCGAAAAGTGGACTGAAGTTTTCGTCTATTCTCGCAAAAAAACCTTTTCGCCACTAAAGCGAGGAGGGCCGCGCAACGCGAAGAGAAAGGGGAGGGTGCAGGCTACGCTCATTGAGAAATGAGGCGGGTCGGAAGAAAAGCTTTTGGGACGGAACGAAAAGAGTGAAAAAAACGGATAAGAAAGAGCTGCGCGCCGTTGGGGGAAGGAAACCGCGGGCTGGGGAGGGGAAAGACGGAGGGGGAAAACGAAGGATCCACGGAGTACGAAAATTGAAAGATTTGAATGATGGAGGCGATACGTGTCTGTGGCTACGAGAAAAAAAAATAAGGTCGTTTCAGGAATAAGCAGTGCCAAAACCTTCCCTTTACCTAAAACAAATGAAAAAAGAAAAGCAGAGGGGTGCGCGATTCGCGCCTACCAGAGGGGAAGGCTGGGGGTTCGCTGCGCCTAAAGTGCCAGAAAAGAAGAACCCGTCCAACACAATACTTCAGTGGCGCGAAGAGTGGGCTGCTGGTGGGCGACGAGGGTGGTGGGCCGATTTTGAAAACACTTAGGGAGACAAAGCTTTCAGAGAAAAAAAGTATCGAGGTCGAGGGAAGGGGGGGAGGGCAACCTCCTCAAACAAAACAGAGCCTTGGCAAATCGCGAAACGGGCTTCACACCAAAGGATGAGGCTGTCATACGCGTGGTCAATTGTATCTACACCCACTTGACTCAAAAGCTTTAGAAGTTACTCGGGGATGTATGCGATAGGTACGACGTGAACGGAATGAGACAAAAGGGTAGCCACAAGCATGTTCTGGAGTTTGGGTTAGCATGAAATGATCTTGAGCCTGGGAAGGGGGTCAGAGGAAGCGCGACGTGCTTCCATCAAACTTCCTTTCCGGAGAAGAAGGGTTAAACCCAAAGGGGTGGAGGCTGGCAGAGGGGGGGAACCGAACCAGCTCTCCTCTTACCATTCAAAAAGGATAGTACTTTTTAAGGTCAGTAAGGAAGGCAGGGTGGGAAAAAACTTTTTCCAGGCAAAAGCAGAGTCTGGGTGGCGCCGAGACTGTGGATCTGGGGGAACAGCTGGACGGCAGACCAGTCATAGGAGCTAACCACTGGCGCCAACGGGGAAGATTCGAGGGGGGAGGCCGAACAATTAGGGGACATCAGAAGAATCCGATGCAAGAAAAAACAACAGAAAAGACTTAAAGACCCATTTAAAATCAACAGCATTGAAAGGGGAAATGGGGGAAAAGGGGGGGGAATGGGAGGGGGGGGCGGGGGGAGGGAGGAGGGGGGGGATGGGGGGGGGACGGAGAGTAAGGGGTTACTGGAAGGATCGCCTCTCCGAAAGCAACAAGCCAAACAGGGGTATGGTTGCCAGCGGGCTTCAACATGCAGAGAAGGAAAGGACATCAAGGTGTGTTCTCCGTCGAACGGAGTAGCGACAGCGGGGAGCGCCGTCGGTAACGGGGTCGGGGGCTTCCTCAGCAAGATGGGAAACGCTTGAGAAAGGGCATCTTGACCTCCCTAACCAACAACAACAATTAGAAAAAAGAATGAATACCTGCGTACGGCCACTTCAGCTTGAAGCGAAGTCTACAGGCGAAGGACAGCTAGAAGGCGCTGTCACATGGAAAAGATAATATCACGATGCGCTGTGAAGGTTTGCCTAAAAGTCTGGAAGCCGGGTCGGCTGGACGAGTCCAGGACCACTGGAAGGGGGAAGTTTCTCTATGGAAACTTCCGGTTATTTGGGCGGTCTAGGAAAGGTAATTTAGATTGCGGGGTTGCCCAATGCCTTTTAGTCTTTTCACTGAGGCACTTATATATTGGCTGACCTTGGTTGGTTCAGATAAAAAGCCGGGTCCGACAGGTTACTCACAGAGAAGTCGCGTCCAACAGAAAAGAAAGAACCTAGGGGTCTCGACAACCGTCATTTGGAACCTAACGTCGGAAGAGAATTAGGGAACTTTGGGGGGGGAAGAGGAGACTGGGGAAAAGAAGTACCTCGGGGGGGGGGGGGGGGGGGGGGGGAGTGCAGCATTACTAAACGGGGTTGAGAGGAAACCATTCTCGAAGCGTTTGGGATTAAGAAGGACACTCATCGGAGGAAGATTGGGACGGATAAGAAAGTTATGAATCTGAAGCCACCAATCCAGAACCTTTAAAAAAAAAATAGAGAAAGCTGTTGTTTGGGAACACCCTCTAAAAATAAAGGAAGGCAACACTCCGAGGCCGAAAAGACGTTGGAAACATGTCGACCGGAGCACGCGGATTGTTTGAAGCTCATCAAAAAAGTGAAGAAGCCGTGTCAACTGATAAAGGCGGTTATGTTATTTGGGAGAATAACAGACTAGATACTGCTGTGGCTCTGGCTCGGGCCCAATTTCCGGAAGGGGGGGGGTAAAATCTCAACCATAAAGAAGGGGCTGAAAAAAAGTCGCAGGCCGAGGGAGGTGTTGGACTGGGGCTGGAAGGGGGTGCAGAGGTCAAGCAGAAGCGGGAGGATGAGGGGTTCGGCGGACGACATAAAAAAACTTATGGGCACGACTGGAGTAGGGAAAGATGGGGGGGGCATTCATGAAAAAAGACCGGACAAGGGCTCGAGTAGCTGGCGTTCTGGTGGAAAAACACTAATCGCCACAGTCATGCCAAACGTAACGGGAGCGTGATCCGTGATCAAGTAGGGGAAAAAAACTAGTTACAAACCACAGACGTAACCGCATGAACAAAAGGGGAGATTGGGAACGCGTAAGGAATATCACTTCAATAGTAGTCTCAAAAGTCGAAGATTCCAGTAGGATTTGTTGTTGGAACTAAACTTATCGGGGGAGGAACGCGCACGACCATCGAGGGAGGGGGAGAGTGCTCGGGCACTGTAGAAATATAACGAAAACTTAAAAACTTCTCACAAAATGGGTAGAAGGGCCAACTTGGAAAAGGCGGACGAAATTTAGACATTGTAAATTAGTTTAAATTATGGGTAGGTGGAAAGCGAAAAAAAAGAGGGAAAGATGGAAGACAGCAACCTAACGGGGTAAAGCAGGGCAGCCCGGGGGATCAGGACTTGTTCACGGACCTGGACAAGCATCAAAGACTGGGGGGGTCCGCCAACAAGGGGAAGGGGGAACCTTGCGCTGCGCAAATCACAGTGAACACGAGAAGCATCAGGTTGAAAAGAAAAAAAAGGGAGGAAGGTCGCAGCGCGCACGAGTAAGGCTGTAGCGCTGATTAGGTGCCCTTCTAAAACACGGAGGAGAAAGAGAAGAGCTTTGGAGCTCTGAGGAAAAAAGGCGCGCTGAATCGAGCGCCCGTAGTGGCTATGCGTGGGCGCTCAGGGAAGTGAGGGGCGAGCGCATGTGGATCCCTGGTGGGAAGGCGACCAATCGTTATGATGGACTGGGTGTGGGAAAGGCTTGGTGAGGCGCAAACTGCAAAACAGCAAAAAGCCTACGAGGACCCCCGGTGTTTGGGGGCTTGAAGACTAAGCCTTTTAGCGTGAAAAGAAAAAAAAAGAAGGGAAAAGTTAACTAAGAATAATGGCTTAAGTTAGGTTAAGAACTTTTGAAGGGAAACTCGCAGGGGAAAGGGAAGTTTTTGCTACGGAAGTGCACCGCGCCAACGGGTCGAAAGAAAAAAGCGCTGAGGCCGCGCACAACGATACTATCCGGGGAGCAGAAACCAAGGCGACTACGATGTGGCGATGATTCAGAAAAAATGGTCCTCTTTAATCTTTGTGGGGGCGCCCTCCCCGCGGGAAAAAATCGAGCTTCCGCGGGGAAATGCCCGAAGGAGGGGGGGGGGTTTGGTGAAAAGAAGGATTTGAAAAAAAACGAGGAGTATAAGCGCACCCTAAGGGCCTGGGCAAGGCGGGAAGGGGTGGGCCTTTTGCGGGAATCGCCGCATCTCCGGCCCTTTGGGGGGAAGGTAGGAATCAAATCATTTTGACAATTCCAGTGCCCTTTACAGGAAGTCGAGGCGCAGCAAAGCTTGGCCGCGAAGGAGCTCCTACCTCAAGAAACCGGAGGTGGCTGCTCCTGCCGGGCAAGAAAATACAACCGCCAACAAGAACAAAATCCAAGGAAAGAGAGGGTCGGTCCGGGGGGCGCCTTAAAGGGGGTGTCCTTTTGGAAAAAACGCGAAGGGGAACTGGGCTCTGGAGGGAACGCAACAACATCTATCCAGGATGTGGTACTCACACACCATCCTCAAACCCGCAAAGCCACAATACTAAAGGCTTAATCACCGGGATGAGGCAATAGCGCAGGGCGGAGGAGGAAAACGGTTCAATACTTGGGGAGAAGTCGGGTACTCTCGGAAAGTCGGGGACTGAAGGGAGGGGAAAAAAGCCACGCCTACGGTCAATAGTGTTGAATGGGCTGGGTAGCTGCACGTATTCTCTGTACAAGCTTTCTTCGGCAGGGGGCATAAGGGTTTCTTCATAAAGCCCCAAAAGCTGCGAGCGAAAACGTGGGAATGCATAAAGGAACGAGTCGAAACGTCCATCAAAGTTAAAGAATCGTCTGGGAGTGTAGAATGGGGGTGTCAAAGCGAGACCAGTGTCGCAAACTCCAGTCGTTCGCTTCTGTTTGGAAAAGAAGGTGGGGGACTCGGCACTTTTTTGGGATCTTTTGCGGAAGGGCTGCGGCTCCGACGGGCCTGCTTGGGGGGTCCTGAGAAGCAGGCGAATGAATAGGGCATGAACTGGAAAAACAACTCAAACGATTGGAGGGGCCCTCCGGAAGAATATAGCAATACAGCAAAAAATCCACGCTCAGTAAATCAATTAAAAATTTGCGGCCGAGGAAAGAAGCAGCAAAAGGGAAGCCTGCCAGGATTACATACCAGCGAGAGATCGTTGAGTAAAAGAAAGTCCGATGGAATAGAGGGAAGAGATGCCTCATCGGGTATGTCCTTGAAGTACATCTACAAGATGAAACGCAGAAGGAGACAGATCTCTCTAAAGGAGAAAAGAAGAGAAATGGCTGAGTCCTTCGTTCAATAAGGAGGAGTACGTCAAAACCGGGAGCGGGGAGGCCGCTCTTTCACTATTCCGTCGCAGGGCACAAGCTAATGCCTGGTTCTAGGTATGTTGCAGGGGCAAAATTACAACGTGGCTGGGAGCGCGGAGGGCCAATTTTTACCTGTGTTGGGGGGGAACGAGAGAAAAGGGGGGCGTCCGGAGGAGTGCGAGCAGGGGGCGAAATTGATCTGATGTAGATTTCGGACGTGGTAAGGGGCACGCCCTCTGGGGCGCTGATCGAAAAGCGAGAAATGTTTCATCAGGCAAATAACAAGGAAAGGAGTTCTAAAAAAGGAAAAGACTCTCAAAAGCGCGGAAGGGCCCACGAACCTGAAGAATGGTTGCAGGGACAAACTGGTATCTATTGGTCACAAAAGATCAGTAAGCAACAAGAAAAGTAGTTAAAAGGGGGGGAGGGATGTGTTACGTGAATGGAAGGCAACTTGGGTCCAGCAATTAATTCAGAGAAGGTGAATTAATACACCCGCCCGAAAAAAACAGAAGAAAAATTAGAACATGGCCAATGGGGGATAAAACCCAAGAAAAAATAGAATGTGGCTACAGGGGATTTTGGAAAAGGGCCGGCTCTAACCGAGAGGGGAAAGGCGAAAATCTGATTGGAGTAAACTGGCCCCGCACTCTTTGAAGGGGGGGTTAAAACAGGTGGTAGAAGTTGCAAAAGAGTCGCGATGGCCAACGTGTAGTGATGCGGTGTTCCGAGTCCTAGGAAGGCGTGCTTTTGAAGATGAAAGGAGGAAAAAGACCATTCCAAGGGGGGGTTCAGAAAAAAAAAGAGTCCCCAAAGAGAGGACACCAGAGTTCAGCCAGGCTAATGGAGGGTTTGGACGTTGGGAGGGGGGGCGGACGTCAAAAAAGGCAAAAAAAAGCATGGGAGGTTGAAATGGGGCGGGTAGGGGGTCGGAGAAGCGACCTCCTGATTGGAAGCATTATTTCGCAGCGAATGGCTAGGGTAATTGCATTCAAGGTGTACGCGAAAAAAACGAACAATTGCTAGGGAGGGGGAGGGGGAGGAGAAAGGGGAACCGGGAACACGTATCGCAAAAAGCATCCAAGCTTCAAAGAGCAAAATAACTCCGTGCTCAAGCGGGATGCAAAAAAAGATTTTCTTGAAACTGACGAAGCGAGGAGGGGGTAACGACGTAGGCAGAGGACAGCAACGCTGCAGGATCGTAACAGAAGAGGAGAAACCATAGAGCCTGTGGGAAAATCAGTCGTTGGCGCGACGCAGGGCACTGGACCAGCTATTAGGTTGCGACAGAGGGGGGGGGGTGGGAACCGCCTAAAAAAGGAAGCGCATAGAAAAACTTCAAAACGACGGAAACACACGGGGGGGAGAATTAAACCGTTGGAAAACGAAGAGCCCATTATTGATTTAAAAGAAATGGGTTTTGGAATGGGGACAGAGAAAACGGTTGTAAATTCAACGCAATACCACATCTCTGCAAATCCCGCTTTGAGGGTAGAGGGGGCGGCTAGACGAAGAAAACCACATTCAATCATCGGGGGGTACTGGGCCTGCACCAAAGTAGGCGGCTGAGAAAAGGAACCTCATTTCAGAATTCACGGAAAGAAAATCGCGAGAATGGATCGGAAGAGTCGCTCGATAATGTTGGAAGACAGGGAAAGTCCGCCTCATGTCTACTAGAACAAAAGGGTATTATTAAAAGAGAGATATGGCCATTAGGAATATGAAGAACAAATATCGAGCGTCAGGGCTGCGATCGAATAAAACACGGCAATGGCTGATGCACCTCAAGAAAGACCGGAAGGGGTCTTTTTGACATAGGAGTGCCGGGAAAACAAGTACAATCGATGGGCTGAAAAAATTTTTTTCTCGTTTCTGAAGGAAGGAGAACAGCCAGCGTTCTGCCCTCGGGCGGGGAAAAAAATTAGTTGGACTTTTGCAAGACAGCCTGTGAAAGAGTGGAAAAAACCACAAACGCAGTTTGGAGTACAATGGGAGGCTTCCTCAAACTGTTGGAAAATTTAAATTAGAACTAAGTTTGTGGACGGGGGGGGGGTTTTTCTGGTATTTTGGGAAAGGAAGGACCAAACTCGGGTGCCAAAAAGAGGAAAAGCTAAGTGAGAGGAGACGAAATCCGATGATGGGGGTCGTTCAAACTAACAAAGGATGTGGTTGATAGTGGTGAGTACTGGAAATAGATTTAATCTCTGACTCAAAGTGCGTGACAAACGGAGATAGGAAAAGGGTACTCTGAGAGGGGAACAGACTTCGGTGTTTGGATACTACGTTGAAAAAAAACGCCGAGCGCTGGGAGCACGGGGAAGCGCTCAGCTCGAAGTGTGGGAAGCGAGTACGTGGTAATTGTCTAAAGATAAGAGACATCATCACATGGGGATTTTTTCGCGTTTTCATGCAATTTGAAAGGACATTCCGGTAAAGAAAAACAATGCGACAAGGAAAAGAAGGAGGGGTAAGCTCTTTCGAGAGGACCGAACGAAGAGAGATACGACTCTTTCTGAAAAACGCCCTTAAGAAAAAGCCTGAAAAACCGTAACATCTCCCCTAGGGACGGCGGAAGGGCTTAGCGAAAACCTCGCTTTGTGCGAATTTAAAACCCTCCTCCTGACATTGATCGATCTTTTCAGAAAAAAAGCTCGATCTGTGAAAGAGGCGTCGAAAAGGGGGGGGTGAAACACCGCCGTTTCCAGTACGAGCTTCGCAAACATGGGACGAAGAACTCTTTCTTTTCGAAAAGGGGGGGGTAATAACTTGGATTTACAGGAGTTATGCGTGGAGGGAAGTCTTTAGAAGGTTATCCAACGTCAAATAAGATGTCAATATTTTCTGTCGGTTGTATAATCGCTGGATTAGCAGATTACCTCAGGAAACAATGCGCGCAGGTTCTTGGAGTCAGGGGAGGGCCACAAACGCTGTCGGGACTGGGACGGTAAACCAGGGTTGACCAGGGCTTCACGATGGAACGGCACACAAACTGGGGAGTCAAGTAACTAAATTCTGGAGGAATTCCGCAGGTAGAGGCAAGATGACCAGGTCGAAGGCAGCCGAGCGGGTATTCGTTACTCTGGGGGGACGAAAGGGTAAATCTTTGCGGACCGTGGTACTGCTCCGCTGGAAGGGAACTAAGGCTGTATCCTGATTAAACGGACGTTCTCAGAAATATCAACTGAAACTAGCACCTCAAAAAACTGGGCTGGGTCAGGCCAAGCATTATGGAAGCCGGACAAGAATCCTGGAGGTCCATCGATTACATAAAAGGGGAAATTGGATTCAGAAGAAGAATACCTCATCCCTTGTCCCTGAGGGGCAAAAAAAACAAATCTAACCATAGTCTTAGATGAAGAACTGCGCAGAAGAGAGGGGGGGAGGGGGAATATCCTCGTTGATGGATTGGACCTTGGGCTTCCCGGATTGGAATTCCTGAAGAAATACGTCGTCGACAAACAAAACAAACAAACTTATGATGAGGGAAGGGAGAGCTGGGGACGCTTTTCAAGATTATAGGAAAGAAACTGAAATAACGTTACGACGAGGGGACGCGCTGTCTCTAGGATGGAAAAGAGCATACGATGAGGTTCTCGATGTGGGTGCAGGGAATATTATCCTTGGCTGCAAGATCTCGAAACGGCCAGGAAAAGGCCTTGGGGTAAGCGCCGTGGAGTCCTGAGGGGTATTGCGAAGGGATGGGGCGAATCATTGCGGAATTAAATTTTCCAAAAAGTGGGGTAGGTGCTTGGCCCGTCTGAATAGCTTCTTTGGCGCAGGCTCAAGTGGTGAGTCAAAGCCGAAGGTGAATCGGAGTACACTGAGCACCATATAGCGGACCAAAAAAATAGCAGGGGGGGTACAAAGGGTTCATCTATGGCCAAAAAGGAAAGTACGCCGCAACTGTAAGTTTAAAGGATTAAGCGGGGGTTTCTTACCAGAAGCATTAAAAGAACGGGTGGGGGGAAACTGAAAGGCCATCAGTTTGTTTGTTTAAGGAAAGGACACACGATTTATCACGGGGGGAACCGGGCTAAGAGTATATAAGAAGATCACAACCAGACAAAATTTACCGGGAAAAGAGGAGGGACCGTGTGGCGAACCACGCCGTAAAGAAAGGAGGGGACCTCAGAGGAGTAATCCGCAGTCGGGGGGGGAGGTGATACCTTCCGTCACAGCAGGAGTTTTTAAAGCGACTAAAGGGGGTGACGCCTTTTCCGGGGCGCCGGGCGGTGATTTGGGGAGGCGGGGGCATCAAAGACCAATCGCGAGACGGCTGTTTGAAAAAAAACTGAAGAAAAGATCCAAGGGAACCTTAGAGGTCAAAAATCGCAAAAAATCGTCGCCAAAAGGAAAAGCTTCGCGCAGCGAAGGGATTTGGGGTTAGAGGGTTCAAGGGCAGGCTCAGAAACAGCATGTCTTAGACAACTACGCGCACCGAATGATGTTAAGAGAAGTGCTAGGAAATTTGACCTTTGGGGGGGGGGATGGGGGTCATTTCGGAAAATAGAAATGTCTCGGGGGCGTAGATTTGGAGGATAGGAGGGAGAAAAAACAAACGTAATCTCCGAGGAAAAGTCAAGGAGAATAGGGAGGATAAGTCTACTCCTTCTAAGCGAGCATATACGTTAGAAAACACCATCCGTCGGTGGCATTTGAACACGGCAAAAGTCATGGAGTGGTCACTCGGGCTATCATCGGGAACTTCAAATCGTCAGTACGCAGGGATAGCAGGTAATCACCCAGAGGGTTGAGACAGTTCAAAGTCTCGGGACCTTTGGAGAGTTAGGGAGAAAAAAGGTGTCAAGGAAAATGAGTAAGCATAACGAAAAATCAAAAACTTAGTTCTAAGGCCAAGTGGAAAAAAAAGTTGTCAAACGGGAACAGAGCGGTAAAAAAGGTTAGGGGTTTGATTGGAAAAAACGCTGAGCTGAAAAAGGACGCAAAAACTACACGGGCCCGAGGGGGGGGGCGAAGGACGGCTGGGAGTTTTAGGAAGGGGGGGGAATCATGAAAAAAAAAGACATCCATCATCGAGACTGGAGGGCGGACCCAACGGACGGCTGATTCCAAATACCAGTCCATCATGTGGGAAAAGGACTACTAGGGTCGAATTAGCGAGCGCAGCTCGAGCTGGTGGGTAAAGAGGATAAGGTCCCATCAAAAAAGGACTCAACAAAAAAAGTGTAATGAAGGATGGCCATGAGAGGAAAAAGATGCGTCAAAAGCTTAGGAGGAGGCGGCGCGATCGGGGGGGACTGGGAGAAAAGGAAAGCTATGGGGGGGCGCTCAAGTTACCTGTTAAAGGGAAAAATCCGCCAGGTATCCAGCTGGCCGAAAGGACGATGGCAGGGACGGAGGGTGGGGTTAACAATTAAGCAAAAAGGAGAAAAACAAAAACATGACCCAGTTTAGGGGGCTTCTTGCAAAAGGGAAAAAGGGGGGGGGCGGTAAAACCGCAAACCTAGGTTAAGAAATAATGGGGTCTGTAAGAAATTGGAAATGGAAACGGAAAAAACTAAGGTGTGGGGGGGGGTTGAGACAGGGGGGGGGAGTCTATTGCTCTCGGTCCTGAAAAAAAGGGCGAACTTTGGCGCACGCAGGGAAAGTGCGACGCCGGGGGGAAAAAAGCAAAAAGAAGGAAGGTCACACAAGTCTAAAAAGAGCTGTGTGAAGGTACAGAAAGGGAATGAGAGATTGCAGGGGTGATGGGAAAAGGAACGACGTCAACAGGAGACTATAAAAGGGAGTTCTCGCCGTTTGGGATGAAACCGACGGGAGTCGGTAAGGATTTCAACGCCGATCGGGATTGGAGCACGGAAAGGGAGAGACGAATCAGGTGACTTGAATGAATGGTAGAAGTTTGTGGTTTGGGAACTGTTGCGAAGATCTGCCAATAACGCAGCCCGCGTTGGGGAGGAGCGCGAGGAGATTTGGCCTTCTTCCGGAGACATTCCTGAAGCACAAAGAGGAAATCAAGAGGGGAGCTCGTCGCCGACGGAAGAAAAAAAAGACCGGGGCGTGCGGGACTAAGGTGCCACTAAAAAACGAACCAAACAATCCCCTGCCTGGCGCGAAAGGGGACTGAGGGGGGCGGCGAGGCTCTGGGGCGGCAAGGCAGGGAAAGGTAGAGGGCTTAAATACACAGCACATGCAAATGAGGTGCTACTTCTGAAAGGTCCTCCACCCACCTGGCCCATCGAGACATAAAGGGGAAAAAGCTTCAGAAACAAGGGGGGAGCGGGGGTGGAACATCATCGGAAAACACTGTTTTACGAAAAAATGTTGGGCTCGTGAAGGGCGGCGAATCGTTAAGGCACAAGAGGTCGGACAACTCAGAGGAAAAGGGAAGAGGTCTGTGGGGGATGGGAAAATAACTTTCTGGGATCAAAGGAAGGGAGAAATACGCGGTCAGGGGAAGTTCATTCCATCAGACTAGTACAAAACGTCCGAGAATGATTGCGGAACACAGGGAAGCATGCTCACTAGGTACGGACGCATCTTAAAAGAAGGGGAAACCGAAGTGTGGCTAACGCATTCTAGTGGAAAATAGATGACCACAGTCAGGGGAAGGGAAAACAAGATTCGTGGCCGTCTATGCTATTCATTTTCTGTTGCCTTTTTGGAAAAAAAATCATGGCGTCAAAGCGGAATCCGCCCGGCCTTCTGCACTTGGTGAACAA
>Ga0179591_1300018_pt1 | contig 13720 bp, 18 predicted proteins | sample CZOMad2_1_08_16f_FD_182891 | JGI IMG/M metagenome (GOLD analysis project Ga0179591, IMG submission 182891) | Vadose zone soil fungal communities from Angelo Coast Range Reserve, California, USA - CZOMad2_1_08_16fungal (PacBio error correction) | ecosystem: Environmental > Terrestrial > Soil >...
CTGATAAGGAAAGAAGCAGGGGCTGACTTCGCATTCATTATTATCCTTAAACAAAAAGACCAGCTTACCAACTTGGTCAAAAAAAAAAGAAAGAAAGACGAGAACGCATCGCGCTAACAAGCGTGGGGTGCAAAATCAAATCAATGCTGTCAGAAGATTTCTCGCTGCTTCCGATCTCTTTCGACGGAAGATAGTCTACAGTGAGGGGAGTTGACCTGACTCTCGGTAATTCAGGAGTGGTTTGTCGCCAACCCCGGCTAAAAGGGAAGAACAAAACTGGGGAACGACGCAAGCGGAGATTAAAAGGAGAATGGGTCAAATAAGAGCAGGACCAGGCCGGCTTACTGATTGTGGGAAATCCAACGACTTTTGAAAAGGATTCTTAGAAAAGTATGCCGGGTAGTTTCTCAAAGAAAGAAGGGGAGGAAGATCGATCACGTGGGTAGTGAGCCTCTATCCAGGAGGACTTAAGTTCGGAGCAGACCAAAAGACGCGGGGCGGGGGGGACGCGACAAGATGGCAAGGTTCATTAAAAAAAGGGGGAAGGTATTTTAGGAGAGAAAAAAGGGAGGCTATACGGTCGGATTAGAGGAAGGACTACAAGGTGCTACAGCTTGGTCAGCGGGGGGGGGGGAATGGGATTGGAGGGGGCTCAAAAAGAAATCGGGGTTGGTCAAGGTTGAGGATTGAATCCGAGGAAGCTGTCAATTACCGGAGGGGGAGCAGTTTCGGGGACTGTAAACGGCGGCCGCATGTTTGAGGTGGGGTCAAACCGTGCCACCGACTGGAGGAGTGAACTCGGGGCGAGGGGAAACAAAGGAAACCTTCAAACCCGTTTCCCCGCAACTCACCGTCAAAAAAGAGGTTGTTGGAGGACAAGGCAGTACGCCGGCCATTAAGAGTAGACCCGTGAAAACAAAAAGCATAGCCTATTTCAAGCGAAGGCGCTAAATCAAGCCTCTGAACACCTAAGGTCTGGGATCTGAAGTAAGTTCGGTACTCGAAAAGGAAAGTTGGCTCCGTGAATGGCAGTATCTCTCTAACTTTTAAGCAGGGGAATCCGGAAGTTCCATCGCTTGCCAAACGGGACTACTTACAGGAAGAGAGTAAAGGTTGAATCGGCTTTTGGGAAGGTTGGGCCAGAAGAAACCATTGATCGATGAATATGGACAGTCAAAGTTTTAAAAACAAACACTCTGGCGAGGATTTGCTTAAGCACAGAGTAAAATTCGCGAGAGACAAAACTGAGCTGCACTTAAAAAGAAGGAGCTCCATTTTTGAAAGGATATTGTGGAAGAAAGGGGGGAAAAAAATACAAGAACAATTGGGGGAAAATCGTAAATTTTGGGGATCATTGGGTAGATAAGATGGCGAGAGGATAACCCTCTGGCAACATCAAGAAAAAAAAGGGGGGGAACCACCAGCGCGGTTGCGCAAAAGTAAAAAGCAACTCCTAACTGAGGGTCAGCGTCTAATGACCCGCAAAACCACGCGCAAAGGGGGTTGATTGCTTTTTTGTCTCATGATCGGGGGGCGCCGGGGGGGAGAAGGAGCGGGGTGGTTTCAAACTCACGCGCAAATAGTTCACATCAGAAAACACGCTCCCGGCCTCTCCCCGGCGGGGAAACTCACGGTATACGGTCAAAGAACAAAGGCTGGTCGGACTGCGGCCAGAAGCATCAACTAATAGCCGCGCCTGGCCATGGTTCCAGAGACGCATCTTGAATTTTATAGGTGTTAGGAAAAAAAAACGCTGGAGTCAGTTGAAAAGGAAGAAAAAAAATCGAGTATGCGCCAGATTGGGGTTTATGACCAGGGTGGTAGGATATTTGGGGTAAATCTGGGGAGGTGTTACGAGTATCGGAAGGAACCAAGGACTCTGGCAACACGATTCTTAAAATCTTCGCCGGGGGAACCCCGGCGCGAAGGGAGCGGCAAAGACTACCGGGATGAAACTTCGTGTCAAAACGCTCACCAACGCCCGGTTTATCAACAGTAACGAAAGAAGAGTAGAAGCCTTAGGAAATGAAAAAAGGGGATTTATTGAAAAGCAGCAAAGGATCGTTGGCAAATGTTCATTAAACGCAGTTCTAAAAGAAAAAATTAGGTACGCTTTAAAAAGAAAAGAACAAGAAACGTAAAAGGAGTTCGCCCCGGAAGGGGGCCGCCGCATAACGCGCCATAAAGGAAAGGGCTTTTCAAACCGGCAGGTTACGCGGCTGCAAAGGGGACTATTTATTTCCGCCCTCTAAAAAAACAAAGGGGGGGATGTAGGGAAAGATAAGAGATGCGGACTCGGCCATGGGAATTTCCTCGATGAGGGGCCGATAAGAAAATACCCGGGGGACACACTTAAGGGAGTGAATCGGCGCCCATTTGGAAAATGAGGCGTGTTGATTGTCGTTACCGTATAAACGGCGAAAAGGGCAAAAAAAAAAGGAACAAAAAAACCCCCTAAAGAACAAAAAAGTCCTGTCTTTCGGGTTTTGGAGTTTGCGCAGACAAAACTTGAAAACAAGCCCCTTGGGGAAACTTCCGCAGTAAAAAAGAAGAAGAAGGGAAGAAGGGAGGACTTAAAGAGAAAAAGTTCCGGAGTTGGGAGATTCTGGGGAGTGGGGCGGGACGGGCGACACAAAACGATCGGAAAAAGGGACTGGTCCCTCTACGCTTCAGAGGGTGATCTGGTTAGGAATCTAAGGATTCGTCACTAAATTGGGAATAGATTGCCGTGCTCTGTAAAGAAAAGAGGAAAACCAGGGGTAATCATGCGTACTGCCAGCATCGACGTGAAGGGGAAAAAATGACGCGCCAAATTTGCCGGAGTTATTTGCAGGACAAATCAGAACGCAAGGGAGCATGGCCTAAAGCGTATCGGGAGAAGCATGCGAAAAACGCATTCCGGGGGATAGCAAAAAGGGATAAACGGAGGGATGTAACGCTAACGGGAAGTCCCAAAATGTGTGGCTGGGGGGGGCTGGTGATAAGCGTTCGGGGAGCATGTCTGGAAGAAGGACCGGCAGACAAAGAGAACCCGCGGAAAGGGAACATGATAAAAGGAAAAACAAAAACATGCGAACTTTGGGTGGTGCTGGGAGTTCAATGGGAACGCTTGAAATAAGTTCTGGTCGGGAAAGGGAGAGTTTGTTAATGGGGAGGAAAATAACGTCAGAGGTTTACACCGGGCTTGTGGGACAAGAGTTCCGGGTATTTGTAGTCTAACACAAGATAGAAAAATGGGAAAAAGCGGGGAGCTCTCATGGGGGGGTTTGCAGTTGTTGCGGTGCGAGGGAAACACCAAGACACACTGAAATTAGTGAGAAAGAGGGAGGGGGTGTGTAAGTGAAGGAACCGGTCGGGTGCGCGCTAAATTGAACAGTGGGGCGGGAAACGGTCCAAAAGCACTCCGAGGAGGGAGGGGTGAAAAAACCGGGACTTGAATTGACCAGAAAAGCATTCAGCTTGGCTCTAGCCAATCCTCAACGAGGGAAACAACTCAGCGTGTTAAAATTATCCCTGGGAAAGGGAGGGGACTTGCTCTGGAAGAAAAAAGAAGTAGAGCAGAAAAAAGGGTTAAAGGGCGAATACCAAAGAAAACCTGAACATACATGAGGTTCGAGATCACCGGAGAAGCCCCCAAACCCCAAAAAAACCATTAAAGTCTGTTTGAAAATAGATTTTCAGATGCACAAGGTCTGTGGAGCTGATGAGGAATGGGTAAAGAATGGAAGGGTGGAGAAGGCCTTTGGAGCAGAAAGGGAAAAGGGGCGGGGGACGGTGATTGGGGGAAACGTGGAAGGGCGGACTGGGGAACGATAAAAAAGAAAAGAACGAACATGGACCAAATTTGCAGATAAAGCCCCGGAAACGAAAAAAAAAATGGGGCGACGCGGGGGGGAAACTTTCATTTGGCCAACGCCGACTGAAAAATAACTTGGCAGCAAATTTTGGGGGGTTGTTTCCCGTCTTGCGCAAAAGAAAATTAAACGAAATGGGGGAAGGAACTGACAGAAGAACATGAAAATTTGAGCTGTAAAAAGAAAGGGGGGTCAACTTAGAAGTATAACGACGGCTTTCCAGGTGGAAACATTCATACGAAGACCGAATGCAATCGGGGAGATCACGCCGAAAAATCTGTTTGAAGGATAAAGGAGATGTCCTGAAGCGGTTGAGGAGCGAACAACAAGCCGATGGCAGGGTTCGCCCCTTCTACATACAGGTGGAAAAAGAATCAAGTTGGGGAAAAAAGACAGCCCAAAAGGGAGGGGACTTGAATTTGATAGGAAATGAAAGAAGCAGGAAAAAAGCCGAAGGAATGACGGGAGAAAGAGTGATCCCGCTGAAGGGGGGGGGGGGTATTAAAAGTGGAGCTCGGAATCTTAAGAATAAGTTAGGGGGGATTGGCAAGTGGCCACCATCTCCTGAAACGGAAGGAATTCCTGGTCGGGGCCGGAGACGAACTTCCGACTCTGATAGGTGCACAAAGGCTGACCAACAGGAGGCAAGCTCATGTATTTGGGGGAAGAAAACTGTGCTAAGTGAGCGGAACGGACGGTAAAAAGCTCTCGAGAAAATGAGAGGACCAAACATTGGTGGGACGGACTTTTGGGAGGAGAGAAAGGATCCCCTCCTCCTTGGCAGAAGCCGTGGATCACGGGGGTTATCGGCCTAAACAACAACACGGAGGAGATTAAAGATCTATCACGTGAATCAATTCGGGAAGAGGTCCAGAGTGTATACGGCGCGGGGGCCAATTTCAGAAGCAGAGGGGAAACTATTTTTTGACCGAGCGCAAAGAGAGAACACAAGGCGGGTGTTGACCAAATATCGCTGAGACAGGGTTTGAAGGCTAAGGAATCGGGGGAACCTCTTTGCTGAAATTGTTCCGGGGACCCTTAGGTAATCGTTTCTTATGGGGGAGCAAAAAATACCGTCTAAATTCCTTAGGAAAAAAAGGTAAATCAGATCACGGGGAAAACCGCGCTGTGCCTGAGTCGCCGATCTGGAGGGGCTTCCAGGACGCCTGACCGGGGTCTTGGGTTTACCGATTCAGCCGAAGGAAAGAAAGACTGGGGTGGGGACCCACAGCTTGAGAGCAATTGAAATGAGAAGGGGCGCAAAAGGATCGTAGAATGTCTAGGGCTGGGGGCGGTGGACGATCATCAATGAGTCCGTCGCAACCACCCAAAAACGGGCTAGTGGGAGCGCGAGTCGCAGGTAGCACCGCTTAAATGGTATGAATGTTCTAAGAAAAGAAGCATTAGAAGACCTTGAGGGGAAAAAAATCTGTGGTACCGCGTCATTCAAATTGCGGGACCATGAAAGGTGTGAGATCATCCAAGGGTGATTTTGAGGCAAAGGAAGTAAAAAGTGGCAGGAAAGGGAACAGATTTCGACCAGGGAGGAATTGGAATAACGCGGAACCGCTTTTTGTCGTGGGGCTTCCTTCAGTTCCACCGGGGGGGGAACATGGTTTTCCGTGCTTTCTTTGGGAACGGGATTATAAGTCGGCGAAAACTTAAGTCGGCAACTGAAAAAAAAGAACGAAAGGTAAGGGGGGATCTCAGGCAAAAGCTCGTCTTAAGGTTGATTCCCATAGACTGAGGAAGAAGGGGAACCGAATTGGAAGCGCTTAAAATCAGGAAGTAAGAGACCAAGCTTTATGGCGGCATGGCGGTCTCCGGTTATGGAAGGGGGGGGTTGGCGGTCGATCAAGAAAAGAGAAGGTTTAATCATGAATCCTGGACTCAAGGGGAGCACGCTTCATGGGCACCCTGGGGGACCGACAGGAAGAGGGATGTAAAGCGCGTTGATCTGCTCCAAAGGAAAGTGAGCGCGAGGAAAGGTGAATAATCACAAGGGCATTTTTTGCAAAAAAAAAAACGAGCTCTTAAAATTCCTATACAATCCAAGCGGAAAAAGTTCAAGCGCTCAAAATTAGCGAAACGGAAATTAGAAACCCAAATCGTCTTTCAACGGTGTTCAGTTGTGTGATCAGAGAGAATTGGACTAAACAGGGGGGGAGGCTTCGAACGACCTTTGTCAAAGGTGAAATCATGTGGGGAAGGGAGGAGGAGGACCATGGAAAAGTATCCGATAAAAAAAACGGGGCAAAACGTCTGTTTCGAACCGCCAAAGAAAAAAATGAGGGGAAACATTCCACCTACCAGGATTTCAAGCGCAGAAAAAAAGAAAGGCCACTCCGAAACCTTTCGCATGTGTGGTTGGAAGGGGGGGGGGTCAAAAAATATCGCCCGATGCAAAAGCGGGGGTAAATTTCAGGGCAAACAAGAAGAAAGGCCAACTAAAATCAAAGAAGAATCCAAATGGCTCCCGCGGAAAGGGATCTTTTCCGGAAGTCCTGTTAGAATGCAGGTCTCCTCTCAAGAAGAACGGGGTCCCCATACTGTATGGGCATTGTCTCAAGGAGGGAGTGTGGGGTTCTTAAAGAGAAGGGTTGAACTAGTTGGCAGGCGAGAACGCCAGACGTGTTTTGACCATTTGGTGAAAGAAGATTTGTCTTTCATATGCCGTTACTATGCTGGGCAGAGCGGCAAAGGGATACTGCTTCGAAACTACCTTCTCTCCGGTAGACGCTAAACTAAAAGTGGACAGAAGCTCGGGGAGGACGAAACAACATTCACTTTATCGCAGTATCCCCGGAAAAAGGAAGGGAAAGGAACTTGAGTACTCCGGAAAAGGATTTATTGCAAGTGTGCAATCGTTTTGTCTTAGGGGAATAGGATTTTATTCAAAAAAAAAAAAATAATTACGCAATGGTTGAAAAGGGGGAGGAAAGACCCGCAGGCAAACACGTTCAAAAAAGAGAATCGGGAAACTCAAAGGTCTGGCCGGAGAACAGGCGATTTACGGCTGGCGAAGACGTATTACCATGTGTCGGTGCGACATCAGAGCAAAAAAAAAAAGGGGGGATGAACAGAGAGATGAGGAGCAAAAAGCATGCTTAGTCTCGAGAGCCAGCGTAGTGAACGGCGCGCGGAAATCCATTTGGTTAAGGAGGGTGATTGCTTGAAAGGATTCAAAGAGTCGAAAGCTTTTGAATATCGTGGGAAAGTAAAAAACCGCGAAAAAAAGGGCAGAAGTTACTTTTTGATTGCACCAGGAAAAACAAAAATAAGACAAAAACCACAACAAAAAAAGAGATGCATACAGGGGATAAATTGCAAAAGGGGAGACTCAGTGGCTGTGGTCAGGAGGGGTACGTTCCTCACGGTTGGGTAAGGCGATAGGGGGGGGAGTGCAGGAGGCCACGACGAGGACGCTGAACACATCTGGGACTCAGCTACCCAGGCAGCGGGTTCGACGATCAGGGAAGCGAAAGGTAGCACCGCGTTGTGAAGATCTATCGCAATGGGGAAAAACGCCTTCGGGGAACGGAAAAATAAGGCAAGACCAGGGATAAAAATCAATGCGCGCGCAAGAGGGAGCGGGGTCCTCAAGCGCGCAAAAAAACGTGGCTTGTTGTAAAACACGAATAAGGACAACTACTTGCCGTCCAGTCCCATTATGAGAAAGATAAAAGTCCGGGGGGCGTAAAGCCTGAAGGTTGGGGTACTTCTAACCACGTTGTAACATAAAACCACGATGGGGCTTGCTGTGTGGAAGGTGAAGTAAGAGTTATCGTGCTCGAAAGAAAACAAACCCCCCAAGGTAACGAAGGCTCAAGCCATAACCACACATGCGAGGGGAGGAGGGGGGTTTTGTGTGTTCTGCGAAGTAGTTGAAATAGTTGATGGGGACTAGGACTTGTCGGTAAACGCAAGAGTTGCGGCCAGGTTTAGGGGGGGCCAAGCATCCTCAGAAGGGGGTTTATGAGGATAGGAGAGGGGCAAAGAGCGCCTACTACGAGGGGGTTAGGGACATATTTTTGTAAGGCCCCCCCACATACACACCTGAAAATTTATATGTGGGGTAGAGATCCCGTTCGATTTTTGCGAGGGGAAGGGACCTACAGGGATTTTTAGAGACAAGGTGCCGCCGTAAGAAGATCGGTTTAATTGGTGGAGGGTGAGTACAGGGGGGAAGGAGTGCATGACGAGGCGGGGTGAGAGAGTCAAAGGGGCAAAAGCTGTTGAAAGAAAGAGCTCCGGGTCCCTTTTTCCCACGTGGGGAAAAGTGAAAAATGAATCGTTGCGCCTAAAACACGTATTAAGTTAACCCCTTGGCGACGACGAGAGCCCAAGAGCAGGTCGGGAGAGAATCTCTCTGGTAGGGAACAATCCCCCTATAAAATAAAAATGGTTGGCTCAGGGGACATCCGGATTTTCAGCAGCGAAATTAAAGGCTGTGCTGAGAGAGGAGGAGGCTGTAGGGGAAATTGGCGATGCCGGGAAGAAAAACACGTGAAGGGTACGTTTTCAAGAGTTTGAACGGGGTTTGAGTGGGGGGGGAGAAAAACCTATGGGAAACATCGCAAATGAAAAGTCTAAGACCGGGGAAAGGTTTCCAACTGGAAAAGACCAAGACGGGTATTTTTCGTTCCAAGCAAAAACAGGGAGAATTGGCGATTCACCAACTGAAAAGGAGAGGGTCATCCTAAAATGACAACAAGATGTGAAAGAACCGACTTGAACAAAGTTTGAATGGGGGGGGGGGCTTTGTTGGACGGCCATTGAAAGGAAGGTCCGACTTAGGGAAAGGGTTTGGTAACCATGCATAAACAAAGAAAGGGAAAACCTCAATTTGCAAAGCGGGTCTCCGTCACACCATCCTGAAAAAAACGCTGTTTGGAGGAAGAACTAAGGATCGCTTGGAATCGCCAATAAGAATAGTCAGCCATGACCCCTATTAATTTAGAAAAAAAGAATTGTAATAAGATTGAACGGAACATGTAAAAATGCGGAGGGGGAAGAGGGGCCACCATGACACAGGGAAGAAGAAAGACGCCGAGAAGCACCCCGCATTCGCGTCCCTTGGAGGCTGACTGAATCATGCATGGGAGGTTGTCTGCGCGCCCATCGAAGGAAACTAAATTAAACGGCCAGAACAAGGCAATCAACGGAATCTGACCAAGATCTTCCGGCATGAAATCTGATTCCGCAGGGAGTGGGCAATACACAACTGATCTTGGTGAGAGAAGGAAGAGGGACTCTATGTTAAAACAATTTTGAGAAGGGTAGAATAGGGAAAGACACCTCCGCATGGAATCAGGGAGAGTATCTAGATACAACAAACAACTGATAGAAGAAGGAGAGGATAATTGAGAAAATTTTCGTACCTCAGCATTGGCTGGGAGATCAGGTTGGTTTTAACAATTGGGGGTCGTCACGCATCTCAAATTTTTTACCAGGCTAAATCTCGGACACTTGGGTGGCCAAATCAAGCGATTCAAATGAAAAAGAAAAAAGTTCAGGACGGCGCGGTGGGAAAAGGCAGATGCTCTTTGTGGCCGTCTCGAAAGGAAGAGGGTTCGGGTGGGCCCAAAGACCAACGGATGGACAAAAAGGAAGAGGTCAGCAGCCAAAGTGGACGCAGACGAGGAAAGAGAAATGCGTGAGGTTAAAAAAGGCCGCCGGCTTCCCGTCATTTGGGGACCTATTCCAAGAATTTCGCTGAGGGGGACCATGATCTGGTATTCAAAGAAATGAGCAAAGGCGCGGCAGGATCGATCCGGAGAGGAGCGTTGTGGGAAAAAAACGAAGTAAACGTCGCAAGGAGCCGGCCAACAAGGAAGAATTGGTTGCATGCCAAAACTTGGGAGTGAATGCCAGGGGTCTTGAAGGAATGGTGCTAAAAAAAAGAGGGAGGGGAGAATGGCTCCAAGAGTGGGTCCTCTCATCAAAGGGGGGGGGCTTGGGCAAGAAAAGGAGGGGGGATCATCCAATTGTCATTGGAACAGGTATGGCCCAGACGGAAAGGGTTGACGGGAAACGCGGGCCTTTCCACGGGGAGGGAGCTGGGGCAAGTCGGCGCCCTCTTTTTGCAAAAGGTTGGGGCTCATGAAATGCCGTTCCATTAACTGAAGAATGTTAGTTGCCTTTTATGAAGCTTGTAAATGCTCACACACGAAACCCGTGCAAAAGAGAAAAGAAAAGTCAAAAGAACGAGGTGGTTGGACCAACGGAAAAAAAAACAAGTCCATAGTAGCCAGTTAACTGGAATACCCGGCAAAATGGCTCGCACATCCGGTGAAAAAAGCGCTAACAATCCGGCTGGCAGCGACCAACAATGGGGGAGGGGTTCGGGGAGGGTCCGAAAAGCGGGATACAGAACTTCATGTGTGGGAGCCGGGGGCGAAGGCTGCATTATCAGGGGGGTTTCAGGAATACAATGGCTCCGGAGCAAACGAGTCCACCATGGACAAAACCGGGGAAACATTAAGAACTGAGGCGTGGGGGGGGGGAAAAGCGGCTTGTATTTGGGGGAAGAGAGCACAGAATGAGCCTAAGTCGAAAAGAAAAAGAAAGGGAAAACTTTGGTTAAAAACAAACCGCGAGGAAAAAAGGGGGGATGGGAGTATAAAAAGGAACCAAGGAGGGTAAAGGAAGCGATCCCAAGGGCTAGAGGGGTCAAAAACAACTCTCTAAGAGGAGGGGAAAGTTGTGGCGAGAAGGGGGTTTGGCCAAAAATATGTAAGGGAAAAAGGTGTCGTCGGCTCAAAGAGTTGGGGTCATCTCCGAATAAAATAAAAGTGATTGTGCTACATGGAAAGGGAAAAGATGGGCCACCTACAAGAAAAAGGTGGCAATTTGCTCCCAAATGAAAAGAGCAGTCCACTACGAACTATGGAAGTGATGAGCCGAGCACGTAAAACCCAACGCATGGGTGGGGGGTGTGGTTTTGGCAACGGAAATCAGGGGGCTGCGGGTGGGGGGGGGGGCAGCGCGTCTCCAAATAAGAGTCCAAGGCGGAATCACCAAACGACGCCATAGAAAAACCTTTACAGGAACGCCTGGGCCTTTCATCATCAAGGGGGTCTCCCGCTGAGGCAATAAGAAAATGAAGGCGCCGCAGACGTGATCCGTGAAGAGTAGGCATTAGCCGTAATAAAGCGTGGCATATTTTGCCAGGGGTTATACGCCACGGTTTAACGGAGAAGGGGAACAATAGAGTAGGGGAGCCGCGCATTTATTGAAAGTGTGGGGGGTGTTACATGGTTCAAAAAAACACCAAGAAATCGTTTGTACGAAGGGGAAGACGACGCAGGAGTACGTTTACTTAAAAAAGGATGGATAACAGCTTAAGGCGAGGAAGGAAAAAAAGCCCGGGGCAGCTGCGTGAGGCGGCTCAGAAATTCAATAGCAGTATCAAAGCCGAATTAGGAAGGAAGAGTCACGTATTCTTCGGAAAGGGGGAAAGCGACACTAAAAGTTTGGCGATTTCAGTGAAAAGGGAACGGGGCGGAAGGGAAAACTTAAGGAGGGTGTCAGTTGTTGGTCCATCCCGAGCGTGGCAAAGCAGAGGCGTACCTGATTATTGACCCGAATAAGGAAGGACAAAGACAAACCTCGGCGAAGGGAGAAGAATCGGAGGCTATATACATGAGCATGCTTCTAGAGTGGGACAGCAGACGAGAGACAAACAACAGAGAAAAAATCTAGAGGCGAACAGATGAAGGTCATCATCGCCACTTATCGCAAACGCCGGAGAAAAAAACCCCCCAAACAGGGGTGAAGGAGAGAGGGGCGGCGGAATATCGCCCGTAGTAAAAAGCTTTTTTTGAAGGAGGGGAAGTACCAAACCACAAGGAAACAGAATTAGTAGGAAGTTTTTGGTTTGCCGAATGCGCGGGGTAAGGCTGAGATGGCCTTCCTGCTGGATTCATAGAGAGAAAAGGAATAAGAGTCTAAGAGAAAATTTTCAGCGTTTGGCCAGGGGGAGAAGGCGAAAAACAATCATGGGCTTGGGGAGAAAAGACTATCACTGACAGTTCCAGGGGGGGTTCCGCCGCGACGGATGGAACTCTTAAAACATCCGTACGGAACGTAAATAAAATCGAAAGATTGTGCCGAATCGATGCAAGACGGAACCTGGTATGGTTAAAGCCAAATTGCAGACAACCAAGGAAAAAGAATATTCGAATTATCCCAGTTCCTGCAAAGCGGCAAAAACTTCAGATTGACCACGGGGGCGACCTCATGCAACGCTGGCCGGAGAGGGATGCGCGTCAGCGGATCTTCAGTGAAGCGGGAAAAAGAAAGGCGTGGGTTACCCGGCTACCGTCCGTGACAAACAGGGTGGAGGGTCTAGTGATGCGGGAAAATTATCGTGCGCGTACACGGACAATGCACCCGTAAACACCGCAAAGAGCGTCCGAATGAGGAAAAACCAAACATAACACAGGGGGCAGGTGGGGGAAAAGTTAGGGTGCGTCAAGACTTATATGTTCGTCGGGGGATGCCTCCTTGGAATGCAGCGCGAGGCATTTGACCCCGGTTAGTCTGATTGGCAGTGTGGCGAATGTAAGCAAATACTTTTGGAGAGGAGTCTAACATGATAGAAATGGGCAAGATGTGTCAAGACAAAAAGTTGTTTAAAGAGGGGGTTTAGTCGAAACCCAATAGCAAGAAAGGAAATTAGGGGGAAAGAACGGAGTTGTGGACATTAAGATAACGACGGGGGGTATCACGGAGAACGGATTTTATCGACACGAAAGAAGACAAGGCTGTGTGGTTGTTTGGGAAGTTGACTTGGTTGTACCGACGTCCTAGGGATCTAAGGCGGGGAGGCCAAAAATACAAAATTTCCCCACGAAAAAGAGGGAATGTCTGATCACGTTGGGAATTGAATGGCGACAAGGGAGTCAGGGAGTCGGGGCGAGCGAAACGCGACCAAATCAACCTGCGCCATACAGGGGAGGAGAAAGACCCAGGAGCCATATAATTAAAATGGAAAAAACTGGGGGAAGAAAAACTTAGATAGCCTGAAAAGGTCTGGCGATAAAGGACATGAGAAGGGATTGAAGCGGCTAAGCTATAAGAAGGTCGGGCTTGGAGCGAAAAAACCTAGGTATTTTTGTGAAGGGGGACTAAAGTGGAGATCGCTTGCAGTCAGGAGAACGAAACGAAATATCATTAAAGGGGATAAGCCCACGCAGCAAAAGCGGGTCACAGAAACGGGTTCTTGCAAGCCGCCGACTAAAAAAATACTGGCACGCAGTTACCCGGTTCCGCGGATCGGCGAAATACTGCAAATGACACGAAGAGTATAACCCAACTGGAATCATCAAACATTATGCGCTACCAATAAGGATGTCTGCCCTAGAAGCAGGAGAATGAAGGAAATTCAGGCCGTGTAGACAACCAGTAAGATCAAAAGGGAGGGGCTTTGCGTCTCACCAGACGGAAGCTGTTGGGGCCGGAATGCCGAACGGGGAACTGACGGGGTCCACGGATCAAACAACCTACCGCGCAGATGTGAAGAGAAGGGAAAGGAGATCGGATGGGAAGGGCAGAAACTAGACAATTAGCGTGTGGGAAGAGCCAACAAGACAGGCAGTCCCTTTAATCCGATGAAAGAGAAGGAGAAGGAGTAACAACATCAGAAGGGAAAGAGGCAAGGCTTTTACAAAAACGGAATGGTACAAATCCGTTGAGTGGGGAGGCGGGGATCAACCATCTCCTGAAAACACGCCGGGGAGAGAACTTACTAAAAAAAGAAAAAGGGGATCTCCCAGTGGGGGCAACGTATCTTCAAAAAGCCATGAAAGAATGGCCTAAGGTATTTATTTTGGAAAATACGGGGGACTCGATGTCACCCTGAG
>Ga0179591_1345563_pt1 | contig 13719 bp, 17 predicted proteins | sample CZOMad2_1_08_16f_FD_182891 | JGI IMG/M metagenome (GOLD analysis project Ga0179591, IMG submission 182891) | Vadose zone soil fungal communities from Angelo Coast Range Reserve, California, USA - CZOMad2_1_08_16fungal (PacBio error correction) | ecosystem: Environmental > Terrestrial > Soil >...
AGGTGTCTAGGTATGTTACTGTTTCTTGGGGGAGGTGAAAGTGTCAGGAAGGGGAAGGGGTGGCTAATAAACGTAAAGGAAATCTTGACGTCGGAAACTGCAAATGGGTGGGCAAGAGGGCTCAAATGGAGCCCAGCTTACAGATCTTACACTTGGAGACAGTGGTGGGTGGGGGGGGTGGGGAGTGGGGTGTTGGGTTTCCTATAACCGCGAGGTAACCTATTTCATACTCAAATAAAGCATGTCTACATAGAAAGGAAAAGAGAGCCAACAAAAAAAAAAGGTTAACATGAAAACAATCTGATCGATACCGACCTGAACATTAGTCTAAGAGGGAGAACCTAACCTGCCTCTAAAACTAAAAAGACAAAGAAGGAAAACAAAGGGACTGAAGCTGAAAGGACTTTAGCCGAAGACCCAAATCCAGGAACACAAGAGAACCAAACCAGTCAACCCCTTAAGGAAAAAAACTCACTATGGGAAAGAAAAGAAACGGGAGGGAAGAGGTTGGATGGAGACGGTATAACGCAAGCCCCGAAGGTCGTAAGGTGACCTCGCGTAACATATACAGGTGAACAAAAGCAAAAGGGAGGGGGAAACAAGGAAGAAAGGGGGAGAAAAAAGATAGAAAAAATTTCCCCGCTCTTTCTGCTTCGGTTACCGGGAGTGTTTTACTAATTAGTCAAAGTAAGAGGATGAGTCTTGTACATAGGAAAAGGAGAAGGAGGTGGGGGTAGAAAAAAGGGGTTTGGGGGGGTTGCAGCACCTTCATTATTTAAAGGTTCTATTAAAAGTAATGGAAAGGGGGGCTTCATTCAGTAGGAAAAAACCAAAGAACCAAAAGCACAGCCCATCCTTCTAGGAAGCTTAGGGGAGAGGGGGGGGCCAGAAGTAAAAGGCCCCTTAAAAAGAGTCAAAAATTCGAGTTAAAGAAATAAAAAGAAACAACGAACTTTAGAGGTCGCAAAGCAGGGAGGGGGCTACTGGAAAGAAAGGTCTTTGGTCGGATCGGAAGGAGAAAGGGAGAAGAGGAAAGCTAGCACAAATTAGAATTCCGGGGAGAAAAGAAAAACTGGGGAGGGAAAAAAGGCAGGTTCATGTTGGGACTTAAAGCATACGTGAGCAAAGCTATGAGAAGAGGAGGCTCAGGTTGAAGTTTAAGGACGAATTGCTTTCAGAACTAGGAGGAGAAAAGGACGAAGTCATTAAGAAGGAGGAAGAGGTTATCGGGGTTTGTCAGCCCGACGGGGTATACATAACATTGCCGAACTAACGGGGAAAGGTCACGAGGGAGCGGGGGAGGGAAGGGGAAGGGGGGAAAGGAGGGGGGTAGAGGGTGTCACTACCAGCTCCACTTGGGAAGGGGAAAAGCAATAAGGGGGGGGGCAGTGGGGGGAAGGGCGCCAAAGTATTACCGAGAGACAGGGGGTAGGTAGCGGGATGGAAAATACGATAAGAGAGGGGAGGGGGTGAGTAGGGGGAGGAAGCCTTTGGTTCTCCATGGGGGTCAGGGGTAGTTGTTAGTTGGGAGGGGCCTCGGAGCAGTTAGGAAGTTGGAAATCTATGTAGGGGGGATAGGGTAAGGGGGGAGAGGGTAGTTTCGGGGGGATGAGGGTGGTCTTAAGGAAGGCGGGGTTATTGGGAGGGGGAATTGTGGGGGGAAGGAAAGGTCGGAAAGGGGGTTTGAATACCAGCTTTGACAATCGTCCGGCAAAGTACGAAACGACATCAACAAAGGATCCTAAAAGGGAATAGTGAAGAGGGGGATGGTCTGGGGTACCTCAATAACCCGAGGGTAAAAACAACTCCTCCCTGATCTTTGCAGAGGAGGGACAGGGGGACGAGTTTCTGGGGGGGGCCATACCAACGGCGGATACTTAAGGGGTGTTGGGGCAGCAGTAGGGGTTAGTGGGGGCGGAACCTTCAAACGACGAAACTGGAGAAAGAAAGGAGGGGACGAAAAACTCCACCGTTACACCGGAGTGACGTTCGGAGGAGGGGGAAGGGGTAGGATTGGGGAATCGGCGTGTCCTTAACATAAGAAATCCTTGACCAGACGGGCTACGTGGGGGAGAAAGTATCAGGGCTGTAAACGTACAACCAAGGACACCCTTCGCCCGAAGGAAGTCAGGGGGAAATAGGGAGAAAGGGGGTATGGTGAGGGGGAGGCCTGGTGAAAAACAGTAACAGTGAAACGTTAGGGTTCGAATGTTAGGGGTCTCACCAAAAGAGGGAAAAAGAAGATCTCCCTAACCAGAAAAAAACGAAAAAAGGGGGGGACCTTGGAGGTCTAAAGGAACAGCTACTCTACGAGGTAAACCCCGCCCCTCCGAAAGGCAATAACGTGAGCTGGAGTTTTTGGAAGGGGGGTTGGATCAGGAAATTTACGACATGAAAATGAGAAGCGACATAAAAGACTGGCGGAACGTTTATGCCAAGGGAAGAAGCGACAGAACCATCCTAACAATAAATAAAAAAAGAAGAAAACTTCAACTCGGAAGGGGAAAGGGGGGGGGGGTTGGAGGGGAAGGTTATTAAACCCCTTGAGAAAGAGTAGGTGGACGGTTTAATGAAAGACCTCCCACGAACCGCGGCCAACAAAAGGGCAAACGGTGGGAATTAACTCAGTGGAAGAGGGGGACCTGGGGAAATAAGGGAAATGCTCAGTTGGTCTTTGACCATAGTTATTGGGGTCAAATAGAAGCTAGGAAAGAGAAAGAAGTGGGATTCTGAAAGGAGAGGAGGGGACGAACAGGGGGTAAACTCAGGAAAAGGTTCAACTGCCCCCGAACCCTGCCGAAAACCAACTTTAACAATCCCGGCCGAACAAGAAGCCGGAAAAGGACCCGAAAACTCAAAGAACACAGAAAACCTCCCCTTAACATCACATAAAATTATCGGAAAACTACTAACCACCTACCCTGAAGACCGATAGCCAAAGGCGTAAGCTACAACTACACAGACCCTAACCCCCCATTCATCTGAGGGGGGTCATCCTCACAGCAAGAAAAAAAAGAAGACGGAAGGGGGGGGGGGGGAATAATAAAAAAAAAAACCACAAATTCACTCATTCCGGGACCTGATGGGATTAGAAACTCACAAGTGGGAAGCGAATGTGGTAACAAGAAGAAAGAGACACATAGGGTCCTAGTCGAGCGCGTGACATTGCTGGTTGATTGCAAAATGGGAGGGTATAACGTTGAAGTGAAGGACCAAAAAAAAGAACAATAAGATAACGATGATATAATTGATGCATGACCAAAATATTCCATCCTACAAGGCAGATGCAAAAAGGAGTCTGAAATTAAGAAATTAGCGAAGGATCATCTAGGAGGAGAAAAAAAGGTTCAAATTTGGGGGAGTTTCCGGGGTGGGGGGGTTGGAAATCTAAGAAAGGTAAAGATGTTGACCCTACCATTTGATGGAGTCTGACTGAGGAGGAGGGGAAAAGCTTATCTAAAGGTTGCACTCTTGAAAAATCTTAAGGCTATCGCCGGCAATGCTGAAATCACTAGCACGTTGACAGATCAAAAGGTTGTGTAGAGAGAAGGGCTACTGGTTGGTGGGGGGGGGAGTACTTTGTTTTCTTTTGGACGGCGGACTTTGACACTTCGAAAATCACAATTCTCATGGGGAAGGGGGGGGAACAAGCAAAAAAGAAAAGGAATCATCTTGTCCTCCTTTCGATGGAAATATCTCTAGTAAGAAGAAACAATAATAAGAAAGGAAAAAACCGACTTGAGGGGGGGGCGGAAAAAGAATCAATGTAAGAAAAACCCCTCCTGGGGGGAGGAAGCTGAAAAAAAAACGAATCAAACCGAATTCATCCTTGTTTTTGGTAATAAATTTTTTGAGATAAAACAAAGGAAACCAGCAGAAGAGGGGTCCGGGGGAAGGGGGGGGAGAGAGGTCGGGATAGGAACAGGAATGCTAATTCAAAAACAGGATGTTTCCTGTCTCTGTGGGCGCGGAGCCATACTGAGGTATTGAGTGGGATTAAAAAATATACAATATCAGAAGAAAACGATGTCAGGGGTTCGAAGGGGGGGGGGTGAAAAGGGGGTTAGGGGGGGGTGAGAAGGGTTGATTGCTTTCGCAGGGTCCTGGATGTGGGGGTCATGAATGGCTTAATTCAAGTTAAATAAGAGTCAGTGGTTGGTACTTTTTAGGTGGGGGGGGGGGGAGGGAGGGGAATTTGCATGTTTATTAAGGTAAAAGGGGAAGTAGGTTCGGGAAAGAGCAGCGTGGGTTTTTATGCGTCAAACGTTTGGTGGGGGCAAGCTTACAATGGAGATTTCAATTATTTACTAAGGAGGGAGGGACTGAGCCCCGAAAAAGTAAAAGAGAGACGGGCGGAAATCCAGGTCCTATATACCTTGGCTACCGGGGAGGCACCTCTTTGCGGAAACGGTTTGGAAGGCCATCTAAATGAGTAGCCTAAAGGTAGCACTATTCATAGCAGGAGGGGCAGGAAAAACCGAAAAGAGAACGAACCTGACAATAACGCTACTACCCAATAGGAGCCCTAACCTTCACTCTAAGAAAAAAACAACCCCAACAAGAAGGAGGAAAATAGATGATGGCCTTTGAGGGAGGGGGAGAGGGTCTGGAGGGGTTAAGGGGATGGTTCGTAGGTTTACAGGACAGAGACGCGTCGAAAGTAATAGATTGACGAGGGAGATCCTTCTTACAAAAAAGGGGGGGATCAATATTTTCAGCAAAAAAGGGGGGGGAAAAAAGGAGGCCTCTGGGGGACTGAAGGTATAAAAACGTAACTTAGGGTCTTACGACATCCTGAATCAGTGCTACAGAAACGTGGGCAAAAAGAGTAAATGGACTCATAAAAAAACCAAGCTGCGAAGGGGGGCCTACACCTTCCAAAGACATTAAAGAGCCCATTAAAAGGTATAACAAACTAAACCAGCCAACGTAAACTGAGAGCACTAGAATGGTAAAAAAGCTAAGAAAAAATACATCGAGAAACCGACTACCGAAAACGCTTACTTACAAAACCACGGGTAAAGAAATAAGAAAAGACAAGAGGGGGGGAAGAAGTGTGATAAGAAGAAAAAAAGAAAGAAGTATTCCAGAGACAGGGTAACGCGGCGGTTTGACTGAGAAACAACATAAACAGGGGTTCGAATAGAGAATATAAAAAAGCGGCACCCAAAACGCGTAGGAGGAAATCGTTTTCACCCTCGGGGGTTTTTGAGAACACGAGGTGTTACAAAAAATGGGTAAAGGAGAAGGGATACATAGGGGGTCGAGAGAAAGGAGGGTCTCAAGTTGAACGGGGGTTGACAACCGGAAAGCCACAGAAGGGGTCGTTGGAAATAAGTTGGCTTTGTGGTGGGTAGCATTCATAAGGCAAAGCAAAAAAAAGAAGGAAGGGAAGAAAAAAACGGCAACCCCTCCGTACCTCCTCGAGGGCGCGGGGGGGTGGGGAGGGGGGTTGGGGGGTGGGGCGGGGAGGTGGGACGGCGGGGGTGGTGTGGGGGGTGTGGTGAGGGTTCTTTAGCGCGGGGGGGGGGTGGCGGGTGCGGGGGGGGTTTGGGGGGGTGGGGGTGGGGTGTGGTGGGGGGTGGGGGTTGCGTTTTGGAGGAATGGGGGAACGGGTCGGCGTGCGTTCTGGTCTGGCTCTTGGCTAAGTGCGCGGCGGGCGAATAAATAAAAACGAGCGGACCTGTGATCGTGGAAACTGCAAAAGGTCTTCGATGAGGGGGGGGGCGGGCGAGGCGAAAGGTGGCAAGCGGCGGATCCAATGTAGGCAGGAAGGGGTCCGCAAAAAAAGTTGGGAATACCGTCCGGACCAAGCACCTGGCTCGATGCAGATTGTGGCGCAAAAACGGAGCGCGGTTCACAATACACCACGGGGGGAGAAGGTGGCGAAAACGTCGGGAGGCTCTTTGGGCTTCGGCGCTTCTCAATGGGGCCGGAGTGTAGTGGGGAGCAACAAATTATATCATAAGGAAAGGGGGATTTGGTGTGGGATAAGGACCGGGGTTTATAAAAAGGGGTTGCGCGGAGCGAAAGGGTGAAGCGTTGAACGAGTAGAAGAGAGGTGGTGTGGTGTGAAGAGGGACAAGTGGGAGGGGGGAGCGGGGCAAGAAGGAAGGAGGGGAAAAAGGGTGGGGAGGGCGGTTCCTACGGGAAGGTGGGAGTGGTGGAGGGGCTGAGCCGCGAGAGGGGAGGCATAGGGGTGGGGTGAGGTATTGGAGGAGGACCTGTTGAGAGAAAGGTGGGGCAGGGGGGTGGGGGGTATTAACGCTAATAGGTGGAGGGAAGCGAAGATTCATGTGCTGAGTAATTACGGAAGGGTATGGTTAAGTGGGAAAGGAGGGTGGATAGGAAGGGGGAAAGGGAGGGGGGGTGTAGGAGGGAAGTTTGGTGGTTGCTCCACTGAGGGGAAAACGGGAAATAAAACAGGAATAGGAACAATCCGAAGTAAGTCCGACGTGCTTAGGGACATCAAACTCAGAGGGGACAAGCCAAAAACCATCCCGGAGGGATGAAAGGTCCTTAGTTCATAGCACCCAACGGGGGGCGAATAGGGGGTTGTCCGTAAGGGGGAGTCGGTTAGGGAGGTCCAACCGCACGCCCATGGGGGAGAACGCAGGCGGGGCTGGGTTACTCTAAAGAAGAAAAAGAACAAAACAAGGGGTGAAAGAGTAATGTGGGGGGAAAGTGTACGTAATAAGGTTTATTGGGATTGGAGTTGGGATTAGGGGGCCTTAGAAGTGAAAAACCGTCCCCCGGTAGAATTTGTGGTTACGATTTAGGTATAAGGGACTTGCCATCAAAAAAAAATTAAACAAGAAAGACAGAAGGGGGGAGTTGGCGGGGGGAAAAACTTTTTTGGGAACGTGAGGGAGAAAAAATTGGGGGAGGTAGGTAGAACCAGGGCCAGGTTTGGGGAATGGGGAAGGGGATGTAAAGTCAAACAACAACGAGGAGAGATCCATAACCTGAACAAACAAAAGCCCAATACCCATACGGGGAAACGGGGTAAATAGGAAAACCAACTGACTAGGTAACTAACCGTCGCACTCAATAACAGACAAGCCAATGAGATTGCGGGGGGGTGGCATTGGGGAAGGGAACAATAATTTCAGACAGCTGGACAATTACCATCGTTCGACTAGGTGGTCCTGCAGCCGTTTTCGAAAGGAGCTCAGATCCGAAGACGGAAGAAGGATCAACTACTCGACGAAAGCACTGCGAATTTCAATTGTTGTTTCTTGTGGAGGTGTAAATGGGGGTACAGAGAAAGCGCGAATAGTGGGGTGGCTTCTTGACTTCTGCATACCAGGGGGAGGTGACGGTTAGACCTAAGAAAAATAACCCTAAAAGCAGAAACAGTCAAGGTGTTGGGATTTTAGATACGGCAAGGCGTCAGCTAAGAAGCCTAGAAAGTGAGGAGGGGTTGATGTGACAAGAAGCTGGGGAGTGGGAGGACAAGCGTAAAAGACACTTTAAGGAGAATCGTTAATTCTGAATGGAGGGAGTGTGGAAACGAAAGTTTAGGAAGAGGGGGGGATTAAGACAAAAAAATTGAAAAGCATTCCCCTAACCCTAACCTAACACTCAAAACCGGTAAAAGAAAAAAACCTTCAAAACCTACCAATAGAAGGAATAAAAAGCAGCAAGAAAAAAAGAACTATCTTAGACCTCACACCTAACTCTTAGCGGAACCTAAACAAGCCCCCCTAAAACGAAAACCTAGTCTCCTAAAAGGGGGGGAAGGCAAGAAACCGACCCCTCAAAGAAAAACTGAATACTACCGCCCCGCCTACCCTTCATTTGGGTAAGACATCCATTCACGTTGAAATTCCTACACGCCGATGTTAGAAGAAAACAAAAGGGGCGGCAGGTGTCTCTTAAGCAAAAGGACCAAGGGAAAAAGTCCAAGGGAGACGGAAAAAGCAGGGACATGGAAAGGTATTTGAAGGTATAACCTACGCCTTAGGTACCCAACGAAAAGTCAAAAACTGATATTGAGCATGCCTCGGAAGAGATAAGATTAGAGAGGGGGGGAGGAAAAGGGGGGAAAGAAAAAAGTAGCAGGCGAAATAAAAAAATTTGAAGTGGTTGAATATGCAATCCGTTGGAAATCTTAAAGAAATTGCAGATTTCAACAAGCAGTGTTGGATTCCGAGCTCTATTCTAATCTGTGATCGGGAAAGGGACGGGCTTCCAAATTGCGGAAGGAAAGGAAGATAAAATAAACTTCGAATGAGAGGGTATCGAAAAATGAGATACCTAATTTCTACTTTCGGGTTTTAGATCGTGTGGTTATTTTTACAAATCTGGAAAGCGAATCAATGGATTAATTTGATGGCAAAAGGAGAAATTCAATCTCAGTAGGGGAGGGGTGGGCAAGTAGAAGTAGCGGATGGAGGATCGCTAGTCGAAGACAGACTAAATGACTTGATTGAGTGAGGAAAAACTACATGGACAAAAACACCAATCCTGGAAACGGGAAACTAGAAGAGGGACAAATACCTTTCAAATACTTTAAAAACGGGGTGTGTTAGAGGGTTTAAGAAATAAAACAATCGTTAAACGGGAAGAAAAGAGGGGGGCCGGTAAGGTGCAGACTGGGGAAGAACTTACGCTAAGTAACGACGAAAGGAATTTGGTTTCAAGTGGGGGAGAGGGGGTCATCTATGGGAACAATAAGAAGGCTGGCGAGCTCAGCGTCTCAAATCTACAAACGTGTAATTTGTTGCAGGGATGGTACCAGAGGGGGTGTGAAGAAGGGGGGAGTATGGAGGGGAAGACGGAAAAAAAAAGGGGGTGGTCACTAAAATAAAAGTGCAGTCAGTCCTTGGGGGGGGGGGTAGTGGGTGAGTTGAGGTTACGGGAGGAAGGAAGTTAAGGGAGTGGGTAAAGGGGGGGAGGTGGAAATTGATGCTTCCACAGGTGGGGTGGTGCTCACTTTAACTAGTACAATAAAAAAGGGGGAGGATGGAAACCCGAAGGGGTAAAAGAGGAAGGTATGAGGAGGAAGGGGAGAAAAATATGCATCCCTGAGCTTTAACAAAACCCATTTGTGGGCCTTCTAGCAGAGGAACCAGCCGCAAAATTGACAGCAAAAAGGATACGCGTCACCGATGGAAGGAAAAGAAAAAGTAAACAAAACCGGAAACAAAAAAAACCTAAAAGTCTTAGCCATAAAATAAAAGAGCACAACCAACAGAGGCGAACACTACGAAGGGGGAATTTCTGCTAGGGAGGGGGAAATGTTTGGGGTGGGTTGGGGAAGGGTTAATGGGTTTAAGGACAGAGACGCGTCGAATCTTAAAATCAGTGCGAGGAATACGGGAAATGAGATATACTGGGACAAGGGGGGGGGTTAATCAAAAGAAGAAAAAAGGTTTAACCCACTGGCGAAACGTGACTATCCAGCGATGGGTAACACTTAGGGTTCATGGATAAGCATGACGAAAAAAATCAGGAAACAAGGGGAAAAAAGAGATCCAACCAACAACTTTTTAGACTCAAACAAAAAAGATGAGCCAGTTAATAACCCTGACACTTAACTCCTTACTAACGCACTTAACCGTACTGTAACCAAACCGAACCCGAACAACAGTAAAAAAGAGGATCTAAGGATCGAAGGTAACAAAAAGACCCACCTGAAAAGAACAGACTCCTCACACTTCTATGGACCACCCTAGGAGGGGGAAAAAGGAAAAATGACGAGGGTTGAAGATAGTGTGTAGACTCGGGAGGAAAAACACGAAGGATGGGGAAATAGTGCCCACACCACAAAAAAAAACCAATACAGGCAAACAAGGAAGATTCAGGGTTGGGATTAGCGAAACTGGGGGTACTCAGAAGAAAGACGGCCAAAAACACCCCCCTGCTTCGGGGGGGATATGGGTTTTATACTACAGCTTTTCTTGAAAAAAAAAAAAGTTTTACAGATGACGACAGAGAGGCAAGGATTGGAACAATTGGTGGAAAGGGTAAGCCACCTGAAAGCAAGGACGGGGGTTGGGGATTTTGAGAGGGAAAATCTTTATTGGGGGAGCCGGAAGAGGGATAAATTAAAGCCGACATACAAGACAAATACGGGGTCGTCGAGGACGTTGTGGAAATAAAAATGACCGAGAACTTTGAAATGGAGGTAAAGGACTTCGGGGGGGAAGGTAAAGGAAAAAAAGAAAACAATTAAGAGAGCCCCCCTGGTGACCCTCGGATGTATGGGGTGGGGAAACCAAAAAAAAGAAGGGGTAAAAGGGGAGGGGGGGTAAAAGAAAAAAAATTGAAAAGGAACGGAAAAAAGGAAGGTGGAGAAGGTGCGGAATGATACATCACGGGGACAATCTGCATGTTTGGGGGAAGATGGTGAACATAGAATAAGGCAACTATGAGCAAGCTATGCGGGCGAAGGATAGTTTGGTCCGGTAAGATGATGGACGGGTAGGGGCAGAAGAGTGGGGGGGTTGAGGGGAGAAGGGGGGGGGCAGGCATCAATTATCATGACTGGGTGTATGTGTGGAACGTGAACGCGGGTTATAAATGGGTGGGCGCAAAAAGAAAGTGTTCGCACTCGCGATAAGGAGGTCTAGCGGTTGAGAGTTTCTGTAGGAAAAATAGGCGGGGGGGGGGGAGGAATAAATCGGGAGTGAAAGGAGGAAGTGCCAATGGGTATGAAACCTACAAATAGTTGAAAGGGGGCGGAGAGGACTCACAAAAAAGGGGCCCTAAGGGGTTCTTGTTTATGGGGGGGGGGGGTGGAGTAAGTCAAGTTGGAAAGGCTGGCATGTGGGGTTATTGGATGGTTCCGCTGAGGGATTGGAGGAGCGAAGGATGGGCGAAGGGGGGAGTCGAGGGGAAGGTTGGCTGGGTCGGGAAGGAGTCTCGGGAAGGTCAATTTTGTGGGGAGGGTTAGGGTCATGGGTAGGAAGGTTGGGGACCTTACTTTAAAAAAAGGGAGCAAAGAAAACGCCTTAAAGGGAGAGCTAAGTAAGTCATTAGAATTAAGGGTCAATGAATAAGCTATTGTCACGAAACAAAACCAAAGACAAAAAAAAAAAAAAAAAAAAACAACCCCTGGGGGGTCCGGAAAAGCGGGAAGGGTCAATGGAAGGAGGGTCCTACAAGGCGATACTTAGGGTTGGGTAGGGTTGGGTTAGGTCTATAAACCTAAACCTCACGACAGGGATAAAAAAAGAAAGTCTGGGGATAAGACCAAGAAAAACCGTGAAGAAGAAGGTGAAACGTGGCTGATTCAGAGGGGAGGAGGGGTTGGGGGGAGGGGGAAATCTAGGGTATTGGGGACGTCCCCATCTGGTCGAAGGAGGCGTTATGGAGTATGGTCTCATATGAAGTATGAGCAAGAACCAACTTAAAAAACACGGACAGCAAAGAAAGTAAGGTGTAAGGGTGGTAGGGGGCGGGTTACCTGTACGATTTGGAGTCGGGCAGTTAAGAAAAAGGGATTATGGTTCCGGGGGGGGGGAAGGGGATTGCTAAGCGAAACACAAGGAAAGAGAGGAAAAGATATACCAGAAACAACCGCCTAACCTCTCGTAAATGAAACGCTCCAATCTAGGGGTCCAAGCGAAAAAAAAAAAGGAAAACTTAACCTGAGGGGATGGAAGGGTTTCCTGGGGGGGGGGTGATGGAACAATTTAAATAACTGAACAGCAAAAATATGCAAGAGGGGAAAACCTTTGCTGGCCAACGCCGATCCTAACTCCAAGAATAAATCGAACCGATCCGAAGTCAACGAAGGGGGAAAAAGTGGTGTTTATGGGGGGAGAAGAAAGAAAGGGGGGAGGGTTCAGAACCAGAGTGAGGTGACGGGTTAGAAACGAACCTAAATCGCGGTTGGAGGACACTCGGCCTCTTAAGCCTGAAAAAAGCAAGAGGGAGGAGTGGGGTTCCAGAGATTCGTTATTTTAGGGAATAAAGGAATTGCATACGGGGAACGCGGACGGAGGAAGTATCCTACGGAAGAAGGAGGGAAGGGGCGGGCGTAATTGGCTAAAAAATAAGGTCTTCAACAACGTGTCAAGACAAGGACCCAAACAAGCACGAACCCTCAAGGACTCTTACAGAGAAAAGAATCAAAAACCTTAACCAGTCCCGCGCCCGCCAAGACGAACTGACTTTAAACTCAGAGAAACGAAAGAACCAACATAACCTACTACAGGAAAAACCAAAGGAAGATAACCCTACAAAAGAAAAAAACACTAAAACCATAAAAGGGAAAAATGGTACATACAGCCCTAAAACGATACCTTTTTTGGGATCAGAACCATGGCATTGCAGGAATTGAAGGGGGCAAAGATTGTTGTGTTGGGGCTTCCTCCCAGTTGCGCCTGGTCCCGAACCAGGAAAAATCTTTACCATTAAGTATCAGATCAAGAAGGACCGTTGGTAAAATTGGTTACCGTCGCCTAGTACAGAAAGACTCAGCAAACGTATATAATTGCTGCATGAAGGAAGAAAAATAGAGGAGTATGAACCACGAAGCGGTTCCCGGGAAAGGGAACGGAGGGGGGAAAGAGGTTGAGGGAAGAATTTGCGAAGGGTTAGGCATACATGGTAAATCTTAAATAAATGGAAAAGATTTGCAAGGTGATTTTAAGAGGAATGACTAGCTGGAGGGGGGGAATCGGTAAACTTGACGTGGAGACCTACAAGAAATTCTGAATAAAGCGAGTAAAAGCCTCAGGGTTGGTCGGATCATTTCCTCACTTTGGTGGGGTGGCTTGTGTGAGGGGAAAGCGGTACTAAAGGAGCAAGGCCAAAGAATATGAGTAAAAAAGGGCCTCGACTAATCATCTACTAGTGTCAGTTGGTCAGATTGGGAGGAGAATTGGGGAAGGAGAGAGAAAGAAAGGAACACAAAGAAAATAAGAGAGAAATAAAGCAGACTGGAATTGAGGGTAGGGGAAAAAAATTGTGACGAAAAAGGTGAAGAGGTAAAAATCAAAGTCCTAAGGAATCAAGGAAAAGGTACAAAGGGGTTTGGGGGGGGGGGGAAAAAAGAAAGGGGGGGTAATAAAAAAAACAATCGGGAACCGGTAAGGGGGATGAAAGGCCTTTCTAATCAAGGACTTCTCTTGGAAAATAGGGGGGAGAAGAAACCGAAAGGGGAGTGGTTGGAAACCGGGGGGGGGGGAGAGGGTTTATTCCAATACGACTGAGGTTCGGGGCTTCTTCCGCTCTCAAATAACAACCAAAAAAACTTGGTGTAACGGAGTGAAAGGTGGGGGTTCAGAAAAAGGGTGGGTTAGGGCGAGATCAGGGGACTGGAGGGGGGTGGCTTATTCGAAAGAGCATCCTTGAAAAAAAGGGGAGGGGGGGAGGTGTTGGTTAAGGTTTGAGGGGTAGGGAAGGTGGCAGTAGTTAGGGCAGGTAACGGGAAAGTATGCAGGGGGGGGGGTTGGGGGGCTTATGAAAAGGTTGTTTTTTGGGGAAGTCGCTTTGGTCTCAGGAGAAATGATTTCAGGGGCCGGTCAAGGAAAGAGGACCGAGCCAGGGGCGTTGTTCATCAGTCAACCTAGAACCGGGGGGGGTTCGACAAAAAGGGGGGAGCAAACAAAGAGAGGGCAGGTTAACGTGCAGTCTCTCCGAATTGAAATCAAAAAAAAAGGTCAGCGGAAGGAGGGCGGAGGGAAGAGGGGGGAAGGTAACCATAAAAGTAACAAAGAAAACCTTTACAAGCAAAAACCTGAACCTATCCTTACAAACAGGAAC
>Ga0179591_1301962_pt1 | contig 13718 bp, 9 predicted proteins | sample CZOMad2_1_08_16f_FD_182891 | JGI IMG/M metagenome (GOLD analysis project Ga0179591, IMG submission 182891) | Vadose zone soil fungal communities from Angelo Coast Range Reserve, California, USA - CZOMad2_1_08_16fungal (PacBio error correction) | ecosystem: Environmental > Terrestrial > Soil >...
GTCGAGGAAGTCTCTTAAATTCCGCTCTGCTACCTCGACGCACAAGCCAGCTGTAACTGAGGCGCCCAAACGGAGCAAGGATCAGTACATCGGCGCAAAGGGAGAGAGATGATGGCGTCGTACATCAAGCATTGCGCCGTGACCGCGAATGTCCGAAGGAGACTCATGGCAGCCAAATACGGAGGAGAGCCGCCCTACTCATCGGGTCGGGGACGTTTGTGCAAAGGGCGACTCCGGCGCTTGAACCGTCCTCCAGACCGAAAGGAGGCCGATAGGAAAAACCGGTTTCTGCAAAACATAAGGGAAAGAAAAATGGAAGAGAGAAATTGGCAGCTCTTTTCACGTAACGGCAACGGGGGGGGGGAAGAAAGGGAAGCGCTGGGAAGGAGAACGATGAAGAAAGCTTCGAGACTAACCCGACCTCTTGCCAGACGTGAAGTAGAAAAGGCGGGGACGGTAAAAAACGGCAAACACGACACGGCAAGGGATCGAATGAAAATACCAGAATAAGAGAGTCCGAGCGGAGAAACGAAGAAGACGGTCCGTCTAAGAGGACCAAGCAGGGAATAGCCGCAGCGAATGACGATGGGGGGACGACAGGGAATCAAGAGGAGGGCGATTAGTTCCAAGGTCAGCAAGGAGAGCGCACTTGCGGAGATGGGTGGAATCATCACGCCATCAAGCGAGTCGAGAAAGGGAACAAGTCAACGATCTCGAGACAGCAGACCATCAATGTGCAGACAAGGGAAAATCCCAACCTCGGAATCTAGAAACATGTCCAAGAGCTAACGTTCCGTAAGAGCTCGAAACGAGGATGAGGGACGAACGTTGTAGGCAGGCGTGACGCGGAACAGGTCTGCTCAGGGCCGGCCGACTTCTCAATCTTAATACTCTAAGCGACGCGAGCGAACGGACTCTACGACGCAGCACAACAAAAGCGGTTGGGGAAAAACGCCAAAAACTCATCAAGATCGGCTAAAGGGAGACGACGCCAAATGCGGGCAAAGCAACTAACTACTCAAACAACAGAAGGTCTTACAGAGTCAAATCGCGCCTCGTACCGACCCTTCCTACGAATCAGAGACCGAGGCCTCCTCACGAACAGGACGGGGTGGGCGTGCCGCAAGGCAACGAAGAACAGCTTACTTCGGTTAATCTACTCCCACACCGAAGCGACGAGGCCTATAGGAAAACTGCGCCGTCCGCACAATCTAGGGGAAAGGGTCCCGCCGCCGCACAACACCACCCCGGAATAAAGAGGAACGGATGCGTAAAAGAGGAGAAAGACTGTGCCCCGACATCGTGAAGAACTCCGCGCTAGAAAATCCTGCCCAAATTTCGCCATGAAAGCGGGTGAAAAGGGGGGAGCTTTACTCAAGGATGGGAAAAAAGGGAGGAGTCAAGGACCGACACGCGTCCGCCCGAAGACAGTTGCACACCACGAGACATACCGATTCCCAAAAATGCCGAAGGGGAGGCAAATCGGGATTTAACCGTGGGATGGGGGGGACGAGTCTCAGCGCTCAAATGACCCCAAAAAAGGGAAGCAAGACCATCCAACTCGGGCGAGACAAGCAATATCTGAGGAAAAGGAAGATCGGACGATCCACGTCGATCGGAGAAAAGCCACGGCTGGCGTAAAAATAGAAAACGGGAGCTCGGAACTGGATTCATAGGAGGAACAGTTGCGGAGAGAAAGCAGGACGGTAGAGAAGGAAATTAACGCAAGAAGCGTACAATGAGAAAGTAGACTACGTAAAAGGTGCTGCCTACCGAGCGGCAAGCGGGGCTCCCGCCACAATCATCTCAGGGTAAATAAAGCTCATGACCATTCACGAAGGAGTGACTCACCATGACCGGACCACAGAGTGCTAGCATACTCTCGTTCACGGCTCAATAATAGAAAAGGTCTAGACGCTCGATAGAGAAAAGAAAACATCTAACGTGATAAAAGGGCAAAACTGAAGACGGCTGATACGAGCAAAGCAGCTGCAAGAGAAATAACCTGGGGGATCAGGGGAGGGGGAAGACGCTGAGAAGTATTCAGGCGCCTACATCTCGAGAGGACTGCTCGACACAAAGAAAGGGAGAAGGGAGGTATTGTGGAGAAGGGGAGAGGGAATGGGATGAAGTGGGTAGGGGTAGAGGGGGGCAGTGGTCTTCGTGCATGGAAAAAGAATGGCGGTCGAAAGCGCTGGCGGGCTTGCACAAGGGCAAAAAGCAATGAAACGCACTTAAGGGGGCGAGGCTAAGGAAAATTACGCTGAAACTCAAAACTTGGGTGAGAGACAGCGCGAAGACGATACGAAAAAAAAAAGGCTCAATGCATCGGGAGCGCTTCAGGCAGAAAATCGGAGAGGGTGAAAACCAAATTGGGGAAAAACTAGAATCCTCGTGATGGCGGAGAATAAATCAGAAAAACATAAAGAAGAACCAAAAAAAATACTGCCTTCTAACCGGCGAAAAATGCTCGTCATCTAGACAAAAAAATCAAGATTGGAGACAAGACAGCATCACGCGCTTCATCGACTCTTCATCCCAAAGCGGACAAGTCGCGAACGCATCGACTCTCTCTCCACAACAGGGGAAGCAGGAAGGGAGGAAAAAAAACGGGGGGAAAAGGCGGGGAGAAAAAAAAGGAGATGAACCGTTGAGCTGGGGCAACTCCGGGTCAAACGGAAAGCGAGGAAAAGCGATTACGAGGGACGCGGAAGAGTTGAAAGGTCAGAACGGCCTAGCATGGCTTTCCGGTGGAAATCGGGGAAAGAAAAGTAGTGGGACACGCAGGGGTCAAAAAAAGAAGCGACGAACAAGATAGAAAAGACGGTCGATGCAGGCGAAAAAATTTGTTACTCGCGATCTGCCGCCCGAAAATGTTCAGCCCGAGAGACTAACCGAGAGAAGAACGATAACTTGCGGTAAAAAAAACAGCAAACAGAGCGGGAGGGCCGCCATTCCAAAGGTCGGCCAAAGAAAAGAGGCGCGAAAAGAAAAGATCGTCGGAGCAAGACATTAAAATAAAAAACACCCGGAGAGAGAAAGGAATGATTTGACAAAATGCAAGAAGCTGCAATGGTAAAAGAAACGGCGAGAATTCCTCAGAAGTCCTAACGGAGATAAAGTAGGGGTAAAACCCCGCCCTTGTAGAAAAGTCGGTTAAGACGAGTTAAAACGAAAGATCAGGGCGTAATATCACAGGTACTGATGTGGAGCGCGTCGGGAGGTAAATATTCCGGGTTGGTGTCGTTGATCAAAAAGTCCGAACCTGCAGCGATTGTCCGGGTCTCACAAAAGTCTGTCGCGGGGCGAAGGGGGTAAGACACCGATAGCAAGTGTGCATTGGAGGAAAGCTTAGTCGCCGCACACGAGAGGAAAACGGGGGAAGCATAGGATCAAAAAAAGAGAGATCAACTACGGAGACCGAGCTATCGGTTTGGCCTCCTTAACTCATAGATGGGGGATCAGTTGTTGACAAAAGTCGGGTCAAAGAAGCAACTAACGGTTCACAACCGCTTCACTTAAAAAAGAAGGATAGACACAATATGAAAAGAAGAAACAACCATGTGAATAAAGGTCGAAAAAAAAACAACTCACACTTTACCGAGCGTAAAGCAACATGGTAAACTGTCCAAGAAAGGGAGGGTCGGGTTGGCGGAACGAAGGGAGACTAAGCCTTCAAAAACTGAAAAAGGGCAATACGGGTCAAAGTGAAGGAAGAGGAAGAAGAAAGAATTAAGAAGCGGCGACGGGGAAAAGAGGAAAGACTATAAGGGAGCTCTAGGAGATGCTTCAGGCTGGTGCAGGCGTAGAGGAGAAAAACATAGTCTTCGTGTGCGAGACCAAAAAAAAAAAAAACGGGAAGACGGAAGGGGTAGGGTAAAGTTTCGTGAGCGGTACAGCGATAGAAAAATAGGAAAAACAGCGAAGTGTTTGAAAGAGGCTCCAACATGATGTTTGTTGCAAGGAGATAGACCGCTGAGATCGAAGAGAATCGCCGCGTCCGAACAGTGGCGGCGTTGCCCCCCAAAACGGGGGGGGTTTTTGTAAGGAAAGGACGGAGATCGTGAGGAGAGGGGGAACGTGTCCGGGGGGACGGTAACCGAAGAGCAACAAACGACTTGAATAACAGAACTCGTCGTCGAGCATAGATGAGCGGGGGTCAAGAGCACTCTGAAAGGGGAAAAATCGTCGCAAGATAAAAAAGGAGGGGCAGGGAAAAAATGTCTGTTCGGGGTTGAAAGAGGGGGTCAGGAGCAAGGAAAGGGAAAAGGGAGTAAACCATAGTCACCGGACAGGGAGAAAGGAGGCGAATGATGGAAAAATAGCGCGAAAACGCGGAAGAGGTCAAACACTCGACGAGAAGAAGGACGTGGCTATTCACGGAAGAAGAGGGGCGGAGTCACCAGCGAAAAGGAAATTATCAACCTGGTGACGAGAGGTCCGACGGAGTCCGGAGATAGGGGAAGGGGGTGTCTCCCCACAGCTTATAGGAAAAAGGAGTGGCCTCGCTGATAACAAAGCGTGCTGCAACCGGTTCAACACGGAGGGAGGAACTACCACGGGGGGTGGGGGGGTCACCAAAAAGGGGCACCGGCGCGACTAGATCTTCCTGTCATGAGAAAGAAACCCATTGGAAAAGAAACGCCGAGAGAATACAACATTACGAAAGATCGCGCGTCTAAGGAAAACTTAATAGGACAAGGGGGAAAAAAAAGTATTCCAGTATTGGAAACACCTTCTGAGACCGGCGCTAGCCGGATGACGCTCGCTCGGAGATCTTCTACAGGATGATCTTGATCTTCTGAAGGAAACGTGACAGTGTTGCTGGGAAGGTATGAGCTTTCACAGAGACAGAGCACCTCTCTGTTAAAGGAAGGCTCATCTGAAGGAGAAGCCAACGCAATCAAATGACAGCACCAAAAAGAAAGGGAGTCACGGAGGGAGAAACGGGGCAAAAGGCTGTTCGGCATGACCGTGAGGGTGCCGACGGCCAAGAGAGAAAACAAACACCAACATGAGAAACTTAGCAGGAATCAGAAAAAATGATCACAACGGAAATCAGCGGAAAGATTTGGCCCGGGATGTTCCCCGAGAAAAGGGAAAAGCAGCGATACGCACGGGGAAAAAACCTAAGTTGAAATGGAACTTAAAGGCAATAGAAGGAAAGCCATATTGATAAGTAGGCGAGGGACCTAGGCGGCAGAACGAATAAGGAGAAAACCCTTTCAGTATGGTCTGGCAACGTAGCGCTCAGAGACTGACTGCAGGGAGAAAAGGAAGATAAATAGAGTCGAAAATAGATCTAAGGCGACTCAGATGAAAAAGGTGGTCACAGTCTTCGAGTACTGTATATATAATACTACTACCCTCGACTTCTCCCCAAACTAAAGATACAAAATAGACAAGCTAATGGGGTCTTCTCGTAGTACACTAGCCGTAACTCATCGAAGGAGATAAACACAAAGAAACGGTAAAATAGGGAACGGGTCGAGCAAAAAGAGAAGGCTCTATTCACCTCCGCCAGACAAAGAAACGCGCAGCGAAAAGCAAACGGGGAAAAGAATAAAAGTATCGGAGATCCCGTTCTTCAACTTCTGGACCATGCATGAGGAAAAGACAGGGGGAGGATCCACGTCAACAAATAAAATAGCGAAGCTTCATCGGTCGTCGCTCCCGCAGAGAAAGAGGGGGAAGGCGTCCCACAATCCAAGAAAACAAAGGAAAGGGGCGCAGAAGAGAGAAGGAAAAACAAAGAATAGTGGAAGGAATGCATCGTGATGAATCTCAAATTTAAGGAAAAAACGCCCCATCAAGAAAGGCACGGGGAAAGAAAAAAGGTCCTGCTAGGAATGTCAGTGGCAGGGAGGATTCGGAAAGGGAGAGAGGAGAGGACGATTCGCCAGTTCTAGGACGCTCAGGCGCAGTCTGGAGCGAGAAATAAAATTTCAGGAAAGAGAAAAAGATAGGCTCGCGCGTTAAACAGCGGCGAGATGCGCAGGAAAGGGGAAGGCGCGGCAAAAAGACCAAGAAACGACCTACCGAAGAGAGGCACGCTCTCTCCGATTAGGGAACCGGCACCTACCTCAAGGTCAACAAGTAGAGGAAGAGAACTTTGCCCAAGCAGAAAGGAAAGAGATCGCGCGACCTTAAAGCAGGGGAACAACTGCCAAGGGTTAAACACTCGCGGGATACAACCGGCGGAAGAAAAAATCCACGGGACAAAAGAGACCAGGCACGGTGTTTGGCGGTACAATTACGACGCGTCCGCCAGTCGAAGGAAAAAAAATACCTGATCCAAGGCGGAGAAGGAACAGTACGCTCCACTTAAGATACGGTAAGAAGCAGAGACGGACTGTCGTCAAGGAGGATGAAGGGAAGAGTGTGGGGCAAAGTCAGCGAAAAGAGGGGAGAGACAACGTGGGAATTGGAGAAGAATCACTAATACGAGCTCAGGTCGAAGAAGGTGAGTGGAACCGACTCTCAAAACAGAATCCGTCCAAAGGAGAAAGAACTCTAGGACAGCCAACGACTTAGGCCTACCCCCGGTCTAAGGATCGACGAAGGGCCGAAGGTCTGCCAGTCCATCAAACAAAATTGGGGGAAAGGGGGAAGAACGGTAGCTGAGAACGCGAAGGGATCGCAATGAATTCTAAGAAACACAACCGGGGGGAAACTCAAAGACAAAAGATAATCGAATGAATCAGCAAGGACGTACCTACTACGGCAACCATCATGATGGTATCAACAAGGGAAAACATCGACCTAAATAAGAAAAAGGTATCGAAAGAGAACACAGCCAACACTGGGGGTGGCGTTAACAAGAATAAACATAGAGAGCTTTCATCTCCAGAAGGAAGAAGAAGAAATAAGAGAGACTACACAGAGAGGGAAGGAAAGTCCCGACAGTGCAACCATCGTCTCGTGGTAACTGTTACCCGTCACACTTAGAAAAGAATCGGAAGACCTCCAGAGAGACGGAAGAGGGAGTCCTACTGCAGGAAAGGGGGAAAAGTTTAGTAAATAGGGGAAAAAAAAAAGAGCCAATCTACCTGGAGGAAGAAAGAAGAAGCCACCCACTTAATCATTGCACAAAAATCTGTGCGTTGAAACGAAGGTGGGGGGGGAACTTTGCTCTTAAAACGGCGCGGATAAAAGGCATGTAACACATAGGCCGCAAACTCAAAGAGATGCGACGGGAGGCCACGCCCGAGAGGAGCTGTAAAGAATTTAAGCAGGGAAAGCGAAAAGTATCCAGCATCGCGAGGGATCCCTTCTCGCAGGGGCTCGGGGGAAGGAACGGGGCGTCGCGAAAACAGGTCGTCAGGGAATCGGGGAAGAAAGGAAAAGATCAACGATTAGAAAAAAACTCATGCGCAACAATATGTGAGGGGCTGACGGCGCGGACTCATGGCAGAAGTCAAAAAACAAAAAAACAAAAAAGAGAGCCTGGGCTAGGAACACCACCTCACAAATGGAGAAAGGGAATCAAAAGCTCGGGGGGAAGCGGCCAGAACAATATTGTCCTAGGGGGGATCGGCTCGGCTACGAAACGCGTGGATCATCCTTTCGCACAAGTCACGACGTAGCACGGCGAGAGCTAAGAAAGAGGTCTCGCCCTGAAAAGAAAGGAAAGGAAGGCGACGAGTGATATACGGGGAGCACCAGCTCGTCAGACGTCTTCGACGCGAATCAACCCTAATTGGGAAGAAACTATGAAGAGAATCGGGAGGGGAGGACGGAACACTAAAAAAGAAAAGAGGGGGGGCCTAGCGAGGGGCGTTTTAATCGACAAGACAAACATGGGTTGGGGGGCGACAAAGAAAGGGACATGACGCTTCACCCGACCAGCTTACGACGGAAAAAAAGTACGAAGCAAGAGGGAAAGAAAAACGATAGGAGCTCATAAAGAACGAAAGCCTCGCCTAGCCCCTACGGGATCCAACGGAAAGAAAGGCCGTAACTCGAACCGAAGGAAAACGAAAAATACGAGCACAGCGAGGAATCGGTCGTCTCCCGCAGCTCACCGTCAACGCCGACAGCTAGAAAACACAAAACGAGAGTATATGGCGGAGTCGGAACGGTTGGAGCGAGGGAAGCGAATCCGAGTGATAGAGGGTGAAACAGGATGGTGTGACTAGAAGACGTCGAAGAGCAGGCGCGAACAAGAGGTGATCCAAATTAAAAGCGGGGGAGAAGGATGGTCAGCGGCGTGAACTATAAAAAAAAAAAGATCTTCAGGAGATCGGGGTGAGGTCCACAACGGGCGGCGCAGAACGCCCGACTCGGGTATTTCTGCTGAAAGAGCTCATATTCCGAACCGTGAAAGAAAAGCTAACACTACCTGGTGACTCGTCCCTCGGAAAGCCACAGAGGCATGAAGAGAGGGGTGCCCTTGGTTAGTAAAAGGGCGCCATCGGCCAAAAAAAAACCGTCGCGTCAAAAAAAAAGCTTGGCTCTCCTATCGTACCCTTAGAGAGTACAAGGAGGGGGAAAAGTGGAGGTCGCTGAGCAAAACGACAAGAGAGAAACTAAAGACGCATCATTCGAACGGGGTCAAAAAATTGTATTATCCGACCTCAAAGGATCTCCCACAAGGGTAGAAAGATTCCTGCTTAGAGGAGAATCGGTGAGCGGAAGCCAAATCTAGGCTGAACCATGTGCAGCAGACCTTCCAAGGGGGGGGGTGGTAGCCATCTGAACCAAAAAACTGCATACGAAGATTGTGCGGAGCAGGTCCCCTGATCTCAAAGTGACGTGATGAGCAGAGAGGTCATAAAAGGATCGTGGTGCGAAAGGGGACCAGAAAAGTTGCCGCAAAAGAAGGGATCAGCGGGACTTGGATAAGATCGACCGAGCGCGATCTGCAGAGAAGAAGACGAGAGCGTGTACAAGACTAATGGATGGTGAAGAGGGGGGGGAAAAACACCTGAGCCGAAACCGCAATGCAGCAAGACAAAATACAAATCAAGACTAGGAAAAAAAGCATCGACCGAGCCGGTTCAGTGTGCGTTTAATATTAAAGCCGTGGGGGCAGCCATGTATGGACGAAGAGTCGACTCCAAGAAACGGACACTATCAGTGATCGTAAAGCTCGGCGAAAAGAGGGGAAAGCGAGTGAAGTCAAGCACGAAAAGAGGCCTTAAACTTGAAGCCGTCAAACGCAATCGAAGTGCTGGATCGCGGGGAGGGGAAAAGGGACTCAGTGCGAAAAGGAGATAGAGTCGCGTATTCGACGTGAGGCGAAGGATAACGAAGAAGCTGTGAGTGTCAGAGTAGCGGAAACGCAAAACACACAGCGCGGGGAGGGGGAACGGATCATTTCGGCAACCCGTCAGACTCGAGGCGAGATGTGTACATCAACGCGAAAAATTCTGGTGTTAAAAGGGGGGAAGAGGACGGGTCAATGCGAAGAGGGATTGTAAACCAGTGGGCAGGTGCCCACCAAAAGTGTTTCGCGTAAAGTTAGATCGCGTCGCACGGGAATACAACTCCCGAAAAAGCGACGTAACCATGAGACGACCGGGACGTACGCCACACAAAACACCTACGAAGCGACGACGAATCCCTCAACGGGACTGTGAGAGAGAGCGCCATATTCTTATGAACTCTTGATGCGAGGAGAGTCGTTCGATGACTACCGTGCGTAGGAGAAGGGCTGACCCAACTTCAAAAAAAACCTGAGCGAGACTGAGATGGAACAAAGGAGGGGGGGAAAATCAAGTACGAACACGAGCATTCGCTGCGGAATGACGCGCGCGTTAAAAACGGGAAAGACCTGAAACGATTCGTACTCGGAGAGCGAGCCGAATCCCGCAAAATCACTGGGTATTGCGCTAGGAGTAATCTTATTGACGGAAAGAGCTGGCCGTAACAAAGTGCGACTGCAAAAAAAGATCCGAAGGCATCGAGGTCTTGCAGAAGGATGGCGTCATCCGTGTCAACATTCAGAAGGAAACTGCAGTTTTTAAAGCGGGGAATTCGCAAAAGAAAAAAAAGATCCACTAAGATCTTTCACTTTCGACTTTCACGGCATACCACGTAGAGCAGACGCTCGACGAAACCAAGAAGCGAGGGCAGGTCAAAAGAGAGTCGACTAGGCAAAACACGGAGGAAATGGGTAGGTGATTCGAAAATATGTAGGCAAAAAGGAGCTGAGATCGCTGCCCAGGCCGCAGCGAACTGGAGAACAAAAGGAGTCTGCATCCGGAAAGCAGGGTGCCGAGGATCGTTGGGGGAGTCAGATGAGCAGCGACCTGCTGCGATGAAAATATCAGGCAAACAGCAGCGAGGCGACGCAACAGACCAGTGAAACGCGAGCCGTCGCTCAACGTCTTCACGTCAAAGGCCTAAACAGGGGCGTAAAGTGCACCGGCGGGCGAATCGTTGCCAGGAGAGCGTCAAACGACCATAAGGAAAGATGAAGGGGGCGTGGATCTGGTTACCGCGTGCCAACAGCACAGGGCGCGCGCGCGAAAATTCCATGGCCTTGTGGCGAAAAAGAGAAGGGGTGTGCCCCACAGCACCGCTCACAACCCTGAGCGGACAGGACGAAGGGGGGTAAAATTGCATAGCTCACCTTTAGAGCCTGCAGCCAGGTTGACGGGGATAATCAACCGAGTCTCAGAAGAAAGGGCGCAACGAAACATCCGGTGAGTGAAGTAATACGAATTAAAGAAAAAGACTGAGTGAGGATCTGTCGATAGCATCCAGATAGGGGGTGGAATCAAACAAACGCGCCGAAATGAAAGTTTTTGTGTGACTGCGGCTTACGCGGAAAAGAAAGTGGTAATCTACGGCAAACTACTGCCGAGCGCAGCGACAAACAACAAAACGAGGGGGAGTACGGCGAAAGCAGCATAGGATAAGGTTCACCATATCAGTAAAGAAAAAGAGAACAAACACTACAACACGAGCAACGGAAATCTGGCACGCGCCGCGAGCGAGGCGAACCCCCCAATCATCCTGCTTGAATTCAGGGTCCAGCTCACGCCGAACTAGCATCTAATAAGAAAGTACCCTCAAATGAAATCAAAGAAAAGGGGAGGGCGAGCACGATGAAAGAAAGAAAAGGCTGACAAGGTCAGGGTGAACAAAACTCAAAGGGGGATGGGCAAAGAATTGCAGGGGGATGCCAACTCTTAAGAGTCCTCAGGGTCTCGCGTAAGACATCTTCGGGGACGTGGCGAGCGGGAAAAAAACCGCTTACCGCGCGCAAAATGAAAGAAGCCGGCTCAAAGGTGCGAATATGAGGGAAACTATAGAGACGCCACCAACTCAATGGAATGCGGGGTCGTGGATGACGCATACAGCAAACCGGAGCCCCAGGGCAGGACAAGAAGAATGATCGAGACACGTGCTGCTAGAAAGCTCGGGCTGTTCGTGATCTGCGTCGGCAAGGAAGAAAATAAAGGTCGAGCAAGAGGCAAAAAGGTCGGCAAGGTAGAAAATCACCCATAACCGTTCTTAGAACGGAAAAGAGAATAGGGGGAGAAACTAAGACTCGCTCGCCGCGACTACCAAAAGCTGACCTTTACGATGAGACGAAGGGAGTGGGAAAGGAAAATACTAGAGAACTACACGAGAAGCGTCCTATAGAAAGGCCGAAAGCGCTTACGCGCACATAAGCGAAGGAGAGTATAAAAAGGCGGGTAATGAACACCAAAGGGAGAGAGCGTCGGAAGAATCATGGGAAACAAACCGGGAAAAATACTGACCACGAGACTCGGCGAAGAGTAATAAACATCGATTCCCTCGAAGATAGAACGGCGGGTTAAAAAAGCAGATCTACAAAAAGGAATACAGCGTGATCGAAGTCTAAACGAGACGTACCGCAGCAAAAAGTAAAAATGAACCACGCGCGCGTCTCCAATCTCTATCGAAGAAAAGGACGAAGTGAGGTTAACTTTCAAAGCAGTCATCACGGTTCGGGGGGAAGATGGGGGGAGAAATACTCACTCACGATCGAACTAATTGAAATCAGTTCAACCATCGAAACATCAGGACAAGCATACCAACTTAAAAAAGAAGGAACATGCGAGAGGGGTGGAGAGTGAACCGGGAAAAATCAGGGCCCGACAACTTCAAATGCCCGATCACGCGCGGGACTCGAAACCGCGGGTGATGCATGGTGATGACGCGGTCCAAGGGAAAAAGGTTGGACGACGACGTCCACCGAAAAAACACCGCCGGAACGGACGAGAGTCCTAATAACGCCACACACCAGGTGGAAACCACTTCAATACCGTCGAGGAAACTCAACTAAGCGAGCACGGACGACGGCAACAAAAGCAAAAAAAAAAGGGAATTCGCGCGAAAAGAGAAACCCGTGCTAAGAAGAAGGAGCAAAAAACTCACCGCGCGTGGTGGAAAAATAAAGAAAACGAAGCGTGTAAAAAAACAGCCAATCATAAGAGGACGATATAAAGGAGGCCGTCGACAGGTCACTACAGTTTTCCCGCAAAAAGAATCAGCACCCCGTTACTACGCGCGGTACCTCAGCCAGGTTTCAACCGAGAAATAAAGCGAGCGCGTACAGAAACAACAACGAGGAGAAAGGCCGCGTAACAGGAAGTCAATAAGGAAACCAGGCGAACAGGAAACCCCGAAACCTAACTACGGGCCGCAGCGTAAAATGCTGCTCCAAGGGAACAAAGTCGAATCGCCTCGGATTTTGAAGGTGGCTCGTTCTTATCGCCTCACGGGTCACAAAACCCGACATAAAAAACTCTAGAGGAGAGGCACGCCCAAGGGACGCAAGCGACAAGATCAACGAAACATCCGACCTCAACGATCAGAAATGCGCGGCAGAAACCAAGTCTCAAGGCGCTGAGGCCGGCAACTTTGAGTCGAGTGACTCAAAGACGTCATGCCTCGCCGCCGAAAACAAGTCCAAAGAGCATGCAGACCAGAAAAATCAAAAAAAAGTTGGTCATTCACCGGGCGCGGGCACGGCGAAACCCCCCAAACCCCGAGGCACGGGACATTACAAACCCGAAAGCTGAATGACCTCCGGCAATGAATTGAGAGACGATTCACGCGGAAAGGGAAAATGGTTATGCGGGCGCGTCTAAAGCGAACAAAAGCTTTCTAAACCGGAACGTTCTACACTGATCGCGCACGTATCGCACGGCACGGGGGAAAAGAGGAACGACGTGGGACGCTCGTAAGTAACTCTACAAGTCGAGCCCCGCCTCGTCAGAATGGGTACGATATCGACGCCCTCAGCACGGCGTTCCTTGCCCGACTATTGGGAATGGCGGTCGCACCGAAAAGGGGGGGGGAGGTTACTGGCCGAAACCCAAGGAAGAGCCCGAAAGTACACCAGCGCATCACAAATCTTTGAGCAAAAAAGCGAAGACGGGGACCGACACAAGTGACGGAATAAGGGCGAGGCGATGCATGCAAGAGCATAAAAGCTATGACGTGGTGGACAAGCGAGGAAAAAAAAGCCTAACAAAGGGGCGCTTCAGATAAGCAAACGTGGCACTGCCAACCGACGGACTACTAAGAGGAGAAGCGTCCCCGGGGAGAGCCCTAAGAAAATACTAAAAAACTAAAGTCACACGCGGTAGCAATACGAAAAATCAAGCCGGAAGGTTGCGCTCTTCCGGACGCCTCCGGGAGAGATAAAAAACGAGGAAAGAGTCGGAATTGGATCCGCGACCGGTGAGGCCGCGGGAAGAAGAGTCGAAGCTTAAGGATCGCGTACTGGTGAAAAA
>Ga0179591_1284397_pt1 | contig 13717 bp, 29 predicted proteins | sample CZOMad2_1_08_16f_FD_182891 | JGI IMG/M metagenome (GOLD analysis project Ga0179591, IMG submission 182891) | Vadose zone soil fungal communities from Angelo Coast Range Reserve, California, USA - CZOMad2_1_08_16fungal (PacBio error correction) | ecosystem: Environmental > Terrestrial > Soil >...
CGGGGGAAAATGGTGCGGAAGGGGGAGCGACCCGTGGCCCGAGCAAGGAGGTTTCACGGACAAAAAAGGAAAACAAGAATCTCAAGAATCCAGGTATGCAGAAGACTAAAGGAACCCTATAATGAAGGAAAGACGCAAAAATACGCGGGGATCAAACAAAAAACCAAACAAGCAAGGGCCCAAACGAAAAAAAGGAGAAAAGGTGAGGGGGGCTATAAGGGAAGCGGGAAAATCAACTAAGGTGGGGAGATCTGCAGCTAGCGGGAAAGATTAAAGGGGGAAGAAAAGAGGGTCACGAAGAAGCGTACACCCCATTTCCCTGAAAAATGCCGGAAGGAAGGGTTTTACCGAAAAACAGCCCGCTCGACCAGAAAAGGACCAACGAGAAGGACGATTTGATGGGTAAAGAGGGCGAAAAAAAAAGAAGACTGGAGAACGATCGTGGTGAAAAGAAGGGTAACTTCCAAACCAAAAAGAGGACCGGCCTACGCAGGGAGGAGGTCAAGGGAAAGAAAAGGGGAGGAACGCCGGATGGAAAAGGGGGGAGGCGGAGCGAACCGAGAAAGGAAGGGGGGGGGGAAACCGTCCTTATTCAAAAGATAACAACGCCCAAACAGCTTGAAGAGGAAAAAGAACTGTGTGGGGAAAAAACTCCCATGAACGGAAGAAGACAGTACAGAACGGGGGAGGGGGCTCCCTTTGTGAAAGGGGTCGCATTGGGTAAAAGGTGGATGTGGAGAAGACCTATCAAGCGTCACCAAAAAGGGGTGTGGCGAAGGAACCCAAAAACCAGGAAGCCTATAAAAGAGGCAACAGCATTGGAAAAAAAAAAACCGGGGGGGGGGGGGGAGTCCGTCTTCCTAAGGATAGTTAGAGAAGGGGGGGGGGGGGTTGTAGAAAAGGACTATAACGGTTGAATGAAAAGGGGGGGTGACAATCGTTAGCCAGAACATCGTGAAAAACTTGAATACAGGAAAAAAGGATTGCGATGAATTTTCCACACTCCGGCGAAAAAACCACTAAAAGAAAGGGGCAGATAACCTAGGGAAAGGGGGGGGAAAAAAGGAAGATTTGTTTGTGAGGGGACGAAACAAAAGAAAGGGTCCACATTGGAAAATTGGAGAGGGGGGGGGGGGGGGGGGGTGGGGGAGGGGGGGGGTACTGGACCCGAAAGGGGGCTTGGAAGGAAAAACTAATTAAAAAATGGACCGGAAACTGGCGAGGAGGGGAAACCTAGGAGGAACTAATGAAAACTCCAAAACAACGCTCCAGCTGGACGAAAAAAAGGGAATGGCCTCGTAAAGAAAAAAGGAAGGAGAGTCCCTCTTCAGGAAGGGAAAAGATCCCTTAAAGGCAGGAAAAAGCGTGGATTCCGGCCGGGGGGGGAAATGTAAGAGGAAAGGGGGAAGGAAAGAGAGCCCTTCCCAAAAAACGGTCGATAAAAAAAAAAAATTTTGAGAATGAAAAAGAAAACCGGGGGGGTCTGGGACTATGGAACAAGGAAAGGGACGCGGGAAAGTAAAAAAAGGGGAGGAGGGGGGGGGTCAATTCGGGTGAGGGACGGAGTATTTCACCGCATTGGGGGGAAAAGGGTAAAAAAGGGGGGGGGGCATTTTCCGAGGGGGGAGAGTGCCGGGAAAAAAAAGAAGGAAAACCATGGGGGGGGGGAAAAACAATACGTCCCCCCCTCAAAAGGAAAAGCCTTTCAGGGAAGGGGGGATGGGCAATATAAGGGGGAAAAGAAAACCACGGGGGTCTGCTACTGGTTTTCACTTTGAAAAAAGTAAAGGAGATCAAAACCTACACACAAAGGTGTCCGAACCCAGGGGGGGGGGGGGAGGATTCATCTCACGGAAAGGGGAAAGCTAAGTGAAAGGGAAAAGGGGGGGTCCGTGCCAAAAGGAGGCTGGCGACAGAGGGGAAAAAAAAAAATGGGGGAAAGAACACTATCCTGGGGGAAAGGGATTTAGGGGGGAAAAGGAATTCGAAATACAAGAACATGAATGGGGGAACGGTTGGCAAAAGGGGGACCCTGCCGAGGTAGGGAAAAGTAAAAAGAAGACAGGGCAAGTAATTGAAGCGCCGAAAACGAAAGGGTGACTTTTGAAATGTCCCTGGGAGGGGAGGGGGGGGTTGTCAGGATCTGAAAAAAAAAAATGGGAAAATACTTTTGGGGAAATCATTGAATGGAGGAATCAATGTCCCGGTGTAGTAGGGAAGGGTAAAGGAGGTTCGTGAGGGAGAGGTTCAAGGTTTACGGTAAAAGGGGGGGAGGTGGACTATGCCTGGTTGCGCAGAAACCAATAGAAAGGGAAAAAGCGGAGCCCCCTCAGGGGCATTTTGGGGGGGGAAAAAGACAAGCACAATCGGAAAAAATCATGGAAAAAAACAAAGCACGATAGCCCATCGAAAGGAAACGATTGAAAAAAAGGAAAATGCCCGAGCCCTCGGAGGGGTAAACCAGCTGAGAAAGAAAAAGTGGAGGACCCCCGGATCTGGAACGGGCACAAAAGGGGCTTGAAGGCGGGATAGTTGAAGAAAAAAAAAGAAAAAAAGGTGGTTATCTTTGCGCCAGGGAGGGAAAAGGGCCCGGGACTTCAGGGAAAAAGGAGGGGGGGACGATGACCTTTAGGATGTTGAAAAAGGGAACAAGTGGAAAGACCCCATAAAAAAAAGGGGCTAAGCCAAATGGACCGAAAGCTTGGGAAAAGGTGGGGGGGGGGAAAGGGGAAAAAAAGGACCAGCCGCTCAACATCGCTAAAATAAAGGGAATGGGGGGAGCGGGTTCCTTGGGTTGGCTGGCAGGGTGAAAGGAAAATTCTGGGAAAAGGGAAAGGGAGTTGCATTCATGGAAAGAAAGGGGAAAAGTTCTAAAAAAAAAAAGGTGTCTTGAAAAGGGAAGAATTGGGGGTAAAGGGAGGGGAGGGGGGGGTCTGTGGGGGGAAAAAAGGGGGCCGCGACCCTCCAGTTGAAAAAAAAAAAAAACTGCGAGTGGGAAAGAGGGGGTTGCTAAATCTCTCAGAGAAAAAGAGCAAAAAAAAGAAAGAGTCGACAAAAGGAGCCCCTGTTTTTGTAAAAAAGGGGAAATTGTTTCACGAGGGGAAAATCACTTTCAAAAGACAGAAAAAGAAAAAGGGAAGAGGGGAAAGGCTAAAATTGACAGGGGGGGGGGAACCAATTTCTACGACAAAAAAGGGGGGAACATTGACTGGGGAGAAGGGGAATGGGCACGCCCATAGGTCCGAGGCGACCAAATTCCCAAAAAAAACAAACTCATAAAAAAGGATACACCACTGATTAAAAAATCTCGAAAAAGGGGGTTTCAAAAATGGGGCAAAAAAAGCGGCCCCATCTCCCTGCCAACGCGAACAGACCGACCAACGGGAGGGGGTCGGGGAAATTTGGCTTAAGGGAAACCGGGGGGGACAGATCTTTAAAGGAAAAGCTTCATTGGAAAAGGAAGTTCAGGAACCGGCAATATTCAAAAGGAAAAAGGTCGCAAAAGGGAAGGCGCGATCCGGAGAGACGGCCTCGGGGGGGTTTTCACAAGGGGGGAGAATTTTCAAGACCAAAAGAAAAATAGGAGGAAAAATTTCCCGCCGAAGGGTTAAAAACCTCAAAAACTGGGAAAAAGAATCACCCCTTCCAGCAAGGGAGGAGAATGTAAAGGCTTTTTTTGGAAAACGGGAACTGAAAAAGGAAAAGGGATAATCAAAGAACGATCTTCTGGGAGCGAGGGGTTAGGGAAAACTGAAAACAGGGGAATGGAGGGGGGGTTATCTGGGGGGAGTCCTCCGCGAAACAAAAAAAAAAAAAGGCAGAACCCAAAACCGTAACTTGAAGAGGGGCCAGACAATCAAATCCCGGGAGCCAATACTCATTAAAAGGAAATTTGAAAAAGGAATCAACTTGGGGGGAAAAAGGGGGCTCAAAGAAGCACAGGCTGGAAAATGGGCTGATTAAAAAGCCTACGCAAGGAAAAACCAAAAGGACGTTGGGAAAAAGGGGAAAAGGGGGGGGGGGGGGTAGAGGGGGGAAACGTTTCCCAAGGGGGGAATATTTTCAGGGGCGAACTGAAAGGGAAAAAGATTTTTCCAGGGATCCAAAAAAGGTTCTTCCTGGGGGTTGTCCGTGGCGACGGGGTAAAGTCAGATGAGGGAGAAGGTATGGGGGGAATGTCACTTTGGGGGCGGTAATCAGGAGGGGACTGGTGCAAAGGAAAAAGGTGTCATCTGGACAACGCCTAGAAAATTCCGTAAAGGGAGACACTGAACAAAGTTTTGTTCTTGAGTCCTGGAAAAAGGGGGGGGGAGTTTTGAGAAAACCGCTAAGAAGTGAAAGTAGCAGAAGGATTGCCATGGGAAGGGGGGAAAAAAAAACGTTGGCTTGCAAGGAAGGAAAGAAGAAACAAAGCCCTGCAAAAAAATGTAAGGAAAAACCGGGTCAAGCGTTGCTTCCAAGAGTGTGTGGGGGGAAAAAGGGAAACAGGTTCCCTGTCTTTTAAAGGACGGTTAAGGGGTAAGGGGGGATACTCCGCTGTGGGGGAAAGCGAAAAAAGAGTCGAAGGGGGAAGCCGCACTTCTTCCAAACAAGGGGGGGGGGGGGGGATAGTCCCAGAAGGGGGTGGCGAAAAGGAAGAGTCGCAAATAATCGACCTTGCACAAAAATCAGAAAACTGGAAAAGGAAAAAAAAAAAACCTCGGGAAAAGGAAATGTATCTGAATCACGGGGGGGGGAGGTCACTCTTATAAAGAGGAAGGGGTGTAGGCAAAAAAAAAGACCAAGGGGGAGGAAGCCATTGCATACGGGGCCTTGTTGAAGTGGGGGAAATTTCTATAGAAATGCAGAAGGAAAATCACGCCTTCTCCAAGGAGACTGGGCAGGGGAAAACTATTGTGGGGACCAAAAGGGAAGACAGTGACACCATAAAAACCCAAGGGAAGGAAAATCCATTTCGATTGAAAAAAACCCAAGGACTCGTGGACGCCAAAAAAAAAAACGATTCCAGAAAAAAAGGGAGATGTTGAAAGACACCAGTCGTGGTCAATGCAAGGGGGGGGATTAACGGGAGGAGAGGGGGCTCGCCTCCAAAAGAACATGGGGTGGAAGGGGGGAAACAACCAGAAAAAAAAAGGGTTCTAGTCCGGGCAAAAAAAACCATAGAGAAAAATCGAGATCTGTATCGGGGAAAGGAAAAAGGGCAGGGGGCGAAAGGACAAAGGTGGGAAGGGGACATTAAGGAGGATAGCTTCTCGCCGTGGGGGGTTGAATTGTAAAAAAAAAGCCAAACTTCCTCACCTGTTTGAATACTCACGAAAAAAAAGAACAAAGAGCCAAATCTTTCCCCTCCGCCCCAAAAAGAGATCAACATTTTCCCAATAAAAAAAAAAAGAAAGACCTCCTAAGAGATGGAATTTGAGGGCCAATCTTTGAACAAGGGAGGAAACCACATTTATTTTTGCACGGAAAAAAAAGGTAAGACGGCAAGGAGGGCACCATCAGAAAAACTTTCCCCCAAAGAGCCACTAGAAGATTCTCACAACGAATCGAAAAAAAAAAAAACGGGACAGTCTCAGGGGGTAACAAACAGGGACCTACATATCTAAAAAATGAGGAAAGAAATTTTTTACGGGAAAAGGGGGGGGAGGGACATCACGTGGGAACAAAAAAAATCGAGGGCGGGGAACTCCCGGGAACAAACTTGGAAAAAAAAAAAAAAAAAAAGAGGGGGAAAAAAAAACATCGGAAAGGGGAACTTTTTGTCAGGGGAGGGACTTTGTCGAGGGGGAGGTTTGAAAGGGGGGGACCGTCAAAAAGAAGTCCCATGGGAAAAGACTGGGGGGGGGGTCCGCGTTAATCAAGGAAAAGCGGGGAAGAAAAAGCTAATGAGGGGAAGGTGTTAAGTTCAGATCGGGGGGGAAAGAGGGGGAAGTTGATAAAAAAAACCAAAATCCAAAAAGTAAAAGGGAGGGGGGGTACTTAGACAAGGGGAAAGCGCTGTGACCGTTGGTTGAGGGGGGAAAGCCATGCGTATGGGAGCAACTAGAATCCGGGCCAACATAAGAAGGGGGGGGGTCAAGTTGAACCCTGGGAAGTCTTGGACGAGGAGGAAAAAAACCGGGTTGTAGGAGATGTCTCATGGGAAGAAAAACCAAACGTTTTGGGGAAAAAAAAAGAACAAAAAAAAAAAACCCGGAACCCCCTGAAAAAAAGGAGGCTCCCCCTTTCTCGGCACAAAAAAAAAGGAGGGAGGCATCCCGTAAGAGAAAATGGCATAACCTGTTGTCGCTTACAAAAGGGCAATGTAACAGGGGGGGAGGGGGACCGTGAAAAAAAAAAAGAAGTCTCGATTACGGACAAAGGGGATTTCCCAAACAGCCTTGATTCAGGGAAAGGGGTTCCCGAGGAAACGCAAAAAAGAGAAGGAGTCTCTAAGGGGGAGCACATACGCTTCTGAAAAAGGGGAAAAAAAACGGAAAAAGAAAAAGAAGAGCATAACAGCAAAGCTACAAGGAGGGTAAGGGGAGCGGTTCGAGAATGGGGGGAAAGAGAGGAGAAACCTGGAAGGGGGGGGTCCTCTTCCTTGACAAAAAAGGGCTCCAACCGACCACCCCCAGTGAAAAAGTGGGGGAACAAAAAGTTAGGAAAGCAGAAAAAGAGCAACCGCAACATCAAAAAAAATACTACCAACGGGGAAAAGTATGACGATTGAGGTTGGAAAGGGAAAAGCAGGCAAAGGGGGGGTCCAAAAAAAAAAAAAAGAGGGGTGACGGCGAAGTCACCGCCGTAAACCATAAGGAAAAAAAGGGAAAAAAGTGTGGTACCCGGGCATCCGGTGGAACACGGTCGCCCTGCAAAAATAAAAAATGTCTAAAAAAAAAAGGGGGAAAAAGGGAAGCCGGGGGAGGACGGGGGACCGGGGGAAAGGTCTTACAAAAGAAAAAAAAAAAAGGCTTCAATTACAAGGAGGGGGGAAAGAAAAAACGCCATGGGAATGGCCTAATTCGCAGGGAAGGGGAGGGGTTCTCCAGGGGGGAGAGGGCAAGGGGGAACGGGAGGGGGAAGCGGCGAGGGAGCGGAAAAAGGGTTGGGAAAAGCCTCTCAAGAAACGGGAGGAGGGAGTCCAGAAGCAAAAAAGGCAAAAAGAAGAGACGGAAAACCCGGAGGCAACGGGGCAAAAGTTTGTGGAAAGGGGAGGGGGAATCCAGGAAAAATACTCCGAGGTTTGGGCGAGATTTGGGGGTTTGGGAAATTCCATTTGAAAGGGGGGGAAAGAGAAACGAGGGGGGGGAATTAGCCCTAAGGGGGGGAAACCTAGGGTTCCGCCCGAAAGGACCAGGCACGACCGGGCCCTCCCACCGGGAGCCACAAGGGGGAAACCCCTTGCAAAAAGAAAGGCACACCCCCGACTGGGAAAAAGAAAAAAAAACAAAAACAAACCCACAAAAAAAAAAAAGGGCTGGGGATGACTCGGGGGGGGGAAAGGGAAGGAACCGAAGCAGGGGGGGGGACCAGGAGAAATGGAAGGTCTTGTTGAAAAAACGGGACAGGGGAGGACGCCTGGGGAAAGAAAAGGACCCGTCTAGCAAGGAGAGGAGGAAAACAGAGAAGGATGGGAAGCCTATGGAGTCAAAAGAGGACCCCACTTCAAAAAAACCAAAACCAGACTAAAAAACCTGGGGAGCTGTGAAAAAGGGGATGTCCTGGAGGGGAAAGACGGGTGAGGAAAAAAAAAAAAAAGAAAGGGGGAAAGGAGGAAAAAGCCCTTGGAAAAGGGAAAATCCACTCGCGTGATAAAAAAAGAAATTTGAAGAGGAGGTTTCTAATACGCAAAAGGGGAACGGGGGGGGATTGGGGAAAAAAAGCGTAAAGGGGGGGAGTACAGAGGGGGGGGGGGAATACCGAAATGGGTGGGGGTTGGTAAAAAAGACCCAAGGGAAATCGGTAGAGAAAGTGGTGGAAAAGGGATCTCTACGAAAAAAAGGTATTCGTATGGAAAAAAACAGCGGAGTATTCAAAGAATGGGAAAAAAAAACATGGGGAAAAGGGGGAAAGTGGGAGGGGGGCACCAATCGGAAGATAACCCCTAACGACAGAAGGGTTTTGGGAGAAAAAAAGAGTCATTGCAGTGGGGAGTTCGGTTCACAGGGAGGATAAGTAAAGGGGTTGTACCAAAAGGAAAGCCTTGCTACTTTCAAAAAAGAGTGGTCCGCTTGGCTCACACCGAAACCGCAAAAACGAAATGTCCGAACAAGGGGGGAGGATCTCATCGGAACAAAAAGAGGCGTTGAAGTCACGGCGTGGGGAATACATGCGGACGAAGAGAAATTAACAGTGCCAGGGGTCAAACCATAAAAGGGGAGGAAAAGGAAAAAAAGAAGCCTAACCAAAAGGAGTAAAAAAGTTTGGGGAGGGGTGCAAATCGCTTTGGGGAAGAGGGGAAAGGGGGTTCCAAAGGAAGAGAAAGAGAAATATGACGCTGGGAAACGGGAAAGGGCCAAAGGGAGAAAAAAACGCAATTTACGTGGGGGACATTGGGAAAAAAAAAAAAAAAAAGGGGGGAATTTGGGGGAAGGAATTAAATCATCCAAAGGGAAGCAGCTACCGGGGGGGGGGAATACTCAGTTGATGGCATCACCAGAAAGGGAACCGGATTTTTCTGGAAAAGGGGGGGAAAAAGGACCGGTTACGAATTTTGGAGCTTAAATGCCGGGGGGGGAAAGCTGGATTTTAACAAGTTCACGGGAAAAAAACGGAAAAAAAAAAGGGGGGGGGGCGTAACATACAAGGAGCCGCAGAATCGTGAAAAAAACATGCCGGAAGAAAAAGGGGGGCTAAAAAGGGCGTGAACAGGGGGGGAAAGGAAAGGGAAAGTTTAAGCAAGGACAGCTGGAATCCGGCTGAAAACGGGTGAACGGCGAAAAAAAAAAAGCGCCGCATTTCTCGAAAGGGCATGAAATTGAGGGGGCGTAAAAAAGGAAACCAAGGCCTGCCCCGTGGGGGGGGAAGGGGGGTGTCGTCAGAATCGCTAAGGAAAAGCACTGGTGACCTTTCGGGGGAGAAAAGGGGGACTTCCAAAAAAGGGGGGGAAAAGAAGTCCAAGTATCTCAAAAAAGGGGGCTGTGGCTCCCCGGGAGAGGGTTGGGGGGGGGGGAGGGGGGGAAGGGAGGATGGGGGGGGGGCATTTCCCAAAAGTTGCAAAAAAGAAAATCGCTTAAAATAGGGGGATGACTGGAGGAGGGGGGCGGGAGACACTATATGGAAAAACAGTACTGAGTCTTTGGGGGGCTTTTGTTGGGGAAGGTGTTCACCAGGAGCCTAAAAAGGGACTCCAAGGAGGCCGTACGACCTGCCAGTGAAAAAGGAGGGAAGGGACGAGGAGGGGGGGTCCTGTGGGGCGTGAGTTGACGGGGGGGAAAGGGCAGAGGAGGGGGGGGGAAAAGAGTGTCGAGCAATAAAGGGGGGAAAGCCAAAGGGAAAAACGGGTGGGGGGAAAATATTTTTAGGGGGGGGTCTCTCAAAAACAAACAGGGGGGGAAAAAAAAAGAGAGTAAAGGGGAAGGAGAAATCAAAAAAAAATTCGGAAGGGGGGTTTTTGCGCCTGGGTGGGGTGCAAAAGGAGGGTCCGCGGGGAAAAAAAGAAACCAAACCGCCTAGAGGATCAAAAAAAAGGAACGGCCTTTCGAAAAGGAAAAATTGCCTTTCAAAAAAAAAGTACAATATGCAAAAAAAAAAAAACAGAAAAATCCTCTTGGGGGCAGATCTATTTTAAAAGAAAAAAAAAGAGCAACAGCGGCAAAAAATCCGCTTGAAATTCGCGATGAAAAAGCGGCGGGGGGCACGGGGGGAAAGGAAAACCTCTAATGCCCACCTCAGAAAAAAAAAAAAAAACAAAATCTTGGCGGAAATTTGGAGTCCGGGGAGGCACAAAGAGGGGGGATAGGGCCTGAAAAGGAAAAAAAAAAAGAAATACCGGGGGGGGGGGGGAAAAAAAGCAAATGAAAGTCCCGGAGGGAACGCTCTCAAAGAAAAAAGAAATAACGTCCGCGGGCGAGATGGGGAAAAAAAAAAAAGCAAATCGAGCATGGCGAAAAAAAGGTACCCTCGTCCATTTCAAAAGAAAGCCGGGATCCAGCGGAATGACAAGAAAGAGCATCGCTTGTCGAAAAAAAGAGAGAGGGGGAAGAAAACCCTGATCGGGTGAAAAAAGGGAATGGCGCCACCCACTGATCGCGGGAATATGGGTGAAAAGAAAAAAAGACAAACAGTCCAATAGATGTTCAAACGAACAAGGGGGAAAAGAAAAAAGGAAAGCATCCCGGAAAAAAGAGACATGCTCGAACTGCCATGAACCAGAAAAAGTATTTCCAAAGTTCAGCAACAAAATGTGCTGGGGGCGGAACGAAAAAAAACACATCCAAAGGAAAGAAAGGTTTTCCCAAAAAGTCCCGGGGAAGAGGGGGGGAAAGCGGACAGGTCAAAAGGGTGAAGGGATCTTTCGGGGAAAAAAGAAGAGGGGGAAAAGGATCCAAAAAAGGGAGGGCTCTGGTTGAAAAAGTCTTGTTGACAGAAAAAGGGAATAAAGGGCCATGAGGGGGGAAAATGCAAAAAAGACAAATTTCGAGGAACAACGACGGGGCAAGGGAACGTGGACGAAAAAAAAATTCGGCAGGAGAACGGGGGAGATGACGCAAAAGGGGAAAAATCGGGCGGTCGTTTTAAGCGCAACACTGGAAAAAATAAAAAAAAAGGGAGAGTTGGGGACAGGGGGGGGACCCCCTGGGGGAAGGGGAGGATGCCCAATCCAAAACAAGAAGCCTGCAAGCGAATTGGGAGGGAAGGGGGGTTCCCTCAAAAGGTCCCATAGGGTGAAGGGGAAGGAAAGAGGTGAAGGGGGCCCACAGGGGGGTTTTCCCCCCCTGTGGGAAGGCGTTGGGGAAGCTGTTGAGAAAGGGTTTCCGGGGAGGAAGGGGGGGGACCGCCGGAAAAGGAAAAACGTGTTTGGGGGGAAAAACAAACAGGTATTGCCCGTCAGGAGAAGCGCCGAAAAAAGAAAAAAACGAAAAAGGAAAAGGGGGGGGGACGAAGATTACTGGCCAGTGAAAGGGAAACGGAAAAACATTTTCAAATGGAGCATGGGAGGTGAAAAAGGGAAAAGGGGGGCGAAAAAAAAACTACAAAGGAGTGTTGTAGGAGAAGAAAACTTGTGGGGGGGGGGGAAAAGCCACCAGGGAAAGGGAGGGGGGGGGGTCTAAAGAAGGAAGGAAAAAGGAGAATACTTCTTCCAAGCTCTTACGAAAAAAGCCTCCGGAAACCGAAGAAAAAGGAAACTTTTGGGGGGGGCATCATCAAGGAAAATTCAAAAAGAAAAACGTTCAAAAGGACATTTTCGATTGCCAAAGGGGCTGAACAGGGAAGACAAACGAGGAAAAAAAAGCAAGAATGGAGAAAAGCATCAAAAACCAAGTCGGGCAGAAGGAGGGGAGGGGAACAAGAGTTCCAATGGTTGAAAGTAAAAAAAAAGAAAAAAAAGGGGAAGAGGGACGGAGGAGGAAAAAGGGGTGTTCCAAAGACAGGGGTCGGCGAAACAGTAGAAACAAGAGAAAACTCTCTCCAGAGATTGGAGGAGGAGCCGCTCCACAATTTGGGGGGGGAGAAAAAGAAAAAAGGGGGGGAAGGATCCAGGGGACGGATATCTTCCAAGGGGGGGGGGGGGGGTTATGGGACAAAGAAAAGACCTCACAGAAGAAAGGAGAATTTGAAAAAAAAGGGAAACAAAATCAATCATCGAAATTGATCCACAAAAAAAAAAAAACCTGGGAAAAACCCCCCACCAGAAAGAAAAGGAAAACCTGAAAAAACTACTTGTGTGGGTTGGGTGGGTGGTGGGGGGGAAAAGAAGGGGTCGACTGGGGGGGTGGGGGGGGGTCTTCCAATTAAGGAAAACCAAAAGTAGCCGCTTTACTGGGATAGCCATAAGGAAAGGATAGACGGGAAAAAAAACCGCCACTAGGCCGCGAGGTCACCAAAAGAAAATCACGCCCAGTAATAAGGTCAAAAAAAGCAAGGGGGGGTACACCAAAGGAAGACCCGAAGTGATGCGTCGTGAAGCCCCGGCAAGGGGGAGTGTACTGCTGTGGAAAAAGGACTTGGAAAAAAAGAGGGGGAAGGGGGGGACTGCAAGGGGAAGGGTCGGGGAAGGGTGGCTTGTGCAAAGGGGGGGAAAAAGAAAATACGCTTCAAGGGGGCAGTAATTGATCTGGGCAGGAGGTGCTGAAAAGAAAGAAAAAAGGAGGTAAAGGAAAGGACTGGGTGTCGCGGTAAAAAAAAAAAAACCGGAAATCGTTCAGAAAAAGCATCCAGTAGGGGGGGGGGAAAAAAGAGAGATGCAGATAAGAAAAAAAAAAGGATAATTGAAAACAGCTTCCCCGGATCCACATCAAACAAAGGGGGGGCTGTTAAAAAGGGGGGGGAAAGCCTGGGATGGCATTGGACTCAGACGAAAAAAAGGGTCCACGTGGAAAAAAGAACTTCAGCCTCGTGGGGCAAGGAAAAAGGGGAAAGAAAGGTGAAACCCTTTTGGAAAAAAGAATTCCAGGCGAGACTGTGGGAAATAAGAAGGCCAAATAAAAGAGAGGGGGGGGGAAAAAAGATCCCGAAAAAAAAAAAAAAATTCGCGCACCATTGGGAAAACGGTACAGCTAGTGGGGAGAGGAAAATCAACACAACAGAGAGGAAAAGAGAGAGAATCATTAATCTGTGGCCGGGGGGGGAAAAAAAAATGGGGGAATTGAGCTAAAAAAAGGAAAAAATACGAAAAAGGAGTTGTCAGACGGATTTGAAAAAAAAGCCTTTGATTCGAAAAAGTACGGGTATGCCAGAAAGATTCGGCAAACCAAGGAGAAGTATTTCAGTGGAAAGGCGATCGGAAAAAGACCTGGAGGAAAGCGCTATAACAGCAAAGCCTGGGGAATTAGGGGGGGGGAAAGGGAGAACATCAAACGAATTTTCCGAGAGGACCAAGTAAAAGAAAAAAAAGTCCTGGAAAAGGGGGAAGAAAAGAACGCACCCCCAGGAAAGGCAAGCAAAAGGGGTCGGAGGAAAAAAGGGAAGAGCAAGAAAAAAGCCTCTACCAGATCAAAGAGAAAAACACTTATGACAGGAAGGGAAGGGTTCCCGATTGCGGAAAAAGGGAATCAAAAAGAGGGAAAAAAGGAGGGGGTTGAAAAAAAGGGGGGAAAGTAAACCTCGCCTACGAGGAATGAAAAAAGTGGCACGCTTCCAAAAGCCTTGAAAAAAGGAAGGGTGCGAAGCTGCTGGAAGGAAACCTAAGGAAACCCCTAAAAAGGATATTCCATTCTGAAAAAGCCCAAAGAGGGGCAAGGATGGACGGAGAATACATCTTCCAAAAAAAAAAGAAAGGGGACCACTCCAGGGGGTCCGAAAAGAAAGGGAGCTTCAAAAGGAGCCTTTGGGGGAATGTTTACATGGGGGGGGGGAATATCCGGGGTTAATGTTTAAAGGGGGGGGAAAAAGCCGAAAGAACAGGTTATGAAGGGGGGAAAAAAAAAACTTCTTGTCCATGACAAAAAGGAAAGCTTCTTGAACAAGAAAAAAAACGGTAAGGAAAAGGGGGGGGGTGGGGTCTCCAAAAGGAGCTTCTCCTACGATCAAGGGTGCTCACAGGGGGGGGGGGGGTGGGTAATTAATAGGAAAG
>Ga0179591_1279945_pt1 | contig 13716 bp, 19 predicted proteins | sample CZOMad2_1_08_16f_FD_182891 | JGI IMG/M metagenome (GOLD analysis project Ga0179591, IMG submission 182891) | Vadose zone soil fungal communities from Angelo Coast Range Reserve, California, USA - CZOMad2_1_08_16fungal (PacBio error correction) | ecosystem: Environmental > Terrestrial > Soil >...
GGGAGGGGATTCAAAGATTCAGCAAGGAACCCCTATAAAAACATTAAGGAACTACTTAAACTACCGACTCCTTTTTAAAGGATAGCCACCGATAGCCGGGAAAATTTCAAATGGTTTGAAGGCGGGGAGGAAACGGAGAAGAAGCAGTGAACTCGGCTTCTGCTGCGGGTGGAGCAAATGAAAGAGTTTCGGTGTCGATTAAGAAACACCGGCCAGCAGACAATCACGATTTGGAAAAGTTCAGGCATAAGGCGGTAAAGAAGATCTCGAACGGAATCAAATCACAAAAACTGTCGTCGCAAACTGAGCGAAAAAAGAAAAAAAAGGTTAACGCGAAACACGGGGGGATTGAAGGGGAAAAAGAAAAATGTACATGATTGGGACGGCGTCAACAGGCAAGGTCACAGGGAGGTATGTTGGGTTTAAAAGGGAATAACTGAAAGCGACTCAACTAAACGTTTATTGGGAAGAACCCCGGGAATAAAAAAAGGCAAACTGCGCCATCGAGAGCTAGGAGGGAAGACTACAGCTGAAAAGGACAAAATAAACGCAAATACTAGGGAGGTTGGAGGCGGGACAGGGAGGGGGGCTAAAAAAAGTCCAAGGGCCTCCCATCACATTTCTGCTTAATCTTGTCCCTGCTAGGAGGATGCAAGAAAGTCAAAATAACCCAAAGATCAATGGGAAAATCAAACCTTCACTTCCAGAGGGGGATTTAAGCGGGGTCCAACTACCCCATAGGGACTCCGGAATGGGGGCCCAAGACGTACAGAAACACCAAGGGGAGGGCTGAGATACATTCTTAAACCATCTTTGGTGATTCCAGTTCAATAGGATTAAGAGAAAGGACACTGCTTAAAAGCTCTAATCGAAACTCTGGGAGAAGTCCCCAAAAGTCCCAAGAAAATCTCGCAGCGCCGAAAACGCTCCAAGGACTGGTTGTGGGAACATCCAAAAAAGGGGGGGGGTGTGGAAGAGCGAGGCAATTCCTGTTAAGAACAAGTTTGTCCCGGAAGCCAAGTTTCGAGGAAACATTCAAGAAACGGCCCAAACAAAAAAATGGAAGAAAGGAGATGTGGGATCCACATCTAACTTGCGCCAATATATGAAAAGAATGGAAAAACAGTGCCAGAATAACGTCGGAAGCAAGGGAGAGAAACAAATGAAAAAAAAACTCTTAAGGCGCCCATGACGATGATGGCAGAAAAGATGGATGCAGTCCAGTCGCATATGCTGATTAACCCTTTCCCAGGAAGAGCGACATGCAATCATAGAAACCGACGAAGCAAAAAGGAATCACGAACGGGAGGGGAGGGCACAGAAAGAAAGAAATACTTGCAAAACCCTAGAAATAACTAAAATTAAATCTGGGGGTGTAAGTAAGGCACTAACCAAGCCTCCGCAAGGTTGGCGTACGGCTGACAAATAGGCTGTTGAGGGGGAACTTGGGAGCAGCGTCTTTGGGGGGGGATTGCCACCCACCATTTCCCTTGCAGACGATCTTCCACAACCGTGAGTGTGGAAAAAGGAGGGGGGGGGATCCAGGGAAGCGTTGAATTCCCTTTCGCGGACAGAAGAGCACTTACAGATCGGACAGTGGCTGGAAGACTTAGGAGGGCCTTCAAAGGGGAAACTCTGGGGAAGATCGGAAACGCCGGATAACAAAATTTCGAGGGAGACGGGCAGGAGGAAACCGCTAAAATATTCCGGGGAAAAAAGTACTTTCAAACCTCGTCCACAAAAGGTATTTGGGAAATAGATGCTGAAAACGTATCAAGAAGCCTAATGTAAAGGCAAAATATCGAGAGAGGTGACTTTTTGGGGGGGGGACTTTCCAAGAGCTAGAACGAATCCTGGGAAAAAGGGGGGGGAAGATTCAGGGAGGTTCAAAGACGTCGCACTAAGCCCGGGGCTTTTAGGAAACTTTTTTGGGACTCGGGGTTTGATCAGCCCATGAAGAAGGAGGCCTCTTCAATTCGGCGAAGGGTTGGGAGAGCGTTTGTGGATGGCTGGTTGGGGCATTCCTGGCATTGTAAGGGGGAAAGAGTCCCAAGATTGGTGGAGAAATTAACGGGGAGGCGGAACGAAAGGTTGGAGGAGGGAAACCCTGGGGGGGGAAATTTTGGAGTCCACTGGGGCCGACATAGTTAGAAAATTGGAAAAAAATCAGAAGGGGTAATATTTACCACATATCAGCCTCGCGGAAGGAAATTCTTGGCCTTCCAAAAGTAAGAATCGTCTGAGGAATCGGAAAGAACCGGTCGCCATTTGCTAGGCCTCTGGGACCTGGTTACAGCTCGTGGACGAAGTTCGGAAATGATTTGGGGGGGGATGACGGGTTTGTAAGCTCGGGAAAAAAAGATCTATTGGAGGTAAATCGCCGCCTTCACCAGCGACGAGGCAAGCAGGCAGAGAACGAGTAATGAATGAAGAGTAAAGGGACTTTGGGCCTAAAAAACAGGGCCAGAAGGGTCGGGGCCTGGGCGAGAAAGTCGTGGGAGATAGAAGTATAGGACGAAGGGAAGCGTTGTGTCGCCACGTGTCTACGCGAAATTAGGAGGGCGGCTCAAATACAAAGTGGGAAGGAAAAAGAAGTGCTCCAATGTTCCGCGCGGGGAGGGAAATCCTCAACGCCGAACGTCCGAGAAGGAATTCAGATCAGAATCTTAGGGTCCAAGGCAGGGGAAAGTCAGGGGTTGAGGTCGGGGGGGGGGGAATCGAAGTTGATGGAGAAACCCATTAAACAAAGAGGACAAGCTTCCTACCGAGAAAAAAAGAGGTTTTGACAAACAGGCGTAAGTATAGATCCAAAGAAAACGGGCGGGAAAAAATCCATTTGGGAAAATGTAAAACTCCTTGTCAGCCGTGGCGAAACCTTAAGATGTTTGGAGGCGATGAAGAATAGAACAAAAAATGAGACGGTCATGTAAAAAAAGTTCGTGCATCTAAGAGGGGGCGATCTCATCTCAAAAACATTAGGAAAACATGTGAAGGGAAGAAGGCACTCGAAACGGCAGTTACCTTCTCAGAGGGTTGGAGAGGGGGGGCGAGGGGGAATGCGCAAAATTTCCATCATGTCAAGGGGTTTCGGGGGAAAAGGGGGTGACAAAGGAGGGGGACTCCACGGCAAAAAATAGAAAACGTTACGGGGAAGGGGGTAAACCTGTGGGGAGTAACCTCGTACACAAACTAGAGGGGGGGGGGGGGACTGAGCTTGTCTCGGGCATGGTTCATGACAGAAAGCTTTGCGCCGAAGAGCCTGTCAATGGGTGAGGGGAACTAATGATGGTCGCGGGAGCATTACACAAAATTCGCATTACACGCCGGGAGGATTTGGTGGGGGAAGCCGAAACAAGTGGGCGGCATAGTTAAGGGAAGGGGACAGGGAGGGGACCAAATCGAGAAACGGTGGTGTATAGCATTCTCGAAAGGCGCATCAAAAACGAAAAGAGATTTCTCGGCAAGGGTGATCTGGGACAGGATCTCCATAAAAGAAGCTTCTGGGGCCGAGATGCAAAATGTCAACGGCGGTGGAGCAAAAGCCACATGAAAGGGGGGGGCAAACGGGACCCAGGGGGGGTATTGGGCGCTTGGACAACTTCCGTTCGCCGGAAGAATTTGCAAAAAATCGCTTTGGAAGGGATTTCTGTGGAAAAGCCCGACGTGTCGGAAGTTCCCACCTAAGGGTAAAAGAGGTCACAGAAGAACAAGGGGGAAAAAAACCATCGCTCGCCGGGGGGCGCACAGGATCTGAGATTACAGGGAGGACCGGGTAAGGGTGTTTTCACACGAGATTCCACCATCGAGGGAGGAGTTATGTGGAAAGAGGAGAGATTTGGAGGGGCGTCGGGGAGCATAGAAAGGGTAATCAGTTGCAAGTTACCAAAACGTGAATCCAAAGAAGTGGGGGAAAACAAAAAACGCTTACAGGAAGCCGCGGGAAACTCAAAATAAACATAAAACTTCGTCCAATAACGTCGGCTGCAAAAAAAAAGCCAAAGAGGGAATCAAAAACGCAAAGGCCGAGCCCAGACCAAGCAAGAAAGGCGGCTCCTCGGGATGCGATTACTTCGCAAAGAAAATTGATAAGGGGGTCAAACAGGTGAGGCGGCGCCCGGATGGAAGTGGGTGCAGAGAGGTGGGAAAAAAAAAAACGACTGGGCATCAAAGCGCTTTCCGTGGTCTCTCCGGGATGGGGAACTGGTCCAAAGTAAAAGCGCGACAGGGAAAAACTCAACATAAAAGGAGTCTTGAGAAAAAGGGAGCGCCTCAGCCAGAGAAAGATCCAGCTGTGGGACAGGTTGTAAGGCTAATCGTTGGGCACTTATGGGGGGGATTCGGGAGGAGAGCGGGGAGGGGCTGAACAAGCTTATTATAAATACATTGATTGAGGTGCCCATTAAGCAAAAGGACAGAAAGGGGGAAGGGGTCATAGGAGGGGAGAGTGGAAAAGGTCCGCTCAGGGAAGTGTCTGCGGAAAAGGCGTGGAACTACGGGCGAGACCATCTCCAGTAAGGAAGGGTGGACGAGGGCGCTAGAATCTATAATTTGGGTGGTGGATCAAAAAAAGGAAGCTCAGGGAAAGCAAAAAAGAACTCAGGAGACGTTCTACGCGAACATTTCGGTAAGTCTGGCTAAGATGTGAAGCAGGACCGGGGTTGGATTTCTGAGGAATTATTCACGTGTCGGGTTTTTGAAAAGTTACCAGTGGGTCTGGAAGAGGGGGGTACAAAGGGTTTTGTGGTTCGGACGTTTCATACGGACGGGGGGCGATGGGGGAGCAGCGGAGAAAATTTCTAAGCGACGGGAAAACAAGGTGCCGCCAGCCCTATGTCATCGGACGCTCTTAAGGGACCGCTTACGAGGGATCAAAAAAGGGAGGGGAAAGTAGTCAAACATATCTTGCTCGTGTTAGCAGGTTGGCCGTGGGCAATCATGTCAGAACGTAAGAGAAAGGGAGAGATGAATTCCGGCGCACGACCTTCTAGGATTATGTTCGAGGGGCGCGATGTGGGAAGGACGACTGACGGGGCATCGGGGGGCGGAAAAAGCAAAAAAAGCGAGGGTTCAAAGGTTTTTGGGGGGGGAAACAAAAAGGAAAAAGCGGCAGAGCCGTGGGGGCGGTGGAAAAAGTGAGAGGGGAGGATTGGTGGAGGGTGTCCAAGATGTCATCGCCAGAGGAAGTCGTGGACATTTTTCCAGGGGTTGGAGAAACCTTCGACTGGGGAAGAGGGGACAGGGGGCTGGGGGGGAAGAATATCGGTCCGAAAATCAAGTGCCGGGGGCGTGCTTTTACGGTGGCGGGAAAGAAAAGTAGGCGGAGGGAGATGGGAGGTGAGTTCAGGACTTTTCAAACGGTGGATGTCGAGATTTTCAAAAAGTGCGGCCATTTGTGGGTTGAAGGGACCGGGATTGATGGGGGTCACGGGGGGGGGGGGGGGGGGGGGGGTGCAATCAAAAACAGGAAAGTGCGCAGTTTGTTCGGAGGACTCCTGCCTTCCAGGGAAGACTCACCGTGCTCCGAGGGGTCCGTTATTGGGGATTTTTGGTCCATTGGAGGGTGTTGGAGATCATCGCTTAATTACTCGGGGGGGGCCCAGATTTTTCGCCGGGCGCTCAATTTGGTGAGGGGATGAATGCGAGACGCGGAGGGAAGGGGGAGCCAATGGGACGAAGAGGGTGAAAGGGGAGAATCTGAAGAAGATGGTCCCTTTGCTCTATGGCCTACATGTGCAACCGCAATAAGGGGGGGGCGGTCATAAGCGGGGTGGAAGAGTCGCGAAGTTGGGCGAACATTTGGGGATCCCGGGGGGAGTAAGGGGGAACTCGGGGAGTCGGCGGGTGTTGTTCCACATAGGGGGGGATGGCCGGGAAGGAGTAATAAAGGAAGATGGAAGGATCCCCTCACATCTGACAACTTTCCACAGAGGAGAACTGCTAGGGAAACTACTAATCAACCAAATTTGCCCAAGGAGAAGGGTGCTGAAAAAAGTGAAGAAGGGGAGGGGGGTGGACTCCTAGTTCTCTTTTTAATACAGGGAAGTTGGTTTCACAAATCGGGGGGGTCCTAAGGGGAGGCTTACGCATCAGGAAAGGTGAACGAGAAAAGAGGGACGGAAGCGCGATTCACGAGGGATCCATCGATCCTATCATGGGGGGGGACGGACCCATCCTTCTTGAAAAAAGAAAAGGGGAACGACTAACAGAAAAAAAAGCGGAGAACTCTAAAAGAGACTACACTCGTCCTTGGGACGTCAAATTGTGTGGGGGGCTATCCAGTGGACTTGAAAAATGCAAGTCTTGGAACGTGAAGTGACCCGTTTTACTTATATTGAGACCAATTCCTCTTTGAGAGAATCACCAGCAAAAATCCAATTTTAGCATCTGGTAAAATGGTTTATGGGATCAACACGTGAAAAGCTCGCCCGCGGAATAACTCCGTGCACAACTGATCCATGGGGGGAACTCCCCCCTTATCTACTAAAAATCAAAACATGGTTACAATTCCGATGAGGAAAAAAGGTGGGAGGGGGCCATTTGTTCACATCTCAAGTGTCTGGGAGGCTTAAGGGGTGGTAGAACTACCGAGGGGCTCTGTGGTGTGTAATTGGGGTCCGGTGGGAACTGACGAACGGACGAATAAAGACGAATGCCTTGGGGGTAAGAGCTCACCGGTCAAGGGGGGGGTAAAATCATGACAGCGCCACATCGAGGGGAGAAAAAAATTGGAGTTCGAAAACAGGGAGACTGACAAGGAAAAGAGATCTCAATAACTTTTGAGGAACTCATGGGAATTCAGTAAAGAAAAAAGAAAGAAGGGAGGCTTACGAGAAAGGTTCTCCTCATTCGGTGCCATTATGTCAAAATCGGTTCGTCAAATACCAAAAAGTTTCTCTTTTGTACAACGACGAAGTCACTGAGTCAAAAGGGGGACCGGGAAAAAAAAAGACAACCATCAGAGTATAAGTCCGAATTGAAACCGAACCTTCCTAAACTCAATCAGAAATTCGTCTGGGACACAAAACCTAGAGTGGGGAGTGTCCCATTCTTCAGTCACAAACTCAATCGTGGGTAACGAAATTGTAAACTCTAGAAAAAGAAGGTTCTAAGGGAACCCGTAATGGATTCTCACGCCCGTACTCCCAACTCCTAGCTTCTCAAATTGCGGATATGAAAACCGGTTAACCATCGGGACCTCTCAGCCGGCCTCTCCAATTAAGTCCACGGGTTGGGGGGGGAATCTAAACGAGTTGGTTAATCAAAAAGGAAATCGCTAAATGGAGTTTCACGTTAGTGTGTTGTTAAAATCATTCGATGCCGACGTAAGAAAAAAGACTCTGAAAAGAACATATGAAGGAAGTTCATGAAGAGCGGCTGTAGCCCCGATCAACGCGCCCAAAAAAACAAAGCAGAATTGAATGGATAAGAGAGAAAAAATAAGTTCGACCGGGGGGAAAAGGGGAAGCTTGGAAACAGGAAGGCTACGAAACTATGAAAGAGAAAGCGCGGCGGCAGAGGAAGCTGTACAGCCGGGCTTCGCAAGCGACCGAAAACCATGAGGAAGGAAACGACAAAGGTTATTATCCCGGGACTCAGAGGAGGTCCCGAACACGGGGTTGGGGGGGGGGGGGTGGGGAAAAACACCCGAAAGAGAATAAACCAGGACGTCATCTGTGGGGGGGCGTATTATAGTCAAAAAAAAGGGAATAAACCATCCTACGGGAAAAGCAAATGAAGCTTCTTCAAATAGGGAGGCTGATAATACCTGTAGAGTCATGCCTCATTCGTGTATCTACAAACATTCCCCTTTCTCGTCGTAAGAACAATAGGCTGGCAAGGAAAATTTGGAAGCGCAGGGTTGGTGGGGTTCAGTCCCGTATGAGGAGTCCAGCACGAAAGCAAAAGGGAAGAGGCGCAGGGAAGTCACGAGGAAGGGAAAGGAAAGTCCTTCACATCAGGGGTCAAGATGAAAGATAGCCTTTGGCGCGCGCTACGAAGGATGGCTTCATGGAAGCCGTAATAAGGGGGTCGTCCGCCATAAGCCACCGCTGGGAAAGATGGCTCAGGGAGGCTAGAGAAAAACGTGAAACACAACATAGGTGGAAACTGGAAAAGGGGCGAAAGAGAGGATGACTTGGTGTTTTTTTGCCCTTTTCACAGGGAAAGACAATCGAGAAAATCCGACTGGAAGGTAAGAGTGGTGCTAGAGACCAATCTCGGCTTAGATCAAAAACGAAAGGACTTGCTTTCGTAAAGTTTTTGGACTGGCGACAATGATTTGCGAGTCAATCGACCAGACCAAATGAGAGCTTAGAAAAAGGGGGGGGAGAGGATCGCTTATCGATGAGGGGGGGAGTGAAGACGCACAGCACTTGGGGGGAAGGAAGTTGAAGGAAAATCAGAGTGTTTGGGGAGGGGGGGGTTTTTCCGGAATCGGGACGACCAGAAGCGTTGGACGGGGAAACACAAGAACTTGTATCACACGGTGGGCAGTTTCCACGGAGTTACCCTTAGCATTCATTTAAGGGACACCATCAAATTATTGGGAGCAGAGGGATCCAAGAGCTCCAGAAGGAAGGTGTACATTCAATAAAAAAGGTCCGGCTAATAAAGCCTCAACTAAAGGCTAGTCAAGAGACGATAGCCTCTTTAGGTGACATCACTCGGGGGCGACAGAATGCTGAAGAGTTGGAAAGCCGGGAGTTGTGGGAAGGACCTGAGAGATTTGGCAAAAAAAATCCCTCCTGCAAAAAGGATCGCGCCACAGAAAAGGGGCCGGGAAAGTTAGATAAATAAAAGGAAACGGCCAGTTAATTGTTATGGCTCTGCAATTTAAAGGTCCGGATGGGGCGGCACAGCTTTTGAGAAAGGAAACGGGTATGAAATAAGTAATCTCGGGAAAGGGAACGCCACTTTACGGACGCCCGTATTAATCGAATAAAAACCGCCCGGAAGCTCAGCGGCAGCTTGAACTAGAGGATTTTGGTCCGCCTTTCACCACCAATTCCTCCGGGTGTAAAGGGTTCGAAAAAGGGGTGTGTGTTAAATGCAGGAAAAAACAATCGTTGAATTGGCCAAGTGACATGGGAGGGGAATGGTAGGCGCACGGTTCGCTGCATTTAAACATTACAAAAAAGTTCGATAGTGACCGTGTAGGGTTGGGAAAACCGAGAAGGTTGATAAAGAATTTTCTATCTCAACCTCGAAAGATCCTTGGGGTGTGCGGAAAACTCAGGCCATGACGCTGTCTTTTGGAAAGGCTAGGCGCATGGCCCTCTCAACTCCAAATCCCGCGCAAGGCCTGGGGCTAAGAGGAAACTTCCGCTCGCGGGGGATCTGAAGGGGTCTACATAAAGTCAAAAACAAAAGGAGGATAGAGAGGATAAAGAAGGGGGGCTGCAAAGGGAGACCTTGACACTTCATGAAGGGAGAGAACTAGGGAGGGGGATTGCCTTGAAGCAAAGGACCCCGGTATCATGGAGAAAAGCGGATGGGGGCGGTGGACAATCCAGGAAACGGCAGCAGTTTTCAAAGGGAACACTTTACTTGGCAGGGGGGGGGGGTCAATACAATCTTACGACCTTTGGGAAAAAGAACGACACGGGGAACTAGTGTGGGTGGGATTTTCTCTGTGTAAAAAAGAAGGACGAAGCAAATTCAAGCATGAAAAACGCAACTGGGCTTGGGGATTGGCATTGGGGGGGGACGAGAGCTTAGAGAACCCCGAAAAAAAAAAGACTAAAGTACACTCCTGGAGGCAGCTAGGGAAACATCGCTTGAAAGTTAATTCTTCGAGCCCCGCGTGGGCAAAAGAAGGTAAAATAGATTCGCCGGGCGAGATAAACTAGAAAGGGAATATCCAGAAGCCGAAGCTTCAGGGCGCGAGATCAAAATTCCAGGCGGAAAAAAAAAAGCCGGAGGAATGGGGGTCTCGAGGGATGTAATGGTGCCGGGGGAGTGCCCATGTCGGGGCTGAACGAACTTGCCGCTCCCACTCGGCCGTTCCTCGGGGCGCGCTCTGGGTGGAAAGCCGGGTTTGCAAGAGAAGGGGTCTTGAGGAGTGGAACATCGACAAGGAAATCTGGTTAAAAGGCCTTCTCCATCAGGCTTTTCACGCCAGCGGCCGGAAGTAGGTCTCAAAAAAGAGCTTAAAGCGGGGTTTAAGAGGACTGTGATGAGAAACTAGCCTGAAAAAAACGCTATTTCGGAGTATGGGATCTCGATACAGGATGTTGACAAGGCGGGTTTCCAGGGAATGGAAAAGAGAGGATTGCGAACAAGGGAAATATCGTGCATTCACAAACTGGCTTCCGAGGGAGGGCTCTCAGGGGGAGGAACTCTTCCATCAAAGGGGGGTTAACTCAGGAAACTAGTCGCCGTAGGACCCAAGAAAAGCAAAAAAAGATCGTTTAATCAAAAAAAAAATCAACCAAAGTTTTGTCCAAGAATAAAGTGAAGCGGGAGAGGAGTGGCTGAAGGGGGGGGAAGGCAGAGCACGGGGAAAATCAAGTTGCCGTAAAAAAATTGGAAAAAAGCAAGGCGTGAGGGCTGGATCGTGGTTGGGGGTAGACGCGAAGAGAAAGCATCATCGAACAAAATACGATCTGATGAAGGACATTGCTGATTGACGGGCGCGTCGCGAAGGAAATGGACAATCCCGCATTTGTTTCTCTACAAACAAATAACCGCTGGCTTGTCCGCTTGCTATCTGGGGAGAGCGCAGCAAAACAAAAAGGCAAGGTTAAAAAGTATCAATTGAAACGTCCCTTATTGGAGTACGACGAAGGGGGAGAGCATGACGCAATCACCTTCTGAAAGAAGGCGGAGTTGAAGGGGGAGGGTCCAGAAAAGGAAAAAAAAACCCGGGATAGTCAGGGAAGAAGTGCATCTCGTTGATGAGAAAAGGCATGCCACGCGAAGAAGAAGTACAAGGGCTGCACGCGAAACGCAAAGGACGAATGTAGACCGTTGGGGTTCCAAGCCGTGCACGAGCAATTTTGGAATGGGTGTAGAAAAAAAAGCCGATCAAAGTAAAGGGGGACTCGAAAAAAAGATATTTGGAAAAGCTAAGATGCGGTGGTAGGGGGGAGGAATGAAATCCTCAGCCGCCTGTGGGTTTTAGGCGCGGTTTCTATGCCGGGAGTTGGGGTGCAGTAAGGGTTTGAGCGCGTTCGCAAGGGGATAACTCAAGTTGTTTTGGGGGGGGGGGGGCGTGAAAGTTGCGGGTGGGGTAATGCTGGGCCCGGTGCGAGTGGGATCCTGGGGACGAAAATCAGGGAGGCGAAGGCTGGTAAAGATTCCGGGCAAGAATCTGTCCGGGCGCCGGTTCCGCTTTGTTCGCTGGAGAAAGGGAAGAGGCGGCCTCAGGGAGGAAGGTATCTTTGGAGTCAAGAAATGGTGGAAGGGAAGCCGGGATATTTGCATGGGAAAAGCTGTGCAAGGGTCAGATCCGCTCAGAATTGATGAACCGAACTGGCCAGACTTGGGGTGTTGCGCTACGGGGGACGCTGTGCGGGGGGTTCGGACCTGTGGCGAATGGTAGGAACAACGGTACAGTCGGCAAGGGAACGTGAAGTTGAAGGCTGTGAATGGTTGGCTTCAAACACCCGGACGGGGGCTGTCAAGAAAAAAAAGGGGGGGGTGACCCGGCTCGAGGGAAGGGAGGTGGTCTTTTTTCAGGCTGAAAAAAAAAAGGGCGAGGGAGGGGTTGAGGGGGTTTTGTGGTGTCGGAGGTCGGGGGGGAATCTAGCCAGGAAGAGAGGGTTTCCCTGGGCGCAACTCTGGCTGGTAAGCTAGCGGGCGCCACCTCAAAATGCGAGGGGAAATGCTAGGATGGCGGGGGGGTGGCGGGGTTGTCAGCTTAACATTAAAGACTAGGGAGTGGATGGTAAAAATGTCACGGGGGGCACGGCTGGGACTTGTCTAGTATGGGGAAAAAAAGGCGCCATTTGGGGTTACGACTGGGAGTAGAAGGAAAACGAGCGAAAGGCTACGAAATCGTGCTGAAGTCTGGAAAGGTCGCACGAGTAAATCAGAAGAGGACATGAGGACAACAAAAAGAGTTATTAACTGGTTGTTCAAGGTTCGTTTTATTTGTTGGGGAATAGGGGGAAAAAGGGGGGAAAGTAGAAAGCTTTTCAGAGAGCAATGTGGTCCACTGCTCGATGGAAGGTTTCGGGAAGGAAATCTCAAAAATTCGGGACGTAAGAGAAGGAGGAATAACTGAAAAAAAAGGGAGCCTCGTGAACTGCAATCGGCATGAAGGCTGAGGGGATTACCATTGCATGGGGAAAAGATGGCCGTCAGGGGAAAAGACCGGGGGGGGTTTCTGAAGGGAGTATTGGGTCAATAAGAGTGGATTGATTCAAAGGGGGAAAAGAAGGCTGGAACGGATGGTGATCACGTATCAGGGGGAAATCAAGGGGGATGAGTGCAGGGGACGGTTTCTGGAGAAAGAAATGGGACACGTAAGACAGTGTATCCCCTCCAAAAGAAGCCAGGGGGGGGAGTCAAACTCAAAGTGAAGAGTTTAAGGCTGAATTTACGAAAGGGCCAGCCGCGGTGATTCGGGACAAGTAAGGGTCCATCAGGTTCGCGGTTCCAGACGGGGAGGGGGCCGGGCTTATCCGATTGGGGGGGGGCGAAGCCGCCATCAAACAAACAAAGGAGGGAAAAGATAGATGAGGAAAAAAGCGATTCAAGAGGGGGAAAGGGCGCAGATGGAAAAAAAACACATCTCCACAAAAAGGGATATTGGAAGAAGACTAACCGGGGAGGCAAGGAAGAGGAGACATACTTGTTCTTCAAATTTTGATGCTAAAGGGGAACGCGTTGGTAGGAAGAGGAGACTAAGCCCGAGGATAAAAGGGGGGGGAACTTTGATAGGGTGAGGGGTCAGGCGACGGAAGAACACTCTGCCATAATCAGATGGGAAAAAGCTTTAGGGTAAACAAAAAAGTCCGAAGAATCCGATGAGGCCGGCGAAATCCACAATCAAAAAAACTGAAGATCAGAAGGGGTTTCCCATTCCTAAACAGATGAAAGAATAAGGATTTCTGGGGACCCTTAATATTCCATCAGGAAACAAAGACTTGGAATAGAAAAGGGAAAAAGGGAATGCAGTATTCGGGGGTCTTCATGGGGAAAAGCCGGAGGAAGATCACGAAGGTTACACCTGAGATCTCCCCTGCTAAACTTTGTGGAAAAAAGCAATGGGGGGGGTGGGGGGGGGGGGGGGGGGGGGGGGGGGGGGGGGGGGGGGGGGGGGGGGGGGGGGGGGGGTCTATCTCGGGGGGGGGGTGGGGTTGTGGGGGGGGGGGGGGGGGGGGGGTGGGGGGGGGGGGGGGGGGGGGGGGGGGGGGGGGGGGGGGGGGGGGGGGGGGGGGGGGGGGGGGGGGTGGGACTCTAACGGTAAGTGAAAAGACAAGAAATAAACAGGAAAAAAGAAAGCGAGGAGCAATAACTCGGTGTTCTTTTCACTAGCAGTATTATTGGGTTCACCAGAAACCGGTCAGATGCAAAAAGATGGTAACTGCAAGGGATGCGGGGGAAATAGTTGGGGAAGAAACCGCTGCCCCAAATGGCTGAACAAAAAGAAAAGGGGGGGGGTACTCTCAGACACTTCAAAAAAAAATGTTAAGCGAAAAAGGGGAAGCCAACAAAACGACTGATCAGGACTTGGAAAAAAGAACGTAAGCAACCCACTCAGCAGGGAAT
>Ga0179591_1330175_pt1 | contig 13715 bp, 16 predicted proteins | sample CZOMad2_1_08_16f_FD_182891 | JGI IMG/M metagenome (GOLD analysis project Ga0179591, IMG submission 182891) | Vadose zone soil fungal communities from Angelo Coast Range Reserve, California, USA - CZOMad2_1_08_16fungal (PacBio error correction) | ecosystem: Environmental > Terrestrial > Soil >...
TGGGTTTAGGGACACGCTTAGCCACGGGTCCGGCGCCTCCATACTCTTATGGCGGAGCCCTTTCGTGGAAGAGAAACCTTCACTGGGGAAGAACCTTCTGGGAAACGAGGCAGGGTAGCGACCAGAAGGACGAGGGTGGGGGTTTTGGTCAAAGGAAAAAAGGCTCGGTCTTTCCCGCAACATCCAAGGCGCATAATATGGGAGGGATCTCCGCGACTCAAAGACCGCGTAAAAGAAGGCAAACTATAAGGGGGAAAAAGGGTTGGGAAACCGACTTAAAAGTCAACACGGGGAAGTAAAGAGGGAGGGGGACTGAAATGGACTCTAAAAATTCATCCTTTGTCAAGCGGCTACGGGCGGTGAAAAAGAGAACTTACGCGCCCCGCGAAAACGTGGTAAAAACGTTCGACTCTCGTGAGGGTCGAAAGTCGACACTCTACAAGGGGGGAAGGTCACGTTGCGACTACCACGAGCTACTACAATCTCCCAATCGGGGTGAAATTGGAGAAAGGGGTGGGGGGAGGGTGGGGGAGGGGGTGGGAAATTTTCTCAAATCACGAATTGAAAAACCCATTTGGGCCAGGCTTAGTCCCGCGTAAGGACGGGCAAGCCAAAAAGGACAGCTGACAGGACTGAATGTCCTTCATCAACTCAGGCGGTGCCGGGGAGAAATCGGAAGGAGAGGGAAAAGGAACGGAGTTGTAAAAAAAAGAGGGGGGGGAACGTTTGAACCCGCAACTTTCGAGGGTGGTGGGGGGTCCTTTGGTAACGGCAAGGGGGGGGAGGGTTGGGACGAAAATCTGAGGGGGTGGCCAGGTGGGACGGCAGCAAAGGATGGAGGAAGCGTAACTAAAAAAATCCACTCCATATTGCCTTTTTAAATGAGGCGACGAACTCAGGAGAGACAAAAACAGTGGGGGGAAGGGACTTCAAACGACACGAAGAAGTCGACGGGCAACTGTTTTGAAACAACCGTAACCCTCCAAATCCAGCCCTTACGTAGACAAAAAATACTAACAACGGGTGAAGCGTTTGTCAGGGGTCGCATCCGAACCACTTGGGGGGTCGCCTCAAGGAACGGCGAATATCAGGAAAAGGGTAACCTAGGGCTTAAAGAACCCGTTTCTCGGGGGAGGGGGGAGCCAAAAAAGCACCTTTTTCCTGACGGTGCACCGGCGTGAGGTCAGAGAAAGGGGAAGAGGGGGTGAATAAGGGTTACGCGCATGAAGACCGAAACCGACCGATGGGGGGAGAATCCTGTGAGAAATGCCCTGGGCCTCAGTTTGGGAAGGGGAAAACAGTATCGGCCGTCACACGGGGGGGGGTCGCCAGGTCTCAGAAAACCCGCTGAATTGGGCGACCCTTTAAGAAAGCGCCCCTTGGAGCAGAGAGGGGGCGTAGTCTATGGGGTAAGCCCGGGGGAGTCGTTTCAGCGCCTTTTTGAAATAGCGTGAGATGGGGGGGAGGGGGGGAAATCCCATAAGAATTTGGGGGGAAGATGAGGAATGGGGGGGGGACGTAGGGGGTCTTCAACATCGTGGGAAGCGCCACGGGGAAAAAGCCCGAAAAAGTCGGCATGGTCGCTGTAGCTCCAATAAAAAGTCTCGTAGGCCGGACGGAAAAAAACCCCGCGCGCGAAGGGGGGAACAGTCAAAGGAGCCAGGGGACTGGCCTTAGGGGTGGAAAAAATAACCACTCCCACGAAAGCAACTTCGAGGGGAGGGGGAATAAGACGAAATTGTGACAACCGTCCAAACATGTTACTGGTGAGCCTGGTGGCAATTACGGGCCAAAAAAAAAAAAAAAAAAAGACTAACCCAAATTTAGGACCTCTGGTTCAAGATCTCCCAGTGACAGGGGAAGGTTGGTCAAAAAAAACGCGAGGGGGGCTTTAGTAAAAGGGGTGCGAAACTGAGGGTAGGAAAAAAGGGGGGGGAAGGGGGGGGGTTAATCATGATAGGATTCAAGGGGGAAAAAAAAACACAAACGTGGGGAGGTCTCTTCTTGTCAAATAACGGGTGGTGAAGCAGGAATCGACAAAAAGAAAAAAAAAAAGAGGGAAAAAAGGTAACCGCATCAAGTTGGGACAAGGGGACGGTTGGGAGGGGTTCCTTTAGTGCTGGGGGAAGGATTAAGGATGGAGGGGGGGGGGCTAAAGCAACTACGTGCTCAATCGACTCAAAGAAAAACCTGTTCTCTGAAGACCTTTACGCTTCCCGCAAGTCCCCCCCCATGGACCAGGCAGAAGAACTGTCCGTACCTTGGGTCCGGAGGACGACTTGAAAAGATCCCTCCTTGTTGAAAAGCCATTAACTTAACTTTCACGGTCTCGCGGACTGGCCCGAGGCGGGCGCCAAGGGTAGGCAAGGAACCAGGCGAAGGAAGATGTTCAAAAAAAAATACATCAGACGGGCGGGGTCGCCGGTGGGGTTAGAACTTTCATGACGGTAGAAAAACCTCCGGCGAAAAAGGCGGGAAGGGAGAAAAAAAAAACCTTTTGGAGGGGAACCAAGGGGGGGGAACCTGGTAAAAGGGAAGCAAGGGGAAAAGGAGACAAGGAAAAAATTAGGGCCAGGATAGGGGGATGCCTGCTGTCCGGGAGGTATAATTCAACGCTCCGGGGGGACGGCTTTGGGTGGGGGGGGGGTTGGGAAAAGGACGGATCACGAAAAAAACTATCTTTGGGGGGGTGATAGGTTGATGAGAAGAATGGCAGGATTCTACTGGACGAAAGCAGGCACGGGAGACAACCGTAGATCAGGCACATCGGATGGGGGAAGGGGGATTCCCCTTACAATTCCACATTTGCATCGGAGCACCATCGGACAGAAAGTTCCTGGGAAAGTTGAACATCGTTCGGCACAATGAGCTCTTACGATCTAAAAACCTACTAGACGCCGTTCGAAGCGGATGAGCACCATACGGGGAAAAAGGTGGTCAGGGGTCGTGAGCCTCAGTCACGACCACCCGTGTTGGTCTGGGGGACCCAGGATGTGGGGGGGGGGGATTGGTAAAAAAAAAAAAAAGGAGGTTGAGGCCCGAGAGCTCGGATCAGCGAACGCCGGTGGGAAGCAACGAAGGGGTCTGCGGATTCGGCCAGGGTAAGAACGCGAGCTTGGTCTTTGCCCGAGGAAATAAGCAACGAAGAGAGGAGGAAAAGGGGAAGAGCCCCGCAGGGTCAAAAGCGCCCCAATGCCTCTCAAAGTAACGGAATCTCGGGTGAAAGGGTGGGGGGATGGGTAGGTATCAGTCAAAACTGCGGATCCCTTTTTCCAGAGAATGAATCAGCCGAACTGTTTTTCGATCAGGGGGGAGGTAAAACACCCAAGTCCCAACGCGCTCGGATCACGCTTTCCTAGTCTTCTCACTTGCAGACCTGGCAGGAATAGTCCTCCGTAAAAAAAGGGGGCTATTCTAAAAAAAGAAAAAACGGCAAGGGGAGAAGGAGCGAAACACACAAAAACTGGGAGGGAATCTATAACCCAAGCCTGGTGAGAGACAACCGCCTAAAGGACCGAATTCAGAAAAGGTCAGGAAACGAGAAAGGAAAAGGTACAGCAAAAAAGAAAATAGAAAGAGGTTTGGGGGGGGGTTCAGTCAGGATAAAAAAAAAGTTGAGAAGGTACAGAATCCAGGTCGGGCCCGGGGAAAATAGAAAAGAACTCCCACCCAAAACGGAAGCGAACAAAAAAAGTCAGAACAAAAGATAAAAGAAGCCGTCAGATTAACGTTCGGAGGGGGGGGAACGTGGAAGCAGGGGGGACGCCTCGTCGCTTATCTTCTGGCGTTCCTCTGACAAACCACTTCGCTGCCAGAGATCGCCTGGAAGGAGGACCAGGAAAACGAGAGTGCAACCTCATGAGGCGAATGTCCACTTCTTTCTGACTCTTTCATTCATCGAGGCCCAGGGGATCCGACAACCTCCTGGGGGGGGGGGGACAAGAAGGAAAACAGGGGCGAAGCAGGAGCCTATACAGGGCGAGTTGAACATAAGGAGAGGGAACCGTCCCCGACTCGGAAAAAAAGGGGGTTCTGAAAGCGCGCTGGTGCACGAGGGGAAATAGAAGAGGGAGAGGGGAAAGGGGCCAAAAGAGAAAAAGTTTTGACCCGACCATTCTCTGAAAACTAAAAGGTTAGATCTAGCGCAATCCTCACACTCTCTGTGGGTCGTCTAGACCGCCCTGATCTTACATGAAACAGACTTAGGGACGGGAAAGAGCGTGTTGGGTGTAGCAAAAGCCCTAAACCGTCTGCCGGTATGGGCTACTGTAAAAAAACGGTTGCAAATGACTCCGCCGCATTGAAAGCAAATCAGGGAAAACGGAACTGAAAATGGGGTCCCCCCCAAAACCCCGGGGTAAAAAAGGAGCCTCAAGGTGGTCAGACGCTCGCCCTGTTTTTGAAATCTTGGAATCATGTACGAGCATCTCGAAACCAGGAGACCTCCTCGACAAAGAATGCCAGGGGGAGGGAAGAAAAGGGAGGGTGACGAAAAAGATCGCGCCTTTGAAAAGAACAAGGCGAGCAACGGAAACCCTTTATCAGTGTCAGGGAAAGGACACCCGAGTCTTCAAAGGGGGGAGAAGGGAAGGAAAAGGGGACCGAAAAGAGCACCTCTTGGCCATAAACTTAGCGTTCCGGTCAATGAACATAATGGGCGGCTAATAAGGGTTTTCCTAGTCATAGCTTTCCGAAAGTAAAACAAGCCCACGACGACTGATCCCCACCCTGACAACCTTCCAAAAAACGAACGGGCCAATTGGAATCTCAACCTGATTGGGTCACTTTCTTCTTAGAATTTCAAAAATATACACGGCAAAATGTGCAAAGAATCCAAACCGGACAACAAAAGGGAAAAAACCTGGAAAAAAAAACTTTGAACCGGACGTTTAAAACAATTTCGAGGGAACAAAAGGGAAGGCCAACCAAGAAAACTCGGACTAGGGATTTCAAGGGGGGGGAAGGAGGGAAAGGGTATTGCATCAGATCACCCCTCTATGATTTCTCTGAAACCAGGCAAAAAAAAAGAAACGTACCACACCAGGAGGGGGAAAAGTGGGGGGAAAGTGACAGAAGATGCTCCAAAATATAGGAATTTCTCGAGTCGTTCAAACTAAAAAAGCGCCAACTGGGACCAAAACCAAAAGGAGGGAACATCTCGATTGAATGTGGATGCTCCAGACTTTTCTCCAGCTAAAAAGGGCGAATCTGGGAGGGGACGGGGTCAAAAAGGGGGAGGATGGGAACGAGAACTATTCAAAAAAAAACAGTGAAACCCTCCTTAGAAAAGGCGAGGGACTCCGACAAGCTCAAAGAAAGCGGAAAAAAAACAAAAACTCTGAAGAAAGGCCAACTTCCCCATCACTAAAAGAGCTCACAACAAAAGGGCGGGGCTTTTCAGGGTAAAAAGGGAGAGGGGATGGGGGGGAGAAACGCCGAAAAAGTGGTTCGGAAGGGAAGACTTCGTCAAGTCAGGCTTCACCGCAAAAAAAAAACCAAGCGAGTAGTTCCTTGAGACCTGCAAGCTCAAAGGGGGGCCATTGACAAACAGCCGGCCAAGCAAAAAGGAAGCTCCTTTTACACTGGATTCTGAACTCAGCCGACACGCAGTAAGCCCGAAAGTACGGCAAGGGGAGGGTGCTCCGCTAGAGGGAGAGGGGGAGGAACCCAAGCGAAATAAAAAAAACAGTGTGAAAATGGGACAGACAACCCGTCACCGGTTTACTTGGGGGGGTAAATAAAATGGAGAAACGGGGCGGGGTTTCAGAAAAGGGGACAAAAGGGTAAAGGAAGAGGGGGGGGGGGGCAGGTGGCGAATGGGTCCAACAGGCGTGAGCTCAAGGTTTCGTCCGACCATTAAAAAGCGAAGGGTAAAAGGGTCTAAACTTGCCGGAGATTGAGCCTGCAGAAAACCCAGGTCACGACAGTTTCTCGTCAACAAGAATCCCTCAGCCAAAAAAAAAACAAAACCGACCCCACGAGGGGTCTGAAAGGAAAGGGGGGCAGAAAACAATTAAATGAAAACTCAGATAGCGGGATCTATCCGGCACGAAAAAGGTCTGGGAATCAAGAGGGGGGAAGGGGGGGGGGTCCTTAGGTCAACAAGATATTTTCCCGGAGTAACTTTCTTTACACGGTACAATCGGGAGTTGGGGATGCCGGGGGATTGGGGGGGGGGGGGAAGGAAAATTGAAAAAAAAGGAGAATTGAAAAACACATTTTTCTCACAATGGGGAAGTTCCCAAATAATCAGAGGGGACTCAGTTTTGGTAGAGTCCAAAGAGTAAAAAAAAAAAAGAGGGGATGTGAGAATGAGGTATCGAAAAAACCAACACAATTTTCGAACTATTTTTTAAGGGTTGTGGTGGGGGGCGAAAAATGGTGGTGGGGAGCGGGGGTGGTCTAAATTGTGTCGCGTCAGCCCTGCTGACAAAAAGGGGGAAAGCTGGGGGAAGACGCCGCCACACCCAGTTCAGCCCCTAGAGTGGGGGGAGACGACGGGAGGGCAAACGTGCCGTTTTTGCTATTTCTACGCGCCGTGCTTTCAGTCCACGAGTGTACGCGAAAGACCAGGAAAAGAGAGAGAGGGAGGGAAAGGAATTGAACTGTTTGAAAAAAAATTACAAGGCAGCTAAAAATGTGACCGGAACACAACCTAAAGAAAACAGCGAGGCACAAAGGGAAGGATCAAGGGTCGGGGGGGAAAAGGAAAAAAAGGGGGAATCCTATCCCTTCTCGTCACGTGAGCAACGTCTCTGCCGCTGCAAAGGTGGACTTAAATAAACTCTTAGTCACAAAAAAAACGGAGGAGAGGAAGAGGGGAAAAAAAGGATCAATTATAAAAGAGAATCTAAGCGGGGTCCCCAAATTCCCAACAAAATCAAGCGAAAGTCATTTGAAGCTCAACCCAAAGGAACCAAGGTAACGCAATTCCTTGGGAGAAAAAAAAAACTCGCGACATTGGTCCCATAAAAATTCATCTTTTCAAAAAAAAGAGGGGACACTCTAAAAACACGAATAAAAAGAGGGGGGAACGAAGGGGAGACTGAAAAAAACTAATGCGCAGCGAATCGACGCGGCGCGAGAACAAAAGAAATTGACCCGAAAGAGGGGGGGAAAAAGAAGAAAAATCATGAAATTTTGTTTTGAAGAGCGCCCATGAGGTCAGCAAATTTTTGTAAAGAACTGATACGTCTGGGGGGGGGGGGAGGCAACTTAAAACATGGGGGGGGGACTCAAATTTTTAAACAATGTTTCGAGAAATTGTGCTAGAAGAACTGTCTGCACTAAAAGATTTTTCATAAAAAACGAGGATTTGGAGAGACTATAAAAGAGGCTAACCCTACAGAGAAAGAAAGTGGGGGTCTCTCAATTGGAGCCTGGTGGGAGTTGGGGGGCTTGGGGGGGAAGGGGTGGGAACGGGGAAAAAAAAAGGAATGGCACACAGGGGGAAACGTATTTCCGAGGAATCAAAAAAAAAAAAAAAGAAAAAAAAAACCCCCGCAAGGGGAGCAGCAAGCCCGCGAAGCCCGAAATCAATGCACGTAATAAAAAGAAGGGGCTTACATCCAGACATCTTTTCGCCGGGTCGCCAAAGTAAGCAGGAAAAAAGTGAATACTTTACCGAGCAAAAAGTTTCACCGCACCAGTTTCAGGGTGTTCGTTGCAAAACGGTGAGCCGGGCCACGGAACCAAGGTGGTGACTGGGAACCCCGGGAGAAGGAAAAATGGCCGTTAAAATTCGTCCGGGAATCAAAAAAAATATCAAACCGACTCTTCGGGTGCATCCTAAATCGGAAACCCCGCAAGGTGGTCCTTCCGGACCAAGGGAGCATGTTAAAAGAAAAAACGTTACCACCCGCCGCCTACAGAGCCCTTCCTGGAGGGAAAAAAGCGCCGGTCGCGGGAAAAAAAAAAGAACGCGACGGGGCGTTGGAATCCCAGACCGAAATCTAAACCATGGAGTACTCAAAAAAAACGGGCCTTCAGCCCCCCCCCCGTGGGGGAGACAGAGGGGGGGGAAAGGGGGTCCAATGAACCGGTGACAACTGTGAAACCGGCCACTTAAAACTTCCATCTAGGGAGAAAGAGGTTGAAGACCCGTGGTTGTCAAAAACTGGCCTCTACTAACTAAGAGAGTTTTCTGCGCCGGGTGAAGAAACAACAGAAAGAAAAAACCTCCCGAATCCCTAACCCGACCAAAAAAACCTTACAAATGTTCAATCCTCGTACCGGGAACCAAACTGGAATTATCGGTGGGGAAACGGGGGGGAAGAAACGAGAACATTAATCAATGATTTCGATTGGTAAAAAAAAAGGGCCCGGGGTTCTTCAGGTCATAAGCAAGCTATCTTAGCGAGAAAGGAAAGGGTCCACGTAGACCAAGAGGGGCAATGGATAGCAAAAAAACAAATCTGCACTAAAGTTCGTGCCAAAAGCGCAAAGCTGGGACCTCAAAAAAAAAAACTTGTGTTCCAAAGAGTGCGCAATGCGGGCAGGGGAAGTCAAAAAAAAAGAGAGACACCTAAGTCTCTAACGCGCCTCCAGGCAAGTTAAGTAGCGGAACAGAAGACACCGACCACCCAACATAAACCAAGCGTTCGCGGAGCAGTCGAATGGCAAAGGGAAAGGAAAAAAACAAACCCATTGGGTAGCTTTGCAGCAAAAAGGGTGTTCCAGTTCCTTAGGTGTAATCCTCGAGGTGGAAAAAGCGTATATCTCCATGCGCCGTGGTTGTGCCCGAATCAAAAAAAAGAGGGAAAGGGGAGGACGGGCGGCAACGGGTGCGAAAAGAGAAACGAGGGATTTTTGGGAGGAAAAAAACTTGAGGTGCCTGATGTCAGGGGTCAGGTGGGCAAACTGGGCACCGGACGGCAAGCGGGAAAGGGGGATCCAAACAGGGGAAAGGAAAGTATCGAAAATGCCCACTGGTGAGGGAGGGCCAGGGGGGGGGTTGGGTTCAGAATAAAAAGTTGTTGACATTAAAGGAGGGATGGTGGGGATTTGGGGGGTGGGAAAAGGAAAAGAGGGAAGCACTTACAACCACAAAATCCCTCACCAGCTGGGCTGAAAAGTGGAACCGGGCTGGTCCGCCTGCAGTGAAAGGGGGGCCCAAGGAAGACGAAAAGGGGGTTTCGTCAGGTCCTAACTGAAGTCCTGGTGTGGGCAAAATTCATACTGCTTTCACGTTACTCAAGGAAGGGGGCTGGCAAAAAATATTGGCTCTACCTCACTGGAGGTTCTGGAACAACCATGGAGGGACGCCTTTTTTTTCATACGATTATCGCTTGAAGAAAAATACAAGGGGGGAAAAGGGGGGACGACTTGGTCGCCTTTGGTCTCGAAGTAACTCCTGTTAAGGAAGTACGTCCAGACTCTCCGTACTCTTTACAAAAGGCCGTAGAAAAAAAACCTGTTTACCCTGGGACTGCGCGCTTGGGAAAAATCAAGACTAAAAAAAGGTCGTTAAAACTTCCAATTTAAGTGGAGGGGACTTCTGGGTCGTATCCAGAGGAATTGGAAAAAGGTGGAACCCGCGCCGGCCGAAAATGGGGGGGTGGGACAGGGGAAAAAAAGGGAAGGGGGAAAAAACATCAAACCCAAAGGATTTTTTCCTCAGACATATTTGGGGGGAAGGTGGAAAAGATAAAAGTCCCGGGAGAAAGTTTTTCTACCACACCACCCTCCTGTAAAATCAGGCAGGCAGCGCAGCGACGTGAGCGCGAAGGGCAAGACCAAAAAAATGGGGGGACAGGAGGAGACACACTAGCCCTTTCAAATTCTTACTTCGTCAATCTAATGGGGAGGGACAGCCGGAGCGACAAGAAGGGAGGAAACTTCCGGGGTTAGGGATGTAGCCATCAGACGAGTGTCGTAAAGGATGGATTCCCCTCAGGAACGGGCCGGGTTCCAAAAAAAAGTAGGGTGCGTCAGTCCAAAGAAGAGTGAGGGGAAAGACCGGAAGGAGGAGGCGTGGTCCCTCTGACCGAGGATAGACAAAAAGGTTGAAAACCAGACCTATTTTCTTGAGTTCGGGGGGTGGGTAAATTGCCAAAAAAGCCTGCGGGAGAAGGTGTATCTGAGACAGCTATAAGGAAAGGGGAAAAAATGTCCAGATTGGAATCAGAAACCGGGGAAAAAACGAAGAAGCACGAAGGGGACCGAGCAAAAGACCGTAAACTCCGAAAGAGCGGGGAGTCGAAGTGGCAGGAAAAATCTATGAGTGGGTATTTCGCAGGGTGAGGTCGCCTTTGGGTCTTGGCCCAGCCGCATGAATCACGAAGAACCTTCCCGAAATTGGGGGTTTGTTTGCCATTGGCTGAACGGCATTGAAAAAGCTCTTCCTCAATTGAGCGGCTCTTTTTTTTGGGTGGGGTTAAAAAACCTGAAAGTTGAGGAAGAGGTTTCTGGAACCACGGTGCAAAAGGTAAGGGGGGGGGGGAGTCCCCTTTGAAGCGTTCTGTCCGGAAAAAGACGTGAACCGGGGATGCTCTTCGGGGAAAACCACAAAAACAGGGATGGAGGGAGGGGGGGGGGGAAAAAAAAAGGGAGGAGGGGAAGATCAAACTTTCATTCTGGTAGTAGAAAAAACCCGCGTAAACCTGCCTCCGTTAAGGAAAAAGTCGACGAGACAACAGGAGGACAAAGAGAACAGCAGACAAAAAAGAGTCCCCCTTTTAAGGAAAAAACATCTAAAAAGTTCGGGGGGAAAGGGCTCTATCATCACGGCGTGGGGGACGGAAAAAGGGCAAACTCCATAATGACCATCCACGCTTAAAACTAAGAACAGCAAAATGAAGTGGGCTTCTCTCGCTAAAAAAAAACCGTCAAAAACGTCTTCTTGCAATCCTAAGAGTGGTTAAGCGTCAAAAAATAGAGATGTCAGGGGGGGGGGTGCCTTGGGGGTCCTCACCGCAAAGGACTCTCATCCTCTGGCAGTATCATCCGAATCGGAGAAGCTCAGGGATGCACCAATCCCCCTAGGTGAAAAAGTAGGGTGCTAACACGTTCCGCTTACTAGGCGATCCGAGCTTGGCAAGAAAGTTTGATCGACCAACCTCAGTGTGGAAAAAAAAGGGACCCTACAACGTGAATACTAACTCGAAGCCGTCATTTCCCTTCTCCAAGTCAAAAACGACAAAAAAAGAGGACGGTAGGAAAAAAAGGGAAAAAGGGGGGTAGAGAGGGGAAGACCTCGAGGTCCGATAGCATTAAAGGGAATCAAAAAGTTGGGGGGGGGGAAACTGGGGGGACATGGAGGCGGAAAATTAATCTTTTCGAAACAAGCAACATGCCATGCGGTGGGGGGGGGGGAAGTATTCCGTGATATTTTATCTTTCCAAAGACCGAAAGACTGTCAGGACCGAAAAGACGGGGGGGGGTATGTTCGGACAAACCAGAAAAAAAAAAACAAACAAAATTATTCAGGAGCTGTGGGGTTATTAATAATGAAACCGGAGGGAGGAGATACAAGACGCCGGCATCCAATACAAAAAAAAAGGACTTGGGTGAAGAGGGAAGGCACCCCGACAGCGGTCAAGGTGTCAAAGACAGGGGGAGGAGGGCTAAAAAGTTTAAGAAGCCTATTCGACTTGAAAATGACGGCTAAAGCATCTCGAAAAACCAGGAAAAATCAACTCAAAAACCAGCACTGACAGTCGGGGGGAGGAAAGCACGGAAGACGGAGAAGAGATGACACTTTGGCGCACACAATACACATCTTCCGGCCATTGACGTCTCGGGCTCTTCTAAAGGGTACAACCCCGGAGATCTTCGGGAGAAAGAGACTGAAATCACTAAGAGCCGTGGAAGGTCCCTGGCGGGGGGGGAACCGGGTCACTTTGTAGACTAAACTCAGATAAAAGGGGAAGTTAGGAACGGTATTGTTGGACCGGGAAAGGAGGGGGAACACATTCAAGACAAGAGTATCTAAACCGCTATCAACAGGGCCCCAGGGCCTGGAAAAAAAAAAAGGACACCCGGCTCAATCCAAGATAGAGCTGATTGCAACAGGTGGTTCATGAGCTGCTGGGACCATCAAAAACAAATTGAGACCACCTCGTGGGAACCTCCGCCCAGTCAGAAAAAAAAATCCACAGGGGAAATGTATCCGAGGACACACCGGACAGGTCCTACTAAAAGGGTGCCAAAATTAAAGTCGGGCCCTGCCCAGGGTCCTACTACGGTGCAACTTCAAACTGGAAATGCCTTTGGGGAAATTCGGGGGGAAAAGAAGAGGAAAAATCTGAAGAGCTGGAATACGGGAAAGACAAACCTATTCGCAAAGTCAGCCGGTGAAATGAGATCGGGAGAAGACGAGGGTAAGAATTCTTCGGGGAGAGAGGACCGATACATTACCTTCTGCGTACTTTCACCTTCCGAGCCGCCTAGGAGGGGGGGTACGGGTCGTGAGACTCATCCTTTTCTACAGGCTAACGGGGAAAAAACCCTGAGGCCTGGCGGGGTGGAATCGGGACCTACTGGGACCCTACGGAAGGGTGATACTACCTCGATCGCTAGGGGGGGGCTCACAGCTCAAAAAGCTCAAAATCAGAGGAACTAAGGAATAAAAAGGAAAGGAGTACAAAACGAAAGATGAACCCAGGATCATTGCAGGGGGGGCTTTCAAATCGCACGGAGAAGGGGAGGGGGTTGAGAACCTAATACCAAGGTTGTTTAGCCTTAGTTCGAAGTTCGCATTGAAAATGGCAAGGGGCTGCAAAAGGAGCTAAACTAGGGAAAGGGAAAGGGAAGGACCTTGGAAAAACAGCCGGACGGACCCATTCATATTATATAAGGAGTTCCTTTGGTAAAGAACACAAGGGGGCCCGAGAGATGGGTTGGCAAAAAATCGGAAACAATGCAGGTTACCTAAGGGTTGCATGGATTGGTTCTTGCCGGGAGACCACTCTCAGAAAAGTGTTCCCGGGGGGGAGGGAGCTCACACCACGGAGGGGGCAAAAGGGGGAGGAAAGTTAAAGCTGGGGGTCTTCGGGGAAAAATTGTTCAGAGGACGTTCTTCGAAGGGAAAAAAAACGGGCCGTGAAGCGTCAGATGTTAGGGGGGTCTGGCCTCTTGAAATAGAAAAATCAGGTTCCCTAATTGACGCGGCCTCATACTAAGAAGAAAAACGGGGGTCAAGAAAGAAGGTTGGTAGCCCAAGCCCTTCCAAAAAACAAAGCGCGGACAAGACCCACCGACAGGGACGAACGGGGGTGAGGAGTAAAGAATGTAGTGGAGTATGTTATAAGGCCGTCTATCAAGGGCGAATCGGCCCAAGAAAAAAAAGGGAAGGCGGACAGTCCCCTCCCGGAGGGGAAACATTGTTTGGGGAAAAAGACGGCCCTAAGAAGGGAGGGGGAAACGGCGGAAACCTAGCCGTTACCCCTGAATTGGAGGGTGCGTGAAGTGCGAAAAAAAAAATGGGGGAAAAAAAGAAACAAAAAGTTTATTGGAAAAGGTCGGGGAATAGTGGCGAGGTCACAAGGAAGGGGGGGGGGGAAGGGAGACTAAAACATTTTTTGTAAAAAACGACTAAATCGTTAGTGTTGGGGACCTGCTAGGGTTTCTTGTCAGTCACTCGCCACCCAAGGGAACTGGAGAGGAAAAAAAAAAAGATGTTAAACGTTTCTACGAGGTCAGGGCCAAAGGCACCGTAGCACGGCTTCAAAGGCTGACAATCGGTAGAGAAAGGCAAAAAAAAAGGGGACCACCAG
>Ga0179591_1349388_pt1 | contig 13715 bp, 6 predicted proteins | sample CZOMad2_1_08_16f_FD_182891 | JGI IMG/M metagenome (GOLD analysis project Ga0179591, IMG submission 182891) | Vadose zone soil fungal communities from Angelo Coast Range Reserve, California, USA - CZOMad2_1_08_16fungal (PacBio error correction) | ecosystem: Environmental > Terrestrial > Soil >...
AATTGGTTTGCGTCAATTGTAGGGACTCGACGAAAGCCTAGCATGCAAGGAACTACACAGAGGAACATATCAGGGCCAAGGGGGACCAGCGGGGAGTCGAGAGATTCGAACAAGTCGGAAATTCAAAATCTAGACAAATTGAAGGGGTGATTGTTTCATAAAACCACGAAACAGAGGTGTCGGCAGTACTTCCCGGGCCGATCAAAATGTCATGGAGCGCGGATCGGGCTGGAGCACAGAAAAACCAACTTCTTTATCATGGGGGCAAGAGAGATGATAAAGCAGAGCCATAGACCAAGGGAGAAAGACTTTACAGATGGCGGCCAGGAGGGGGCGCTCACATGCCTATATCCCCTACACGAATGTACAAAAAACAAAGAGGGATCACCATCAAAAAAGCTTGAGGAAAACGGGGAAACCAGCGGATCATTTTAAAATAAAAGGGGCCAGCGGCCACACCAGCAATGATGATCTCGTGCTCACTCTCGTCTATTCTGAAGATGTGAGGGCCAAACGGCTGGGGGGAGCCGAATCCTCGCCTGAAACTCCGAGAGAGCTTCCAACGGGCAGCCCAGGCCGGTGTAAACTATTAGGGCAATCGTGTGACCGCTCTCTGATCAGAAGCCAAAGATTCATGTGCCGGTTGAAGCAGTAAGAGGGCGAACGAGGGGGTCATAGGATTGAGGGGACATCAAGAGCGGGAAAATGATAGAGTAAAGGAAAATCGGATGAGGAGCAGTTTAGGGAATTCAGCTCGAAGAGCAGGACGCGATGACGTTCCTCAGCGACTTGGCGACGGGTGAGGGAACATGCTCCTGTATAGACAAGACAGCTGGTTCTTCGCGAGAACAACGAAGCGGACTCTGGTTCGAGAGAGGATGAGCTCTTAGAGAGGGGGTGGACCACCATCTGAGACAGGGTATCAACGCCAATGAGATTTACGCCCGAGGACAGAAAGGAAAATCATTGAAAGCAGTGTATAAAACCAGCAGGGAGAGAATTCCAGCTGTCGGAGTAAAAGAAGGGGTGGCAACTTTTCTCACATACGAGCGGTGCCTTCGAGCCAAAGGGGGAGCTTAACCTCGAAGCAACTCAACAACGGAAAAATCTTCTGCAAACCAATTGGTGAACGATCGACAATCAAGTCAACCCTGGCCGGCAGGTTCGTGAAAAAGTCCTGACGGGTCTTTAAAAGACTACCAAAAGAAAACGGGAAAAAAAACACAGCGAGAAACCCAGCGGCTCATCGGATCCTTAAGGAGGGAGGGATTTAAATAACTGCAAGTCGCTAGGCAATAACCAACTTTTAAACGCCTCAGCGGACGGGGGCAGAATCAAGGTTTGATAGTGGGGACCAAAACTGCCGAGTTTCTGAAGGGGGGGACTCACTGCCGAGCTTCTCTGAGAATGCGAAACTCCCTTGGACGCAAACCAGAGGGCAGTGCTCGGCAAGACGTGATCCAACGAAACTGCTCGGAAATTGGAACGAAAAAAGACCCAATTCCTCGGGGAAAAATCAGGACCAAAAGATCGATAACGCTAGTGGCCGGCGATCAGACGTAACGCAGGGGAAAAGAAGCCTCGCGCCTGGGGCAGGATTATCATTCGCCATAAAGGTGACAAACTTCTCCGACGGGGATCGAGAGGGAACAACCGGGCCAGGTTTACGCACTGCACAAACCATTGCAAGGAGGATGGGTCCAAGTTATCAGGCAGTACGGGGGGGGGGGGGGTTAACCCGAAAACAAGAATCGGCTGGTCTTACGGGTAGGAAGGAATATAAAAAGTCAGGAGGACCGCCAAGGTGACCATCGTGGAGGGTTGTCCTGAAGGGACGAGTTTGATTTTAACGTCATACAACTGGAACGGTTGGTGTGATGAGTGGCACGAGGATCAAAAGGACCACGGAAATTAAGTACTAGCATTCGCAGAGTAAGGATGAAATAGAAACAACAAAAATATAGGAAAAGAGGGGGGTCCAAGCAAGAGCAGAAAAAAGACGTCAGAGGTCTCAACTTCTGGGAGGGGATTGTCAGGGACGAAATATTGGAACAAAACAAACAGGATCCTAGGTCGGCTATCTACGTGGCCACAAAAAGGGAGAGGATACGGAAAGGCAAAATTGTCACCGGGTCGGTGGTGGCAATAAGCTAGAGTACTAACAAAAGAGGGACTTGGTGAAAAGTTTCGGATAGGGATGAACTTTGACCAAAGCAAGCTAGGGAAAGATGGGGTGCATTGCGAACCTTAAGGGGCGGGGGGTACTGAAAACGCCGGGACCAGACGGAGTTAACTAAGGCCGAATGAATAGCTGCTCCAGAAGAATAGAAAACTGCAAATCAGGAAAAATCCACCATAGAGGGGAGGAGAAAGGCTGTGAGGTGTCAACTGTCCAGAGGGGTTCAGAGGAGGGGCTTATTAAAAAGACTGTTCAACGAGCAGAACTCTTTTAGCTTGACAAGAGAGGAACCTGCCGCTGGGTGGGGGTACCGAGGTGTTCCGCAAGAATAGATTAGCGGTTAAAAGGGGGAGGAAAAGAACGGGTTGGATTTGGGACCAAAAGCAGCAGGAAAAACTAGGAAAAGAGTCGCTACGGCGGGGAGTTGTTCTACAACTTGTAGAATATCATGTAAATGGGGAAGATGTCAAAAAGCGCTGGTGAGATCGGCCGGGATGTCTGCTCGGGGAACAGGTTTCTCCGGTAGTGGATTCAAAAGTCAAAATGGAAGAGGCACAGGCAGAGGAAGTACAATCTTGAGGTACAAACGATTTCTACCATGCGTCATGGGTTTAAACGGCGGGAAGTTGTTGGAGGGGGGAGGGAGCTAGGACGAGATGAATCGACTAAAGTCTGGCTAGAAGGGACGAAAAGCGGTTATAGGTCTAGGGAAGAGATACGACACGCAGGGGGAAAACAAATGGGTCACTTGTTATAGAGGTATCGCCAATTCTTAGAAGGTACTAAGGCAAGGCGAAGAATGTAGGAGAACCCATCGCACAGGATGGAGAGTTCCACAAAGAGAAAAAGTCCGCGAAATCAGGAATGCCTCGATGTAGGAGGATATCGACTTGGGGGGAAGTCAAGAGAAATCGACGAGAGGTTTACTATATACAGTACTCATCACAAGTTCAAAGATGTACAATAACTGGAGGCCGTCTCTGCAGGATGAGGAGGGAAATGCTTCACGACTCTTCTTGGAAAGAGATTGTCAGTTGATGATTAAGTGCTAGTCTCGTTTACTAAACCCCGAAAGAACGCTTACCTATCCTTAGCGGGGGACGGCGAAGAAACATTTACGAAACGGGAGGCAAAGGGTGCAACGGAAGAAATTGGCGCTGAGCTGAGAAGAAAGTGAGAACCGATTGAAAACTCTTATTCAGTATAACCGGCCTGGCTTGGTCCAGGGTGGAAAGCAGAATCTGGGGGGGTAAAAGGACGCGTATTACGCATCCAAAAGTTGTTTATCGCGAAAAAAACAAGGTTCCGTCATCTGCTAGATTCTTCAAAGCAGGGGAGCGGTGTTGGAACAGAGGGGGGAAAAAAGCACAGGGGAGGGCGAAGGGTCAGCAAAGAGGATTGGTTATGGTTTGAGAGAACATGTGTTGGGGACAATTGAGGGGGGAAGCGGCATTGTACTACCAGCGCAAGAATCAAGAGTCCCTTCTCTGGGGTGGTAGAGGGGGTCCGAAAAAGGATCTGGGGACGAGGAAATTATCGCGAAAGATGAAGAAAAGACCGGGTCATCAGCAGAAAAACATCTATCAAAAAGACGAACATAGCAATTCCTCATACGCGGGAGAAAGTCCGGGCCTAAGAAGGGGGGTAGTGGCCTTTCTGAGTTACTCGACAACGGCAACAATACTTAAGTGGGTGGGATCGCCTTTGCGAATCAGCCCTTTGCTCGGTCGACACTCACTCACCAAGGGGGGGATAAGAAACGGGGGGCAGTCTTCCAGAAAGTCAGGGGAAAGAAATCGCTGTATCCGAGCGATACAAAGCAAACCAAAAGACCTTCCCCTTGGACGACTTCAGCGCGACTGACAACAAACGTCCTACAGACAGAAAAGGGCAGGGCTCGAAATGTACAAAATCATGGTAAAAGTAACAGGGGAATCCACGTAAGTCGTACTCGGGAAGAGGCCTCCGGGAAGATACTTTTGTTTGTGGGGGTGGTTGGGGGGGGACGGTGTCTCTTGAGGCAGTGGGACCAGGGGAATGTCTTCGTTCTAAAAGAACCGTAAGAGCGACATCGTTAAACGCTATAAAAAAAGAAATGGTCGACGATTGCTGCTACATCTAAGAGGGCGAATAAGCTCTCAAGGGGACGTGCAGTCGCGAGGAGAGAAAGGAAGACCCCTTTAACTACAGAAACCAAAACACCAGGTCGGGGCAATGAGCTAAATAGCATTTGGCTGGGTGAAACCTTGCTCGAACCAAGGATAACCCCGCTTTTAACGGTGGAGGCATCAAGAATCCTAGCTTAATTAAAACTATCGGGCCAGAAGTATCATCGCGGCCGGCTAGATGGCGCAGAGGAAAGCTGACACTTGACGCAGAAAAAAGAAGTCAGAAAAAGAGAGTCTAGGGCCAGGATGGGAGGTGATCGAAAGGTCGGCCAGCATTTCATCGAGGAGCAAAAGTTGATCCAACCACCAGCAAGGGCGTCTCCCTAAGAAACTGAAAAATCAAAAATCGTGTCAAAAAAACAAAAAGGCTCACGACAATGAAAACGAAGAGGGTGACCGAACCTTCGTTCCACAGAACAAAAAATCACAAAGGGCGCTTCTCGCACAACTAACATGGGACTCGCGGGAGGCAGTAGGGTCTCAAATAATGGGGACGGAGTAACACTCTCGGGGGGACTGTTCCAACTCCTCTCCTCGCATTCAGGTCCTTACAAGGAGGAAAAGAGTAGAAATGCAAATATTAGCAGCAAGGGTGGAAGCATGAAACTCTTGCACGCATACGTGAAGTATCTTAATCGTAGACAACGATCCCGCTGATCGAGCCGTCAACAGAGAGTATCAGAAGGTAAAGTTCGAAACCCTAGCTAAGGCAGAAGTGAGCTGAAAAGGGGAGATGTAAATGCGAAGTTGGATTTCGAGGGGGGGTGGTGGTGTTCAAGGAAGCAGGCAGTGAGTCGGAAAGACGAACGAAAAGATAAAACTAAGAACTGGGTGTCGGAATTCTTCATCGGTCAAAACGAACAAATTCATGAACATGTCACAAAACGGCTGTGGTGCGAGAACTCAGGGTCCTAATAGTGAAACGAAAGATAGTGGCACGTTCCGGCAGTCAGGACCGAGACGCTCAAAAACTGCCGTGGTCGGGGCGGGCGAGTCTTTCGCGTACACACATGTTCTTTGCTGGCGGGGTCGGCGATGCTGGATTGTTTTATGGAGGGGAAAGAGGGGGGGGACAACTTCCTGGACGATGGAAATTCATGGGGACAGGCGCGAGGAAAGACGGACACGAGAGTCTCTCGGGATCTTTAGGACTGAAAGAGGAGGCTAAGACGGTTCAAAAAGTGGCTGTGCTGACGGAAGCGTGGACTGGGCTGAAAGATCGAAAGTTCTGAAGACTTGGTCTGCCTTCGTCGAGAAACTCTATTCACCTGGCAGGAAAACCACAAGGACGGGTTAACCAAAGAGGGTCACCGGCAGGCACATCAAGCCGCCGCAGCCGGGGGGAAAAAGGTGTAAGGGGTGTGAAGGAGGAAGTACCAGGAACCATCAGGGAAAATCAGTCCGGAGTCCTGGGCAAGGGGGATTGTGAACACCTTCGCACCAAAAAAGAATGAAATACTAAGGATGATAGCCAATCGCCTCCTGTGCTCGAGAAACCGTTCGTCGCAAGGAATAGGTTCTATTCGGTGGAAGGAGAGGTGATGAGTCGGAGATTAAAAAGTAAACCTTCAAATCATCTGAAGCAGTACTAAAAATATCGCGGAGGGCGAAGGGGGCTCATGAAGACAGTAAGATCCCTGTGGTACGAGAGAACAAAACACGGAGGAGGAGTAAGATTTAGAAGATTTAATGCAGACAGGACCTATCACACTTCAACGAGAGAGGTGGGGGGGTAGTACTGATAGGAAAAGAGATGGTCCAGGGATCAGGCTCTTGCAGGAAGAACCAGGCCTAACCGAGCCGATACAGGATTGCCGAGAACATTACTGTCCGAAGAGCCAAACGACGGATGTCCAGGGAAAAGGAATAATGTCACGCAGGATTTCTGCAAAATTATTCCACGAACGCAACTGTGGCCAGAAGTGGGGCAATCCAACAAGGGAAGAGTACGGGGAAAAGTATGAGAGAACAGTACCACTTTGATCCGCGGCTCCCTCGCGTCTTCAGTATTTGGACCGCCGGTGAAGGTAGTGCCCGGCCTTGGTCTGGAAAAAGTCATACTGGTCATCAAGGAGAAGAAACGAAAGGCGACCACAAACCAAACACATCCTTTCAAAAAGGAACACTCAGGTATGTCACCAGTGTTAACAGTCAGGGGAAAAAAGTTACCGCTGAACAAGGAACACTCGAGACTAGCTTTTGAAGTAGTCTGGTTCCAGTGACCGGCACAGCGCCGTTGAAAAAACGCCGACCAGACCCCCTCCCAGAAACCAGAACGCCTAAACCGAAGAAAAATACAAGGTATCTCGAGAACTAAGAAAGAACAGCCACGGCATGTTTGGATAACCCGAGAGGTCGAAAAGGCCACCTAAAGGCGGGCCCCTCGCTATGTAAACCATGAGATAGCGGAAGAAACAAATGGATCATGTTGCCAAATTTTCAGGAACACTTTTCGTGCGATGAAGAAGTACTAACAAAAAAGGGCGTCTTGAGGCATAACTAAAACGAGAGTGCCCGAGAGAATCGCCCCGGCAAAGGGGGAGGAAGAGTTCATCTCACAAAGGCGAGAGGGTGGCAAGGCGTGAACTGCGTTAACGAAGAATGGACTTGTCTCCGTTGCTGTCAGACTAGAGAGTCTTGGCGACGAATCCGAACGGCAAGGGGCTGCTTTTGAATATTGAGGAAAGACCGGGGATCGGGTCCAGAAAAGGTGGAAAAAAAAAAAAAAATGCGATCCCTGGCGTGCAGGGGGTGAAGGGCCTGGGGCAGCTTCTGGGTGAGACCGTCCCCGAGATATGGGGGAAAATTGAAGGTTCAGTGCGGAAAAGGGATGCAGGCTCCGGAAACCCCATTCGGGGCAGAGAAGAAGGCCTGGTTTATGTCAAAAAGGTGGGAAACCAGTATCGAGGAGGGGTACAAAAAGTAAGTGAACTGGCTTAGGAGAAGGCTGGGTGGGAAATGTTGCTTGGGGGGAAAAACTGTCGAAGAATGAGGTTGATGAAAAGTCTGCTCACCGGCGACCTCGGGTCTACGTCCTAGTTGAACATCCCCTCCGTCTCAATCGGGGTGGAGCATGAGTGAGGAAGACAAGGGGGTGACTAACGAGAGAGCTACGAGACGCCGGCCGGTTATAGACGATTTGGGTGTCCAGTTCATGATGATCTGACTGATCCCCAAACGGGGAACCAGGGGGGGTGGTATCCGGGAGAGTTAACCTTCACCACTAAGCATTAGAGCTGCAACGCCAGGGTGATAAGAAAAGTCGTTCTCCCCCGGTGAGCGTCACGGGACTCGCCTGGACTGCAACGGAACACGTGACCCCTGCTAAATGGCAAGAAAGGGTAAGGAAAAGGACTCTCAGCTCCCAAAGGTTGGGGGGGGAGTCCGCGGTAGAGGGATCCTTGCCGGAGGAGCAGGCATCCAAAAATCTCGGAACACCGGCCGACTCAGCCACACCCTACCCACATGGCGGGAACGATCACGAGAAGGACTGACTGAACCACGGGGTAATTGTGATCATGCGGTGGTAACGGCAGAGTCCCAAAGAGGAGTGAGTTACGGAGGAGGTGGGGGGGGTGCTGTGGAGACGGGAGTAGAACCAGTGGCAGAAAAGTGGTTGACTCGGGCTGAAACTCGCCACGATCGAACCGAGCCATGGCACCGGACGGCCGACTAAGACGCAGTTTTGTCCAACGGGGGCGGGTTAGGGTTATTGATCGATAATAAGAGCTGAGTCAAGCGTCATCAAACACAGGCAGCTTTTACTTGGGGATTGGATAGAACGGCCGAACCGAGGTCCTTTGGGGAGCAGGTGAATCAGGGCGATGCGGGAGGAGATTGAAGAGATCTAGCAGAGCCGTGTATAAGAGGGCAGGGAAGGATCAGCTGGAAAAACCAAATTAAACACAACTCATCGGAAAACGGAGGGGCGAAAAGCTTTCTCTAACGGGGAAAAGTCCCCTACCAGACAAACACCAAGCGGCTGAAAATAACCAGAAGCATTGACGTGCCAGAGAGGCAGGGGTCAGAATTACAAAACCGCCGGGAGGCCACACCGCGAACATGATAGCGCGAAGTAAGGAGAAATACGGTGGGTGGGGGGGGCTCTTCGCTTAACAAAAAAACGGCTGGGTCTTGAGGCAGAGCCAGGAGGAACCTACACGAGTGAGAGGTCCAAAAGTCCAATCCCATGGGAAGTTAAATTGGAATCGTTGGTACAGGCTATGGATCGATCATCGCCATGGGATTGAATTGGGGGCAGTACTACCGGTGGGAACTTCGTGAGAAGGAAAAGTGAGGATCGGGAAACGGATCTTGAAAAAAAAAATCGGAACCTGATCCGCAGCAAGTAAGATCACCGCGAATCTAGAGAAACAAGTGCCGAATACCTTAAGCTACGCAAGAGCCTCGTTGCGTGCCCGATAGAAAGAACCTAAAGGGCACGGTTCGCGGCAGTAGATACAACCGAAGTGCCGGTCTTCGATCAAACAGGAGCGCCATGTAACAGGGGGGGGGGGGGGGGGGGCGTTTGGCTGAAGAGATCTTAGAAGTGTGGCACCTACGGAGTCGCCGGGGGAAAGCAAAAAAGATTATTGGGGGTAACGGAATAAACGACGCATTGAGGTAAGTAATGAGTTCCGGGCGACTCCGGGGGGCGAAGATTTGAAGCGGGGGGGAGTCTACGTGAAAGAGTTTTCAAAAAAAAAAAAAATGAAAGGGGGGAGTTGCAAGTGACCGCCCTGGGACAACGATATCTGCCGTCAACCCATGAACAGTCTGATGCAGTAAAAAATTAGCAGGGGAGAACGCTCGACCAGGGGCAATCAATTCAGGAAATAATCGTCAGGAAAGATTACACGAAAAACCAGGTCAAAAAAAAACCCTTTGGCACGGGGACCCACCGCGAGAAGCCCATGAACTCGATAAGGCGCGGGGACATCTGTAGAAAAACTTGCCCAGAACATGGAGGCGAAAAGTGTAAATCGAAAAACGAGGCCTCCTAGGTTAGAAAGGGGACCCAATAAGTACCGATTAGGAGGTACTGAAAAAACGTTTTTTAAGCGAGATATCTCGAAAAAACCAGGGGGGTCACTCGGCAACCAAAAGATTTTTCGAATCAAATCTGAACCGCACCGGGGGAGTCTGCGCCAACTCAGAAAAAAAAGCAAAACCAGAAGAACGGGGGGACTCAGGAAGCTGGCTCAGCTGTGGGAAGGTAATTGGTAGCCAATCAAAAGAAGCACGTTAAAGCTGATGCCAGGAGGGCCATAAAGGGGAAAAAAAGAACTTCTCGACGGGAAAAACTCTTGAAAAAAACACGAACCCTGGCGGTTTAACAAACGCTTGCAATGCTTGACCGATGGTCGCAAACAAAAATGGGTAAAGTGTAAACGAGGACATGTCTGTGGAGGGGGAAAAAGTCAAATATAAATCTCTTTAGCGAATGCCGATGGAATGAGGGAGTTAAGAGTTCTCGTTGCGGGAAAACTTCGACTAAAGTGGGGAAGGGGGTTGAATTGGCAGGCAATCCCAGTCCGAGGGGGAAAAGGGGAATTTACTTCAGCTTATGGCTCAAAGCAGGGATAGACGCTCATCACACCAACTAGGTGATGGGACGCCAAAACTCCCTACAAAGGGGAGGAAGTAGTCAAAAGGTAAAGCTGAAGGGGAAGTCCAAAGAGGTCAAACAAAACCCTTGCGGGAAAATTAACGGTAAAAAAAGACAAGAAATTGTATTCAAAGAACAATAGGGGGTACAGTTGACGCGAGCAACCGACTCAGGAGGGACAGATAAAAAATAAAACAGCCGATTCCTTGGCGAAAGGTAACAAGAGTCAAATTGGACTCCGCGGACATTCAAGCTTTGGTGATGAAAGAAAACTGCCACGGAGGTGGGGAACCAAAACAGGGGAGGAAAACTATTCTTTAAACAGGGAGGCGACTTGCATCAGCTGAAAAGGAGAGGGCAAATGGTCAGGGGAGGAACCTAAATGGACAAAAGGGAACGAGAGATATCGGGGTGGGGGGACAAAAGGTCCAGGGATTGGTTGAAGGGAAGTGGTAAGTTAGGGAAAACAGTTAATCGACGCCGTGGGGCGTAGTCACTGTCCCGAGGGCGGGGAGGGAACTTCAAAACGCTTTTGGGGTGGGCCGTGGGGTTTCAGCAACGACTCGCGGGGAAGGAGTCAAAAGAACGCTCGGGGGGAAAAAGAAGAGAAAACTATAGGAAAACGACAAAGCGTTCGACAAAGGTGACAAGGAGGGAAGGGGAGGTAACTGTTGGACCTCGCTAACTCTCGCGGTGTCAGGGAGGAGCATCGAAAAAACGGACTGGGGTTAGTCCCGAAAGTCGGACTAAGTACTAACTGAGGGCAAGAAGCGGGGGTAGGTAAACGACGCGAGGGGAGACTTCTAACTTGGTTCTGGAAGAATTCGGGTGTGCTGTATCTAGAACGGCGATGAAGAACCGTTCTTCTCTAGTGAAATGAAATTGATGGAGAACTTTGCGGGGGGGAAAGAAATGCCGAGAAGATGGGAAATCTCTCAATGAGTGGACAAGGTCTCGCCCAAGATTTCTAATCGGGCAGGAACGGGAACGATTGTCTTTAAGAAAAGAACAGACGGGGGGGGTCCAAAGCGGCGCGCGCGACGTAACTTGCTTAGGCTCTGCAAACAGAGGACATAGAGGTGGGTTGTTGCGTTAAGGAAAGAACCGATCTACTCATCGCCGACGGAAAGGGGAAAAAAAAAAACGCGCGGAGGGGGAAAGAAGACGATGATAGGGAAAAAAGGAATGTCTAAAAAAACTGGGGGGCGGGCAAGGGAGAAGACTTCTTGAAGAGTTGGGACGGACCTGACGCTTCCCTAGCTTAGAAGGCGTACGAAAGGGGACCAAACGGAGAACTTATGAAAGTTTGCGCTGGGAATAGTAAATCATAGAGAAAGATGACTATTTGCATATAAGTAAACCGAGTCAGGACTCGCTACGGGGGAGTAGGTGGGAAAAAGGCTTAGAGAAAAAACAGCTTGGTGAATCTAAGAAGAACCACAATAAAGTAGCTCTAATGAAGGAGAACAGCTGGTCGTCGGTGGTGGAACTAGGGGCTTGAAAAGACCGCTGGGCGAACGAGTCAGACAAGAGGGGGGGGGGATGGTGAGCGGAAACTGTTGTGGGAGGAGTCGGGGGAGCGGCATGGGGGAAAACCGCCGGGACGGCAAACATAAAAGCCCGATTGGTACTTCTACTTGGCTCCAGAGAGGGGGGCGTGCTAGGGAAGATCTCCAGATGAGGAAAAAAGGGACCGATAGGGCGAGTCTTGCCTAGACGACTGAAATCGTGATACGTAGGCCGACAAGACCGGGGGAGGGGGGGGGAAGGGATATGATCAGAGCAAACACCTAAGTTGGGGACGAAAGGGGAAAAGTTGACGACGACGAACCCGGGGAAAAGACTCTTCGCCCTACAACAAACCGTAGGGGGACACGGTGGCGAACTGAATAGGGGAGGGGACGACCAAAAAGGTTAACTAGGGGAGAGCCTTTATGAAAAAAACACAACTCATTCCACCGGTCTTTCTCGCCTAACACCATTAACTCCCCGACAAAAAAGGCGTGGGGGAGAGAAAAAAAAGGGGGAAAAACAGGGAGCAAAGTAAAGTTGGCACTAAAAAGGGACCGAAGGTACTGACGTGATCGCCATCGCCGGGGAGGGAGGAGGCAGGTTTCTTAGTCCTCCGTCAGTCTACGCCATACTGAAAAAACTTCACAAACCCCTAAGGCGAGAGGAGGAGAAGGATCTGGACAAAACAGGGCGTGACGGTGACTTGGAGGGAAGGCCATCGTAAAAGAAAAAAGAGAAAGAGGATTCCACCCTCAGGGCGAGCTAAACTATCCGTGCCGGTGAAACGAAGACCAACAGTGGATCACCAAGTTGGCCAGGGGGCGCAGAATAAGACAAAAAAACTGGAAAACAATCGCCCTGCAGCCCGCGAAGGACACGGCTTCATCTGATCATAACATGTCCGCCGGAAATCATGGAACGCCACCGCGAGGCTGACAGATTGGGGGAAAAGGGGTCTCCGGAAAGCCGCATTGAACAAGAAGGTGAGGAAAAGGAAATCAAAGTGGGGCCAATCAGCTTCACCCAGGCCGTAAGGGCAAGCAATCTGGGACAAAAGACATGAAGAAAAGAAAAGGAGTCTCAGACGTTGGACCGTGAGGGAACCAAACCAAAAGTCAAGAGGGAGCGGGCAACGCATTTTACACGCTCCGCGCAGGAAAAACGTGGAGAAAAAGCACTTAGGAAAGGTAACAACTATGGGCTCAAAGCCGCTCTTCATTCACAGGAGGAAAAGAGAACATCGAGGGATTCTAGAAACTGAACTGGCAGCCTGCTCAACCTCGTGCAACAAGACAGAAGTGCCGAGAGGGTCTCGAAGATAAAAGATGTCTAGAAACCTCAATGACAAAATCGCTTCGTTCCTCATGAACTCTTGAAACCCGCTCGCATTAGTTGAACTCAAGGTCCTGATGGCAAGGAGAACTGGGCGGTACGGCTGAATCAGGCGAAACCGATACTCCGCACCATCTGGGTAAGGGTGGGAGTCGCGTCATCGCAACGAAAAATCCTTACAAAAGTGGGCCCAGAGCGGCAAGTGCTGGTGGAAACGGAGGAGATCCTGGAGAGGAGGGCAAAAGCAGCTCTTGGTCAAGGGAAGTCATCTACTCTCGGGCTCCAACCGGACATTGTTCAAAAGGAAGGGGAATCGAGGCGCGACCAAAGGGGAGGGGGGATGTCCAGGGGAAATCGGAAGTTGAGGTCTGGGCGGGTTCGGGTCTTAGTGGGAAAGGCCTTCTCTGGAACTGCGGGATCCTGGAAAAAATCGTCAACTCGGAGAGGCGGAATGGGAAAGAGAGAAAAGCTGTTCTCACAGATGCGGGGAACTCGGGAGTCCGCGTAGGAAAGGGGCCCCCGTGCGCGGGTAGGGGGCACTTCAGTCAAAACGACGGCGCTCGGACATCAATGAGTGGCCTCACCCTGACGGGGCCCGAAACTGATGGGAACTGAGTAAAAGAGGGGCCGTATCAACGTGTCACGGTATACGGAGAAGAAAACACTTGCTCGCCTGGCGGGGAGGAACAACTTTTGTCCGCCCGGCGGCGCAACAAAAAGTCAGAAAGAAAGGCTTCTCAAAGACAGAGCGAAGGGGGCTAGGCTTGGGACAACAGGAGGCAAGAATCGGTGAGAGGAGAGGGGTCCGGAAGAGGAGAAAGAATCCTGATCAAAAGGAGAACAAAATTATAAATATTACTCAAAAGAAAGTCAGGCGGGGAAAATTGAAGAGGGGAATGAGAGAGAAAGGGGTGCA
>Ga0179591_1176182_pt1 | contig 13714 bp, 17 predicted proteins | sample CZOMad2_1_08_16f_FD_182891 | JGI IMG/M metagenome (GOLD analysis project Ga0179591, IMG submission 182891) | Vadose zone soil fungal communities from Angelo Coast Range Reserve, California, USA - CZOMad2_1_08_16fungal (PacBio error correction) | ecosystem: Environmental > Terrestrial > Soil >...
AGGTCGGTAGTTCTGTCTGGCGGCTTCAGGAAAACGGTGATGGACGTCAAAGCGACAAATCCGAAAAAGGGAAAAAGGAGAATTTACATCGAGGTAAAGAGAGAATGGGTACGGTTCGGATCGCCGCCTAGAAGGAGACGCCCTAGGGGGGCGCTGCTAAAGAGGGAGGTCAAATACGGACATCGGGGGGAGGGTTCTAATACTGACGGGATGCGAGCCGGCCGTTCCTCAGGTACCAAAGGAAGGGTTCAGTACCTTGTGTCCAATAAGTTAAAGCAGTCATCTCGAAAAGGGGACCTTGTGACTCATGGGGAAGTCAGTTAGTGGCTTTAGCTTCAAATGAGAGGAGATGAATGGCGAAGACAGTGTATAAATGACTAAGGAAGTCAACTCACAGGCACCGAAAAAAGACTCATGTATACGACTCCGGCACTACCTTTCACGAGGCTTTCTCACGATGATCTGTCAATTAGGGGGAATCAGCCGGAAATATATTCCGAGGCCGGGGAAAAAAAAAAGGCCGGTGGACTATCAGACTCCGTCTGGATGGAAAGATGATTGCCTGGGGCCGGTAGGGTCAAGAAAGATGTCTTTGCGGGCCTTTCTTGGAGAAGAATAGGAACCAGGGGACGAGTAATTTAGGAGCGGCAGGAAAAGTGCGCGAGACAGGTGTCCAGGAAAGATTAAACGGGCGAAGGGAGTAAAGAAAGACTCATACCCTGGACAGCAGCCATGGAGAAAGAAGATCGAGAGAGCTCACGGTGGTGGGGCGGGGAAGGAGTGTAGGGAGCGAAAAAAAAGTCTCATCAGGACGTATCGAGGTTAGTACGATGGACAGCCAGCGGGATTCGACTGAGGGGATAAAATTCGAAGAAGGAGTGGGAGGTTTTTTTTGGCATGGAAAAAAAAAGGGGGAAAAGATTTACATGTACAAAAACCACACATCTAACTGTCGGGGAAATCCCGTCTACGGAAAAAAACGAAAGACGGAGTCGGGGTGACGATGCAGAGTAGGCAGGAGTGACCGGGAACGAAAAAAAAGAGGCCCTTTGGGCGCGTGAGGGGACACGAGTACCAGGAACCGTAGAACTACCCCTGCGGATTATAAATGCAGTACTCCCTTTTTAGAGTGTGCTTATCGAAAGAGCTGAAGTCGACGGGAAGTAACGGAATTGTGCGGAGCCGGGGTGAAGAGTCGAGTTCGCAGTAAAAACGCGGATTGGCGTGGAATGCAACGATGAAAAGGTTTGGCAAGGCTGAAAAGCCAGAGTGCCCAAAAGGGTAAAAGGCCACCGACCGAGCAGGGTAACACGTGCCGAGAAACGTGCGAAAAGTCCAAGTGCTTGGGGGGGGGACAGCCTTGATGGGGGGGGACGTTAGTTTCTTGGGAACATCAATCACGAGTCGCAAAAAAAAACGGGGGTGGGGAACCGGAAAGGGGGGAAAGTCACGGAGAATCACAAAGGGGGTCACCCTATTCAACAGGCTCATTGATAAACAACGAAAATGATCGTTTTGAAGAAGCCTTCAAGGAGAAACAGGGAACGGGATCGGAAGAGAAGTCAAGGAGAGAGAATGGCCTGAATAGCAAAGCAGGAGCGCGAAGTCCACGCATAAAGCTAAAACTGACGATCAAAATCATCCACGAAGCGGAGCAATGTCGTTAAAAAAGACTCTCACCGGAAGGGAGTCTTACTACTCGTCGAAAAAATCAGAAGAAGTACAGAGAAAAGCCTGCCGAATCAAAGAGGGTTCGGAATCGAGAAGCAGGCACTATCCCGCACACAGGCATGGGTGAAGGCCTAACTAAAGATGACGCAAGGAAGGCGCTATAATCGAAAGTCCATCACCAAGCAGGTTTCCCAAAAGAAAAAAACAAAAGGACGCAAGGAGTGATCTACAGGGTGGATTCAGAGTTCGCCGAGAGCATCCTGCCCCGGAAAAAAAAAAAAGACACTCAAAGAGGCGAGGGGCGAAGTGCGTCAGAGACAAAAGGTGAGTTCGGGAAAGCGGACTGCAGGAGGGAGGCCTGTGGGGTCGCATAAAATTCAGGTCGGGGGGGTCATAGAGACCCCTTTTACACTACTAGCTGCGTCGCGCTAGACATCGGAACAGCAAGGAGATCCGCCAACGGAGACTTCGGTATGCTTGATCAAAAAAAAGGCAATTTCCGCGAGACCGGGGGTAAGGGGTCATCATGTGTGGGGCATCAAATTAGTTGGAGAGGTGACCAGCACGGAACCTGGCGGCCCAGTACGGCTATCAACAAAGGAAGAAAAAAAGAGAGAGAGGAAGAAGGCCAGGAGGATCGTGCATGGGAGAACGGTCAGCAGCACCTGCCAAATTTGGTCAAAATCGACGAAGAAAGGAAAAGCCGGCATGCCACGATCCATAATTATACTCGAGGAAAATGATGACGAGAGGGCGTAGACGAAATCGACGAAGGGGCACCCGGGCTGGAGAGTACAACCATGGGATTAAACTTAGGGACTAAACGAATGCCGAAGAACGCAATGACATTTATTAATAAAAGGAGGACCAGGGAGCATGTGGAGAGCTGGTTGGTTAACCGCGATTGGGACACGGGCCTGAAGAAACACCTAGAACTCGTACCTTGCAAAGCAGATGAAGCTTTTGAAGTTCCGGAAACGGGGAGAACAGCCGCCTTGGAGAAGCTACTCGGTTTCGAGAACGTCATCTAAGCAGGTGTTTTCGGGAGAGGACTCCTGGCGGAGGGTTCTGGTGGGTCCTACTGGGTACATTAGGGGGGAGCGGAAAGGAGAGAAAGCTTCGGAGCGGGACCTAAGGGGCCGTACGTGGGCTTGTCGAGGGCGGTTAGCACGAACCTGGAAACTGATTCTAAATTATGGGGTAGGGGTTAGCGATGGCGTCTCTGGCGGAGGGGGATTTTCGGACTCGGGAAAAGAAGGGGCATGCATAATGAAAAAAAAGGGGGCTTTATGGCCGAGAAGGTACCGATCGCAGAAGACTCGTCAGTGAGGCCGGCGGACCGCAAAAAAGTCAGGGCGACGATAAATAAGCTTGAAATACGCCGTTGACCCATTTATGATGAGTAAAGTCTTGTCCGGGAAGGTGTGAAAAACGGGAGGGAGAAACTAGGAACCCTATATTGGGTTAACAAAAAGTTCAAAAAAAAATGCCATGTACAAAACGGAATGTCAAAATAGAGGGGGAAGTTTACTAAGGATCGAAGGCTCCTATTCGAGCTAAACTGACGGGATTGGAACTGCAACGCTCTTATAGAAAAAACCTACGTTTGCAAAGAATAACACCTACCGACAGGTCAGCCTGAGAAAAAAAGTCCGGAAAGAAACAGGCGAAAAGGGCTTCGATTCATCGCGGATCTGCCATTCCTAGCCGAAAACCGACATTCAGAACCAAGGAGTAACGACATGATGGGACTCCAAAGGGGGTCAGTGCGCGGGAGCCTCTAAGGGGCGAAAGGAAGGGGGGGAAAACTTCTCAGAAAAAGCTTAGCACAAAAAAATGTCTAAAGAGTCATCCGCTCATGGAGAGGGGAAGATCCAAAAGAAATTGCGTAGAAGAACTCCTCACCATCTACTATTTAGGACAGAAAAGGAGGGGGACAGACAAAAAACAATCCATCAATAGGCGAAAGAGGAAGAAATAGATCAATCGGGAAAGGTCCATTCCGACGAAAATCAGCCGCACGTTATTTATCTTCACTGCGTCGGAGACAGTCCGAATGAAAGGGAAGTTTCAACGCACCCCCCGGGAGACGAGCATAGGAGGGACAGGAGAAAGGCGGGAGGTAAGCTCGGAAAGAGAAAACTCGCAAGAATCCGGGCGTACTTGCTACTACTGCGGAAGTTGGGCTATCAGAAAAAAAAGGACAATTGAAAGATGAGAGGGATACACACTCTACCGAAGAGAGGGGACTAAATCACACTTCAGAACGAGACAAAATCGAGGTGGAAGCGGTGCTCTATCAGTCGTACGAAAAACTCGAGTCGTGGGACGGCTCGGAAGTAATGGATCTGGGTCAGCATGAATCAGGGGTAGACAGGGGAAGGGTCTAGTTGAAAAGCAAACTTCTACGTAAACAGCGGGGTCCTGGACGGAACGAAGTCGAGACAACTACCTGAGGCCCAGAGAGGAATAAAACTCGGTTTACGACTACGAGGAACGACGACGTTAGACTGGAAGAATGACTCGAGAGAAACCTCAATTATCTTGAAAAGGGACCTAGGGACTCTGTTTTGAGTACGGGACGGAGGCGCAAGAGAAGACCTAAGCTTCGCAATCCGCCCGGTGTCGAACGCAAAGCGACTCAGCTTCTCGATGGAAGTCTCGTGAAACTAAGGCGAAGTAAAGGGGGGCGGACGCATACCGGGGGAAACTGACAAACGACGATTAAGCCGCTCATGCTTAAACTCAGGAAGATAAGGGCAGAGGAAGGAAAACGGCCGCTCAAAGGAAACATCAATCAAAAAGAAGGAGTGAAGAGTGGAACTCAAGAAGAAACTCTCTCCTCAAAAAAAGTATGAGTAAGTAGGAGATCTTCGATGTTATTGGGGCGAAGGAGTCGGCAAAGAGGACTGGAATGCTTCAAAGCGCCGCGATAAGGAACCGCCGCGTACGTTAAAGCCGTCATGCATCGAAGGGAGGAATCTAAGCCTGGGGTCGGTTCGGGGAGGCGCCCGCGACGACGACTTTGAGAGTCCTCCGAGCTTCGAAGGGAGGCGGCTCGCGACAAGTAAACAAGGGGGAAACTAGGTGGGGCACCCGCCGCAGACAAAAAACCGGTGGGAACGGTAATAGGCTTCAGGGGATACACATATAAAAGAAGAAGCCGGAGAGTCCCGTGGTAAAAAACGCGGAAAAAAAATTGGTAAAGTCGAAATCTAAGTCGCATGTGGTTGAAAACGCAAAGACGGGGGAGGGTTGTAGAGATCTCAACCATGAAAGACCGGCTGGCATAGACGCGCTTCAAGAGACCCTTGCAACAGTCGATCAACGCTGAAGAAGAGGGGGGGTTCCAAAGGGAAAGCGGCCGCCGCATCTCAAGAGCGACTCGGGGTGACTGGCAAAAGTCTGCAAGTCATCTTTCAACGTTGGACTTAAGGAAAAGCGGGGACGGAAGTTGAGGGTGAGACGATATCGGACCCTTGGTCGGGAAGGTGATGCGAACGAGGGAGGCCGAGGGATCATCCGCCCTTTGGAGAAAGGAGATGATATAGGCAAGAAAAAGAAAACGAAAGGGTAAGCCTGTCAAAGCGCCTCGAGCTGAGAACGGGGGACTTGGGAAGTTGGATCCGCGCCGGTAAAGTAGCACAGCACGTTGATCTGGAGCAGGAATTGAAGAGAAAGATGGGAAGAGGGATCGCGAGGTGAGTACGAGGAGCCAATCAGTGTGGTGGTTGTGAAAACTTCGCCTTCAGTAGCTTTAGACATCTGAGCGTTCGTTTAGAAGGGAACATGAAATACAGGCTGGATGGGCTCACAGGCGGAGGATGAAGAGAGCGGACGGGTGCCAGCGGAGGAGAAAAAAAATGGCTTCGTCCCGAGAGACGCCAAGCAGAACAAAACCTTCTGGCTATCCGAATTATGGTACTAATTTCGAGGATATTGTGTGGGTGCGGATCTGGAAGGGCAGGAAAAGCGATCGATGAATGAGACGAACGGGGAGGAGGAAAAGAGGGCGGGTCGCATTACCGTCAGCAGGGGACAGGAGTCGGTGATAAAAGGGCAAATCTGTCTGCAGATCGTTTGCAAGAGGGAAGAGGAAGTTGAAGAACAACAAACGGACGAGAGGTCGACGATTGGCGAAGAACGTGAAAAAAATGTAAAGGCTCACTTTACAGGTAAATGGCCGGGGGATTTGGATAGTGGGGGGGGGAAAAAGCAAGGGAGGAGGGGAACGCAAAACCAAGGGTGTGAAAACAAAGTAACCCGGGGACTAGTACAAATGGGGCCCCAATCGGATTTCCAGCTCATATGACAGTCAAGAGTACAATGATAGGTGGGGCCGGGAAACCGCTGCCGGAAAGCGGCCGAGAATCTGGAAGCTAGCTTCAAGAGCGAAGGGCCTGAGGAAGAACAACAAGAGCGCGAGGGAAAAAACGGAAAAAAACGGAAAAAGCTTTCAAAAAGTCCATGCCGGAAAGAAAAATAAAAATGCCTCGTCCTACCGGAAAAGGTCGAAGTCAGACTACCTGAAAAAAAAAAAGAATCAGCAAAGGAAGATCCCACGCTGCCAATAAAAATGTATGAAGGAAAACATCACTGGAGAAAAGACCGAAAAAAACAAGGAACGGGGGCCAGACGAACTCTCGGAGGAGCTGCGGCAAGACGATGCTAACTGAAAAAAAATAAAGGCAACGCCGGGTTCGCAGGCAAGGACCAAGGCCGAAAGCGGTTTTGGAAATTCAGTTGAAGGGAGGAGAAGTCAGTCACTAGGGGAAACCAAGGAAAAAACAACGCGCTGAAATTCTCCGTTAAAAGCACTCGACATCTCTTGCGCATCGTTTCAGGAAAGCAGTTCCATCTCAAGTAAAGGTCAAAAAGTGGTGTTCCTCTCAAAGGACCCTTCCATCTCGTAGCTTAAAAGCCGTTCAAGAGAGCGGGTCGGAGAGGCTGAAGACGAAGGAGGGAGACTGGTCTTGTATCGAGTCTGAGGAAAAAAATCACACAAAGTAAAAAAAAACGATCCCGAGGGAACAGGCATGGGGGACGTGATTACTGAACGGCCCAAACGATGAATCCTTGCGGCCTTACGTCTCTCTCAAACAAGGATGAGGAGAGTAGGGCGGCCGCAATGATCAGGGGGCGGGAGAAAAGAATGTACAAAAAAAAAAAACAACCGGGCAATGAACAACTTTCAGTCTCGGTAACGACCTTGCAAATGGCCCGGGGAGAAGAAGGATTAACGAAGTAAAAGAAAGAAAGGCGATGAAACGGAAGAGAAGAATGATAACGGGGAGAGGGAGGAGGACTCGCAAAGATATCCGGTCAATTAATAAAAATAAACTGAAAGAGGATGAATGAGAAACACTAGAGGGATTCCGGGAGACCTCAAGGAGGGAGTAAAGAAAAGAGCCAAGCGTGTAGGGGTGGGTTTTTGTACCGGAGGAAGTGAAAAAAGGGAGTCAGAGTGGAAAACCTAGATCACTCGTCCTCATCAGTAGAACCCGAGGGGTTGACCAGGAGCGAGACGCTGGGTGAAAAGTATAGAAAGGGAACGTCCAAAGATTTCGGCAAGTGTGGGCGGGAATAGCTCCATCGGGATAAAGGTTCTTCTGGGAATCCAATCGTTTAGATCACGGGGATACTGAAAAAGGGAAGAGGAGGGAAGCGGGGAGAAACTCAGACCGTCAACGAGAGTGACATCTGGCAGACGACAGTTAACACGTAAAATTGAATTTTTGTAAACGGTGGCTTCCTTTCAGGAATGGGGGGGACGAAACTCGATAGAGGAGGGGGTCAGAGTCGCGGAGGGGCCGAGGGAGGGGTATACCATCGACGGTAATAAGAGAAGGACAGTGTTCTGGGACCGAACAAGGGATGGAAGATCATGATGCATCTGGAGAAGGGACCAATATTATATGCAGGAAAGGGAAGGTTGAGGGGGGGGAAAAGCAAATGGAGGGGGGACCAGGTCCAACCTATAATGGAAGGGGACACTTGCCCAAAAACTAAAGACAATAACGTCCTGAAACAGAAAGAAGCAAAGGGAAAGTAATTGTGCCGCTCGGAGAAACGGGATATCGCCATACGGCGCCTCTGAAAGGGGGCGGAATCAGGCTCGAGGTGAAGTCGCAGAATCAACAACGTCTGCAGAAAGTGGGTCATGAATAAGAAAACTACGCGGTGACAGGCGAAAAGACCCGTGCAAGAAAATCGAAAAGAAAAAGCGGAGTGTCGTAAGCTGCTGGGAGATAATCCGCATTCGAACCTGAAGGGGGGAGTACGCCGCATAGTGAGCGGGGGGTGGCCAAGAGGAGTGACGGCCTCGTGAAACCGCGTGAAAAGCTCAACAGATTAAGCGTCCCTCTCGAAACCGAGGAGCTCCTAGTACAGGAGCAATGGAAGGAACTTAAGATCCGGGTCAAAAGGGAGGAAAACGACGACCGAACGAGAGTGAAGAAGTGTCGTCAAGCTACTTAATGCCTAAGTACAAACCAAAGAAACACAGGAAGATCCTTCTCATAGGGGAAGAAAGGCTAGAGCCCTAAGAGGCAACCGCGCGGCAAGGTTACTGTACGAAAATAAACTAACCTAAGAAATTCCCGTCGCTTTACAGAGGCTCACTGAAGGAATCAGAAAAACCCAAACTTCGCTCGATGGCGTCAATGTCTAGAGTGGAAAGTGATGAGAAGCAGAAAGACGACCGACTCCCAGAATGACAGGAGGAAATGCAATCGACGCGAATTCTCGCCCGAAACTTCATCGACAGAGGCAGAAGTTCAGAAAAGAAAAGGACGCAGAAAGAACCAGCGCAGGGACTAAGGGAACCAGCAAGACACGAGGCTCGACTCCGCTTGTGCCTGCTCTAAGCGTCGGCAGACTCGGCTCATAGTATAAAGAGAGGGAGTTCAAGGGACACGTCGGGTCATCGGAACGGACGAGACGGGTGAAAAAAGATGTTCACGTAGGACGGCGCGTGGGGGGCTTGTGGGCCACTTAGGGGGGCGACGACCTCGGGGAGCAAACTCCATCACAACGGTTCAAAGGAAATACTCCGAGAAAGAAGAGCAACGAGCCAGGATGGGCCGAGAAGGAGGGAAGAAGGGAAAGACCGGGTACACGCGGCTAGCGGAAATGAACGCCCTAATCCTTATCAAGAACTACACTGGAGGAGCCGAAGAGCGAAGAAAAAAACGAGGGCAAGACTAGAGAGGGGCAAAATACTTCTTCTAGGAGCTGCTAGCACCGAACGGGGTAAAAAAACAGGAGGAGGAGAGAGCAGGCGATATGAAACAGAAAGGCGGGGGGCATGCGCGAAGGGAGAAGACCAGCGCATGGAACCAGGAAAAGAACTCGTTGTGAGAAGGGGAATTAAAGAAAAACGAAAGGGAAAAATGAACAACAAAAGGTAGGGAGTAGAGAGATACCGTTCGATGGGTGACTTGAGGAAGGTTCTTCAACGCGGGATGGAGCGGGAGAAAACTTCCCTCACCCTGAAGATGAAGGAAAACTTTCTTTCAAAAGAACTGCGTAAGCTCTAATCAGGGGTCAAGGGGGGGACTGAGGCACCGCAGAGAATAGCGCCGGATTTTTTGGTATGGGCGAAACACATCGTAATCTGGCGTCCACGGAGTACGAGGGGGCGACGTGAACGGAAACTGTGCACGGTATTGATAGGGCCGGGGCCGCCGGAGAAAACGAGTGCTGGCGACTAATCCGCCATTTAGGGAAGAAAACGGGGTAGATCAAGCTTGTCAGGAGATCAGTCGGGAGACGGGGGTAGGAAGAATAGGACGCAGAGGGAGGTGGAGTCAAAAAACTAATTAAATGCAGGCAGTCAGAGCCCTCGACCGTACTAAAAAGCGTGTAGAACGAGCCTGAAAGAACCATTGACCAGCGCGGATCCGAGTACCGGAGGGGTCAATGATGACGGCAGTCGAGGAAAAGACGCTGCGCAGATTGAAAAAGCAAAGGACAAAACGGAGAAAGGGGAAGCGGGAGCCTGGGCGGGGCCTTTCTTAGAACGGTGTTCTTCAGGTAGTGGATGCTGCAAAAATTGTAAGGAAAGGGACGAAACCGGCCGCGTCGAAACAGTCAGAAAGGAGGTCGGGAAAGGACGAGGAAGCTCTTCATCACCAAAAAAGACTGAAAGGGTTTCACAGTTAACCTCCGAATAAGAGCGCACGGTGTGAGGTGGGGGGCCGTGAAGTTAAGAAGCAGAAACGAAATCAAGTTCGAGTCGAGTTTCGTCAAGACTTAGCTAGGGACCGATGGCAAAGGGTCGGGGGTTCCAGGACAGGGGGATCTGATGGGAAAAGGGGGGGGACGCGGCCTTACATCGCTGGAGACATCGGCGCTCGGGAAGGGAGTCGGACTACAATCTCTGAATTACGTCCAGTGAAAAACGGATGCCCCTCGGAAGAGGGCCAAAAGCTAGTCGGGCGGGGATGACGGCCAACTGATCGGGGAAAAAGAAGAGAACGAGGACAACGTAAACAAAAAAACCTGTCGGGGGCTAAGTCTGCATGGAGGACGTAAACCTTCGGTGCTAGTAAGGCGGTTTGCGATAGGGCGAGTCCCAGAAAGGCAGAGATACGAGATAAAAAGAAATTTGTATTAGAGGCCTTAGAAGAGTTCGCCGGAACCTAGGGGAAGATCGTGTGTATGTGCAGGAAAAAACGGGATGAGCCATCTGGGTTCATCGGGCTCAGACAATAGAAGGGAAGGAATAGCCGACGAGCGGTGGAAAGGAATTGCTCTAATGAGGAAGGTAAAAACTCAATCTTTTGAGTTTGGGGGAATCCTTGATTTGTCGGGGGTGTGAGGGGTAACAAACTAATCTGGTACGATCGCAAGCACAGAAAAAAAAAAACACAAGGAAAAAACGGAGAAGCAGAAGATGGGGGGCCAATCATGACGATCTAATCTGGCAGAAGCCAGGGGAGGTCGCTAAACTAGGCCTGAGGGGATTTAGTAGAACTCAGAGAAGGACAACTATCATGAGACCTGAGCACCAGAGCAGAGTCCACGCCGGACAGAAATTCCCTACATCACGAGTCCAGGAGGCTATTACCAGGAGGAGCCATCAGACTCGCATACAAGGAACTAAAAACTAGACGAACCCGTGAAAAACTCGAAAGCTTAAAAAAGATCCCAAGCGACGGGAAAAAAGGAGTATGGCAAACTGGGAATGCCTAGCACGATCCCGAACACACATGCAGGAAGATCAAAATCAACAGCTCGAGTAGGCGAAAAAAGGGCAGCAGAGGGAACAATCCTGGCAGCAAGGCCCTTCTGGAAAAAATAATCGAACTTGTGGATGGGCAAGGCGCACGCTGACCATGAAGGAAGCCGGGAAAACCAGAGAGAAAAAACTAAACACGCCAGGACTTGGACTCGCGTTCTTCCAGCGACATGAAAGGTTAGGGGAAAAGGGAAAGGCAACTAAGGAAAAAATCTCTTGGAGAACTCGGTCAGGGAGGGTGTGGGATCGGAACGTCCAAAGCGCGGAAAGCTCGGACTAAAAAAGCAAACGTTCAGCATCTGGTCGCAAGGTCAGAGAGGCGCTACAAGGCCCCACCCATACTTTATAGGCTGGAAGAAAAACGTAAATTCAAGTTCTCAGGCAATGGCAGCAGGAAAGGGGAAACGGATACGGATAGAGGCACGGAGAGACCAAAAAATTACTACTCACTCAAAAACCAGATTAGGAGGAGAGTATCCTATCTCCGGCGAACACGGAGATATAGAGGAACCAAAAGCAGAAGGGGAAGCAGTCCGTCGGCCGAAAAGAAAATTCACCAAGAAATCCATATACCCGAAAGAAGCATTAAAAGAGGCGACTCGTAATGAGAAAAAAACGCGCGAGACTTGTACAAAAAAGGATGACAACCAGAACTAAGAGGGGAAGTAACTTCTACGGGACATGCCGGATACGCAAAACCATCATGATGAAGGAACGCAATAACAGCGTTGGGGGAAAAAGAGGGGTGTTTAACCGGGAGGGATTTGAGTCAAAAAAACGAATAAAACACAACGTAGATCAAATCGGGAATGGGGCCCAACTCACTGGGAATTGGCCAGAGAGGCAAAGGGGGATTCGCGAAGCGATCAGGTATGGGTATCTCAAAGGGGGGGGTCGGGGATCGTAGAAAGCCTGGAAGACGGGAGGGGGGGTTTAGGAAGGGGGGAAAAGAAAGCGGTTTAAAAATCAATGGAAAAAAGGGCCATTTCGGATCAGTTAAACGGAGTCCAGACTCGACCGGTTCAACTGAAAGAGAAGTGCACTCAGATTGGGGACGACGGGAGTAAGGGAAGGGGGAAGGAGGGTCCAGTCCAAGGATCTGAGGGGTTATTCGCGAGTGGCAGACGAGTCCATTGGCGCTTGATTTAATTCGCCGGGAGGGAAAGGAAACCGGCCGATCCTAACGGAAGAGTGAGAACCGTCGCGATGAAGCAGGATCTCTGGCACGATGGCGAAAGTGGAATTCGAAAGGGGGGAGGCCTTGACAGGGGTGAAAAAAGGGGATTGAAATAGAACCCTATAATTGAGTTACCAAGGTTCAAAGAGGTCAAGCCATGCAAGAATTCATCTTGGACGGGGACACGGGCAAAGTCTCAAGGTCAGTGAAGGCCGTCGTAAGGAGCAAAGAAAGTCTTCGGACGAAAAGAGGAAAAACGAGCTGAAGAGGGTTTCAACCAAAAACTCTCATGACGGAGGTTGACGGAGAACCGGCAGTCTCTGCTCAAGAAGGTCGGCCTTAATCTGGGATCTACGGAGGCAAAATCTCGATCCCAACCGAAGTACCGAACCGAAAGGAGGAAGCAGCGGCAGACATGACTTATCGCACAGAAAATAAAAGGGGTAAAGGATACGGCTCGGGATACGAGTGAAAGAAGCGTCAACTGATAGGTGAGGAGAAAACTATGAAAACGGTGCACCCCGTCCTCGCGCGCTATCCCGCTGGAACGGAAGGCCCATCCAGGATCGAAGGGGGGGAAGGAGGGGGGACCAAGACTAAACTTAAAAGGCTCTGAAGATGCGTCAAGGAGAAGGGAAAGGGCAAGATAAAACCAAGGACACCAGAAGACACGGCGCATGCGATTCAAAGAAGGAAGAGAACCGCGGACAATCGAAGAATTCCGAAACTCGGAGAGGGGAACGTTCTTCATCCTTCCCGGGCGTCAAGAAATCCCTCAGAAAGAGGATACGACAGACCACACCGTTCGCTAAAGCAGATGAGAGGAAAGGGAAAAAGTCCGAGTGGTGTATTATAAGCTGTCAAGCTGAATGCTCCATACTCCGGGGTGAAAAACTCCTAATTGGAAGTGTTAGTCTCCTGACTTAAGCAAGAAAAAACCTTTAATAGGGGAAGGAAAATAAAAGAAAAAAGGGCACCTAAGAAAAAGGTCCGCGTAAGGGGAGAAACACTTAGCTCAAAACTACCTAGACATTGCCGAATGTGTCCTTAAATCTGGAATAAGGGGGGTCAGGACTCTGAGATCGTTTGCCGAGCACTCGGGATCAGGGAATGAACCGTGAAAAACACAAATTTCTAAGATAGGAGAAGCTTGGGGTGTCTCTGGAAAAAAAATCGTCGACACGAAAACCCCATGCATTAAAGAAGCAGAGGGGGGGGAAAAAATCGTTGGAGACGTCGAAAAGACTACCAAGTCTCCATCACAAGCTCGACCAGACATTGGAGATAAACTACTTCGTACGAAGGGGGGAAAACGTCGGAATCGTGCCAGATCCGCATAAAAGGGAAAGCAAGGAGGAATACCGACAAAAGTCTACCCTGGGTCGAACTCACCGATTCTTCCGAAAGAAGCGAGGAAACTGATTTCTACTGGCCGCTAGAGAGATTTCAGAAAAGAATGCGCGCGAAGCGAGACAAAAGAAAGGGCTTACGCGGGTGCTCATCCGAACCTGACAGATCTAATTACTACGGAAAAGGATGCTGAACTTCGTCACTTACAGCAGGAGGGAGTGCAACGGTAGATCTACAGCAGAAACAGCCCGTTTGAAGACTTATAAAACTCAACT
>Ga0179591_1312144_pt1 | contig 13714 bp, 19 predicted proteins | sample CZOMad2_1_08_16f_FD_182891 | JGI IMG/M metagenome (GOLD analysis project Ga0179591, IMG submission 182891) | Vadose zone soil fungal communities from Angelo Coast Range Reserve, California, USA - CZOMad2_1_08_16fungal (PacBio error correction) | ecosystem: Environmental > Terrestrial > Soil >...
GCGTGAAATCAGCCTCCTGCGGATTCATCTTCTCTCTGTCAATGCAGGAGAAGAGGCCCCACGCAGGGAAAAGGATTCTGGCCGGAGTGACTGCCGGGATTGCGGGACGAAGACGTGACCGACTGTTAGTTTGGACTCGCGAGGTGGTTCTTTTTTAAAGCGAGACCGAGGAGGTTCAGGGCGGTCTGTCAGCGAGGTGAAGCAACGTGGGAGAGGGGTAGCTCGAGAAAAAAAGAGGGGGGAAAGAGAGAGAAACAAAAAGGGGGAGGACGAGGGATGGGGACCCGAAAAGGACGAAACGTGCCAGAAGCTCAATTGCCCATATGAGCGCGCAAAATGTACGAGGGCGGTCCTCAAAACAAAGGTCCCAAAAGTAAGGGGCAAATGAGCGGGGGGACAGGCAAACCCAAATCGAATCATTCCCACGTTGGGTTTAAAAAACACAACTCCATAGACAATCTAGCCGAAAAACGGCCGGGCGAAGAAATGAGGAGTTAGGCAATGACAGCATGAAAACTAGGGGGGGGAGAAAAAGGAGTAATGAAAGCCATGCTGTATGCTGGGCAACCACTACGCAATGAGTTGGAAAAGGTGAAAAAAGGACTTTTTTCGATCGAAGAAGCTGGGGAAAGCAGGTAAGAACTGCGCGATACCAGAGCCCTATGACTGATCTGCAAGGATCTAAAAGAGGGGGGGACAAATCAAAACGACGCAAGTCGGCCCGCACAAGGAAAGGGACAGTCTGGCGGCGAGAAGAACCACACTAGATGGCTCGGGCAAACAGGGGAAGGGGAGACTAAAACTCCGCCACACTACTACCTAGAAAGAGTGAACCTTTCGGGAGGAGGGGGTAAGGAATCAAAGAAGCAGGTCTACGCAGAGGAGCAAAAAACAGAGAGCCAACAGGCACTAGCAACAGTAATGCGGAAAAAACGCAGGTGGAATTTCGAAATTGCAGACTACGATGGCGCACAGGAGGATTGGCGTTTTTGCGAACCTGAGAAGACAAGGGCCCGGGTCGACCCGGCCCCTCTGGCAGTTGATTCGGGTGGGCGGTAAAGCAGGGGGGGGGAGTAAGGGATGTGCATTCGGGGTCTTTGGTTCCGAGAACCAATGGTTGAAAGAAAAAAAGCAAGATCGCGCAGGGGCAGAATACTTTCTTTGCGCCGAAAGTCTAACCGTGGCATACTTCCTTCTGGAAGAAAGAAGAACACTGCGGCGATCATTTGCCAGCGCCGCAAATTCGAGTAGGGGGGAGGAAAGTTAAATCAAATTTTCGCCAGCAGAGCCATGATGACGGGGAAACGGGCCCACATCTTGCTTGAGGGGGGGGTGGGGTGCGTACCTCGCAGACAGCTTAATATAATAAACGTGGAACCGTCGACAGTAGAAAAAAGGAAAGGTCCAGCTATTCAAATAAAACCTACCGTACACGCCAAAGCGCTTGAGGGAGCCGGCGAAAGTTGTAAGGATTAGGTCCGTGCAAAACGAGAACACGATTAACAGGGGGAACGGGAAAAGAAACGGCTTATCCGCAGGGGGACTAGAGACGATCTAGTGGCCTTCTTGTTGGGGGTAAAAAGCCGGGGCAACTGGCTGCTAAACGAGGGGAGCAGCGCTCCTCAGGAGCTGACCAGCACGCGAAAAGGGTTTGAGATCTGACAATAAAGGTAATGGAGAAGTGAGTGTGATGGAAAAAAACTTCGGGAGTCTAGGTCTTTGACTGAAGACCCAGGCGCGCATCTAAAGGACAGATTACGCTGAAAACTCGCTCGGACGTGATGCCGCCCTACCGGTACCCGGAGGACGGTTTGGAGGAAACGCTACTCATTGGAGGAGATCGTTGTGTTCAGTTAAAAGAAGCGGACCGGCCCCTCAAAGTGCGGGGGAGAGGGGAAAGGCGTTCTTGGAAGAAAAAAGACGCAGACCCTTATTCAAGCGAAAAAAAACACCGCCAACAGAGCAGCTTAAAAGCACTGAGAAGGTGATAGTTTAAGAGAGAGCCAAAGAAGCTTCCAACCTCCTGAAAGACTAATATGGTGCTAGGAAATTTGGGCACTTCAATTGGGGCGCAGGCGACGTTAGTAAGGAAGGCTAAGGTTCTAAGGGGACTGGTCCTCAGGGAGATTGCAGATTGAATGGAGGGGAGAAGAAAAGCTTTCAAAAAGATCGAGTGAAGCATTAACCGTAGAGGGCTCCTCCAAGGTTCCAAAATATTCAGGCTTCTTCTGGGAAAGGAATAGATGGGCACTTTCGGGCTTCTGGAAAGGAAAAAGGGAGGGGTGATGTCGTGATAATGAACTGAGATCGGAAGACCAGGTGTTAAAGTATGACTTACAAGGCGAGGGGTTGCCGGGGGGGACTTAGTCGGCTCTACCTCTGAAGGAGGAAGGAGGCGCACGCACAATTCCGACTTCATACTTGTACGACAAAATTGAAAATAATGGCGGAGCTCCGAAAAGGAGCTCCTGCAATGCCTGTCGAGAGGATGCTTAACGTGCTAGAGCTTCGTAGAGAGACGTGAGCAGCTTGGGGTCGAAGAGGGGGACAGCGGGCGTTTTAGGGATCATCTTTCGTCCGTGCAAAAAGGGTTTGGCTGTTTGTAATGACCAGAGGGGCTCGGTTGCAAGAGGGAATAAATCGGTAATTGAAAATGAAAAGGGAGAGAGAACCAGAGGACGCCTTCAAGCTTGGCAGTAAGGAGCAGCGACACGCGGAGAGAAGGATCCCAATGATTGGAAAGTCGTCAGTCCGCCATCGCAGGCGTAGAAAACTGGAGGCGATTCGATAATTAGAGCGGGGGATAGGACAGTCAGGGGTGGAGAAATCAGGGAAGAGAATCTGATAGGAACATTTCGAGCCGAAGCGGAAGCGACGGATATGAAGAGTCTGCGGCGTCAAAAGGGGGGAATAGAAGTTTCTGCAAAAGGGGAACAGGCTCGATATCAAAGAAGACGGCTACGCCTGACATTCAAAAAGCACAAAGGGGGATTCATAAGAGCAAGGATCGTTACTCTGCATTCAAAAAAAAGTCACGGGAAAACGGGGGAGGGGGGTGAAAGCGAAAAGAGGCTTGTCTCGCAAACCGGTACTGGAAAAACACCGGCTTCTTCCCCAGCAATAAAAAGGGTCAACTTACCGGGGGCCAGAGGGGAAAGGAAAAAATTTAAAAACCATCCATGAGACGGGTTTGAACGCAGGAACCAGGAAAGTGAACACGTTGAAATGAGACAACGAAAGAAAAAAGATCAAGAAGGGGGGTAAAGATTGAAACAAGGGACGGAGAGACAGCATGGGTCCACAGTGGAAGGCAATTTGTCGGAAAAAAGGCGCTCCTCGGATGGGAGAGAGGGGTTTGCATACCTTCTGTTTCTCGATGACAATTCATCTGTGAAAAAAAAGGAAGCTGCCGTACGAAGGGGGGGGGGGGGGGGGGGGTAAAAGTATTAAAGAAGTGAAAGGTCATCTACGCCCCAAGAAGGGAAGGTCGAATCGAAGACCGGGCGTGAACGTGAGGGTAAAAGAAAAACGAAAAGCAACGTGTCTCAAAGTCCTGAGACCTAACCCTCTCCGGGAAAAGAAACAGTCCAAGGTAAGGGGGAAATCAAAGGGGGGGAGGGGGAGACGCCTCGTGAAAGAACTCACTAATTGGAAGTCTCTTAAAACAAAGGCTCACGAAAAAAGCTGACGTTACGATCAGACAGTCGGAGCCCAACTTAGAATCAAAAAAACTAATAGCGGGAGTACTAAGAGGCAAGAGGAGGGGGTTGACGAAGTCTAACAATGATTTGGAAAAAGGATAGTTTAATGAACTGGAAGCTGTCTTCAAAGGGGGCGCCAAAAGAAAGGAGGCTCATGGGGTTTGAAAGGGTGTATACAAGGGGACAAAGAGAGTAGGTCAGGATAGAAAAGACATCAACGCCTGAAAGTAACCAAACAATAAGAGGGGACGGACGAAAACTGTTAAATAAACGAACGAAGCCGCTAAAAATCCAAGCAGCGAGGAAAAGCTCTCGGAACCTGGAGGGTAAGAAATGGAATCCCTGTAAAATCCAATACGAAGGACTTGAAAAGCTTTCGGCTGTAGCTTTGAAAAGGGGTTTTGTTTTTACAGAGATGAGTAACCTGGGTCTTCAAGGAAAAAAACAAAGGTAAGGGGGCCGAGGTAGCAGAAAGAACATATACAGAAAACCCTTCAACCACCGCAGAAGAAAAGGGAGTCCATACCCCTTCGGAACAACAAGACCGGATAGGCGACGTAAGGGAACGAGCAAAGAAGAAAAAAAGGGACACGGAGAGAAGGCGGAATCAACAAGAACTGAAAGAAGAAAAAGCAGATAAGGTGGATGGAAGGAAAACAGGTTTTACCCTAACAGAGAGGGGATAACCAGCAGCGTGAAGGAAAAAAGAGAACGCCATGAAAACCAGAAAGTTCTACTGGGACATCAGGACTACCAAGACCAACGAAGGCCCCTTCCAATCAGTGCAAGCAAAGGAAAAAAAAAAAAAAAGGTAACTTCAACGAAAGTAAAGTTGCTGGCCAGAAAGCAATGTTGGAAGAAGCCTGGGAGGGTCTGTTAAGGCGACAATGCCTCGCCAAAGGTAAGGGTGGTTGTGATCCAAGAAAAGAAAACGGGCTGGGCGGGAAAGTAAAAAATCCCGGCACGTGGAAAAAGGAGCCCATTCAAAGAAGGGCCACTGCAACGGGTGTTAAAAAAGAGGTCAGCAAACGGCAAAAGGGGGGAAAGTTAAACTGAGTAAGGGAAAAGACTCCAAAAATAAAATACAGGTTCTGCCATCCGAAAAGAAGCCGCACGAGGACGCGATTCATCGTTGGGGGTCAGCGCAAAAGGAAGGACATTTGGGAAGGGCGAAAAAACGTCCAGACTCCCGAATGGAAGAGCAAGTTCCCAAATCAGAGATGTCACCGGATTCCAAAAAGCAACACAGGGGTCAGGTCGTTAAAGCCATTCAGTGCGACAAGCCAGAGGAGGGAGAAAAGACTCTTGGAGAACCACAGTGAAATAAAAAATGCCCAAGACAGGGTTAAAAAGGAAAAACCTCATTACATAGTAATAGTGTAACGCCAAGCGATAGGGGGGGAAAGCAGCGGATGGAAAGGGGAAAACAAGACTTGGGTCCCGATCGGTCTCCATATGGAAAAAAAGAACGTACTACAACCCAGAGAAAATAAAAGAGGAGCAAAGTCGCCCGTACAAGGAAAGGGGCAGACTGTGAGAAAAGATAAAAGGGGCAGCAGGGGGGTCTGGAAAAGGGTCACGACTTCCTTCAGGGACAGGTCTGAAGCACAAACCATCTCCTGACGGGTGAGAACGGGGGAGACTGAAAAAGAGGCCAGAAGGCAGGGGGGAAAAGGAAAAACCATCCTCAAAGCAGTTTGGAAACCCGTGGAAATTACATAAAATCTGGAGAATGCTCCGGGGGAGGGTGGATGGGGGGGTCATCATAAAAACGAAAAAATGGGGGAAAAAAAAAAAGGAACTCGCAAATACGCCTCCCCGAGGGGGATGTCTGCGGACCTGCCGAAAAAAAAAAAGGAACATATTACACGTCTGGCCCGGTGGGGAAGAAGAAAGTCGCCCGAAGCGAGAGAAAAGGGGGGGAAAGGAAACCGAATCAAGGGCGAAAAAAAAGAAGAAAACGAATGCACTTCCTAAAGAGACGACATTTGGAAACACGGCAGCGCAAAGGAAAAGCATACAGATCAGACGGCATAGGTCCCCAAGAAAAAAAAAAGGAGTCAGCAACAGTGGAGGAAACAACCAAAAAATTGTTTTGCAAAACGGGAAACTCATGAGCGCAAACTGTGGGGTTGAAAATATCTTCGAGAAAAGGAGGCGCAAGTGGGGATAAAAAAAGCCTTGCGAGAAGGGACGTTGCCCAAGGAACTGTGTGTTCACAGCGACGGGATGGGAGGATACTCGAAACGGGGAAAACACAAGGCCTCAACGGGCGCATGCATACGGGTTCAAAAAGGCTCGTTTCGAAAGAAAAAATCTTCCATGCAACAGCATTGGTCCGTGACAAAGTGGAAGGTTGGGTCAACTTCGGAAGGGGACAAAGGCCAGCAGTGCGCACGCTCAAAAAGGATTCGGGGGGCCACGAGGAGTCGCTAAGAAAAGAAAAAAAATCACACTCGGGTTTGGTATCGGGCGCTCCGGGTCTCGGCGGTGTGAAGGGAATTGGACGTGGAAAGTACCGTCATAGACGAACCGCGCCTTTGGCCAAAAGGATCTAAAACTTGACCAGCCTTCTGGCGCGGGGGAAAAACACAAGGGCGTAGTGGAAAAAGAGAAAAAAAACCTAGCGAAAAAGTGGAGGCTCCTGCACAAACGTTTTTGAGGTCAAATTGAGGGGCACATTCCAATCAGAAAAAAAGTGATCTGCCAAAAGGGTTGGCAGAGGGGACAGGGATAGAGGGGAGCGGCTGACGGGAGAAGGAGGGGTTGGACATTATCGGGCAGGGCCTGCACTGCGACATGCCAAAAAAAGCAAACGGTGGTACCTGTTAGGAAAAAGGGGGAACGACCCAGGGACAACCAGTCTGGAGGTGCCGAAACTCATATTGGGGGACCAAATTCCTTCAAAGGGGAACCGAGAGGGTAAGAAAGAAAAAGGAAAGGGAAAAGCGCGTTCCCGCAAACGTGGGGGGGGGGGGTGTATCAGATAGACAAAAAAGGATATATACAACCGGTTGAAGGAAAAACAGAAACGGACGAACCGCAATCGAAAAAAAACGTTCCTTTAAAGCTAAAAATAAGGAGCTTCAAATTTGAGCAAAACGGGAACACAAAAACCGAGTCCCGGCAAAGCCGGGCAACAGGTCAAAACAATTATCCGTGGGAAAAAAAGTCGCCTTCAGGAAAAAACCAAAGGGCATGTACACCCGCCGGGGAAAAGGAGGGTGGGTTAAGCCCTGGGGAGACAAGGAGAATAACATCGAGCACACCAGGGGGAGAAACGTCCAGACCACTGTCAGGAGACAACTTCCCAGATCGTAAAAACGAGGGTTTTTTCGAAGAAAAAAAACCCAAGGGGGTCGCTGTATGACCTTGAAAAGACGACGTATACCCTCCAGGAACTACGTGTAAAAAAAAAAAAGGTGGAAACGAACAGGAAGGAAGGGGTCGATAAAAAAAAAGAAGCGGTCAAGAGACGAGAAGTACAACGGACCGATTAAAAAGAACTAAAGCAAAAAGAAGTAAAAGGAAAAAAGCCCTTGGAGGGGTAGCGGAACAGAAAAGTCCTTGCGCCAAACGTCTCAAGACCTGGTGAAGAGAGTTAGGGCAAAAAACGAAAAAACCATGGCCAAAGCTGAAGAAAGGCTCAACCGCAAAAGGCCCGCAGCTATAAATGAACTGAGTTCAGTGGGGACGCCGGGTTAAGAAGAGGGATCGCCAGCAAAAAAGGAACTGGACCACCAGCCGAGAAGGAACACGCAAACCCAAAAAAGGGAGGCAACCACGGTGCAAGTAAGAAAGATTTAGGGGGGGGGGCTAGGAAACAAGTCCAACGGTGGGGGCCGCAGAGCCGGGTTGGCGCAGAAAGGAAGGGAGGACACAAAAAGGGGTTGAGTCGGCTCAGCCAGAACCAAAAACCCCCAACAAGCACCGGAGGGGGGGGGACGGAATGACCGCGGCCCGCTGAAGAGAAGTGGCAGGGTCCGAAGGACTCGGCCGTTCCCGCCATGGATGTGCATTGGGGGTCGGGGGGGAAAAGACTACTAAGAAAGAAACCCAGATCTGGTTAACCAAAACACAAGGAGAGAAAAAAGATGCCGAAAAGAATGAGGCGCAATAAGATAACGGCATAATAGAAGGGTTTTTCGTGGGAACGAAGAAGCGACCCTCCCAGGGGGCTGAGCGTGCAAAGGTCCAAAGGAGTGATCGGGCGTGTTTCATGAAAAAAAAACGCAGAGGCGGAAGAGAAATCTCCAGGGAGGTAATGATTCGGGGGGGGTGCCCATAAGAAGAGGGGGTGAGATTTGGGTGGCTGTGCAGAAGAGAAATCAAATCCTCCGGGGGGTAACCGTCGCGAAGCGGGGAAACATAGTCACACCTTCCAGGATTCCCTGACAGAAGAAAAAAACCATAGGGCACACAGCCAAGAAAAGAATTGCCTGACTTGGCCGTCGGAAAAAGAGTTTGCATCAAGTAAGCCTTCCTCCAAGCTGGGAAAAAGATCCCAGTTTGGCAAAAAGATCCATAGCGGGAAATGGGGGGGCAGAGAAGAGGCCAGAGGAAGTTCGGTGTGGGGGGAAACAATAACCCATCGCCAAAAAGGCCTTTCGAGCTGCGGAGAAAAACGCCAGGGCCCGGGGAGGACGGAACGTCCGAGAAGAAATGGGTTTTGGGGGGAACGAGATAAAGACTTCAAAGTTTTGATAGGGAGTTGGGAGGTGAAAATGCACAAAAGGGGGTTTAAAAAAAAAGGATCTCTAAAGGAATGGGAGAGTGCCCCAGAAAAGATGACGATTCCTTCGAGGCAAAGAATCTCAAAAGGGAGGGAAAAGGGGAAATTGACCAACCATGATCTACCGTCTGACCCGGTGAATAAGGCCTACTCAAAAATGTTGGGAAAAAGCAAGGGGGTGTGTGATACACGGAGAGACCGTGGGGAACCCCAAGTGAAGCCCAGTCGGGTGAGCAAACAGCGGGCTTGAAAAAGACCTCAAACCGTGTCGCCACACACCACACAAGAAACAAGACGGGTATGCCAATCAAGAGCCAGGTCTCAGAGAAAGAGAAGAGAAGCACGATGATCGGTCCCATCACATAGGAAAAAGAAGAAGAGTCCAAGGGGAGAAGAAGAATACCTTCCAGAAAAATCAGAAATGTTTGCATAAACCTTGTGCGGTGGAAATTTCTTCAGTTGCCCAGGGGGGAAGAAAGAGAGGAAGGGGGGGGGGGAACTTTGATGGCTGAAGAAAGCGTCCTCTTAAACGTGGTTTGGGCAGGGAGCGTACCATACAACAAAAAAGGAAAAGGTCGGCAAAGACGCGGTGTGACGGCAAAACATGGAAAGAAAAACCTCCTTCTGGGAAGGGAGTGCCTTTCTGGAGCCAGGAGGGTGAACTTTGGAAACCAAGAGCTCGGGCCAAACTGAGCCCGAAATTGATGCCTTGGACCGGCTCTAAGAAAGCCCCTCAGGGGCAAAAGGAACACCTTGTTTTGTTAAGAAGAGGTACTGTTCAGGAGCAGCTTGGACCGGGGGGGGGTTTTCTGTGTGGTCTGGGGAGAGGGAAAGGAAAAAAAAAAAATCTTTCCTATGGACCAAGACCTCCCACAAAGGAAGACTTGGGCTTCAGGAGAAACAATTTTACACCAAGAAATGCAGCCACCTGAGAAGAAGAACGGAGAAAGGGAAAATCAACTTCCGGGACATAGGGCTTCTGACCGGGAGCTCAGTGAAGGCATGTCTGAAGGAAAAATCAGCTTTGCACGAAGAACAATTTGAGGAAGTGTTTTTGGGAGGGGTGGTTCGAATACCCATCGTGAAAGAGGACAATTCTGGGCTTCAGAAGGGGGGAAGGTGGGGTCTCGGAAGCGTTGGAAAAAGAAAAAGTGGTTACGGTCCCGAAAAAAAGAACTTCCCACACAAGGATGGAAAATAAGAGACCCAACACAAAAGACGGAGAGGGGGGAACAGGATCGCCGCAAGCTACTACACTGTCAAAAAAACTGAATATAACAAAATGAATTTTCCAGACGCTAGAAGTCAACAAGAAAGAAAAGAGGGTACAAAAGGGAGCGAAAAATAATCCGGCGGCGGGGGTGGAGAGATGGGGGTATTGGATGCATTCATCTGGGTGTTAGCTGACCGCTAGCCAAATAGTGCGATCCAAGAGTCTACGTCAGAGTCTTTAAGAAATTGACGTGAAGGACTGGGGGAAGCCTCTTAGATTTGGCAGCAAAGGTTCGGGAACGACTTTATCTCAAACGGGTCGAGCTGAAGAATCACAGGAAAGGCCTGGGCTGAAGGCGCGGGATCCCTAAAAAAGGGACTTACTTCAGGAGAAAGGCAAGCTGGACGCCTAAAAGATCGGTAATAAAAAGATTTGCATAAACAACTTCACTAAAAGGAACGTAGGAATAAAGGTTGGTGTTGGGGGTCAAAAAAGGACATAGAGGAGTTCCGCTTCAAAGGAGAACTTTAACTTGACCAAACAAGAACAAAGAGGGCGCCCCGGCGACCCCCCAGAAGTCAGAGCAGAAAGAGGGGAAGGGAGCAGACCCGGCATTGACCCAGGACTGACCAAAAACCTGTTTTATAAACGAAAAAAAAAGACGGAAACAATATCTTCGGTGAGCGAACAGATTCAAAGCGCCGAAGGAAGACAAGGTTTTCCGTCGAACAAAAAATACGAGAAGGAAGAAACGATGGGTGGTCTTTCGTAGGGTTTTTGGCGTGGGGAAATCAACAGGGGCAATGGGACACAACTCATGAAGTTGAGAATGCTGGAGAGGCAGGAAAGAAACCGATCGAGGGGGAGCAAAAAAAGCGTTTTGCCAGAAACGGAGGAAAGAAACCAGTTGAAAAAAAACAAAAAAAACGAAAGTGGCCGAGGGAGAGGTGTGGGGGGGGCAAATAACCAGTTAACCGCAAAAGAAAAAGAAAAGGAGATTAGACATGAAAAAAGTCTGACAGAAAGGAGAAAGTTTATCTCGGAACGAAAGGGGCGGCACTCAAAAGTTCTCGGGCTGGGAAAAAAAAACAAAAAAAAGCCAGGGTCGTCTAAAGAAGCCAGCGGTCAGGGTGTCTCGGTAAGAGGAAGGCTGCTAAAAAAGGCTCAGAAAAAAAAGAAAAGTTGCGAGCGCGGCCTCCACAAAGGGACGAATTTCCAGCGATCGAGAGAAAAAGCAAACGTCAGCGTCACGTAACGAAGCGTACTGAGAAGGGGCAGCTGGTGCGAAAAAAAACGGAACAATGCAATGCGGAAAAGGGGTTTAATATTCCAAGAACCACTGGACCCTCAACGATCCCGGCGGAAGGGGAAAAAGGGGTGTTCGATATCAAGTGACAAGTGATGCGGGAGGCAGGAAAGGAGGGACAGCAACGGCAGTTAAAACCAACCATAAAATGAATGGGAGTGCCGGATGGGAGGCAGGACTCAAATCTTACTGCTCTGCACAGCCAGCAGAGCGCCCAAAACCGCTATTAAGAATAGAAATAAGTGGTACTAATTCATCAGAGAGGGAAAAAGGAGGGCCCTGCCCAGGGAAGGGGTCATTGGCAATGGGGGCTTTAAGAAGGAATTACCTGTGCGGCAGGGTCCTCTTGGATACGACAAAACCAACACAGACAACGCAAAACGCAAAGGAGGAAAAAGGAAGAAGGGAACCTAAGACTAAGGGTCGAAAAAGAACTCATTCCCACGACCCATTAGCAGAAAAGGGGCAGCCGAATGTCAACACCACGGGGACAAAAGAAATTCCTTAAAAGATACTTTTTGAAAGGGGCAAAACCTCGAGGGGGGGATAAAAGCAGACAAAAAGTGAAGTAATTGACGCGCCAAACAAGGGTCTAACTTAAAGAGCCGCAAGAAGATGGAACAAATAGGGTCCTGAATCCGCAATGCGCCCAAGAAACGGAAGGGTTCCCCAAAAATAGAAAAATCTGAGGCGGGGAAAAAAGAGCAAATGGGGAAAAAAGAACCGGTCGAGGGGATTCGGGCGAAACAGTTGATTCGGGAAAAGCCCTCAGGCCTCAGATTGAGGTGTGTGGTCTCGCAAAAGAGATCACTGCAAAAGTGCCTGAAAAAGAAAAGCCACCGTGCCGCGACCCCAAGGGCCAAGAAGACAAAAAAGTTTTGTGCATCCAGGAACACAACGGAATCAAATTGAAACGAATCCGAAAAAAAACGGGAAGACGGGAATCAGGAGGCAAAAGGCATCAACAAACATCTGCAGAGCGAGCAAGAAAAAAGCATCGTTCGGAAGGCAGCAGGAAAGGGGGCCAAGGGTCGCAGACGGCCGGAAGAAGAAAGGTGCGAGCAAGAAAAACAAAGCCAACCGGAAGCTGGTCGTCCAACATGTTCAACCCACCCGGGAGTTCACAGTGCGGAAAGAGGAATGCGCGAAGCCGGTTTAGAAAAAGAAAAGAGAAAGGTTGCAAAAGGGGCGCTGGTGACAACCGCACCCCCGACGGCGAGAAATCGGGGGGGGAGAAAAAGACTCGGTGCGTGCACCGGAACGGGGGGCAAAAAAGCCAAATCTACTTGTGTTAAAAAAGCATTGGGTCCAATCTAAAAGAGAACGAGCTCATCAGGCAAAGGAAATATCATCAGCGGCGGGGAAATGCAATCAGGTGGGGGAGGTGCGACCTAAACTTGCCGAGATGGGGGGCACCTCCGGGGGGGAAAGAAACGGAAGGGAGCAGTTACCAAAAAGAGGTCTAAAAAGAAACTTCTCGAAACTCGAATAAGAGAGAGAGTCATAAAACAAGAGGTGGTTCCGAAAAGTCCACATCCAAATCAAGTTGGTACAAAAAAGTGCTCAGGACGAACTTGGGGGTTGTGGAATCGGACACCCTATACTCTAATGAGGAAACCAGGGTGGAGCGCCGCCCGAAAGAGCAACGGCTGTCTGCGGTGACCGAACCAGTGAAAGTTACACCGCGCGAGGGGGGGGTGTAGCTCTCCAAAGTAAAAAGAGGAAAAGGCCAGGTTCTGGTAGGGACAAAACGGAAAGACACAAAAAGAGGAACAAAAGGCTCTCACTGCAATGGTTCAGGACACGGCACGCCTTCCATTGACACCGACGAACATAGGGGGGGCCGTAACGGTTCCCAACCAGGGAAAGAAGGGCCATAGGAAGAAGAAAAACGAAGAACACCACCTTTGGGGGAAAAAAACTCCCCCATCCATTTTCTCAAAACATGGCAGCATCTCAAGAATTAGAATCGGAGACCGGGTTATCATAGAGCAATTTGTTCTGCATGGTGACAGACAAGGGGGGGGTGTTTTTTGAAAGACGCGAGGGGGCTTAGACAACTTGGACCTGGAAGATCTAAAATCCAAAACTGATTTTCATAAAGCCCTGGCGGATGAACGGCGTGTTAGAAGCCATGGCCATGAGTGGATCCCATAGGAAGGTTGTCCGCCGCCAAAGCAAAAGGCTGCGGGGAGAGGACGCCCGGATAGGGCACGGGGGACGGCCGGGGTCACGACCAATACCCACGGGGGAAAGGAATCTGGAGAGAGACCTTGGTGTGGAGTCGCAAACTGAGAGTAAAGCAGACGCAAAAAACTACCCACTCTAGACGAAAAGAACAAAAAACTTGTCGGGGCGGGTCCAAACAGTTCCCAAACAAGGCGTAGTGAATACTTGGGGAAAAACCGCCACTTGGCGGTGGATGAAAGAAACCACTCCGTTTTCAGGGAGGGAGTGGGCCAAATCAAGGAAAAATGAGACTGCGCGCGTTGGCATCGAAAAACAAGCAAGGTGGGGGCGAACCACATGCAAGGGTGAGGTCCAAAGAAAGGAGTTCTTTCGCGGGGAAAAGGAAGGCACGCGAGAATTGGAAACGAAAAAGAAAAACGGGGGAGCATTGTTTTTGCCCCCGCACAAGGAGGGGGGGGGGGGGGCCAAAAAAAAAAGCTTCATATGTGCCATTTTAAGTGAAAGGAAGGGGCGAAGTTTCAAAGGCGGAGTGTTCCAACGCTACGACCGGGAAAATTCGGTGGGGGGGGGGA
>Ga0179591_1445877_pt1 | contig 13714 bp, 20 predicted proteins | sample CZOMad2_1_08_16f_FD_182891 | JGI IMG/M metagenome (GOLD analysis project Ga0179591, IMG submission 182891) | Vadose zone soil fungal communities from Angelo Coast Range Reserve, California, USA - CZOMad2_1_08_16fungal (PacBio error correction) | ecosystem: Environmental > Terrestrial > Soil >...
TAATACACTAACCAGAGACGAGAGAGGATTGGATCATATTGGTAACGCGTGTAAAATTGCTAAAGGGTCTCCTGAGGATGTCTAATGAAAGTCCTTACAAATGAGAAAAGGTGGCTAGGGCCGGAGTATAGCAAGCAAGGCCTTTTCCAGGGAAGGGAGGTTTCGATTGTCAGGAAAAAAGAGGAGAAGAAACGGCCGTTAGTGAGGGGGAAGGGGGGTTTTGCTTTCATCCTGTGCTGGAAAAAGCGTTTAGGGGGGGGGGGGAGGAGAGTGTCTTGAAAGAAAGGGAGGAAAAAAGGGGCTTGTGCAGAAAGCAAAAAATCGGGGGGTTAGATAAAAGGGGGTCTTGAACCGGAAGGCCCGCTGATGCTCGGAAAAGAAGAAGGGGGAGCTGCACAAAGGCCTGGGACATACCGAGCGCCGACGTTCGTAGAAGTCAATCCCGCAGCGGCGGGGGAAAGAAGGGGGGGAAAGTACTCTACAAAAGAAAACGTGTTCTCTCAGACGGGGGGGGAGTTCTCAAAGACTACAGACGCTATGGCAAGGGAGGAAAAGTAACCATTTTCCATCGGGGAAGGAAAGAAGAATGAGGGATGACTACTCCGCCAGGGAAAGAAGGAAGCCGAGGGGGGGGAGTGCGCCGAATGGGGGGGGGGGAGCGTTAAGTGGTGCCGGTTGGTCGTTAGGAGAAAAAGAAGAAAGATCTCGCAAAAAAGAGGGGGGAAAGGCGGGAGAAGTCGCCACATCCAAAAGAAAAAGGGACTCTAGCGACAGAAATAGAAGGTCAATTCTACATACTCCCCGTGAGGAGAAGGAAAAGGAAAGGAAGGGAGTTCGGACGGTTAGGGGGAGGGAAAAGGGACTTCAGGGATGTTGAAAAAAAGGAGAAGAGATGTATCGCGCAGAAGGAGGGAAATACCGGGAGATTCATATTATGTGAAAAATGATGGGCCTTATCGGCACGGAGAGGGGAGGTAGAAGAGTACGCTTGAGGAGGGAGAGAAAGAATCAGAAAAAGAGGGAGGGATTCCGGAAACAGTGTCTCGATCATGTAAAAGAAAAAGAGGGTCCTTAACATAGTCACAAGGGGGGGGGAAGAGTCCCTTTGGGGTTAGGGGAGGGGTATCTTCTTTGAAATACGGCGGCGCGCCCGAGAGGAGGTGGTTAGGCTTTACTGGGGCAAAGAGGGGGAAATAAAAAAAGAAGGATACAACGGGGTTTTGGACGTCTGTCACGGATTATTGGGGGAAAGAGAGTGCTTTTCGCAAAATAAAAATCGTTTTCCTGAAGGAGCTGCTAGACTGGCATTTTATGGCGGGGGGAATAACTTCTGACGTGGGGGCAGGGGGGGGGGGGAAAGGTCGTTGATTTTGTCAGGGAAGTTGACTCTGATACCGATCTTTTTGGAGAGGGGAGGTTCCCATTTGTCGAGGCTTGAATTCTCAATTGAGGGGAGGAAAGAATCGGAGAGGCTTGGGAGGGGACTTTCCCCGTCTTGAAATTCCCGAGGGGAAAAAAGAACCCCTTCTGCTGACGGGAGAAAGAAATTGATTTCGGGAAAAGGGGAGAAAAAGGGTAGGATAGCGTTTCCGAGAGAAAGGAAAGGAACCAAGGACTTAGAAGAGCATCCATTGGCGTCGGGAGACAATCGGTTGGAGTCACGGGAAGGAGGAAATCCTCGGACGGAACTTGATCTTCCCTTTCGGAAAGGAGGCATTGTATGAAAAGTTAAGTAGAGAGCTTCCCGAATGATATCTGACGGGGGGGGGCGAGTAGATTCTTGTTTTTGGAGGAAAGGAATCGCGCAGAGTTTAGTGACAAAAGAACGCTCGAACGTCGAGGGAAGAGCTAACGAAGCAATTTAACCTGCGTGCTTGGGACGGGAGATACTAAGAGAGAAACCTGGGGAAGAGACTGCTAAAAGAGAAAGACGACAGAATGTCGACGAGAGAGGAAAGGTTGAGGGCCCGAACAGGAGAGGGAGGAGAAGGGGTGTTGAGGAAGAGGGCGGCAAGGCACCGGTACAAATTTCGCATTGTGGAAAGAAAGGAATTGAGCGCGAAAAAGTCTCTTGGGGAAAAAAGACTCGCTGATCAGCACGTTGGCCGAAGACGGTAAGGGAGAATCGGGTAAGGAGCGTCATTTCAACGAAACGAGTCACCAAAGGTGGGCGAACCTTACCAGCGTAAAAGGGAGAAGCTTTCGAATTTGAGGGAGACGGCTGGGACGATTCGGCGGAGGGAGAAAGAGTGGTCCAAGTTTTAGCGGTTTGGGGAATAAATAGGAGGCAGTTCATCGCCAGAAACTAAACGGATCCTAACGAAGGGGGGGGAAATGGGAGCATGAGGAGAAAGAAGGTCTCAAATCGATCAGCTTCATTAAGTGGGGAGAAGGGCTCAATCGGGTGGAAAGGGGGGGGGATCCGTTCGGGGGGGAAAGGAAAAAGCCAATATCCGCCTTCTACCTACAAGAAGAAAAAATCAAACGCCGCATGCTGCCCGGGTATGCTGCTCATCAAAGGGGCGGGGCTGATCTAAATCGCTCGAAAAGGAAAAGAGAGCTATTTTACGGAGGAGAGAGGGGGCAGATTCTGAGAAAGAGAAAAGGAGGGCAATTTGCTTTTGAGGATGAGTAGGGAGTCGCATCTTATATGGAGGGGGAGGGACGCGAAACGCGATCAAAGCGATAGGGGGAGAGGCAAAGGACTAGAGGAGAAGATGAATGAAAAGGGTAATCGCCCTGAAGATGTCGCATGCATCCCTTTGCCGAAAGAGTACGGCTACGTTTAAAAGGGACCGAGGCGATAAAGGAGGGAGGCAATACGATTTTAGCAAAAAAAACTTGACAACTCTGAAATGCTAATCTAGACGCGGCGAGAGAGCCTTAAAATCAGAAAGGAAAAAAGGGGGAGGTAAGGCTCTAACAGTGGGGGGGGGCTCTTCGGGGGGGGGGGGGGAAGTTGAGAGGAACTATTCTCCATGTAGAAAGGAAAAAAACTGCTTATCGAGGATAGGGAAAGGGCACAGAATTGGCAGCAAAAAGGAGGGAAAAACCATAATTTGAAAAGAAAGGCTGACATTGTAAGAAGTCGCCGCGAGAAAGGCTCGAGAAAAACGGGGGGGGGTTGTCGGCACGAAAGAGACTACAAAGGCGCGCATGAGCGTCGTAAAAGAGGGGAGTCAGTCGAATGGGGGGGTTCTCGGGGGAGGACGAAAGAAGCCACATCAACAAGGGGAAATGAGGACTGTGTCCCGGAGGGAACGCGCCAAGGGGGGTGTGTCACTCACGGGAAGGGAACGGACGGCTGGTGGAAAAAAAGGGACGAACAACTCCGTCACGAAGAAGCTGGACTATCGGTTGAGAGGGCCTGAACGTCGTGAGCAGAAAGGGTGGGGGGGGGGGGGGGGGTGGGGGGGGGGGGGGGGGGGTGGGGTGGTTTGTCAAGGACGAGGAGTGACCGAAAGGGAATCACGATTTCAGAAACGGATTTGCTAAGAGTTTTCTTCCTGCACCGAAAAACCGGGTAGAAGGCGCCCGACTCCATGAGGACTTCAGTTACTATGGGCACGGGCCCGAGTGATAGAAAGACAGCGATCGAACAGCTCATCATGTCCAGTGGAGAAACTCAGGGGAACGAGAAACGAGGGGACCGGCGGCAGCAATCCGGGGAAGGAGACAACCGCTGAATTTCAGAGGGGAAGAGGGCGAAAATCAGTCCCCCGGCGAGGGAAAAGAAAAAATTGGGGGGGGGGGGGGGGAAAGCTTGACAAGAAAACGAGTCACCGCCGCATCAAATCTGAAAAGAACGACACCGAAAGCCACGGGGGGAAAAAAGCTCCAATTTGCGAAGAAGAGGAAAAAATTCAATCTAGCAGCTAAATCGTAAAAAATTCTATTTTGCGAGCCGCACGTGGAGAGGAAAAGGAAGCGGGACAGATGAAAGAAAATCTTCGGTACTGGAATGCGTGAGGGGGGGTGTCAAACGTCGAACCCTTCACTGCCCTAAGAGAGGTCTCCGGGCGGCGCCTGGGGAAGGTTCACGCCGCTCAGTAAAAAAAAACCCAGTTACTCTTCAAAAAAATGGGATCTTTAGTACACTCTGCTTTCGGGTTCATGAAAAAAAGAGGGCCTTAATTAACTGTCACGAAAAGGTCTCGTTTAAGAAAAAATGCAGAAAGACATGGCGTCGAGATATCACTAGTCGCTCCTGACGATGCCGGAAAAAGAAAGGAAGCACAGCCCAGATTAAGATACTGGGATAGGGGGGGGGATACAACGCTCCGATAGACGGAAAGGGAAAGCAGCATTTTCGGGCAGAGTCAAGTCATGAAAGACCTCCGTCAGAAATATTACGGGGACGGGTGATAAGCAACTCGGGACGGTAAAGGCGAAAGAAGCTTTCCTCGTGTTTATTTTCGAGAGGAAAAAGGGGTGTGGATTTGCAAAGAGGGAAAGACCATTCCTTTTGCGCTGCTTGCAGAGGGAAGGGAGAACAAAGATCACTCTCATGCGCAAAAGAAAAAAGGAAGGCGAGAGTCTACGGCGGGGAGGGAGAGAACATGATGTTCGACTCCATCGGGGAGTCTGATGAAAGAATGGGGAGATTGTCCGAGGGGGGAAGGGTTCTGCCAGGGAGGATTTGAGCACCAAAAGGGGAGGGTAGCAACACCTTCTTCTCCAACGGTGAATGAGAGTCTCGATGAACAAAGGAAGGGAAGGGGGTTCTAAAAAGAAAGTCGGTAGTCATTAAGAAAAGGTGAGGAAAAGAAACCTGAAATAGGGGGCGAGCAGAGAAAAAATCATGGGGCCTGGATTGAAAAAAAGGGGAGAATCAGCGTCGGCTCCAAAAAAAGGGTGGAAACAATACCGGAACAAGTAGAAGGGGAAAGACCTAGAGATATCCACAGGCCAACAAAAGGGGGCACCGCGTTAAATAAAAACACCGATCCAGGACTAAAAGGGGCGGAGGGGGCTTTTGAAAGGAAATCGAAAAAAGGGCCGGAAAAAGTAGGGGGCCTGCGCTACGAAGGGGAAAAAAGGACCAATTGTTCTCATTTAATGCCGGGAATGGAGGGAAGGGGACCAAGCGTCGCAGGACGCAAGTCACAAAAAAGAGCATTAGGGATCCACTTATCCGTGAGCGCTGGTTCGTGGAGGGAGGTGTTGAATGAACTTGAGGGATGGTGAAGACTCCACTTTGAAAGACGAGAAAAAGATCATCCGGAAATGGAGTGGGGAAAGGGAGGGACGGAAGGATGACTTGCAGGAAGAGGTTTGCCCGCGCTACTGAAAGGAAAGAAAGGAGGCGACCCTCGAAAAAAACGAAAATCGATAAGGAAAGCGGCTTTGCAAATAAATTGTGGCATCTCGTCACCGACCAAGGGAGGGAATGGTTCTACAAAGGGGGGGAGAGAAAAACCCGGCGGCGAAAAGAACGCCATCTTTAAAAAAGACATGATACCTCAACCCTATTCACACGGGCGAGAAGGAAGGGCCGCTTTGTCAAAGAGGGGGGAGAAAAAAAGGGGGGATGGAACGCGGAAGGGGAAAACGAAGCGCGCGGAAATTCAAAAAGAGTCCGCTTTACGAACGACGCAATTTGTGTCTCAGGGAGGCGGGGAGGGGACTAGATGATGGGCCAAAGGGGGAGGTGGGCGACAGCGAATAGAAGAAGCGCCTGTCGAAAAGGAAAGCCGACCTCTACACTTCCTCCAGAAATCGAAAGAAGCGGGGGAAATCGTTTCGAGGAGAGGCCCATCTCCTAGACGAAAGAGAGGCAAAATTCCGAATAAAGGGATCCGAAACAATGAGAGTCGGAGAAATTCTGTAGGGAAAAAAGAGAGGGTTTTCTGACAGGGGAGCTGTCGCTATCAAGAGAGGGGATGCAGGGATAGGTTTTTTCTTAATAAACAAGGGGCCGAGGGCCAGGTGGTTTTCAAAAAAAGCGCGAAGAGCCTTTTTTTGGAGAAATCGACCACTTCATTTGGGGGAGGAAGCGACGCCCGCTCTGCAAAATGATTCAAGAGGGCGGCTCCACTCGTAGGGAAGGAAGGGAAATTTTTTATCAGGGGAGAGGAGCACCCACTGCAGAAGGGGAACGGACCGTGAAGCTTCTTTTATTCCTCATTGAGGGGGGTACAGGGTTAGGAAAGGAAAGATCTCGTCTCCGACAAGGAGAAGGAAAGAGACACCGCAAAATCTCGAATCAAGGATAGAAGAGCCACGTATTAATAGAATGGGAAAGAAGACCACGATCCGTAATCTCCATGTGCGATTCGAAGTGCAGGCCAGGAAAGGGAGCGGCCTTTATTTACTGGTCCGATTCAAGCAAGTGAAGGGAGAGAGAAATTAAACTTTAGAGCAAAAAAAAGTGGTGCGGAATAGGTTCTCTCGAAAAAAAAAAAAGAAAATATGCCGATTTCAGTCAACACGTCTTTCTGACATAGGAGGGGAGAAACGGGTAATTTTAGGAGAAGGAGGGGGGGGTGCTCCGGACCGGATAAAGGGAAAAGAGAGACCACGCGGCAATCTAATCGCATGGAGGTTAAAGAGAGGTCTTGACTCTATGCACCCTTCTATTCCACCGTTTTGGGGGGGGAAAAGAAGAGGAGGTAGGATTTGAGGGAGTCGCTATCCAGGAGTGGGGAAATCGGACAGTTTTAAAAAAGAAAAGGAAAGGAAACACCATGCGGCTATCCCCCAGAAAGCTTTTCGTCAAAAAGGGGGGAACAGCTGCCGTCTGGGGGAAAAAAAAGGAGGAGACAAAAATAGTCCGCCTTTGTGGCAGGAAGACCGCGCTCTCGTAATATTTTGCAGGGGAAGACAGCCGCTCTCACGAAAGGGGGAGAATGTAGAGATGAGAAAAAAACATGGAAGGAAGCGCTAACTCTTGGGGGGGGGGGGGTGAACCGATTTTTACTCGGCCCTGTCTGAAGAACAAGGAGAGCAGCGCGAAGAGAGTGTATAGAAAACGAAAAAGTGCTGACGAAAAACTCCCGAAGCAACGCAGACCGAGAGGAAAAGATGGGGCTGGACGCTTTGGGAATCTAGGGAAGATACCGACTCAAGATAAGAGAAAAAGATGAGCGCTAGCACCGATGGGAGATGCGGGAGACTGAGGTCTTTTCCGTTAGCGAGAAGGAAACGTGCTGAGACAGGAGGAGGGGCAGCTGTAAGCTCGGCAGTCCTGACAGGGGGCCATTCATCTATCGTACGCAGTCAAGAAGTGATCGGATCCCTTTTCGTCAGAAGCGGAAAGGGAAGCGCGAACAGAGTGGCCGCGTTAATCATGTTTGGGAGCAACGAGGAAATCTTAACGTCCTTCAGGACTCGAGGGGGGTAGGCCATTATCGAAGAGGGAGGAGGGGGGCCGCGGTCTGCAGCGAAGGGGGGGAACAGCTGTGGCGCACCCACAGGAAGACTGAAACTGCCAGCCTTTTCCACGTTGGTGAGGGGAGAAAGCCCCTTGCTCCTGTATGTATTTCGAGTGGTAGGGGGGGGAGAAGCGTTTCCGCTTCAGAGTAGAGGAGGGAGAAGGGGCGAAGTTCCTCTTCCTCGCCCAGATTAGCTACGTTCCAGTTTCAAGGAATTGGAAAAGGGTTCTGCAGGGAAGAAAAAAACGCGACAGTGGAGGGAAAGGTATACACCACGAAAGGGAGAGTTATGACTCCATTTTTCCCGAGGGGAAAGGAGGGATGCGATAGGTTAGAATGGCAATCTTGTCGAGTCACAGGAGGCGATTTTTGGGAGAGGAAAAAAATAATCAAAAGCAACACCGTTGCCGGAAGTTCTTTGGTTTCGAAACAATTCACCGCTGAGCACGGGAAGGTATTCGTTAGCGTGGGGGGGGGAGGGAAAATGGTCGGGAGCCTGTGGATCTTTCTTCAGAGAGGTAGTTAACTTACGAAAGGGGGGGAGACGGAATTGTGCATGATGAAAGAGGATGAGAGTTGACACAAGGGGGGGAGGAGGAACATCCCTTAAAATTGGGCAAAGCTTCTAAGCCCCGAGTTAGGGGGGAGAGAACACCATGTCCGTCAGGAGAGAACGACTTTCGTGCGCACAAAGGAAAAAAAAAAAGTTTCATAGAGACCGCATTACTCATAAAAGAATGTTCTGCTCAAGACGGTTTGTGCGAAAAAGAAATATGGGCAAAATCTCGCGGAGAGAAGAGAGCCATTTTTTCATCGCAAAAGAGGAAAGAAGAATCATGCGGGAGGCCGACTTCCGAGAAGGGAGAAAACTATAATGAAATTCCTCGTGGTGATTGCGGCGGGAGTGAAAGATGGCCGTTTTGGGTAGGGTTAAAAAAGAGACGAAAGAGCTCTCGCAATGGAAGGGGGGTGTAATCGGCGCCATTCGCCAAAAGAAAAAAAACGCAGAGAACCTCCCACATTAAATCTCGCCTGGGAAGGGAAAAAGCCCGGTTTTTCTTCATCAAATCGAGAGAAAGTGATGAAAAATCGAATCGATTTCTCAGGGAAAATGATAGGATCTTTTGCTCGCACGAGAGCGAAGTAATCCGAAAAATTGTAAAGAGGGAGGGCATGAGGAGAGAATGATTCCGGCATCGGGCCCGTAAGGGTGGGGAATCGACGCCTGGCGTAGGAAGGAGGAAAACTCGACTCAGAGGGGTCCGTAACTACGCTGGAAGAGCATTTAAACAACCAGAACGCTTTTTCCTTCCCTAGCACAATGGGGGGCAGGGAAAAGGGAGGGAGTTCGGGGAGTGAGAATGAGGGGGAGGAGAGGCGCGCCCTTCTTCACGATGTGGAAAGGGGGAACTGTTCGACTTTTGCACCCCGGCGAACCCCGTCATTAGCCTGAAGATTGGAAGAGGTCACGGATTAATTAAATGAGGGGGAGAGGAGGGGGCTGGGGGAAAGTTCTCAAGGGAGAGGAGGGGAGAGGCTGGCCGCTCAGACAGGACGGGGGATCTTCGTGTGTTTTCGTGTGGATTGTTTCGCGGGACTGATAAGAGCGGGGGGTTTTTTGGATGCGGGGGGGGGGGGGGAAGGTGGAGTGGCAAGCGCTTTCATAGCGGGGTCTCGCGAAATATCTAAGGGGGGAAGGGGGGAGTAAGACGGGGTCTTCCGGTTACCGGCTGAAATTCCGAGAAAGAACGGCTGCTTACCGAAACGGAAAGAGACGGCACTTTGATTGTAGAGACGGGTGCGATCGCGGTAAGAAGAAATTGGGCAGTCGGAAATGAGAGAGGCGTCGGGGGGCAAGAAGCGTTTTTAAGGGAAATGACGTATAAATCCGCGGAAAGGAGAAACTTTCTGCGCGCGAAACGGCGGGGGGGAAACGTACGTTAAAGAAGAGCCTTAGGGAAAGAAAGGTTGTTCAGGGAGAGTGTTTGTGGGGGAGGCAAGAAGCCCGCGCGGGGGGGAGGGGGGGGGGGATTTGCCCCCAAAAATAAGGGTCCTCGCTGAATAAACGCAGGAACCGGAGGGATTTGTACTGAGGCGGAAAGAAAAGGGTGGCCACAAGTAGGAAGGAGAGGGGCAGACCGCTCATGCGGAAGGGGAGATTTGTCTTGACACAGCGGAAAGAGTATAATGTTGTGGGAGAGAGGAGCAATGCAAAGGGAGGGAGGGCCCTTGTTCCGTGTTCCTTCTAAAATTAGGGAGGAAGAGGACAGAGGAGTTTCCCGTGCAGGATATTAGAAGGCGATCCACTGGGGGGAAGAGACTTTGCTACCATGGGGAAATAGGACGTACGGTCATGCAACTCCGACAAAAATGTTTTCGAGACCGTAGAGAGACTGGCATGGATAAGGAGAAAGGGTTCCTGAAAGTACTCCTCTTTGAAAGAAGGGTGGATTCTCTGAATTGTCAATTAAGAAGAGTTGGGAGGTTTTGTAATAAAAGAGTAAGCCGAGCTTCATCTCCGAGGCGACATCAACGGAGCAGTAAAGCGCCGTCTAAAAAAAGGGAAGCATGCTACAGAGAAGGGCAGCGATCGATAAGAGGAAGGAAGAGGGGTCTCAGTCCCCAGAAATTTTCAATCGTATTTGCTCGCGTGCGAGAAAAGGAAAGGGGAGAAGAAATACCGCTGCTAACTACACGGATACTAGGAAAAAAAGCCGAAGGCCCTTCCAGGGTAAGAGAGAAATAGTCGGCTGTCATAGGAGAGAGAAACCACCACACGTAGATTGAGGAAAAAGAAGGCAGCCGACTATTCTGAGGGTCGAGACCAATACCCGGGACTTCCTGCGGCGGGGAAGGGGGGGGGGGGGAGTATGACGTTATTAGAAGATAATGGGCGGCTTTTAATTTTTTCTCGAAAGCGAGGAGAGGGGGAGGGTTCTCACCGATCTCCGAAAAAGAGGTGAATCGGAAGAGGGAAGGAAAATGGCGCAGGCTCCCATGTTGAGAGTTTGGCTCCGTCTCCGTTGAGGGCCCGGGGCCGGGGAGCGCTACAGGTTAAAAACCGCTCAAAGGGGCAAGGAGGGGGGTTCTCTCTCCGCTCTGGGGAAAGGGGGGAAAGGAAAATCGCACGCTACTCCAGCAGTGGAAAGGAGGCTCGAAAATTTGGGGGGGGAGGGTGCATAATCTCTCGACACTATGCCGCCAGGAAACGACTGCGGCACCTTGATGATCGACGGAGAGGAGGAAGAAGTGGTCACGATCACGACGAAGAAGTTTGCGGAACTTCTCAATTTGGGGGGGGAGGCCATTTCGAAGCGATCAAAAACCCTTCTCTATATCGAATGGGGGGCACGAAAATGCTGCGGAGAAATTAAGCTTAATTTTTCCTATGTGAGCAGAGTGGTAACAATTTTTTCGACGAAGGGAGAAAGCAAAGTCCCTCCTCAGGAGTGTGATCATCGAACGAGAAGGGGAGCTTGGGGCCATCAAACTCTGGAGGGGAAGGTAGCGGGTGCCTCCACAAGGAACACTCGTCCGCGAGTTAAAAGGTGAGAGGAGGCAGCTGACCGTCCTGGGCGAGGAAAATGCCGAGGACGCGAAATTAAGATATACCGAGAGAAGGGACCGATCAATTTCTTCAAAGTGACGAAACAAAAAGGGGAGAAGGCACCGACGCCATTGTGAAGGAGAATGACGGGGCCTTTCAACTTTCGTAGTCTCAAAAGAAAGGAAAAACGCGGTCTGCATTTCCAGTGGAAAAAGAGATAAAGATGGTCTCTGAGGGGGGCGGGCGCGACCGGCGGAAGGGGAAAAAAAGCTTTAGAGAATCAAGTCCTCTCTATCTGCGCGAAAGGGAGAAGGAAGGGGGGGAAGATTGCCCGACCAATTGCAACGTAAAAGGAGGGAAAAGGAGGAGAACGAACACAACCTAAAATCAAAGACCCAGCTCAAGTGATCGAAAGAAGAAAAAGGTACAGCGGCAATCTAAAATCGGAATAAGATGTTGCGAACCGAAACGGGGAGGTTCAGGAATCCGTTACAGAAAGGAAAAAAGGGGGTCTTAAAAGGATGGAACTTTCAAACGGGGAACCCTAGAAAACTCGTGAAAAGAAGCCCGCTTGGGAAAAATTCTCACTCAATACCCCCAGGTTCGCGGAAAAAGGGGATAGGGAGGACACTCGGAGGGAGGATAGGAACCTCTCAGTTAAGGGGAAGGGGGAACTAGGGTCTATGGTGAATAGATCCCCTACTCCCTTCGTCGAGTAGAGAAGACGCCGCTTCCGGAATCAGAAGAGAAAAAGAACTAGAAGATAAACGGTATAAAAGGGGAGGAGAGGCTACAGCTCGGACTATCGTCGAATAGGAAGATTTTCGCATGCGAAATTCGTGAGAAAAAAGGGAAAATCTTACTTGCAGAGAGTATAGAACTCGGGAGGCTTTCGAATTGAAAAAAGGACTCGTGATGTCGAGAGAAAGGTGGTGCTGTGGGCGATTGCGCCTCGGTTTCGACACCATGAATTTTGCAGAGTCTGGCAAGGGAAGGGTTGCGCATAACGACCCAAAAGAAAATAGCACTCTGCAATGAGGAAGAAAAAAAGTCACAGCTCTCTTCCCCGGAAGAAGAAAAAGAAAGCATCACGCTGGGAGACTCCATCTTGTCTTCTTGGCGAGGAAAAAATGGTGGGGGGATGGAGACGAAGAGGCTTGCCTATGGGCGGGGGAGGTGCGCAAAAATCTGGGACAAAACACGTCTCAGAAAGAGTCTGGTAGGGGCAGAGACTCGCCGCGCATGGCGGAGGGGGAAGAAAAGTGCGATCTGTAGGAAAGAGTGCAAGAGAAAGGGGCGAGCATAAAGAACACATCATTTTCCGGGAACGAAACCTTTTGATGGGAAAGCAAAAAAAAAGACAGGGGTTTGTGCATCATGCCACCAAACGAAAAGGAAAGGGGAGAAACTCTCTGAAGACATCTCCACGGAAAGAAAAAGAGGGGGGTAATAAAAAGCTCACCGAACTAACGGGAAGGGGGGGGAAAGAGGGAGGGGAAAGAAAAGAACTTTAAGGGGGGCTCGCATGAAGAAGAAAAGAGCAAAATTCTCTTTGAGAAGGAGGCCAAGTCTACCAGATTGACAAGCAAGAGACGCGGAAAAAGCAATTCAACCAAGCTATCGGAAAGGGGACATGGCTCTTGCCTGGCTAAGGGGGGAGGAAAGGGGGTTGAATGAACGGGAAGGAGGGGTAGGCCGCAGGAAAAGCGCTCAGATCCACTAGCAGCCGTGGGAAGGGGGAAGAGGGAAAAGGCTCAGTCTCTGAGTCAGGAGAAGGTGAAGCGCGAATGAAGTCTTAAATAGGGGAGGAGAACACGAAGGAGACATCCTGGCACGTTCCGGGGGGAAAAGATCTAAAAATTTAAGTCTGGCAATAGGAAGGGTGTCCGGTGTTCGCAGCGTGGAAGAAGAGAGAGAAGGGACCGCTCCCGCGAGAGAGGGGACTCCGCCACGATTACACGTTCGGGGAGAAGATCCGATTTACGTATTTAGTGTATCCAACCTTTATTGAACGAGTTCAGAGAGCGGTCGAGCTTAAATCACGGAGGAAGAGGAAAGACTCATTTTTTCTCGTCAAGGGAGCGCTAGATGAATTGCCAAATGGGGAGGAGAAATCGGAAATCTCCCTTAGCGCCGTAGGGAGAAGGCCCGCCTCTAACGGCAGGAAAAGAAACAGATCAATACGTTGCGAACGGGGAAAAGAAAAGCGCAAGACGATCTTATTCGGAGAGAGGGAAGAATCTTCCCGCCCCAACATCTTTCAGGAGTAGTCTTCTAGAGCTGGAGGGGGGGGTCACAACTGGGGGGAAAAATATCCAAGTCCTCTTCGCTCTGGAAGGGGGGTTATTAAATTTTGCCTCTTCCAAATGCCAGGGTTGTGAGAAAAGCGTTATCGCGCCGAGTTTCTCACAGAAGACAACTGCATTTGGGGATTTCCGCGCGAGGGGTACGCGCTTCAAAATATTCAATGAGAAAGAAGAGAAAGAGAGTCAGCAAACGGAAGGAAGGGGAGGTGCAAGGTCGATCAACAAAAGAGGAGCGGGACGAAAAGCTTCTGGGGAAAGGGGGGCCGGGTACGCCGATTGATATTTAAACCTGGACGTCGAGGACTCCAGAAGGGGGGAAGGAAGAGCGACCCTCGCAATACGAGAAGGAAGGGAACAACGGATGAATAGAAGGGGGAAAGAAGGCAATCGATCCGCGATCGAAGCCATTGTCGAAGGACGGGATGGAAGAAGGATTAGATCGCCTTATTTACGGTCCTATTCCCCTCCAATTTCTCGGAAAAAAATTC
>Ga0179591_1219445_pt1 | contig 13712 bp, 10 predicted proteins | sample CZOMad2_1_08_16f_FD_182891 | JGI IMG/M metagenome (GOLD analysis project Ga0179591, IMG submission 182891) | Vadose zone soil fungal communities from Angelo Coast Range Reserve, California, USA - CZOMad2_1_08_16fungal (PacBio error correction) | ecosystem: Environmental > Terrestrial > Soil >...
GAGAACAATAAAACTCAGGATCAAGGACAAGAAGGAAGCTCTAATTAATTTGGGGGTATCTCTAAAACCTGAGGGATAACGAAGAAGAATCCGAGAGGATGAGAGACGGATTTCGCAACCTGACGTGAAGCGGAGAAAGGGAAAGTGGTAGAGCTAATCACTAGCTGCACTATCGAGTCCTTCAATGGTACTCTCAGTTAATCGGCTAGAAGAGAAGTCGGGGGGGGGCTCGCGGATAGCCGCCTGAGAGAAAAGGAGAAGGGTTGTGAGCAGTACTATATCCCAATAAAATCTCCTCGAGAGAAAACTTAACTAGAAAGGGTTAAGATTAGGGGGGGGAGGATGCACGGAGACCCCAAGGAAAGCATTAGGTAATTCCCCTACAGCTAGAGGGGGGAAGACTCGCCTTCGGAAAAACATTCAAGAACTAAAAGGAAGCCGGGTCAGGTGGGGAAAAGCCAAGGAAGATAACGATCTTCGCGTTAGCGGATACAAAATCGGAGAATGAGGGAGGCAACTGTAGGGTCTCCCTATATCGGGGGCTTCCTCTCTTCGTCCTATACAAAAGTAGTCCGAAGGAAAGGAAGGGGAAGAGTCTCTAGGTTAGAAGGAAGAGCGCAACTTCAAAAAGATCTATTAACTTAAGGGAGGAAGGGAAGGGGAGGTACAATAAAGGGACACCCTTCCTACGTAGAAAAAGGAGGTAAGATCAGAAAAAAGGAGACAAATGAAAAAAAACACTAAAGGGGGTGAGAACGTCTCCGAGGAAAAAAGAAGCATAAAAAAAAAGTCCAGAAGAGAACTCGTCCTCTACCAGGGAATACCCTTACTCAAAATTCATAAAAGAAAGGCTTGCTAAAGGGGAAAAAAGATCAGAGAAATAAGAAAAGAAGGGTCAAAAAACGGTGCTCGAGACATCAGGAAAGAGAGGAGTAAAGAAAAGAGAGTGTAGAAACAAGTCTATAAAAAAAAAAGGAGTAGGGAGAAGAAAGAGTTGGGCTCAAAGGCAGGGATTACTAACTCAAAGGTTGACCGTCTTTTCCAAATGGGTTGATGAAAAAAGGGTTTCTGTGAGAAACAAGGAAGAATAGTGATCTTATCCGAGACAACCGTGTAGGGGGAGGAATCTGGAGGGGTAAGTCCCCTTTTAGGCCGGGGGGCTGTCCCGTGTAGGCTAGTCGAAAAGAAGCTAGGGATCTCTAAAGGGGGAAAAACATAGACTGGAGTCGGGGGGGGAGGAGAGAGTAGATACCGGCCCTGTCGAAAGAAGAGGGTGTAAAGGGAGTCAGAGTGAAAGAAACATGACCGAAATCTTAAGGTTAAGAAAATGTACTAAAAAATTAAAGAAAGGACGACTCATCAGGGGATTGAGTCAAGATGAAATTTAAAGGAAAAACATGAAGGACTCGTACACCTACCTCTATAAAGGGTCTATATCGGTTCGCGACGGAGGCAGGAACGTAATCGTAAGAGCAAGTAGTGTGACCCTACAGGAATATCCTGTGAATAAGGTGTCTTGTGGCTATACAACGTGGACTATCTCAGGGCATAGGGAAGGCTCATGTGGTGTGCCAGAAAAGTTCTTCTCGTAACGAGTCGGGGGGAACGCTCATGAGTAACTGCTTTTTTAGACTTTCAGGAAAAAATATCTTACCAAAGGTTATAGGGAAGCAGATGGAGCCTCAAGAAGAGGGGGGTAGAGGGCGTATAGGGGTAATGCTTTTCACGAACACCAGAAGGTTCGCTCAAGCCATTTCTGGAAGGGACGCGAAACTGCTACGTAACTAGAAGTAGTCAGTAGAGAAGAATCTTAGTGGGAAAGGCGGCACGCGATATCGCGCGATCCACGCTACGTTCTGGAAGACACTAAAGAGAGTACCGTTAAAAGGAAGGTCTGAGAGAACAAGCCGAGCACTACCAGTAAGGGAGGCGGGCAAAGGGGAGGATTGTCCTGGAAGATAGGGGGAGGCGCGGAGTGAATTGATCAGCGTCTGGGGACTGTTAAGCGTCCTCAAGGAAGAACAAATAAGGAAACAGCAAGGGCTCAAGAAGGCAAGGACGTCGGGTGAATCTGTGCTAAAATTCTCTTTGGACTTCCGAATTTTCCCTCGGACTGGTCCTCTGGGAAAGAAGCGGACGGGGGAAGCTCAAGACCAGAAAGGGAAAACGAAAAAAATAGAGAGAGAGACGCTAGGACCGATATACGAATCCGGCGTGGGGGCTCCGATACTTCCGCTGGGGCACGACTCAAAGGGAGCGGGACGCGCAAGCCTCCGAGAGCATATGCGGGTCTCTCCTTATCAGAATGCCGCCTAATTCCTCCGTTCGCAGATTGCACTGTCGGACACTGGGGCCGGAAAAGGGCATTGTAGGAATGGACAGGCAGCCAGTAAGGGTCGAAATACAGGACCACGGGCATGTAGGTGGTCGAGTGAGAAAGGACACCGTCACGGTGCAGGTCGTGTGTCGCACTGGAGAATGGGTCCGACACGTTCTAGAAACGACTAACTACTTCTTTGGTGCCCCAGAGGATCTCGAGTCAGTCCGTGGGTTTACGAGTAAAAAGACAGGGCGGCAGGGAACTCAAGTGGGGACTGCACAGGAGTACGAAGTGACAGAGCACGACCTGGGAAGGGGTGCTCAGAGGGGGTGGCGGGAAGACACCGGGCTAATCAAGGAGGGTTCAGAAAAAAATCATCCACGCGTGAGAGAAAGCGAATGACTTAAAGAATTGGGAGGCTGGACGAACGAGGGCGCTTCGGCCTCCGGAAGGTAGAGGCGGGCGGTAAGAGGGCTGCGCCACAACAAGTGGTCATATTGAAATAAAGACGCTTAAGGGCACTTAGATGGGATCGAAGGCGTGTAGAACTCAGAAAATTTAAAGGGGGTATCAAACTGGGTGTGTAAGAAGGCGTAACTCCGGGTAGAAGACTGCAGCGACAAATCGCCAGCCGCCGGAGTTTCCTTGTAACCGCAGGGTCGCCGAAGCGAGAAAACGCGCTGACCTACGCAAGCGTAGATCACAGCATCAGACCAAGTAATCCTGCGCTGTAACTAGAACGGTCAGCACACGTTCTAAGGGAACCTCTCCATTTTTGGCTCGGAGAGCGCACGTCGATTTGGATACACGCTACGCGCACGGGGGGACGAAAGATCAACAAGGCTCAACGCGATAACTAATCACAGAGCTCGCCTGACGAGGGCTCGGCATGAAACTCGAGTCCTGCGCTCGGCCAGTACTCACCTAAGGTAGGTCAACCGTGCGGCTCACGAACATCAAGAACGCGTTGTTAGGACCTAAGGGCCTAGCGGCAACGGATGATGCGACAAGGGGGTCCGTCAAGCGTGAAAATCGTGGAAGAGGCAAAGAAAAACGAGATGGTAAAAGGAGGCGTCTCATGTGCCTTTTGCACCACCGGCGATGAAAACGATCGGCAGCAACTGTGATGAATGCTGGGACCACGCATTATCACGACGACTATAAAAGAGGCAGGGAAGGGAGCAATATCTGAACATCTCCATTTGTTTAGCTGCGGTTTTACGCCGCCCGGGTCGATGAAAACCAAAGAAACTGTCGATCGAAAAAGCGGGTCGTGGGCTCCAGGGGTAAATGGCTCGCTGAGGGTACTTTCGACCGGCTTGTAGGAAAGACATCAATACATGGCTTCTGGGGGGGGGGGTGAAGTTAGTGCATCTGCTGCAGTCGAGAAGAATCAACATGTCTGTGCCAAAATGATGCAGGACCTTCAAGAAGGATACACGAAAGAAATTTTTGGGTGACTACTACCAGATATCCCGTGGAGCAGGACCACCACGCGGACCGAAACGAAAATTCCTAATTCTACATAAAAGAAGAAAAACGGAGTATAGCTGGTCCGACGTCCGTGGCGAGAACTGGGCTCTCGGGAAATATTGATGGTTTTCTTTCCGACTGTCTGATCCAGGTAGTCCTCTAACGGCGCGAAGAACGAGCCGTTGACTTTGGGCGCCACTAGACTCTCAGGTGGGCATCACGAATGATCCACTAATGAAAGGCCTAAAACGGGTACAATTCCAACTGATCCGAGATTAACAATGATTACATACCGTTCGGCTGGATCAATCAGACGAGCAACACAACAACGATTAGTGAGGAAAGGATATCGGCTTCACGCCTTCGCGAAACCGGCGGCCCCGGGCTCGCTTCTCAGGCATGGTAACCGGTGGTGAGGAACAGTCAGGGTCGCGTGGGATAAGAAGAGCTGCGCGAATGAAAAGGTCGCTTGTCCTATAAGAGCAACTTCTATTTAGGAGGAGGGCAGTGAGATCACTTATCCGCGCCTGGGAAGACAGACCCCAGTTCAAGAGAAGGAGACGCTCGCTAAGGGGGTACGGCCAAAATATCATAATAAAGAACGTGGCTCGGGGCGGGGTTCCTACGTGCACTTGGCACTCCTGTGTTGCGGTCGGCGGGCCTGCTCCACGGGGATATCGGCTGTAGATATCGTTTTTCTCACCGACAAGGGGTGGAACGGGACGTGCATCAACAAAAGCGTTTGTTTGGGTCAATACGTGGAGGGCTAGACCTTATAGCAGCGCGAAAGGGGGTGGGTGGTTAAAAGGGGTGGAACGGACTCAAGAAAAAATCGCTGGAAGGTCATGAAGAACTGTCTTAAAAGTACTAGAGCTATCATATCTGTCTCGGTCATGATAAAAAGATACTGTCGAATTTTTAGTCTCGGTACATGGGTAATTCCTTACTCTCCAGCATAGGACAAAAGTACTACGCTGGGAATCTATGATCGTCCTTCTAAAAACGGAAGATTTAGAAGGCGTGAACACTTCTTTTACTCACAGGCGCCTCCTTGCTTGAAGATTCGGGGCTCAAAGGTTCAAAAGGCAATATCACGCCTACCTTCTCTGATGATCGCGGCCCAGAGGAGAGGACTTCACGCTTGTGAAAGGGGAATCAATCCGAAAAAAATCTGGTTGCGCAGGACTGACTGCTGCACAATAGGACTCATTGGAAAGTTCGTCCCTCTACGGGCCGATGCCGCAGGGTGCGTAAGGGGGATAGAACCCGCGAAAGTTCTTACTACAGCGCTCTCGCGGTAGAAGTGCTCTGCGTTGTCAGTGGGGGCGCCTTCCTTCTGAAAATGCGAAGGAAAAAAAAATTGCTAGCAAACGATCACGAGCTCAGAAGCTCAAAAAACGGAGAGGAAGGGGAAATAAAAGGAAAGCAATTACGCTGCTTACCAGATCAGGAACGGAATACCATGAGTTTATGAGAGATTATGCGGACAAAGGGGAGGTCCTCTTCTCAAGGCGGCTCAGAGCCCACGTCCTTCGTATAGTAAAACTGCCTGCTCGCAATCTCACGGAAAGTAAAAAAGGTACGTAGCAGAACTGACGACGCGATCAAAAAAGTACACGAAGGGGGGGGATCGCAAGAACGTAGAACGGGAGCTACAGAGAAACTTACTCGAGCATTTTTCATACGTTAGCCGACGCCGCAAAAAGAAGGGGCGGCGAATAAAAAAACGGGGAGCTTACGGGACCACTCTCGCACTGAAGTCAGCGGCATCCTCTTGTCTTAACAAGACGGGAGACGAGCCGAGGAACTTGGAGAGATGCCATTTCTTTATAAGCGGACTTCTTTACAGCGCGGGCACAGCAAAAGCGCACAAAGAAGTCCCCTGCGAGGATGGTACTCAGGGGGCGTACCACAAAAGAAAAAGAGGGAGAAGGGAGGTGCCACACGCCTAAGTTCGCGTCGAGAGACGTGTGCGTCAACTTGATTTCGAAAAAAGACGGACGGGGAAGGTAGGAACTCGACACAGGAGAAGACTGGAACCGCGGGAAAAACAGGATAAAAGGAGACTGATCTACAGACGAAGGGCTACTTCAATTCGAAAGGATAAAAGCAAGGCAAAAAAGCGAGCAGGAATCCTCCGAGGCTCGGCGGGCAGGGCTCGGAATCGCAACGGAGATGAACAAAAGGGGGGGTGTCATGGTAAAAATCACCTTAACTGTACTCTAAAGATCTCTAGGGACAGTGAGAGCTGCGTCTACGAAGATAGAGATTAACAAGGAGGTATGGGAGGAAGGTCACCACGTGCCAACGTGCCAGGCCACTGACAACAGACTTGAGAAAGGAGACTTAGGAACAATCAGGAAAATAGTCCCGCAAAGGAAGACTAGCCACGCTGGTGAATCTCGTTCGAGGAGGACAGGCGGGAACCTTCAGCATACGATAGAGAAAAAAGGAAGGAAGGGGAGGGACTGGCTGTAACATACGGAGATCCACAAGAGTCTATATAATACCGAAATCCCTTCGTTATCGGAATCTGCTAGGTCGCCCTGAACTCGTACGGAGGGTGAAAGGTCGGCGAATCTAAAAAGGGGGTTATCGCTATGCTTCTGTGCCTTCCAGTAATAATAATTATACTCAACTGAAGAGAGTACGTATCGTAGCAGGAGATATCGGCGACAAGTCAAGGAGGGAACGAATGGGAGGGGGGTTCGTGCACAAGCTATCTCTCCATCCAAGTCTCTCTAGCATCAGAGTATAAAACGCCTTATTCCTCGAGCATAAAAAGGGCTACAACCATCTGAAAGAAGGAGGGGGGTACCGGACCTCGGGGGCCGCGCGAAAAAGGACCAAACTGAAAAGACGTGAGCCTACCTCGTATCTCCATCAAAGAACAGAGACGTCAGAAGTAGGAGAACCCACGTCGAGTAAATAGGAAGAACGTCCTAATGAGGAGACCTACTCTGGGAAGGGCTTCATAGAGGGGCAGATCCCAGCTTTTCTAGACCTGAAGTCTGACGGAAATTCTTAATCTTCAAGACTTCTCACTGAAAAATAGGACCTAAGCTTGGATGAAGGGGACAGCGGGCATAAAAACAAAGGGGGGGGGGGGGAAAAATCGACCTTCTTATCTACAAAGCCTCGACTATAAAAGAATCTCGAAAGGAGATGTCGCTTCTAAACGAAAAAAAGAGGCCACCCGACAAAGCCCTCTCAAAACACGCCTCTACCTTGGGTCAAAAGGAAAGAAAAACGAGGCTCAAGAAAGCAGGGGGGAGGAAGGGAAAGAAAAATCAACCTTTTCCTGCAGAAAAGGGGAACAAGGCGACCCTGCTCTGTGGGTGGGAATCAGTTAGAGGAGTAAGTCCTACATATTAACATACATCTCTCAGAAAACACCAACAAAGTAGTGAGTAAAAAAAAAAGATAAGAGTGCGCAATGAGGGGAAGTAAGAAAATGAAAAGGAGGTAATAACCTTTACTTAAACCTGGCGTTCCAGAGGAACATGTAGATCGGGAGAGGACCGAATCAAAACCGCTTTATTGATTCCGAGTTGCGTAAGGGGAAAGGTAGAGGGAGGGGAGGGGCTGGCTTTATTAGAGGAGGCAAAAGGATAGAGGGGAGTCAGACATTCCGGGTCGGAATTCGTGATTTTAGTCTATCGGGAAGGTACATGAGCCGGGAGAGTCCCGGGAAGGGTTGTCACAGGAGAGCTTGAGCCAAATGAAATACTTACTTCCTTAGCTTTACTAAGTTGGCTCAAGTTTAAGCTCATCGATATCGAGGAGGATGCCTGGAAGGGGAAATGGAGAACCAGGACTGAGAGCAACCGAAGAGAGAGAAGGAATAAGTCTTAAAAGCCTGGACTTTCTCAATCTATGTAATGTTAAGACTCCCTCCACCGGAAAGAAAAATCCTGAAAGGAGAGGTGCTGGAGAAAGAAGGCGGGAGAGGGAGGCTAACTTAGGGTTGTCTCCTTTTACGCTCAGGGCTTGCGATGTCGGTGTACTACAGAGGAGTGACTGGTGTGGGCCCTGTTCATAGCCGGTAGCTACCGCGCAAGTCTAATGATGGATGATCTGAGAGAGGGGAGCGGGGAAGAAGGGACCGGTGCACACCCTTAGCGAACGTCAAGCAGGACTTCGCCTATCTAGCCGGCGAAGGCGAGACAGGATTCGTGAGGAAGGAGAGAGGGGAGGTTACTTCAACGAGGATCGGGGGGGATAAACGCTGGAGTGCTGCTAGATAAAAAACTTGACTGAGAAGAGTTACGACGAGTCTAATAGAGCGAGGGGGGGAACAGGAGCATGCTCGGGGAAGACCTCGTGTGGTAAGCTGGTGAAAGGGGCACTCGAGATTATGAGACTCCGGCTTGAAAAGGGGGTGGTAAGGAGTAACGGTCAAATCTTCACTCCTCTGCAAAAAAGAGTAAAGAACGAGATTGTTCATGACATGCAGGCAAGTGAGGGCCTGCAAGGGAGCGAAGGGGCGGGGGGAGGTCACTGACGTTGACCACTATACCCTTAGGTTTCCTGAGTCAGGGAAGTCGCGAAAGGGCTGACGAGAGACGAATGGTTGGAGAGACCGAGACTTCATACTGCGGCTAGAGCAGTTTCCTAAGTAACGACACTCCCTTCGGGAAAAGAGTTACCTTAAGGGGGTCTCAACGAAAGGGTCTTTTTAGAGGCCTTTATATGAAAAAAAGACTCCTTCAGAGAAGAAATCAGCCTTCAACGAGAGAAGGCAGGGGGTCGTCCAGTAGTCTAATTTGGACAAAATTTCGCACTGACCGTAGTTTGACGTCAGGGGTAATGGACAGGACGGTTTCGACTCTGCGAAAAACTGAATGGAAGGGTCGAGTTCAGACCGGACAAGGCACTGCATCAGTTTGGTCGACACTTGCAGTCAATGGCCTAAGAGTTCTCTAAAAGAGAGAAATCAGAGTGTCCCACGAAGATCCGAGGGTTGAGGGGGAAAAGGGTTTTTACGCCGGGAGAAAGCGAATATTTCTTTGGCACTGTCATTCATTTGATGAAAAGGGGATCCATAGGGAGAGAACTAGCATAAGTAGCGCGCGGAGAAAAAGAACTCGAGGAGAAAAGGAGTTTCGACTATATATTCCATACTAAGTCGTCTCTGTTTCCGCTTGTGAAATAGACGATCGGAGGAGGATCCTACAGAAGTCCTTAAGAGGGAAGGAGGAGGAAGGATGAGCGCCAAAAAGTAAGGGGTAGTCTGATCTCTTTCTTCGCGGCGAGAAGGAGATCGAAAAGGGGAGGAGTATCGCTTTTATCCTCGGGGATGATTCATGCGATGTCATTTTTTACTATCTAGGATGAGATCCTGCTATCAGGTGAGAGTCAAGAACCTCGGAAGTTATAGAAGGGGAGCCAGAGGGAGAAGCAACTCGGGAGGTTCAACTCCCGAGCTGTATCAACTCAGATTAAAGCTATCAAAAGAGATAGGTAGCTAGAGGGGCACAGAAGGTAGAGAGTCCTATCCGGGGTTTTTCAATGGATAACCGTTTATCGGGGGACTGAAGAAAAAATGCTGCCAAGGTAAGAATATACCAAAAAGTACTCAAAAGAGAAAAAGGGGAAGGGGGAATCTCCTATATCTCCCGAGGAGGAGATTCATTACTCTAGACGGTTTCTAATCGTAGTCAACCTTCGGGGAGAAACACTCTTCTAGCAAAGTACCATACAACTCTGGATCGAGGGGGGCTGAATAAAAAAGGGAAAAGAGGGAAAAAAGATCTGTATTGGGGGGTCTACTCGTCAACTCAACCTTTGAAAATGTAAAACTCGCGGGAGTGCACTAGATTTATCTATAAGGGGGCGGCAGAAGGGCAAGTGAAAAGAATGCATAGTCGCACCTTTATGGTAGTTGGTAAACAAAGCAGTTAGAAAAAGAAGGATAAGAAAGAAAGCAGAAGGAGGTCAAAGGAGGAAATCGTCTTTGGTCCTATGCGGGGACGACCCAAGCCCCGGTCTAAGAGGACCCATCCTTTAGATCCGACAGTCAAAGGGGGAGGGAGAAAGAGGGATCAAAATCTTCTCCTCGGAGTACGGGCCGGCAGGGAAGTGGGAGGGAAGAAATACGCTTATGTGCAGGAGTTACGGGGTCTTGTGACGAAGAGGAAGAGTTAAGAAGTAGAAAATCCAAGTCACTGTACAAACATGGGGGTTACAAGCGTCGATACCTCTCAGGGGGGGGGGGGAAGAACGATAGACCAAGGATATCCATGGGGGAAGGAAGCCACGCCGGAAAGAAAAAAAGGGGGAGGGGAAAAGTGCCAATCACGGAGAATCCTATAAAGAGTTATAAATGGAGGAGAATGATTCCTTACGGGAGGAAATTGAAAGGGGGGGGATCGTCGCCGGGGAGGAGTTACGGGGGGGGACGGTGCTAACGTCTCGTCATTGTCTTCTGAATCGAAGGGGGGCAAAGAAGAGAGCCGGGGAAGATATTCTATCCACGATCCGCCTTCAGGTGTTACGACTCAGGGGAATTCGAACGATCCACTAATTACGTTCGCCAAACGTTTGACCTGAAGGGAAAAAAGGGAAAAGGGGGGCGGACGCGGGGATAATCGTCTCAGAGGAGATCTCTCAACCACAAAGGAGGATTTTTTAGGAGAGGTGCCTTATGGGAGTCAAGGGCAAGGAGAAGGGTCTCCTACTTTGGGGAATGCTCTTCTCGGCAATTTCAAAAAGCTTTGGATCCAAGTCCGTACATTTTCGCTCGCAAGGGAGAGCATGAAGGGGAAACTGAGGGGGCTGGTTCGCTCTAGATGGCACGTCGATTTCGCTGAGGCATGAGGAGAAATAAAAGGGAAAAATGGATGAAGGGCGCGGGGAAGAACGACCAGTCTTTCAAGCAATAAAGAAAGCGCTCTACCCGCTCGACACGCCTTGAGGAAGGACTATACCGCGGGAGGTTATCAGGGGGAGGGGAAGGGGGAGGAGGCACGTTTAAGACTGGTTAAAGTGAGGAGTAGAAGTTGAAAACGGTCTCAGAGGAGGGTAGGTCGGGAGTCAGCAAAAGAAAGAGGGAGACGATCCGTCAATTCGCCAGGGGCAAAGGGCGGGAAGGGCTCCTGCCTAAAAAAGAGGGAAAAGTCCAAAAAAGAATATAGGAATCCAAGTCATTGATCATTGGGGGTAATGATCTCTTCATAGATTCTCGGTTCTCAAGGGGAAAAAAAACGATAAATTTCTAGTCGAACGATGTCATAGAGTACAGGGGCGTGAAAAGGGAAGGAGCCGCTATGAAAAAGGAATACTGAGACTATGGCTCTCCTGTCTCATGAGAGGGGGTCTTCGAGGGAAATGGAAATTCAAGGGGGAGTGTGCTGAAAAGAACCCTTGTATTGTCCTGAGCTTACTGCCGTTGGGGGAAAACCTCAGGAAAAGCCCTTTAGAGGGAATAGCTGGGGGGGGGGGAAGAGGAGCGAGAGGAAATTGTTCAGCTGTGCGGCATCGTCTAGACCTCCGAGGCTCGGGGGGCCTCAGGGTGGGGACTGCGACAAAGAGGAATAGTAGCATGGGAGGGGGGAGGGGGGGGAGAGGAAGCGTACGGTTCCTAAACGCAAAGGGTTCAGAGGGATCAGATCGCCCGCCTTCTTTCAGGGAAAGACTCGCGCAATTCTAGAGAGGGAGGAAGGATTCGGGAGAGGCGGAGGGGGAGAGGGGGGACTTCTAACGAGGGAGACAATCCTTAAAATCAAAAAAACAGGGAAACCGCGAGATCAGGAGAAACAAAGGATCAAGGATACGAAAGGAGGAGGAATCTCTTTAGCGAGCACTGAGCCGAGTTTCAAAGGGGTTGGATCAGGGGGGGAGGATTTAGACCAGCCGGAGCAGTCGAAGGGGAGGGGGGAGGAGGAGCCAGAAAGAAAGGGAGGAGGAAGGCATTAAAAAAAAAATCAGAAAAGAGCCTTCGGGCATCTCTGAGGACGAGCAGTAGACCGGACAACTTCTAGGGAGAAGAACAAGTGAGAAAAAGAAAATCACGCTAATATACTTCTATGGGCATAATGAACCTAAGCCCTTGGGGGGGCATACAGAAGTTCCTTACTCAAGGAATAGGAGAAAAGAAGAAATCAGGCGCGGAAAGAATAGAGGAAAGAGACCTAAGGTCCTTGCATCGAAAGGTTCTGAACACTCCTGGTGAGAGGGATTTCAAACTTTCTTACGGTCAGAGAGGAGGTTAAGAGGACGGCTTTACAGTATTTGGCTAAGGGGGAAGAATAAAAACTTGCCAGGTCTAATCTTCTAACGACGTCGTGGCTAGCGTACAAAAAAAGGACTCCGATCTAGGAAAGAGGATTTTGATAACTCACGGTGGAGGGATCGTGAGAAAGAAAGTGCTAAGAAGGGAGAAGTGGACACAATTTGGTAAACTACAGCAAACTTTACTTTTCAAGGGAGGGAAATCTACCACTTCTGAATTGGTATCTCGTGAGTAGAACCGGGATGGCCTGTAAGGGGGAAAGGATCGTAAATAATTAATTGGAGCCACGTTGAATTGAGTAGGATGAGGCTCGAAAAACTCGGTACGCTGATGCAGAGAACGATAGGCTGACTCGAGGGGAGGAGAGAAAAAGCCCTTAGGAGGGGGAAACGAAGGACGCTTGCAGGAGAAAACGTCCGGGGACGATAGAAATCAACGGGAGAAAGCGCTCGAAGAGATGTAGAGAGTGAGAGACTCCTACTCCTGAATCGTTATTACACCCGGCTGGTAATTTATCCACTGACTAACGGGATGAAGGAAAGGACAAGGAAAAAAATAGTGCAAGTTGTAACTGAATTACAATAGAATCTTAAGGTCCTTCTAAATCCAGTAATTAGATTAGATAACAAGACGGGGAGTAGGAGTAAGTCTAACGTCTGAGGAGAAAGAGTTTACATTCCAGGAAGTATGGCAAAGGCAGAAGTCTAGAGAGAGAGAGGAGTAACAGTAGTCTCGACACAAGTAGGGCCGGATGAAATAACGGGAACAGCAAGCGAGAGGGCGGGGCAGGAGGAGGTGTTTTTGTCCGTATTTAGCCCTGTAAAGGGAGGGAACTTCCTGTTAATAAAGCGAAAAGAAAAAAAGGGGAGAGCGGGAGAAGCGTAAAAGGGCAGGTCCTTGAACTCCTCGCGCTCGAAGGCTCACTAAGGAGGAAGGCCATCGGGAAGGGCTGAGGGCTTAAAAGAGGGGGGGTCCTTTGTCGGGAAAGGAAAGGGAGCGAAGAGTACAGCTCTCCATAGAAAAGACCTGAATCCTTAGGTAATACTCTGTGACAGGGGGGGAAGAAAACCTGCCAGCGGGGGGGGGGGTACCAGAAGAACGATTGGGTTATTCAAGGCTTAAAAAAGGGACGAAGGTGAGGAACAGCTAAGTTCTGGGTCTCCAAATAAAGGGGAATCCGGTAGAGGACCAGGGAAGAGGCCAACCTCTTCGAGATCGGATAAAAAGTCGGAGTTAAGAACTAGATCTTATATCTTGCGATTTGAAGAGCAAGAGATGGGAGCAAGGAAGGAAGGAAAACTTCAATCTCTCCGATATTATATATTCGCTCCCTGACTGGGCGGAGGAAAAGAAAGGGGTTCTTCTTCCGAATAACCAGCAGGAAAGGGCAAATTACGCGGGTCTAAAGGACGGGATAGAGACGCAGTAGAAGAAAGGAAAGGACCTAAGGATAGAAGTCTAACTTCTGACCTCGTTCAAGACATAAAGAAGAACAACCCAAATAAAGCTCCTCTCAGCGAACTGAAGAAAAGGACCTATTCAGAAAAGAGTTGTTGTCATTCACTGTAAGATCAATCGAGCGAAGGGGGAAAGAGAAACGCCAGAAAAAGGGAAAGAAAAGTTCGAAAAAAACGGGGTCTAATCATCTGTCCAATCGCTTCTGACCTAAAAGGGTATTGCTCCCCA
>Ga0179591_1363316_pt1 | contig 13709 bp, 25 predicted proteins | sample CZOMad2_1_08_16f_FD_182891 | JGI IMG/M metagenome (GOLD analysis project Ga0179591, IMG submission 182891) | Vadose zone soil fungal communities from Angelo Coast Range Reserve, California, USA - CZOMad2_1_08_16fungal (PacBio error correction) | ecosystem: Environmental > Terrestrial > Soil >...
ATTGAGACATGAACTCGCAAACATTGGAAATCGGAGCTACGAAAATTTTTAATGATGTCGGCAAAGAAATGATAAATCATTTGTTCGAGTTAAAAAAAGAAAAAGGGAATCGGGTTTCCGGGTTTACACTCCAGGGGTGTTCAAGGTACCTGGGAAGTAAAGGCCAACATGGAAGGCTGATATATTCCTTAGAGGGAGACTTCCGGCTCTTTTTTTGGGGAAAGAACAAAAAAAGAGAAAAGTCGGAAAAGGAACCCGGATTATTGGGGGATTCACGGATTGGCCAAGAGCTTTGAGAAAAGGAAGGCTTGGGGACACCAAGAAATAACGTGTCAGATAAATTGGTTGGCACTGCGCCGAGGACCGAGAGCCCGAAGTCTCAGAAAGGAAAAATAGTCGGTACCTTATTCAAGGTGGGGGAAGACGAGCGCTCTTCGAAAAAAGAGAATAGGTCGAAGGGGGTTCGGGTAGATCGAAAGGAATTCGTTCATGGAGGGGCGTGAACACAGACGCGGGCGCCTATATTCAAAGGCAATGGGATCCTGGAGAAAAGTTCAAAGAGGGAGGATCCGTAAATGTTAGATCCACTCCGGACGAAGACGATTATTGCTTTGGAAGACGCGAACGCTCTTTTTTGGAGGGAAAAGACGTAATAGGGGGGGTGGAGGCGACGCGGATCGTGGAGAAAAGATCAAGTAGGGTTTAAATGTGAACATGCAGATCGAGAAGGGGCGGGGGAGGAGCGTTAGAATTGATAAGACCGACACGTGAACTAGGAGCCTTCGCTTCAAAAAAGAAAAGGGGCCTCCGCATTATTAGAATAGAATAGGAAATGATCTGCGAAGGAGGGGGCGACAAGCTGGAGGAGGAGTTTCGGTAGAAGGCTTCGATAGGATCTTCATGAGAAAAAAAAGTCTTTGAAATTGGGCCTTCTTCGGCCAATGCAAAAATATAAGAAGATGCTCGAGAAACTAGAGGAGGCACCGTCAGAACCGTTTCCTCAAAAAAATGCTGGGGGAGCTTACGATATGCATCTGTCCCTAAGTAGCTCGGAGAGACTCCCATGATTCCCCTGGGGAAAAGAGATGGTGGCAAATAAGCGAGGGCTCGGAAAGGTGGCTTAAAAGATCCACGATGGGGAAGACGCCAGTGAGAAGTTTTTCGCGAGGGAGGGTGATGCACAAAAAAAGCGCATGCTCTCTACGGAGAGGCCGAAATAAACTAAATGAATTTGGGAGATCTTAAAGAGGGGGGCGCATAACGCAACTCCGAGAAGGCTGTGCTTACCGCAAAGGGGGGGGGGCAGATCATGGTGCGCACATATCCTCTTTATGAGGATTGAAAGCCGTTACCGGAAGGCCAAAAGGGGGGGGGGGAATAAGAGAATTTCTGAGAAAGAGATTGGGCTCACTAGGGAAAGGGAAAAGTTAAAATGGGAAAGAGACGCGCAAGAAGTATAAACTGATCATGGGGTGGGGGAAAAAGGGGGGAGGCGACTTACCATGTTAAGTCGAAATAGTGATGTACTTTGACAGGAAAAAAAACAAGTGCATTCTTAACCGGGGTCAAAAAGGTCGGGATGGAAAGTCAATCGTTGGGAAAAGACTAAGAAGTCCCTAGGGAGGCTAAAAAAACGGAGAAATTCTTTTCGTACGCAAGGAATTGAAAAGAGACAAGCACTTGACCCGCACGGGGATCGAGAAGGCTGGGCAATTACACTTTGGGTCTTTGGGGTATGGGAGGAAATGTGACCGGACAGAAGGGGAAACATCTGCCGTGAATCTTACGTAAGGGGGGAACTCTGAAGAACCAAGTAAGAGTTTGGTAGGGAATTGCATCACTCAGAGGAAGGTCGGACTTTCCACAAAGGAACGCCATGTTGCTCACCCTATAAAAAAGAGGAGGTACGGGGGCAATCAAAATGTCACACCCTCCTTTTTCAGGGTCCGGGGAGGAATCCAGAGACGCACAAGGACCTCTGAATACGAAGGGGTCATCTACCGGGGGAAACTGAGGGGGTGCTAACGTACGGATCAAATGGAAAGATCAGTACGAGGACGGGGACTATGAGTCACAAAGCGCTCTTGTAGAGGGGCAAAGAGGCATTTCTCGTCCAAAGTTAGGTATAGGTGGACAGATGACAGAGAGGGGGGTTGAAGAGGAAAGGAAACTAAGAGAGGGGAAGCTGGCTAAAGGTGGGAGGAGCTCGTCAATCGTGCAAAAGCATGGGCGTACAGAGAATGGTATCGGACTTCAGAGTGACTCTGTCCGAAGTTTGACGGGACTATTATCTTACCAGGAAAAAAGGAGGGTCTTGACAGGTAGAATGTCTGGACGCCAAGTGGGGGAAAAGATCTAGGAATTGTGAATCCGGTGAAGTGGGAAAGACCATTTGAAAGTGAAAAATTTCCATCGGGGAAGATGAGGGAGCTGCCTTGGTTGAAATGAAGGGAATCATCAGTAAAACCAAAAGGGATCGCGCTATTTCAACCGTATGATCTTCCAAGTGACAGTAGAGGGCCAGGCCATCCAAGGGGAGAAAGGGTAACGAACCTTGCTTCACAGGTTATGAAGGGGACCATGACAGTTCATTAGGGGGAGGGGGAAAAGGGCTTGGTAGGGCATCAAGGAGGCCGAGTGTATCCGGAAAGATGGAGAGTATTACTAGGAACGCCAGTCTAAAAAGGAGAAATTCCAGAGCGACCGACGAACAGGGGGGGGGGGGAATGCGAAAGAAAAAGGATCCCGGATATTGACCTGAAGCATGGGCAATCGGCGGGTTAAATAAAAGGGGAGGTCAACGAAGAAGAATTGGTTGGGTTGCTATGGAATTTTGCAAGGGGGGAAAGAATAACAATTTACTCCCCATAGTTTACTATCGCTGCAAAAGTAGTGGAAGGGGAAAAGAAGGACGGTCTCATAATGTAACTTTATCAGAAAGAGTATATTTTTGTATAACAAAAGAATCAGGTCCACGGTGTCTGTATAAAAGCACAGTGCGATGCTGGGACTCAATTCAATTTTGCAGGGATTCATCACAAGGAAGGAAGGGGACCCGTCTAGGGAGGGGGGTTCTTGTCTGAAGTCTTCAAGACTGAAAAAGGGTAATATTTAAAGGAGTCGTGAGAACCTTACTCACGAGCACGGCCATCAGTAAGAAAAAATTGGAGGGGAAAAAGGAAGTAAGGGACGCCCACAACGGACTCTCAACTCCAGATCAAGAAAGGGGGGGGAAGTAATATGAGATGCTAAGAAGAAAAAAACGGGGGGGGGGGGAATATAGAAGCATTATTGGTGGTTTGCGGGAAGATCGATCGATGAGGGAAGGAGCAAACTTTTGAATTACAGAAAAAAAGATCCTGGGGAAGGATTCATCCCCTCAGAAGTCAGGAATAGAGGGGAGGAAATCTTAGCATTCAGTTAAATTTGCGGAGACTACAAATCGCTTCAGGCGGTGAAAAAGGAGTGGGAAACTTTATCCTCAGTGCGGAAGGGACCCTTCTGCAAGATCATAAAGGAAGGGGGAGAAAAAAAAATATCAGACAAAACGGGTGTGCGTGCTGGGACACAACAAATCCATCAGGAGGACCGGAATGTCCACTATCGAGGAAGAGAAACATCCAAAATTCTTGGGAAGGGGGGGATCCTAAAAGAGCCAAATAAGGAACGTCTGAAAAGAGGCTTGTTGGGGGGGTCGAGGTTTTTTAGAAGAAAAGAGCCTAGAACCGATTTAGAAAAACGATCTAGGGAAGAATATCGCGCAGATTAACAATCGCTAACTAAAATTAAGTTTCGAGTACAAGAAACACAAGCCAGAAAGTTGATAGTTGACCTGGAAAAAACGGGTCAAAAAGAAAAAGACCTCGTTAATATAGTGTTTCGCGGTAATGTCTGAGGTGGTGAGGAAAGGCAACGAAAACGATTCAGGAACCATTATATATCCTATTTAGGAAGGTGACAGGGCTGGGGAGAAAGCAAGTGGGCATTTGAGATTCCAGAGACAAAACAAATTAATTAAGGTTTAACTAATACGGGGGAGAGGGAATGTGTTAAAGTTCGAGGGGGGGGGGGGCGAAAACTGTTTAAGTGCACAAGGGGGGAAAAAACAAGAACCCTCCTTTATACGACAGAAGATATCAGGTGTATCAAAAAAGGGGGGCGGTTCGAGAACGCAGGGTCGAAAGTGGCAAAACCCGCTCGGGGGGGGGAAGCGCCCCGACTGCAACCGAAGAATATTGGGGGGTACTGACAGTGGTTTATCGAAAAAACTTTGGAAAGGAGGTGGACATGCCTGGAAAGAGAAATCGTTTCAGGGTTGAGAAGGGGGGCACGTCTTCAAGGGGGCGCAATTCCGTCTGAGTAAAAAAGATCTCAAAACAACTGAGGAGGAAGGAAAAGATGTTTGTTGACGGGCTGCGCACAATTAGAGGGAGTATGACCAGAGAGGGATTGTCTGCGGTAAAGGAAAGGGGATTTTTTCTCATTAAAAAGGAAAGCAGGGGTAACGAGGTCAAGGGGGGGGGAGTACGTGGGATGAGGTAGCAAAACTCAAGAAGATCGGGGGGCGTTTCAAGGATAAAAAGTTGGGGTTCGTAGGAAAGAAACCCATTTGGGGAGAAAATGGTATCTTGAGCAAGGGGAGGTCTGACAGGTGGTCTCTTTGGGTTTGGGGAAAAAAGGGACGGCAACAACCAAAGATCGAGATGACATTCCTAAGTTAAATCCTTCCATGGGAAATGAAAAAACGGGGGAGTGCTTCTGGGACTGGCCAAAGGAAAAGGGCGTTGGCACTTGAAATCAATTGGGATTTTTAAGAGAAAGTATGAACGGAAATCCGGCGGCGGTACTTTGGGGGACGAGAAGAAAAAATCAAGCCAGAATTAACAAAAAGGTAAAAATATAGGCAAGGAAAAGGAGGTGTTCGGCTTCCTTCGCTTATGAAGGAAGGCAGAAGTGGGGAAAGGCAATCGTTTATCCGGGAACATCGGGGGGAAGACTTGGGAAAGGTCCTGAAGAAAGGGAATATACAACTCCTGGTGAAAAAAGGGGAAGAGGGCAGGCGCGTATCGCATACGCGGGGAAAAGGGGGGAAGAGGAAATTCCTAATTAAAACAGCTGAAAGGTGGTTGAGTGGGGCATTAGGTGGGAGATTCAATTCTCCGGTGATGCCCACGCGGAGAGGGGGAAAAAGCAAGTCCTCTTTAATAGGCTGGAAAGGTGGAAGACAAGCATGACCAACACTTTCTCCAGAGTGACTTTAGTACGAGAGGTCACTAAACTTCGCGGAGCTTCGGTAATCACTAACTGCTGAAGACGGGAGGGGAAAAAGTATCTGTATGAAAAATTGATCCAGCCTGAAGGAGGCAAAGGGAATGAAGACTTCAGGAGAGACTTTCTTGCAGCTTCTGTATCCGGTCCTGGAAGGGGGTCGTGGGGGATACTGGTTCTTAAGCATGCCTGGGTTCATGATATTCATAAGGAAAAAGAATGCCGAAATCAGGAAAAAAAGTGTTGAAAGAACGCCGGAAGGACGGACGAAGATGAAAAAGGAGAAAAAGAAAGGCTTCTTGTCCAGGAAAAGGTGGGATGTCCACGTGGGCGTAGTTCGAAAGGTGACGGGAAGGAAAAAGGAAACGTTATTTCGACATGAGAGCTCACAAAGGGAACGAAGACTTGCTTTTATAAAACTCGATGGGCGAGACTGAAAAAAAGCATGTTGAGAGGGGGGGCTACACTATAGAGGGCACAGGGTCTCTCAAGCGCAAGGAAGGAAAAAATAAGAAAGAGGGAAGTCTGGCCTTACAATTGACTAAAGCGCATCCGAAAGGCCGGCCTAATTTCGGTCTAAAAAGAAAATATCATCAGGGGGGGTCGAAGTCAGACTTTTATTTCTTAGGGTCACGTCATTAGAGCTTTAAACGGAGGGCAAAGGGAAACTTTTCTTTTGGGGGAATAAAAGGATTAATCGCGCATAGAGTCGCGTTTTGGAGACGAGAGGGGGAAAATAAACATTTTTATCATAGATGCGAAATAAAGGAGGTAAGGGCGGCATCACTTTAAAATTGGGTTGTTCAAGGGCACCGAGGCGTTAGTAGAAGGGAGCTTACTTGGGAGGTCAAAAGAAAAAGGGAAAACTTGAAACCGGGGGACTAGAAGGTTGGAATCATCCTTTTAGATAGGGATTTAACAATCCTCTGGGCCAACTGGGCTATCAACGAGCCGGAGAAAAACTTCTTCGCGCATTTTCTCTCTAGATCGGTTACGCAAGGGGGGATCGGTCAGAAGGAGTTCTGTAAAAATGGAAGGGAGGGACGTTAGTATGTCCTTCTTGGGGGACCACGTAAGCTAGGAAGGGGGAATCACGTGAAGAAAGGCATATCGGACGTAAATCTTCAGAGATTTAATAGGTTCAAAGAATGGCCTGAAAAGCCAGAAGGGGGGGAAACAGCCGCCCTTTGAGAAAAACTTGAGAAATATCATAAACGCCCACTTGAAAAACACCAAAGCGGGTCTGTCACCTTGTAGAGATAAAACAATCAGAAACCGGAGTGTTGCGACTAAGACCAGACCGTTTCTTCCATCCTCAAAAGGGGGGTTGAAGGGGCAAACTACTTACAATCTTGGCAGGGTCGGGAAGAGGAGAGGGGGGTAAGGGGACGATGATAGGTCAACAAAGTGCTCTTGGAGAAGGGGCATCCGTTTCAAGCATGGTTAAATTCTCGAAAAAAAAACTTAGGGAGAAAAAACAGGCAATCTCTTCAGTAAAAGAGCAGTGGTAATCCCTCTTCCACTACTCGCGAGGGGGTGAAGGAATTTAGGCAATTGGTAAGACAGTAGTCCAACATCAAATCAGGGGGGGGAGGATGGAAAGCGATTGGGAGCGGACTTCGAGAAAGAGGGAAGAGTTGTTATTAGAGAGAAAAAAGACAAGGTGTCAAATTTACCGTCTGACATTTAGGGAGAATATGAAGGAGGAGGGGGGACAGTGTTAAATCGGAACGTTCGTGCAAGATGGGGAGGATCCTTTTGAGGACCTTTCTGAACTAAAGAACCGCATAGATTCTTGGATCGATCAAGGGTAAAAGTGGGGTCGTAAAATTTCACGACCGCAGAGAGTTCCACTGAGTCATCACCGGGGAACCGGGAACGTCCAAGGAGGAAAGGGTACAAAGAAATGGGGAAAAAGAAGATTGCATGCAGCTAGAGTCCAACTTAAGGGGCAAATGGTGAGGAACGACAAGGAAAAAGATCTAAAAAGTGGTAGCAGGATATAGGGGGACAAGAAAAAAATCGCCAGAGGGAGGATTTACGGTAAGAGGGACAGGGAAAAACTCATTTTTTGGAAGAGGCAAGAAAAGTAAATCAGCAAGTAGAATTACCTGGAAGCCCGCCTGTACATGTGGTTAAATTACGGAAACAGAAAGAAGCAATTATTGACGGGGGAGGTGAGGAGAACTTTTACATAATGGGGAAGCGTGGAAGGGGCAAAGAAGATGGTAGCAGAGCTTCGGAATACAGACAGGTGGAGAAAAGAATGCAAGAAGGTCGAAGAAATTAACGGAAACATACAGAGGATATTTGGAGGAAAAAAAACATCTGATGAAGAAACCGGGGTCGGTAGGAAATAGCGCGTAGATGGGGGCAAAATAAATTCCTTGAGAGGCGCGCAATGACAAGGAGGGCAAGGGGGACTCCTACATATTGGTTGAAGGGGAAAATCTCAACTGATCAGGGGGCTGAAAAAAGGGGAAAAGAAATTATCTGGGGGAAGAGAGCCTTTCTTAACGCAGAAGGAAAAGGAGCAAATGTTGACCCAGTAGAAAACTTTAAACGACGGGAAAACAATCTATTTCGCGGAAAAGAAGCAACAGTTTTCTCTGGGTAATACAATGGATTCGTACAGAAGATCGCATAAAGCGGGTTTCTGAAATTGGCAGGAATCGTTGCAAGGTTATAAGGGTGGTTAGCGAAAGAAAATGAAAGGGGAATGGAATGCCTAAGAAGAAGAGAAAAGTGCGGTGTGGAAGAAGAAAGGGGAAGAAGGGGAGAAAAGAAGGGAAAAAAAAAATGCGAAGTAAAGAAGCGCTAAAGCGAGCAGTGAAAAGGGGAAAGGTGATCGGGGAGGGAGGAGGACCAGGCTATTCAAATTTATGGGGGGGGGACCTAGAGGGGGGACTTTAAATGAGATATCTTGGAGGGTAAACGAAACTTAATGAACAGACAGCGGGGGTTTCATGGGAGGGAGGGTCAAACTTGCAAAAGGAAAGATCCCGTTACTTCGTTCAAGTCCGATCCGATTTGGCGCCGCACAAAGAGGAACTTTTACGGGAGGAAAAGGAAAAAAGAATGGGCTCCAATAGACGAGGGGGGGAATCTTAGTAGGGACATTAGGAGATAGAAGTAGGAGGACGACACCAAAAAGAAAAAAGAAAATTCCGGGAGGGGGGAAGCGAGAAATCAGATTTAGAAGGGAAGAAGAGTTCTGGAGGGGGGAGTCGGATAAAACAGGCCGGCACCAAGGAGTGATGGGGCTGACAGTTTTCGCAAAAGATCAAATATTGTTTAAGGATGGTGGGTGACTGGTCAAGGCAGGGAAGGATCACTCGAACAGTCGCGCCGGATTCAGGGGGAATAACAAAAAAAAGTCAGGAAAGTTCTTTAGTTGGGGGGGATTACTCACCGCAGATGGAGGGAAGAAGACATATTCATGTAGGGGGCAAAAATGCGTACGGGCGAGGGACTGAGGTTATATGGGGGTGATGAGCTGGGGGGTTCCAGTGGACAAAGACCCTAGTACTCGAAAGGTAAGTAGACAGAAAAGGGGGGTGGGAATAGGTTCTTCACGTCTTATTGAAAAAACCGATGTATTTTTGGAAGAGCGCCATAACTTGAAACGCATGGGGGGAAAGAGATGGTAACTCGTAAAAAAAAAAAGGCTTCATCAACATTTAAAAACGGTTGCACATCAAAGCTCGTTTCAGTGTCCGGGGGAAGCAAGGAGGAAGGGAGAGGTTCGTCGGTAAACTCAAGAGATACAACAACTAAATAGAGATGGTGGGGGGGTTAAGACGACGGAATCTCTGAGGAAAGAGGCATTGTCCACTGAAAAAAAAATTTTAAGCCTGTCTGAAAAGTGGGAGGGTGACAAAAGAAATTTGGAGAAGGGGTGAACCAATGAGAGGGGCATCGTGGCGCTCAGGGGGGGTAGGCAGAGAGGGGATGTGTAAGGAGACGTGGCTAGGATAGAAAGTCGCCACCCTTTTGGTCCGAGGAAGAAGTCAAATATCTTGCTCAGGGAGAGTACCGGCGTCGGGTTTTGTAACTGGAACTGCAACCCAGAGCGAGACACCTGCGTAAAAGAGGAAAGCAACCTTACTCAATAATTGGGGGTAATGGACATATTCAGGGGGAAAGGGGAGATCAAATGCCAGCGGGAGGGGGGACGAAAGAAAGATGTTTATTGGGGGTTAATAAGAAAGGGAGATGAGTGGGAAGCCCGAAAGGAAAAAGAAAGGCTAACGAAGGAAGCAATCATAATGGTACAAAATGGGGTCCGTATGGGAGGGAGTGAAAAGTGAATACTTCTGAAAAAGAAAACGGGGGCTTCGATCTGTGGAAATGACATCGAAAGGAATTGTTCGGAGCGGGCGCAGTCGCGAAGGAACTCAGAATCTTAGTGATAAGAGGCGGGTCCGCGACTGGAAAAGAGCATCGGAGTAATTTCGTACACTACGGAATAAGTCCAGAGTGAGGGGGGGAGCGCATTGGGGGGATTTTTACCGTAAAGTCATCCTTTTTGGGAATGTGGGGAGCGATGAAAGACGGCAACTGCAGAGAAAAGAAAGGATCGGATGATGGAATGGTAAAACCCGCCGAAGAAAAACAGGTCAGGGCTTTCTTAGGATTCCGGACTTCACCGGATAGCAGGGGGGGGAAAGCCTTACGCGGCTTACGTCCGGCTAAATGTGACAATCCGACTGTGGAAAAAAAAAAAAAAAAAAAAAAAAAAAAAAAAAAAAAAAAAAAAGCGGGAGGTCTATCTCAGAGAAAAGTCAGGATAAGCCGTGGCAAAATTCGTCCTGGGACTTGAAAGGAAGGAGAAGCTCCTAGAGGCCTGGCGGAGAACTCATTTCTAACGGGTGAAGCTTCTAAAAAGGACAACGATCAGGTAGGTCGATTGAAATAATCGAAAAGTAAAAAAATGGACCGAAGAAAAATACTCCAAACTTTGGGAGGATCTATCTTAAGAAATAGGACAAAGACATTGATCTTTGGACACGGAGGTGAAGATTGCCTAAATTCTCGTGGATTTTCCCGCGGTGTATAGAGGGGTGCAATACAGCGAGGAAATTGAATTGAAGGGGTGTCTGCCAATCAACGAAGTCAGAAGACTCATATGGGAAAGTGGAGTTACGCTCTATTAATACAGGTTGACTCGTACGGGAGGATCAAAAGTCAGATAGGACACATTACGACATGACACTTAAGGGGATTCAGTAAACTATGCATCCACAGGGGGGATCTCCGCGCTGAAGTGGAGGGGGAACTTACAAAACGGTGCCGGGGAACATCGAAGTTGGGGTCAAAAGAGGGATGTACGGATGTGGGAAGTTAGTATTACGCAGAGGTGTCCTGGAAAGGCCAATCTTTTTGATAAACGGGGTACTTTATTTTAAGAGCGCTACACTCTTTCGGCGGAAAAGTGGGGGGGGGTAGACAGATGAAAAGGGTAAAAGGTAAGATAAGAAAGGCTATGTTCAGTGGAAAAAATTGTTAGGGGGGCACTCCTCGTGAAAGTAAAGGTTAAAGGCGACGGGGCTGACTTTCTGGAAGAAACTTAGGGAAAAGGGAGAAAGAGACGGAGTGTATTACCTTGGGTGGGGGGATGACTGTCAATAGAGACTATGGGTCAACTAGGGGTCAAACACGATATAACGGAGCACTGTGGACGCGTCAAAGGAGTTGTCTCCTGGGGAATACTAAAGGGGGTCACGGAAAGGGCCTGACACGGTGGCCGGAAAGGTTTCTTAAAATTTAATAGGAGGTAGGGGGCGGATGGACCCCGGTGTAACCATCGGAGACGGTAATAAAAATCCTGTTGAAACTCGTGAAAGACCCTTCGATGGGGGAAAGGGGAAGTTTCATGCCCGGGGGGGGTTGAAGTTAGAAAAGAAAAGAGTGAAACTAAACGCCCTTTGGGGGAGACACAAGGTGGAAGAGAAGGGCACTGGGTAGGGAAGTAACACTGTGTTTTGACTGAAATTATCTCCTCAGAATAAAACTTCGGGCCGGAAGAGTAGGCGAATAAATGTACGAGTCAAGTGCGGCCATCGCAAAGTTTGGGCAGGGAGGAAAAAAGGGGGGATCCAAGAGGGCCGTTCCGTACCAGGATGGGGCCTGAAAGAGAGAGGGGGAAGGGAAAACCTGATCTTCACATGTTCTTAGAGAAAAAAAAAAATGAGGAGAGGAAAAGAAGAAAGAAATGGTGATGGATCTCAAAGAATGAGCTCGGGAATAAGTAACTCTTCCAGGTGGGGGGAGGATTGATAAGGAGTTCGCACATGCAAATCAGTTGCAAAGTGGAAAATTTGGGGATGAGGAGTGTCGGAGGCCGAGGGGAAGGATTTTTTATGGAAAAAATACAGAAAAAAAAGAGGGGTGGGCGAAGGTGGAAGGGGGTGATATTTGCTTCGTTGAAAGCCATTGCCGTTGTTTTTGGAACACTTTCGGGAAAAAGGGAGAAAAGGGATAGGCCGGGGAGGGGGGCCATTTCTTTAAACATCATCGGAAAGCAGATGGATCGAACACAGGGGCTTATCAACATGATTATAGTTCAAGCCTTCGCGCTGTTAAAAGGGCCGAAAGGTTAACGGACGTTCAACTTTGTTACCAAAGAAAAAGGAAGGGAAAGCAAGACCGGGGAAAAGTTCTCGGTAGAGCAAAATTTTGCCGAGAAAATAAGTGGCCGGAGAGCGGGGGGGGGGGGGGGTGAAAAGAAGAGGCACAAGGAAGAGATCTATTGAAAGCATGCTAAAAGGGATGGAAATTTTCGAGGGGTCGCAACTGCAGGTTTTGGGAAGGAGAAAAAGGAAAAAGGTTTAACCTGGGAAGCGCGAAGCTGATTTTTGTAAAGAAAAGTAATCACAGGGAAGCCATGAAAGAAGTAGTGGCGGAGAAAGTGACAATATTTTCAGAGATAACCGCGTTAACATCTGTAGCACAGAGAGAGGGTAAAATTTAAGTTGAGGCAAAAAGTCCATTGGAAAACTGAATGGATATGACTCAAGACAAGAGGATACCGAAAACATTAATGAGAGGAACCCGTTTGAGGGAAGACCGCTCTTATTCAAGGGGGGGGGAAGTGGAAAGGTGGAGCTGAAGGCGGAATTAGGACGAGGCTACTTCTCAAGATAGGGGAGAAGTAGGGTCAAAACGTCAAAAGTCGTCAAGGAAGAGGTAGGAACGATGAAATAGTGGAGATAATACTTGCGCACTCATTCTAATCAATGGACTGAAATCACGAAAAAATTATCGAAAACTGACTCCCCTAGGCTGTGAAGAGCGTTACACTAAGTTCGGAAAAGAAGAAAGGATAGGTGAGGATCTAAATCGACATCGAGTTCTTAAACGGGGTATACCGTGGTGGAATTGAATGTTAAGTATCTACAGGGAGGTACATGATGCCGAATAAGGGTAAAAGGAAAAGTGGGCAAGAAAACTATCTAAAAAGGGAAGAGGCGCAGCTTTTCCGGGCAAGAAGAGCGGAGGGACAGTAGAAGAGGATTCATTTGAGTGGGAGATAGAAAAATGCTTTCTCAAATTGAGGCAGTTGCCAGGGTGAGAGGGACCCTCACATCAGTGGAGGAGTCGGTTTACGAAAAACGGATGATCAACAAGTGGGGTGCATTGGGGTTCCTTTCACAAAAATGGCACCAGATGAACGGAGGCTCCAAAGTTAGGGAAGTTTCATATGACACAAAGCCTCAAAAGATGAACGGGTATTCTAAAAGAGAAAGCAATGCGACCTGAAAATCTCCTGTTTAAGGGGGGGGGAGATAGCATTGAGGCGATTAGAAGAGGAGTGCTGAGGACCGGTTGGGAATCGGCGCAGAGTGGAAAGGATACAGGAAGGACGAAAAGGTTCTTTCCCTGAAATCAGGGGAGCTCAAATGAACATGAAGAGGGTCAGTGCGAAATTTGAAAGGACTTGTGAATGACCGACAGTGAATATTTTGGTAAAATTGAAATCGTGTTTGGAACTGGGGGACCTTCATGAGGGGCTCGAGCAAGTCCCAAAGGAGTCAAGTACCTCATAAAATCCTAGAAAACTGTGGCAAACGCGGGTATCCAGAATCCAAAGAATGGGCACATTTCAAACCCGGTGCCGGGGCTTAGGATGGGGGGGATGTGAAGGGTCGATATGGGAGAGTCGGGTGGGGGGGCCGGGAAACGAGAACAATGTAAGAAGAAACTTGGGGAAAAAAGAGGATAAAAAGAGTTTGCGATATTAAAAGGGGAAGCAGCTACAAGTCTACATGAAAAAAAGGTCTTCCACGAAAAATTTGTACCCTAAGAAAGCAAAGAATAGGGGGGGAACGGCGTTCGGTGGGAACTCGAAAAAGGGACCCTATCAGTACCTTGCTAGGAAGTAAAGCAGCGGTTTAGGAAAGGCATGCCTTCTCGGTCAGAGAAGGAAGCGAACGTAAACA
>Ga0179591_1258734_pt1 | contig 13708 bp, 13 predicted proteins | sample CZOMad2_1_08_16f_FD_182891 | JGI IMG/M metagenome (GOLD analysis project Ga0179591, IMG submission 182891) | Vadose zone soil fungal communities from Angelo Coast Range Reserve, California, USA - CZOMad2_1_08_16fungal (PacBio error correction) | ecosystem: Environmental > Terrestrial > Soil >...
AACCTACAAAACTGTATCCGAAAGGAAAAAAGGGGGTGATACCTCGTGTTTTTGGGTGAGTCCCGGGTGATTGTTCTTAATGAGGCTCGTAAACTCGGCCTAACCAGAGAGGCGCGCCCGGCGGCGGTGTGGGAAGATGGGAGTCCCAACAATCAAGTGACGGCATTAACATCTGGGGAAGGGTAAATGAAAACCGGAAGGTTACACTCGATGAAACATTTTTACCATCGCTGGAGGAGGAAAACAGGCACACCTTAATCAATACACAGTGGATCACTAGGACAGAAATTAGGGGGGTCAAAAGGTAAGTGCTGCATTTTTAGTGGCAGGGGGGGGGATCTTGGGGCTTGGAAATGGGTCAAAACAGAAGAAATGGGGGAAGGTCCGCAACAACAAGACCAACACTCATCCTTGGGAAGTAAATTGGCTGGGGGAACATAACAGTAAGTAGAGGTCGGGTCGGTGAGGAAACATTGAGACAGGGCCTTGAAAGAAACTTGGGAATCTTGCGTCTCTAGGGTCGTGAACGTGGGGGACAGGTCTCGGAAGAGCTTCTCTTGGGTTGGGTGGGTTTTCGGAGCTGTGTGGGCTGTGTGGAGGGGAAGATTTATCTGCTAAAGGTACCCAAGAGTAGAAAGATGTGGGGGGGAAATCGACACTGACTCGTGAACCTCAGTTTCTAAAAAGAATTACCGTAAATAATATCCAAGGCGCTACACCCGGATATTTACGAAGAACCAAAACTCATCTCCTTCACTGTAGGGGGCAACCAAGAGAGGCGGCCGCCACATCAAAGCACCTGGGGCAGGGAGAGACGGAGAGTCCAAAAAGGGGGGTCGTCCTTAAATCTTGGAGACGTAATTTATGTTCTTCAACAGGGATGCGGGAACTTTGTGCATAAGGAACGCGGGCTTTTATGCAATTTAAAATAGACTAGGGGCTACTTCCGGGTAAGTAATGAGAAGGGTGGTTGAAAAAAGAGAACGCGTCGTCAGGCCTCAAGCCTCAAAAGGGCGAGGTTCTGAAAGAGATCCGAAGGAGCAAGCCGCAGAAAATTGACGGGTCCTCAGTAAAAGATGGGAGTTTTGGGTGAGAGTGAAGAGGGAACGTAATGTCCCCAGCCATCTCGGGTAGGCCATGTACAGTTGTATACGGCAAAGAGGAGGTGTGATCAAGGATGGCGGACATGACGGCAAAGATTGGAAGTATATAAGCCGTGTGGGAGCGTCAGGGGGCGTCCAGACCGTTTTTAGGTGTTGTCGGGGTAATCAAGGGCGGTGTACTATCGTTCAATTAGTCCGTGCAAATGGGCAAGACACGCTAAGAATCTCGCCGTCCGCAGTATCTGGAACGTTAAGGGGGGGGAAAAGGATGACGATCGTCCTTGTCACGAGGGGGGGGGAGAGCCGAATGAGAACCCAACACTCTGAAAGGGACAGGAAAATTAGGGACTCCAAGTCTCGAGCGTAATTCACATTTGTCGTCAGGTTAGGAAGGAGTGTCGTCTAAAAAAAATAATGGGGCGTCGCCCGTTTGCCCGGGTGAAAAAAGTCGTAGGTAAAGTACACCAAACTTGTAATGTCGTACTTGGGAAAAGACTCATATCGAGAGAAGGGGGGTGTGCATCATGATCTTTGAAAGTGGGAAGTAACGGAAAAAATCTTTTTCGCTTAGCGACGGAAATGGTACCGTCGAAAACGGGCCCGTCAAGGGAAAAAAAGAAAGGGCGAAAGCCATCCTTTCTCCTGAAGGAGATGGGGGACTTTTGTATGAATTAACCATTAGGGGCGACTTGGACGGCAGTTGGGGGGTAACTATTTCGGAGGACTTGGACGAGGAAAAGAAAGTTCAGGGAAGGACAACAAAGTTGTCCAGGATGCATACGGAGACTCATACGAACAAACGAACGAGGCGTGAAGTCTAGCCCGCCCTTTAGACACACGAAGGAAAAATCACGAAAAGCCTAGCGGGGGCGCGCTAATGATCCAACTGAAAAACATCTTAAAGGGTTAGCTACAAGTAGGGAAAGATGCCTATCATCGGAGTCGAACCGGGGTCGGTGAAGAAGGGGGGGTCGCCCGGGAAGGTGGGTCTTCGGGGCCGTTTGTGGGGGAGCGTGGGAAGGGGATATTTACAGTCTGGCAACCGGGTTGGCGTCAAAAAAGAGGAGCTTGTACAGTAAATTTCCACGGAGTGGCTGCGCAAAAGCTCTTAATTCCACGACCCCCTCGGAACCATAACGGGGGAATGGATCTGAAGGTGGGGGCTGGGGTCTCTTTTCTTCGCGGAGCTCTTTCTAGTATGCGGGGCGTCTAGATGGGGGGGGGAAGGGGGCTTGGTATTCAATGCAGATTTCGCTGGACGTATCGATAACGGAGAATGCCAATGGGGTTGAAAAAACTGACCCGGGGACACAGTTTCTATAAAGAAAGGAGAGTCTGTGGTAATGAGGAAACCTGGGAGATGCTCGTGTGAGGACGCCCAGGACTAAAAACTCGATCTGGGAAAAAGAAGGAGAGACGCACCCCCCTTTGATAAAAAATAAGACCCGCGGAACGGTAACGTCAACGAGGTTTTTGGAGTGTCCCGAAATTTGGTGAAAAAGTATCCGGGATAGAGAAGGGGACCTGGACGAAGCGGGTGCAAAAACTATTAGTCCGCTCTTACCGGTTTTGTTTGGAAGGGTGGCAAAAAAAAGGCTCTCTCTGAAGGGGCTGGACGACAATTAGACATCCGGGCCGAAGACCAACCCAAATCAGATCCGAGATCAACTAGGCTCGCGGAGCAAAAAAACAACAACGTAGGAGGAGGAAAGGATCTAGATTTTTCGGGCTCTCAGGAGATGGAGGAGGGGGGGCTCAGTACCCTATTATTAATTTGACCGTCAAGGTTCCCTCGCGAGCAGGGGGGTGGAAAAAGGGCCAAAAAAAACAAAAACCGGGTAAAGAAAAGAAGAGTATGCTGAAACGAGGTTCATATCTTCCCTTTAGCGACGGGACTACGGTGGATAAAAAATTGTGTGGGACCTCCAAAGCAAGACTGGGACGTTTAACGAAACGAAGCAAGGTCGCGTTCGGATCTACATTCGGGATAAAACAAGAAAGGACGGGCAGGAGATCCTCGGGTAAGGGCACTCTCCGAAAAAAGTGTTAGCAGGGGGGGGAAGAAAGGGGGGAAGTCTTCAACGAATATCTCACGGTCCTCAAAGACTAGCAGGGCATTTTGTAGACTGTAACGGGTCGCTTGAAAAAAAATTGGCAGATCGTTGAAAAATGGTGCATACGGCCGAGAAAGAAAACCCGGAGGAATAAGCAAGGGGGACGACGAGACCGCGATCGAAGATACACTATGCGAGATCATCCTATACTCAAAGGGGGAGGGCTAAGGGAAACATTCTGAGGGGGGAACCTATAAAATGGGCTTCAAAGGTTCATGAGGGGAAGAGGAAGAGGGGGGGCGAGCCTCCACCTGTTATCAACTGTAAAAATCTTGATTTTCCGTTGGGAAAAAGTTTACAAAAGAAAAAGAAATATAGACGCCCCCCTAGCAAAAAGGCAAACGGGGAATCAAGACCCCCGCAGTTGCAGCTCGAAGATCGGCGTACATATAGAGGGGGGGAATCTGAGAGGGGGAGATAACAAGGAAAAGCTCAGCGTTTGGGCAGTTTGTCTCCGCGTAGGGGGGGAAAAAAGAGATTCTGGTTCGTGATTGTCTGAAGTGTTTGAGAGGGGGGGGGGCGAGGGGCATAAGCAGTCGGCGTTTGTTCATTAGGGAGTAAGCAAAAGGAGGAACGATTCACGTGGCATCCAGTGATCATTGCTACGGGGAATCTCTTCTTTCAGAAGGGGGTAAAACCTGTAAGGTAGTGATCTAAGAAGGGGGTGCGACTCAGGGACCAAACCACAATATCCGACGTGAGACGGCTGGTCCCAAATGAGGACGGGTAGGAATGCGGGCCCGAGACGAAAATTCCTTCAGTTCGGGAGTAAGCTAAAAAAAATATGAGTAGCGTGACAAAAGTCAATTTGCCAACAAAAGAAAGGATTGACAAACCGGGGACGCCGAGGCGTGGGGAGCGAAAGATTAACAAGGGTGATAATGGACGAACGGGCACAGCAACGGGGAGGGAAAAGGGAAAAGTCTACTGAGAACCTCGTTCCGACTGAAAATGGAAAATTCCAGAGCGAGATTGGGATCTAAGAAGGTCTCGAAAGAAGGGGAGAAAAGGGGGGGAATTCGACAGGAGGAGGATCACGGGGGAAATTGGACTCGTCATTATTCCTTACCGGAGGATCGGGCAGTGGCCGTTCCGTAATCTCTTGTTTCAGAAGGGTACAAAAAGCTAATTGGCAGAAGGATAGGAAGCCAGGAGTACCGCTTTCAGAGAGGTCAAACGAGGTTTGGCTCGGGCCGCTTCCCATTAAAAACACACTGGCTTTCTACGAACGTGTCGAGGGGCAGGATCTAGAGGGGGGAAAGGTTTGTTTGCCTGAAGACCACACCCTTTTGGGGGTGTCGTCTCAAATTAGGAAGGAATCCCGTATGTAGGAGGGGAAAAATAAGGGGGGTTCTGCTCAAAGAACCAAAAACAATCGAGTTAGACACAGAGACCGGCTTTTCCTCGAAGGATCGCTATATTACGTTGGGCAGGACTTTCTGCTGACAATTCTAGACGACTCCCTTCAAAGGGGTGTGTCGGAAACCGGAGCAGGCAGGGCAGGGCTAAGAAGAGAATATGAAGTAACAAACAACGGGATTGGATGAACAATTCAGTACAGCAACCGTTAAAAGGTATAATTGGAGGGTAACCAGAGGAGTACGAGAGCAAAAAAAGCGGGAGGACCAGTTAAGCAGTGCGGGGTGTATTGGGGGGGGGTGAGGGGAAAAAAATCAAAATGTTTTTTTGGGAAAGAAATGGACCATTTATAGGGGGGTGGGTTTTTAAGCATAGAAGGCGGAGCGGAGTGTGGATATACTGACGAAAGGCCCGTTTTCAGAAAAAGAGGGGAAGGATACGTGCTACGGCCGCAACTTCTTGGACTAAAAAGGAGGGTTATTTTTAGCAAGGGTAGTCGACGAGAAAAAGAAGAGATAAACCCGATACTTTGATGAAGGGGGTATAGTCAACTAAACAACCGTGCTTCACGACGATCCACTAAAAAAGGAAAAAAGGGTTTGGACCATAAAGGGCTCAACAGGCCTGAGAAAGGGAGGACCGCTCGGAAAGTTGATGGGCCAGCAACTGGATTCACGAGGGGTTGGCGGGGGTGCGATATCCAGACACACACTGTTAGAGGGGTCAATCAAATGGCACAGTCAAAAAATCTCCCAGACTCACGGCATGTACAACTCAAAACGCCCAGTAAGAAGGAATTGAAATGAACAGTAATGGAGGTGACTTCGGGAGTCCTGGGGGAAAGGGATAAGGGGTTCGGGTTATGTTCCAACGCGTTAAAGAAACGTGGGGGATGGACGGGTACAGGGGAAGGTCGAAAATTCTAAGTCAACCTCACGAAATGGGCTACTAAAGGTCGTCAATTGCTTTTTGGGGGGTTCAGGGACAAAAAGCGCTTCGGCAGAGGCCCTGGCGTAGAGAAGAAGGTGGTTACAAACCCCAGAAAACAAATCAACATATCACAACCACAAAGGACATTTGAAGGGCTGATAATAGGGGAGGGGGGACTCTTTGGGAGGATCACAACACACCGGGGTGAGTAAATATAATGGGGAAAGAGTACCCCCGATAGCCGAACCGGAAAACCGAGGCTCAGCCGTGGGTGGTTCATCCCGTGGATTTTTCCGTCCCTGCTACTGGTTACAAAACTCTTACAGATAACGCCAGCGCAAGAAGCCGAGCGCGGTGGGAAATTCGTTCCCACCACGAAATTGCTGAAGACAAGCGGAGATAATGTGGGAGCCCGAGGTGACCCGAATGCCAACATGGTTTAAAGCTCGTCTGGACAGGCGGACAAAGTCAACGTCACCACCTTAATCAATAAAAGGCTATAACGAAGACGGGAATTCGGTCAAATGTCAATTCGAATTGGATTTTATTTTCTGCGGGCTGCTGGGGCGCTTTGGGGGGAGTGCCATGATCCCTCGACTACATGGTGGTATCAAAAACAAAAAAGAAACAAAATCTCAGGGAAAAGGGAAGGGACTGGGCATACGTCGACGCCTCTGGCTCAGGGTGAAGCAGTTATTCCTTAACCGGTTCCAAAATGGGTCTGCTTTCGTCTGTCAGGGGGAGGGACGCAAAAGGGGGTTGCCCGAATGATCCGGGAATAAAACTGCCTGCTTGTTTTAGAGCGGATGGTGAGGGTGCGTCAGATGGAGGCTAAAACTAAACCTCATAGAAAATATTTTTCGGGGGTCGCACTCGACTGTACTCATGGTCTTGGGATCAAAAAAAAAAGAAGTCGTCCATTGAAGTAAGATCTCTCCGGAGCGTGTACAAGAGAGCCAGACAACCCAAAAAGGGGGAAAATGTACTCAAAAGCACTAAGCGGATGGAATACACTACAAAAACCCTGCTGGGTCCTAACACCGTGCAAAATGGGGGGGGGAAGGAGGACTTATAAACCATTGGAGAGGTTAATTTATATTCTGAAAAGGGATATGAACTGGGGGGGCTAAAAAACGCGTAGGGTTGAGGTGTAAACACCTGTGTTGAAGATTCAGGAGGCATATGCAGGAAGGGATGCCTCAAAAGGTTGGTTCGGGAAAAAGGGAGAGTCAGGGGGGCTTCAGGAGAATTGCGGGCGCTCAAGATTTTCTGACAAATACTTAATATCTGCGACCGATAGAAGGATCGGAAAGGAAAAGGGAGGGGGGGGGGGGCAATCTAAAAGGAGAGTTCCAAAAAACCGAAACAAAAGAAACTGAGAAAAAAAAAAAAAACAAGAAGAAAAAAAAAAAAAAAGAAACACCTCGCGGGAGCGTATTTCCTGCATCCATTATTAGGACTGGAGAATTTGGGGGGGGAAACGAACGGTTGGGGGATAACAAAAAAGAGAGATCCCGCTCTCTTCAAAGAAGCTTAGAAGACCAGTGTGTTACGAAGGCCCCGGGAGGTTGAGTTTGTGGGGGGGTCTAGCAGCGGGGTAGTGTGCGGGAGGAGGAAAGTAGCGTTATCACGTGACAAAGTTTACAAGGAAAAGCGAGGGGAGCCATCGTCAGGGCCATCGATCAGGCAAGTGGACGGAAAAGAGTGACGAATGTCGGCGGGGCAACTTCGGCGCGCTAAGGCAAAACCTACTGAAATATAGGAACCTTTGGGAGAAAAGCAAACAAAGAAGGCTTAAAAACAGCCGGTGGGGTATTGTCCAGGGAGGGGGGAACGGGTTTCGCGGAAATGGAGTACTTGAGTCAACGGGTGGCCGGTGGAGGTACTGGCTTAAATTATCACCAGTGAAGGGGGGCCAATGGAAAAAAACTCCGAGCCGGGGTTGGGGGACGAGGTATCAATGTTGAAAAGGTGCACTACTATCGGGTTTTTGAGCGAGAGTACGGCATTAGGTACAGCTCGGCAGTCCTAAATCCCTAAGAAAAGTAAACCGGAACGAGAAGTCAATCTGGTCGGTGGTATTAGGGGCGCCCATTCGGGGGAAGAAGGGGTACACTGGGGGACACTATTTAGGAAGTCCGCGATCAAAATGATGAAATGATCACAGCCCCCCGTTAAGTAGGCAACTCCTCATAATTAAAACCAACGCCGGACAAGAGGAAGCGAAAGAAAAGAACATTTCCGAAACCACTTGACTAAAAAAACGCACTGAACAACATTTCTCGAGCACTGAGAAAAGAGGTTACCAACGCTTATTAAGGCATTGGGTTACTCGGCACAGTATCATAGAAGGAAAGAACTACTATATCGATTTCGGGAAAGTGAGCGGAGAGCCGGGGGCCGGTTAGACTTCATGTTTCAGTACTCTCTTTTTGGCGTGGTCAGCTAGAGTGAGGCTGGCAACGGTTGGTAGAGAAGGGGGGCAAGAAAAGGAAGGATTTTGGTAAGAAAAAAAGGGGAAAGGTCGGGGGAGTTCCGAAACCGTGGGAACGCTGAACCACTATGAAACGGTACTGAGAAGGGGCTCAGCTCCTTGTGTCAGGGCAAGCGGCCAGGAGGATGAAAAGACTTGGGCGTGGGACATCTTGAGAGTCAATCGGCGGGGGGGGACTAAGGAATTGGCCTGTACGTCACGGGCAAGTGTTCGGAAAGGAATCATGACATTTGGCCACCGGAAAGGATGGGGGGAAAAGGAAACCCGGTCGCGGGTTCTAAATAACTGTCCCTGATCGTCTTGGGGGGACGAAAACCACGATCTCGGGACGGCCCTGCTAAACGGGCGAAGCGGAAGAGCGGACAATGGAGAGACCCGCCGCCGGTGGCAGAATAGAGAGCAAAAAAAACTAACGGAAAGTCAAGGCCGGGAAGTTGTGAGTGTACAAAAATGTGTCCCCCGATAGCAGTGGGGGGGGAGAAGAGAGATAGAACCTGGGAGGATATTTCATTTATCAATCTTTACCGGGGGTTGTTTGGTAGAAAATGGCGAGACGCTGAACGGTACCAAAAAACTCCTCATCCGGTCTGCAGCACAATCCAAAAGATGAACGAGAGAAACTAAAGAGGAGCTCAAAAAAAAAAACCGGAAGGGGAAATGATAGAGTCGGTCTATCGGAGCAAGGACACTGGTTAAATCCAAGGAAGGAAGGGAAAGTGGGGCCATTACGTAAGGGCAGACGGCCCGAGATCTCAGTGTGTTGGGACAAGGCGGCAAAAAAGGGAGAAGCCGATATTCGGAAACGATCAAAATAAGTCTGGTCGAACCCGGGGTAGAAAAAGGCTAACTTGGTTTGGGAAGACTAGAAACAAATCATCGTTGACTGGACCAGAATAGCGGGGCCCGGCGAGAAAAGGCGAGCACGGCTTTCCCCTCCAACGGATAAGCCCACGAAACGGTTTTTAGCAGGGAGGAAACCGATAATCGGAACGGGTCCGAATACAAAGTAAGAGGAAAGAGAAGGGGAGGGTTGGAACGGTTAATCACAAGTGAACAAAAACGTGTCATTATCGGTTTGTTCCCAGATACAGGCCTCGAAATCTGCAAGGTAAGTAGCAAAGGACACGGGGAACACGCATCAGGAGGACAGTCCGAAACCCAAGCCGATAATCATCATCAAATAGTCACTTCTGGGGGGTCTGGGGGGGGACCTATAGGGAGGAGGGGGAAAGTGGTGCAGCGGATTCCTATGGGCTGGAAAAAAATCGTACACTTGGTTTAAAATCTGCCTTGAAGGAGAAAAAGGGGGCCATGAGAAATAGGAAAGAAGGAAAAAATAGCAGAAACTACTGGCCAGAGCAATGGCCACCGGCGGTGAAAAGCTCGACCGCGATCGATCGATATCAGATTCCAAGAATGTATCCAAAGCCGTCTTCGAAGGTGGGAGGGGTTTTTCTCCGCGGACGATGCACAAATCTCTGTCGTGGGGGGGAACGGTATTGTGGGACGTTAAGTGAGAATTGCGGTCACTTTCGAGTCACATAGTTCGGCGGTGGTGTAATTAGTCAATCTGTTTCAGAGCCCTGAGAACGTGGCTAGGTCCCTTTCGGAATTGATCTCGTCACAGGTGGGCCTAACTATGGGGAACTTGTAAGGCTCAAAAAGAGATTGGCTGAAATACCGGCACAGAGCTCAAGGAACGAGAACGTAAGGAGTGGATCCCTGAGCTGGAATGGAGGAAAGGGAAAGCCGGGACGGAAATCCTCAAGTCATCATAAGACTAAAAAGCTAGGTACTTGGGAAGTTTCACAAGGAAAAAAGGATGATGCCAACCCTGCGCGCAGCCTGATCTAACAGGAAGGTCAGGGGGTCCACTGTTTTCTCCATTTAAAGTAGAAAAGGACGGCATCAAAAAGGAACCGGCGATTATTTTTGACTAAAGAAAAAAGGGGTCAGAACTTGAAGACAAGGGGACTTGGGAGCTCTATGTGGGAGCTTCCATGGTCTCGCAAGGTCATAGTGGGGGGTAAGGGAGTCCCCATTCATCACGAACCCTTCCTCTTGAAGTCTGTAATGGCAGAAAAGGCTGGAGCCGGCCGAAGTATAGCGGTGATTGAAGGGGGGGGCCCTCTGGGACGGGGTATGTCCTCCTCTTATGAAAAACATGTCCCAAGAGATACCAAACGACCTGCGGGACGAGGGCCAATTCAAACTTGCTTATTGAGAGAAAGGGGTGGGCCGGAACGAGCATTGGCGGGGAGTTTTGGCTTGGGTTTTCAGTCTAAAAGTAGAAATGGAAAGAGAGGGGCAGTAAAAAGATGGGGGGGGGGGAATCGAGCTCAACGACTGCATTGTAACGAGGACCCGCATCTATGAGGGGGGGGACATCCTGATCGCGATATATAAAGGTGCGGGCGCGCTGTGGGAAGCGGGGACAGACGCAGAGGGGGTTCTAAAAAACCGGAAAACAGCTTCGGCATGGATCAAAGATAAGGGGGAGGGGGGAACGATCCCCTGACTCGGTGGAATACAAAAAAAAAGTTCCATCAAGAGACCACTTTGGGTAATTGGGACTGAAAGGAGCCCAAGGAGAGGGACAACAGGTTTGCACTGGTCGTCTAAAAGGCATCTGTTTGTTTTTCTGCCATCATATCTGGGTTTGGGGGGCTACGAGGGAAACAGAAGGAGAAGTGGGGGGGGCAAAGAGGTTGGAGTCAAGAAAAGAGCGCTTTTGTATATACTGGACTAATGGGGCCTAGTAGTCCAGAAAAAAAGTACAAGGCTGGGAAGACCAGCATAAGGTTAGAATGCACTGGTATTTATCATAGAAATCGGAGGGGGGGCCTCGTAGCCGAGAGTAGCCCCTATAGGGGGTTGAATGAAGGAAAATTGCGGCCAACGCACCTGGTTGGCGACCTATAGACTAATAAAGATCATACCCAATTGGTGTGGGGAAAACTTTCGCTTGCCTCAAGCCAGGACAACCGGAACTCAATCTGAATATTGGGGTTTAAAAAAGCACCTTGGCCTCACGTGAAGGGGAGGGGGGGTTGGAGTTGGGTCTCCACCTGTTCGGTCAGGTTAAGAAAGGACATCACCAAAGAAAACGCAGACATACGGCGTACGGGAAGAAACACCAACGGAAAGCAGGGTCAGACGGAAACAGAAGTCGTTTAAGAGGAGATCACATGTTGATGGAGTAAACTGGTAAGGTGCTGTGAAAGATTCAAGAAAGTATAGGTAAACTTGTTTATGCGGGACCGGGAAATCAAGGAACGTACGGCAACTAATTTACTGAACGGAGTACACTTTGGGACGAAAAAAGGTTCCAAAAGACCTATCAAAATTAAGAGCCCTGGGGGCGCTGCGTAGGGGGACCGAGTTTTTTTGACCCTAGAGGCATTAAACATGCAAGGGATAAAAAAAAACCCACGTGGCATCTCTGTCTCTTGGTAGAGGGGGGGGAGGGGAGAGGGGGAGGGCCTCTTTCATTCTATCTAAACGGAAAAAAGTGGAAAAGGATGAAAGGGAGATAGGAAAAAAGAGGAAGACAACTATTGCGAACCCAAGAAGAGATTCCTCCGCGTGGTTTTTGGGGGGAAGAAAAGTGGTAGGGTGGATGAAACCTTATCTCGGGGAAAAACAACGCGGGAAGGAGGGCGCCAGAACCTCGCCTAGAGTCTTGGTGTCAACAGCAAAAGAAAAATTTAAAGGGGGGGGGGGGGGACAGAAAGAGTAAAGTAGGGTGCCCGGAAAAGGTACCTCTCATCCCCCGGGTTTTGAGAAAAAAAAATCTAAAAAGTCTGGACATGTAGAGACACACATACACCGTAACCTAACAGGATAGAAAAAAGAAGGACAAAGCTTCTGTAAAATTCGGCAATTTGGGGTGAGGGTCAAGGACAGGCTGACTGGACCTGGTTGGACTTTGCCGGGATTGCGGCGACTAACAGGTATATCAACGCACCAAAAAGCCCCACAAGAAGAAGGGAAGGTCCATGTGCTGGGGGAAAAGAAAATCGTCCGCGTCGCGGGATCTTCAAGAGGATGGAGTTGTGGAAACCAAGTTGGTAAATTCGTGGGGACGGGGAGAGATAGGTGATAGAGCACCCGTTGTTGTAGCGAATTCTGAGAGAAAGATCTCGGGGGAATCGCGTGGGTGTCGGGTCGAAAGATTTAAAGAGGGAGAACTAACCCCGCATAGAAACAAAGTGTAGGAGGGAAACTTGCAAAGCTGGGGGGTTGCTCCCAAAATAACTTTCGTCCTATCAGAAACAATCGCCGGCCGGCTCTTGAAGCACCTCTCCCAGGACCATCACGAAAGGGCAAAGGGGTGGAAACCCAAGACACTTGCTGGCTCAACTCCAACCTCGATGGTACCTTGACCAAAACTAAAAGGGTTCAGGGAAAAGAGTGAATTCTTAAGGAAGAATTGTAGAGTGTATGGGTAAAAAGTCAACTTCCCAGGAATGCGTGAGGGGGGGGGGTAAGATAAAAGCTTCGGAGGGGGGGGGGAGTCAACTGTGATGCTGAAAGCAGATCCTAAGGCCATGCCCTCCAGTTTTGGACTAACGAAAAAACTTCGTAGGGGGGAGTAATGCAGCCTCAATCGAGAGTCCCGACGTAATATAGAGGAAGACAGAAAAAAATCGGAACTCGAAGAGTGAGGTCCTACTTAAAGAGGGACGGAAATTTGGTTGTGTCGACGGGAGGGAACGGTATGTCAATTGCAGCCATCCGGGGGACTTTCGAGTGGGGTATACTGACAAAAAAGGGGGGACAAAAAAGTCGAGCAAAAACAGCTCTGTCCGCAACGCTTCGGAAGGGGCCAGCCAGTGTGGGGGGAGGCCGCGGGGTCCGGGTTTAGTTTTGTCGGCAAATGTACTCCGGTCGCAAAATTAAGATAGGGAAAAAAATTAAGGCCGGGACCCTTTTCTCCACGCGAAAATAATAGAGGGGGGAAGGAGGAAACAGCTTCAAGTCCGGAAAGAGGACTCAAAAGGCCTGGGGCGGAGAAAAAAGGGCGCGTCCGAATCCCCAGAAAGCGGAAAGGGTAGAAAAGGGAAGCTCAAAGCTAGGGGAGCTTAAAAAAGGCAACAGTTGTCTCAATTTAGGGGACTGGTAAGAGTGGAATACTAAAGAGGCGGCCTGTTGTGGCCGGGGGCCACGTCTGAGGAGACAGGGGGTCGACCAGGGGGATTTCAGAACGGCCTGTGACCGAGCCTCGACGGGTTTGGAGGAGGAGCAATTTGTGGTCACGGTACTATCGATGGTGTAGCTATAGAAGGCAAGGAGGGGTGGGCAATCGTGCAATCAAGAAGACCATGGCGAAAGACGTTTCTAAGTCAGATCTGTGTTCCTTGGGGGGGGATGGGAAGTAGAATTAGAGACCTTACAAGTTTTTCCCGATTTGCGGAAGAATCAGGGAAGAAAAGGGTAGGAAAATGGAAGATCAGTGTAAGGATCTTAATAATGTCACTGGACTAGGAACCTCAGGAAAGTATGGAAAAGCGAACCCGAAGAGGTTAGACACCCGGGACGGACCCATAAGGGGGAACACGAAGATATTTGCTCTACCGTGGGAGAAGGACCACCGCTGAAGACACTTTGTTTATCGCCAAGGGGGGAAAGTGCAATAGACGATCGAGGGAGAAAGGTTAAGATCTGCCACCCTCCTGGGTAATTGGGGGTCAAGAAAGTGCAGGGAT
>Ga0179591_1519312_pt1 | contig 13708 bp, 13 predicted proteins | sample CZOMad2_1_08_16f_FD_182891 | JGI IMG/M metagenome (GOLD analysis project Ga0179591, IMG submission 182891) | Vadose zone soil fungal communities from Angelo Coast Range Reserve, California, USA - CZOMad2_1_08_16fungal (PacBio error correction) | ecosystem: Environmental > Terrestrial > Soil >...
GCCCCCCCAAAAACGGGGACGAAACGAGGCCCCTCAGGCGGCCGGGTGGGCGAAGCCCGCGGGGGGGTCCCCGGCCGTGTTCCCCGGCTTGGGTTGTGGGTTGGGCCCGCAGCCCCCGCTCGAGCCCCGTGGGGCCACCGAATCGGGCCCGGGAATAGCCCCCCAACGAAACGTTTTTAGGCGAATCCAGAAAAAAAAAAAAACGAAACGGGCCCGCCGAGGAAAACCAAAAAACGGACCAAACGCCCCCCCCGTTTTCCCAAGCCCCAAACATAACGTTCCCCCGGCGGTGGGGGGGGGGGGGCCCCCCGGCAGGCCGGGGAAAAAAAAATTTTTGGGAGGGGGGAAAAGCGTGGGAGGGTGTTTTTTGTGCCCCCCTTGCGGGGCCCCCCCCCTGATTGGCACAAAAAAAAAAAACAAAAACCTCCCCAAACAAAAAATTTCTTTTTTTTTTTTTCCCGTGGGGGGGGCCCTGGGCCGGCGGGATCGGGGTTTTTTTTTGGCTTTTTTGTTTTTTTTTTTGGCTCGCCGGGCCTTGCCCGGGCGGGCCCCCCCCCCCCCTTCAAAACGGCGGTTGCCTGGAAAACCCAAATGGGCCCCGGCCCCGGCCACCGGCAAAAAAAAACACCCCCGGTGGGCGACGGGCGGATCAAAAAAAGAAAAAAAAAGCCGTTTTCCGTGTTCCCCCGCGTCCCCCCCCCCCCGTACCGTCCCAAGGAGCCCCCCGCCCTTGGACAAACACCGCCGAATTCCAGGGGGCGGGGGGGCCGGGCCCCCCCCCCTAAAAAAACCGAACCCCCGGGCCCAGCGGGGGGGGTTCCCCCGCCCCCCGGGCTTTGGACCTTGGGAAGGTGGAGATGTGGGCCCGGTACAGTAAGGTCCGAAACCTTCCCCCGATCCCCCCCTTTTTCCAAAACAATCGGACTCCCCACCCAGTCCACAAACGTAAAAAACCCCCCTTCCCCCTTTAAAACCGAGGTTCAAAGTTTCCCCCCCCCCCCCCCCCCCCACCCCGCGGGCCCACAACGGGGGCCCGCAAACATCGCGTTGAACGAAAAAAATTCCCCGCGCCCGTGGTTTTTTTTTTTTCCTTCCGAACGTGGGGTTTTTTTTTTTTTTTTTTTTTTTCCCCGCGGGGGGGGCCCCCCCCAGCGATTTGAAAGGAAAAATTCCCCGGCCCCCCCCCAGCAACGTGAAAAACGGGTTTTTGGGGGTCCCCCCCCCCCCGAATAAAAAAACCCTGCCCCCGCCGGGGCGCACCACGGAAAGCTGGGCGGGGAAAACGATGGGCCCCCCAGGATTTCGTGAAAACAAAAAACATTTCCCCTCAACCCCCGCGGCCGACCCGGGAAAAACGAAGTGGGGGGGCTCGTTTTTGGGGGAAAATGTTGCCCCCCCCCCTTTTTGGAAACCCGGGCCGGGTTCCCCCCCCCCCCCCGCGGGAAGGCCGGGCTTAAACAGCGCCCCCGGAGAAAAACGGCCCCTTTGTTTTGTAACCAAACCCTTACGACCACGCGGGCCTTGGAGCGGGGGGTGCCCCGCCCCCGCTCCCCTTGAACACCGGCCCCTCCCCGCCAAAAAATTTTTTGCGGCCCCCCCTTTGTTCCGGCGGCGTGGGCCCGGCCCCCGAGGTGGGGGCCCCCCCCCCCCCCCCCTCCTGGGGGGCCCCCCCGGGCCCCCCCCTTTCCGGGGGCCGTCCCCCCCCCCCCCCCTTGCGGAAATCCCCGGCCGCCTGCCGGGCGGATTTCGACCCAACGCGGCCTGGGCCGGGGTTTTCCCGGCCCTTACCGACAAACTTTTTTCGCCGAAACCCCGGCCGGTCCCCCCCCAACGGGTCCCCCCCCCCCCCCCCCTTACCCGGGGCAAAAACCCAAGGTTTTCCCCGGAAAAAACCGGGGGGCGGCCCCGGGGCCCCCGGGGTCCCCCCCCCTTTTTCGGCCGCCGTGCCCGAGGGCAACGCCGGTTTTTTTTTGGCCCCAAGCTTTCGACCCCGAAAACAAGCCCTTTTCCCCCCCCCGTTCCCCCCCCCCCCCCGCCCCCCCCCGCCCCCCCAAAAAAATCCCGCCGCCTGGGGGGCTTTTTGCCGTGGGGCGGGTGGGGGGGGTTGCCCTGCCCAAAAAAAAACCGTGGCTTTTTTTGTTTTTCCCCGCCGCTTTTCCAGGGCGGCTTTAACGGCCCAAAATGTTACGTGTAACTCCGACCGCCCCCCCACCCCCTTCCCCGGCCCCCGTCCCCCCAAGGGTGAAACATTTTTTTTCTTTTTCCCGTGGGGAGTAAAAAAAAACCGTGGGGCCCCCAAAACGGCGGGCACACTGGGGCAAACCACAAGGTTTGACCGCGTGCCCGCCACCGGTCCATCCCCGAAAAATCCGATCCAGCCCGGGCCCGGGGTTTTTTTTTTTCCCCCGTGGTTTTTTTGCCCCCCTGAAAAAAAAAGGGTGACGGGCCCCCGAAAGGCCCTGCCAATCACGAGGTTTTTTTCCGCGGCCCCCCCGGCTGGGGCGGGCCCCGGAAGTTGTGAAAAAGGAAGGCTTTTTTGGCCCCCCCGCGGTGCCGCGTTTGCCAAGAAAAAGCGGTCCCCCTTTTCCCTTTTCCACGCCCCCCCCCCCCCCGGGGCCCCTGGTTTTTTTTCGAGGCCCTTGGTGGGGGGGGAAACGTCGGGTTTTTTCCGGCCCGGTGGGGGGGCAAAAAAAAGCCCCCTCCGAAGGCTGAATTGGCGCCCTTTTTTTCAGTCCCCCGCCGAAACCCGCGGATTCCCCTGGGGGCCCCCGCCCCCCCTTGCTTTTGGGCCCCCCCCCCTCCTGCAAAAACCGCCCGCCCTTTACGGGGGCCGTTGCGGGGGCGCCCGCCGCCCCCCCTTCAAAAACAACCAAAACCTTGGCCAAAATAAAACTCCAGAGCCCTTTGCCCGCCCCTGGCCGGCCGGCCCACCCCCCCCGGGCCGCCGCCCCAGGGCGCCCCGGCGCCCGCCCGCCCTTTTAAGTGGCGGGGGTTGGGCCCCCCTTCGGGCCCCGGCCCCCCAAACCACTGCTTTGCCCCGTTTGTGGCTTTCCGGTGCCCAACAAAAAAATTGGGGTGTCCCCCCCACCCCGCCTCCGGCCCCCCCGCCCCGGAGGTGAAAACCCGGAAAGCTTCCCAAAATGTCCGGGCCGGGGCCCCGGCCCCCCGGCCCCCGCGGGGCCCCCCAAAATGGGTGGGACCCCGGGACATCCCCCGGGTTTGCGGCTCGAAAAAATCCGAAGCGGCTTCCCCCCCGCCGTTTTTTCCCCGGGTGTCCCCGCCCCCTTTTCGAGGGGCGGCTTTTTTTGGGGGCGGGAGTACACGAGGGGGGGGGGGGCGGCCCCTGGCCCCCCCCCCAATCAAAAAGCCGGCGGGGCGGGAAAAGGCCCCCCACCCCCCTTTTTTTGCCCGGGGCCGGCGCCCCCCGGCTGCCCGGGTTTTTGTTTCCCGGAAGGAAGAAAAAACAAGAAAGGGCGAAGCCTTGGGCCCCGTTTGTTTTTCCCAGAATCCCGCCGAAACCCGGGAAGCCCTACGGAAATTCCGAGGAAGGGTATTTTTTTTTTTTTTTTTTTTTTTTTTTTTTTTTTTTTTTTTTTTTTGGCCCCCCCTGGCCCCGAGGGGCTTTTTTCCGCGAATTCCGAAGGGGGGTTCCCCCCCCCCCGGCCCCTGGAAGAAACTGAACCAACGGCACCCGCCCATCGTAAGTCCCCCCCCGGGGTGGGGGAAACAAAACGCGGGTCCCCCTTTTCCCCTTTACACGCGAAGGTTGTCCGCGGGGGCTTGGGGGCGGGCGGGACCCCGGCGCCCCCCCTTTCCCCCCTGCCGGGCTGGGCCCCCTTTTTTCCCCCCTGAGGGCCCCCTCCGGGAACCCGGGGGGGGGGCGGGAAATCTTCCTGGGTTTTTTTTTTCCAAACCTTTTTTTTCCCCACGATCCGACAGAAAAAATAAAAGCGGCTTTTTCCCGGCCTAAAAACCCAAAGCTTTTCAAAGGGGCCGGGTCGGCCTAAAAACGAAAAAACCCCCCGGTCCGTTTTTTTTGCGCCCTCGGGCTGGGTCCCCGCCGGCCAAAAAACCCACGGCTTTGTTGAAATCCCCGCGGGGAATGGGCCCCCTTTTCCGCCCTTTGGCCGGGTGTTTCGCCCCCCCGGCCCCCGGCCTTTGGAGACATTAACCGAAAAATTTTCCCCCTCCGGCCCCCCGGGGCCCCGAACGAAAAGCTCCTTTTTTCACGCTTTTCCCGGAACTGGGGAAAACACCCACACCCCACCCTCGGGGGGGAACGGTTCCCCCCCCCCCCGCGGGACCCGGCCCCCCCCCTCCAAAACCCGTGCAAAAAAGCCCCCTGTTTTTCCCCCCCTCCCGGGGGCTTCGGCCCGGCGGGCCCTTTTCCGGGGGGGGGGGGTGGTTTGGGGTGGGTTCCCCGCCCCCTTCCCGGCCCTAACCGGGCGGGGCCCCCCCCCGCCCCCCCTCCCCCTCAAAAAAAAGCGGCCCCCGCCGGAGCTGAAAAAATTTTGCCCGGCGAATGAAACCCTTTCCCCCCCCCCCCCTCCGGGAATCGCCCGGGGTTTTTTTTTTTTTTTTTTTCCCCTTTTTAACCCCCGCCGCCCTTGCCTCCCCGGCCCCCCCCGGCCGTAAACCCTGCCGGCCCCCGGCCCCTGCGAAGCGCCGGCCTTGGGCGCCCTTACCCCCTTCGGGGGCGGCCGGCCCGGACTTGGGCCCCCCTTCCCGCTTTTTTTGTTTTTTTTTCCTCCCGCGGGGGCCGGCGCCCCGCCCCACCGGCGGGAAAAATTCCTGCAGGCGGCCTTGGGGGCCCCCCGGGCTTCGGAAGTTTCCCGGGCCCCGGGGCCGGGACCGCGGGTGCCCCCCCCCCTCGCGCCGGCCCCCCCCCCTGGGCAAAACCCCCCCCAAAAACGGCCCTGGCCGGAAAAAAGAATTTTTTTCGAGGGGCCCCCCCCCCCCCTTGCCGAAAAGAAAACAAAGAAAACCCACCGTGGCCCGGCCCGGCGGAAAGCAGAAGATTGTTCCGTTTCCCATACGAAAAAAAACGGGCGGGGGGGTGGGGGAAACCCCCCTGGGGCAAACCCGGAAACGCCCCGGCCGAGCTCACGCCGGCTTGATTTCGAAATTCTCGCAAACGCGGCGGCCCGGGCCGGGGGTTTTTTTTTTTTTTTTTTCCCACCCTCAACGCCACAAAACCTCGCCCCCCCCTTTTTTTTTTCCCCCCAGGACGGCGCGCCCCCGGGGGGCCCCTGGCCGGGGGGCCCCCCGCTTTTGGTTGGGCGACCGAGGCCCTGGCCGGGGCCCCCCTTTTTTCCCCCTTTGCCCTTTGATTCGAGGGGAACGGGCCCCCCGGCGGGCACGGCCCCCTGGTTTTTCCCCCTTTCCCCGGCGGGCCTGCCGACGGCTTTGCGGCCGCCCCCCGTGGGGGCCCCCTTCCCCATACGGGGACGCCGCGGGGAAATGGTGGTAGTTTTTGTCCCCCCCCCCCCCCCCCCTGGTTTTTTTTTCAAGAGCCTTTTTTTTTTTTTTTTCCGCGCCCTGCGAGAGCAACCGGAAAACGGCGGGCGGCCGGGGGTTTGACCCCGAAAAAAAAAAAAAAAAACATTGGCAAAAAACGGAGGGTTTCCCGGGCCCCCCCCGGCCCGAGCCCGGTGTAATCAGAGGGGGGGCGCCTGGCCCTTTCCCCGTCGGCCCGGCCCCTTTGGAAAGGCCCCCTTGGCCCGCCCGCCGCCCCCCCCCCACGTGGGAAAAAAAAAACTGGGGCTTTGGCCCCTCGGGGCCACCGTCCCGCACGGTAAATGGCCCACCTCTGGGCGGGGGCGGGGGCCGTTGGAATGGCCCCAAAAGAAAAAAACGGGCCCCCCCCCACTTCTTTTTTCCCGCCCCATGAAAACGGGCCCGGAAAATATTCCAGGGGCCCCCCCCTCCCGGCGAGCCCCCGGGCACAGCCCCCCCGCCGGGGGGTCCCCGGCCCCCCCAGCCCCAAAAACCAAGGCCCCCCGTTTTCCCCCCCCCCCCCCCTTGTGCCTTTCAGGCCTCGGTGGTGGGGGGGAAAACCCGAAAAGCAAACGCCCCGGGGGCCGGCCGCGCCCCGCCCCGGGTCCCCCAAAAATTTAAAAACCCGCCCGTAAACACCCTTTGGCCTTTCCCCCCCGGGCCCCCCGGCTGTGCCCCCCTTGGGCGGACCCAGGGCCCCCCCCCCCCCGGCCCCCCCCCCCGAAAAAAGCCCCCCCGTTTTTTTGTCCCTGCCCCGCCCCCCGAGCCCCTTTTCCCGCAACCCGGGCCGCTTTTGCAAACCGCCGCCCCCCTTTGGCCCGTTCCCCCCCCCGCTCCCCTCCCCCTGCTTCCGGGAACAAGCGGCCCTCGGCCCCCGCCTTTCGAAGGCCTTTTTTTTTTCGGGGGGGGGGCGACCGCGGAAAAAAAACCCCCGAAGGGCCCGGTGGGACCCCCCCCCCCTTTTCCCCTGGTCCCCTGGCGGGGCCCGGCCCCCAAAAAAAAACCCCGTTTTTTTTTTTTTTTGGCTTTTTGCCCCCGGCCCCCCCCCCCGGAAAAAAAACCCCCCCCGCTTTTTTTGAACGGGACCCGCAAAAAAGCGGGGGCGCGAAAAAAGGTCCCAAAACACTGCCCAAAAACAACCTTCCCCCTCCTCCCCCCTCTCCCCCCTTCAAACAAAACCCAACCCCCGGGGAGGGAAAGAAAAAAAAGAAGAGAAGATTTTTTGCGGAGCAAAAAAACGGGTGGCTCCGGCGTGGGCCCCCCGGCCCTTTGCGTTCCCCCCCCCCCCTTTCAAAAAGCGGTTTTTTTCGCGGCAAAAAAAAAAAAGCAAACGGGTTTGCGCGCCCCGCCGGGGGGGACCAGATAACAAGTTTTTTCCCACGGCCCCCCCCCCCCCTCGATTTCCCCCCCCCCCGGCCTTCCCCCGGGCCCGAAGCCCCGTTTTTTCTTTTTTTTCCCGATGGCGCGAAATCCGCTTTTTTTTGGTTCCCCCGGAGCAAAAAAAAAGCGGAAAGGCGGGGAAAAAAAGCCCCAAGCGGGCCGGCAAGCCGCCCCGGGGTTCGGGAAAAGCCCCCCTTTTTTTTTTTCGGCGAAACGGCTTTTTTCCGGGCCCCCCGCCCCCTTTGTTCGCCCCCAGCCGGGCCGGCGAAGCCAAGTAAACGACGCCGTTACAAAAAAAATTGGGGCCCCCCCGTGCCGGCCCCCCGCCGGCGGGCGGCCGGGGTGCTTTTCGGGGTTTCCCCCCACCCACGGTAGGCCCCGCCCCCCTGAGCAAGGAAGCTTGGTGGGGCCGGCCCCGGAAACGGCGGGGGGGGTCTTTTTTGGGCCCGGGCCCCTTTTCCGCCGAGCCTTTGGGGGATCCTTCGGGCCGTCCCCCAGGGTCCCCCCGGGAAAGTGGGGGCCCCCACCCGGTTTTTTTTTTGTTTTCCCTGGCCATTCCCGCGGCCCCCCCGGGCCCAAAAATCCCCCCTGGGGGGCCCCCCCCAATCCCGTGGCCCCCCCCCGGCGGTTGCCCGAGCAAACCAACAGTTTTTTTCCAACCGGGTGGGGCCCCCCGCGCGCAAAGCCCCCTTTTTCCCAAAAAGCGGCGGGCCCCCGGGAAGCCCTGTGCCCCCCCCCCCCCCCCCCCCCCCCCCCCCCCCCCGTGGGTGGGTTCCCGAAATCCGCCCCCTTTTTCGGGGGCGGCCGAAAAACCCTTCCCCCCCCCCGTGCACCCCCCAATGCGCCCCAAAAGCCGGCCCCCGGCGGCCCCCCCGGGGGGGGTCCCCCCCCCGGCAAGCCGCGAAAAGCTCCCCCCCTTTGAAACATAAACCCACCACAAAACATCGCCCCCCGCGTCCCGGTTAATGAAAAAAAAAAGCCCCAAAAAACCCGGGCGGCCCGCAACCCCGTTTCCCGGGGCCCGGGGCGGGGCCGAAAAAAGACAGGCGTGCCCGCCCGGCCGTGGTGGGGTCCCCCCCCCCCCCCCCTCCCGGGAATTTTTCAAAAGCAGGAGGGGGGGCCCGGCGGCCTTTTTTTCGTTCCCGCAACCAGCCGGGGGGGCCGCCCCCAAGCGGGTGCGGTCGCCCGGTCCCCCCCCCCCCCCCCCCTTGGGGGGGGGGGGGGAAAAAGCCCCCCCCCCGAGGTAGTGGGGGCGGGGTGAAGGAACCCAAGCGCCGGCGGCGTGGGGGCAAAAAAACCGGAAGAAAATTTTCCCCCCCCCCGAAATTTCAGCGAGTTCCCTTTCCCCCGAAGCTCGCCGGACCGGGGTTCCCGGGGGGTTTGGCCCCAAAAGGGTTTTCCCCCCAAAACGGCCCCCCCTTGGGTTTGTGTTTTTTTTTTTCCCCCCCCCCGTTTAAAAAAGAACCGAACCAAGCTTCCGCGTCCCCTGCCAAAACTGGTTTTTGCCAGGGGGCCCCCTTCCCGAAATCCCTCCCCCGCGCCCCCCCCGGTGGGTGGGCCAAGGGGGGAAAAAAAAAGGGCCCCCGGCCCCCCTGGGGCGTGAAAGCCACGCCGGGGGTGTTCCGGCCCCGGCACCCCCCCCCCCGACAAAAAAAATTTCCCCCCGAAGCCGGGGCCCCCCCCATCCCCGCCAAACCACTTGCCCCAGAAATCAAGCCCGTGGGGCGGGGGCCCCACCCCCCCCCGCGGTGCGAAGAAAACAATCGAAGCAGTCCCCCCCCCCCGCCCCCCGTCCTGGGCCCCCCCCCCCCCCCACCCCCCCCGAAAAAGGGGGTGGGGCAAAAAAAAAAGAAAAAAAGCGGGCTCTTTTCGGCCCGGGGCGGGCCCGCAAAATGGTAAAAAAACGCCGCCCGGCGGCGCCGGGCCCCCCGGGGTAAAAAAGAAAAAACGCCGGAAAACAAAAATCGAAAGGGGAGGGTTTTTTTTCCCACATCGTCCCGTCTTCCATCTTGTTTCCGCGGGGGCCCCCGGCGCTTTTTTTTTTTTGCGAGCCGTGGCCCCCCCCCGCCCCCGTAAAAAAGGCCCCCCGGTAAGCCGGGACCACACAGCCCCAAACCGAGCCCCCGCGGGGCCCCGAAGCGAGGGAAAAAAAAACCGCCTTGGCCAAACGGGGGTGAGGCCCCGGGTCCCCCCCCCCCCCCCCCCCGCGGAAGAAACCCCGTTCCCCCGAAAAGGTTCCCCCCCATTCCCCACCCCCCCCGAAAGCCCCCCCCTTCCCCCCTTTTGAAAAAGGCCGCTTCGTCGGCGCGCGGCCGAGGAAAACAAAAAAATTTTCCCCCCCCCGTTTATGGTTATCCATTTTCCAAAGCCCCGGCCGGGCCGAAACGCCCCCCCCCCCCCCCAGGCCCCCCGGAGGGCCAATTTTTTTCCGCCGGAATCCCAAAAAAACAAACCGTTGCCCCCCCCCCCCCCCCGGGCCGAAACCCGCCGAGCGGCCCAAAAACGACCGGGGTTCCCCCCCCCCGGGTAATAGCAATCGCCCCCCCCGCCCCCCCCCCCCCCCCCCCCCCCCCCCCCTTTTTTTTTGGGAGCTTGGGTAAGGGGCGCAAGCCCCCCCGCCCCCCCCTCTTCCCCTCGTCGTGGAGAGTTGGGGAAAAAAAAACGCCAAATCGGGCCCCCCCCCCCCCGCCCCCGTTCCGAGCCCCCCCCCCCACCCCCCCCCTCAAGGAAAGGGCCAAAGCCCCGGCCCCGGGAGCCGCGGTTCCCCCCCCGGCCCGCCCCCAGCGGGCCGGGCCCCCCAAAAAAAAACAAAACCTTTTCGCCCCCCGTGGGGTCGAAAAAGAAAGCCCGCCGTGTTCCCCCCCCCCCCACCCCCCCCCCCCGCGAACCTTTTCGAATTGGGCCGGGTTGGGGCCCCGTTTTTTTTTTTTGGTCCGGTCCCTTTCCCCCCAAGCCCCCCCGGACCCCCCTCCCCGATCCGCCCGGGGAAGCCCCCCCCCCCCCCCTCCCCCGGCCCCCAAAAGCCAAAACTTTCACCCCTCCGGAATCCGGTTTTTTTCGCTCCCCCCCGTTCCCCCCCCCCGGCGATCTCCGAAAAAACCCCCCCAGCCTTCCGCCCCCCCCCTGGGGCCTTTTTTCCCTCGAAACCGGCCCGCCCCCGGCCCGGGCCCGGGCCCTCCAAGCTTTTCCCCCCCCCCGCCCCCTCCGGCTTTGTGGGGCGGGAAAAAAAAAAAAAAAAAAAAACAAGGCCCCCCCCCGGCCCCCCCTTCGTAACAAAAAACTCGGCCCAACCGCCCCCCCTTTTCTTCCCGAACGGGGAACTAAAACGGCCCGAAAAGGGCGCCTTTCGAAATCGAGCGGGCAAAAAAAACGAATCGTCCCCCCCCACAAAAATTTGGCCCCAAAAACAAATGCCCCCCCCCGCCCCGGGGGGCCGCCCCCCCCCGCCCCGCAGAAAAAAAACCCTTTGGGGCTTCCGGTCACCTCCCCCCCGGGCCGCCCCCGTGGGGGGGCCCCCCCCGGCCGGGTGGAAAACCCCAATGCCCCCCGAGGCCAAAAAAAAAACCCAAAAAACCGGTCAAAAAAAGCCCGTGGTGGGGTTGGGGGGGTGGGGCCCGCCGAGCACCCCCGCCCCCCCTCAAACTTACCCCGCCCGGGCCGTCCCCCCGCGGCCGTGGCGGGCCCGGCGTTGCCCCGGTGGGGGGGGTTTCCCCCCCGGGCCGCCGGGCAAAGGCCCGGCCAGCTTCTTGGGGGCCGTAAAACTGCCCCAAAAGTTTTTTGGGGGTTGAAAGCCGCCCGCCCCCCCCCGTGGGCCCCCCGCAAGAAAAAACGACCCCCCCCTGTAGCGGCGGGGTGGGTTTGGGGCCGAAGGCAAGCCAAAACGGCCCCCCGCCACCCCCCCCCAGAAAACAAAATTCGCCGTCCCCCCCCCCGCGCCCCCTTTGAAAAGCGGGGGGGCCATCCCAAGCTTTTTTCGAAAAGCCTGCCCAAAACGTGCCCCGAAAAAAACGCGGTTTTTCCCCCCCCCCCAACCCAGGGCCCCCCCGCCCCTTTCGAAACCAGCCCCCGGGGGTGGGAAAAGAAAACGGGCCCCCCCCCCCCCCCCGGGCTTTGCGCCAGACTGGCCCCCCGCCGCCCCGGGCCAGGCTCCCCCCCCCCCCCCCTTCCCCTCCCAACCCCTTTCCGGCCGCCCCCCAGCCGGCCGGCCGAAACTCCGTTGGGAATGCCAAAGCTTTCGGGCCCCGTTTTTTTTTTTTCAACAAAAACAACCCTGAAAAGCAGACCCCCCGGAACCGCGCCTTTGAAATTCGGGATCGGGGGGGGGGGGGCCTTGTAACGGGGTGGCCGGCGCCCGGGGTTTTTTCCAAAACTTTTTTTTTTTGGGTTTTTTTTGGCCCCCCAGTTGGGCCCCCCCGCGGTTGGGGGGGCCCCCTCGGGTTAAACTTTTTCCGAAGATTCCAAGAAAAAAAAAAAAACACCTTGGGACCGGGGCCCGGAAACAGGCCCGGTTTCGAAAAATCAAAAAAAAACGGTTAACAAATGGCCCCCGTTAAGCCCCGGGCTGGTAAGCCCCCCGCCCGGGCCGGGCCAGAGGCGGTGGGAGGCGCACACCGCCCCCCCCCCACGGCCAAAAGCAAACCCAGGCAAAAGCCGGAAAAGGAATGCGGGCGACGGACCCAGGGCCCCCCCCCCCCGCCCTTTTCCCGGTCCCGAGGCCCTTGCAGACCCGCGGTGGGGGCCCCCTCGGGGCAGCGCCCCCCGAAGGGACCCCCCCGCCCCCCGCCGGCCCCGGTCCCCCCCTAACTTTTGGGTTTTTTTTTGCCCGGGTAAAAATACCCGGTTGACCCGCCGAGCTTTCGGCGTAGTCCCCCCCCCCCTTTAGGCCCCCGAACGGCCCCCAAAAAAGCCCGTTGCCGGGGGGTTGGTTCCGAATCCACCGCCCCTCCCCCGGGGGGCCCGCGGGGGGGGTAACCCCCTCCCGCCCAGGGGGGAACCGCCAACACGGAAAGCCCCCCGGCCCCCCAAAAGTTAAAAAGGGGCAACTCCCCCCTGCGCCCGCCGGGGCCGAAAAAAGGCCCCCCCGAATGGGGCGGAGCCCCCCGGTGCCAAGAGCGGGGGGGGGGGGGGGAGGCCCCCCACCCCCCGGGGGCTTTTCCCAAAAAGCCCCGCCGGTTTGGGTCCCCTAAAAAAAAAAAGTTTTGGGTGGGTTTTAAAAAGCCCCCCCCCGTTTGTGTTCTTTTTTTTTCCCCCCTTTCCGGGCCGGCCTTTGGGTAAAAAAGCCGGGGGAAACCGCCCCCCCCCTCCCTGGAACCCCCGCGTTCCAGCCCAATCCCCCCCACGCGGGGCCCCACTCCCCGTCCCCCCCCCCCTCCCCCCTTTTCCCCCCCCTTTCCCCTTCCCCCCGGTCGCCCCGGGCGGTTTGAGGGGAATCCCAACGAATTCCTGGGGGGGCCCCAACAAAAAAATCCCCGGCTTTTTGTTTCCCCCCGCCCCTCCCCCATCGCTTTTTCCCCCCCCGCCGCTTCCCCGGTGGGGAGCGGGGCCCCCCCCCCCGCGGGGGGCAAACGGGTAATCTGAAAAAACCCCAAAACAAAAATGAAAAACCCGTCCACGTGGGGGGGGCTGGCGGGGAATCCCCCCTTCCAAAAAAAAAAAAAAAAAATAAAAAAAAATCCGGCCTTTGGCCCCCCGCGAACAAACGGTTCCCCGGGAGAAAAAAAACAACGGCCCCCCCGCTGAAATCTTCCCCCCAAAAACGCGGCCTGTTGGCGGGCCCCCGGGTGGGGGGGCCCGCGGGGACCCCTGTTTGGACCCTCGGTAAAAAAAAGAAAACCGGGGGTTAAACGGTGGGGGGGGTTAGAAAAAAAACTGGGGTTGGGGGTCCACACCCCGGATTTGGTGAGCTCCCGGGGGAAGTTTCCCCCCCCCCCTGAAAAAAAAGGCCCCCCGGCGCCCCCCGCCGAAAAACCCCCCGCTTGCCCCGGGTTTCCCCCCCCCCGTAAGGGCCCGGCCCCCCCCCCCCCCCCCCCCCCGCCCTTGGAAAATTCCGGGCGTTTGGTTTTTTTTCCCCCGGGGGCTCCCCTGCCCTGGTTACGGGGGGCCCGGGGGGGGGCGGGGGGGGGCCAACAAACGAAAAAACAAAAATCCGCCCGTCCCCCCCGGGCCACCCGGGGTTGCGGAAGAAAAACAAAAGAAAAAAAGAAACCCCCGGTGGGCGGCCCGCCCCCCATGGGTTTTTTTTTTTTGTTTTTTTTTTTCCCAAACCCCCCCCCCCCGCCCAAACGCCCCCCCCCGTAAGGCCCCCCCCTGGCCCGCAAAAGCCCCGCCCCCCGGCCCCGGAAGCAAAAAAAAAAAAAAAGCCCCACCGCCTTTTTTTTCCCCCCCCCCCCTGCCCGCCCCCAAGCCCACGAAACATGGCTTTGGAAAAGTGGGGGCCCCCCCAAAAAAATTCAAGGCCGCCAGCCCCAAAACTTCCCCCGGGCCCCCCCCCCCTCCCCCCCTTCCCAATAAAAAACATCCCCCCCCCCCGCCTGGCCCGGGGCCCCCCACCTGCGGAAAAAAACGTAAATGGCCCCCTTGGGAAAACTCGGGGTGGGGGGGTCCCCGGTTTGGGTTTTCCGCCGCCCCCGCCGTTCGGCCCCCCTTGAATCCCGCCCCACCCCCCTAAAACCAAAAAACGGGGTTTTCCCCCTGGGGGCCTAAAAAAAAAAAAATCCGGGGGCGGCTCTGCCCCGGGTGGCCCCACCGCCCCCCCCCTTTTTTCGCCCGCCGGCCTTGGGGGGCGGGCCCCAAACCAAACCCAGCGGAAAACCGCCACCCCGGCCGGCCTTTG
>Ga0179591_1155722_pt1 | contig 13703 bp, 8 predicted proteins | sample CZOMad2_1_08_16f_FD_182891 | JGI IMG/M metagenome (GOLD analysis project Ga0179591, IMG submission 182891) | Vadose zone soil fungal communities from Angelo Coast Range Reserve, California, USA - CZOMad2_1_08_16fungal (PacBio error correction) | ecosystem: Environmental > Terrestrial > Soil >...
AAGCTCAGGTCCGGTCTACGCGCAAAGGAAGGGAAAGTCCGGTATGGTAGGGCTGTGACGTATAAGTTCCAGGGAATACATACCGAAAGTATACGCTACGTGTGAAGGTGAGGCGCAAAGAAAGGAGAAGGGAAAGAGTAGCCTTCGTCGAATGGAAGGGGGATCCCGCCGTCGGACGAAAGGATAAATGAGGGTTGAAGGACATAAAACTTTGCCCCACGAGTTCGACAACAAAAGAGGGAAAAGACGAAGGAGTGAAAGGGGAAGGTGTAAAAACAGACGCGGCGCCGTCCTAGAAGTAGAAGGAGGTCATGCAAATGACTCCGTCGAGGGGAGAAACCGAAAGAAGAATAGCATGCGACGGAAAGTAAGAGTAGACCGTCAAGATTCGGCGAACGCGTGAAGAAAGGTGTAATCCTCGACTCCTCTTCGGGAACGAGTAACTCTTCTAGCGAGCAACACTTCTCTCAAGTCGAGGGGAGAGGGAGGCCGAAAGCAGCTGGGAAACGGGAAGGAATTAGGGGGGAAGCGGGCCTGGCCGCGGACGCACTCGAGGTGATTACGTAGAAAAGAAATCGGAATCATCTAACCCGTGGAGTTACGAATGCAAAAAGGAAGGATTCCGGCGACCACTGACTAAGACGCGTACGCTGTGTCGAAGAAAAACTAGAACAGTTGCTCCGCTTCCCGTGGGAGGGAGACGAAGAGCTGAGGGGATCGCTGGACTGAGAGAAAGGGGGAACCCACTACGGAATACGCTTGAGAGTCGGGCGGAAGATCACGCACGTCGAAGGCCGGGGGGTCAAAGATCATAAACTTAGGTAGGGAGGAATCCAAACGGAAAAGGGAATAGGTAAACGATTGCAGGAGTAGAGATGAAATTCCCGCGTAGAACTCGAACCTTCACAGGGAACAGTGCCCAACAGAACTCTCGCTACCATAGGAAGCAAAAAAAAAGAGCAAAAGCGCAGGGACGAAGACGAGTCGCCGATCTAAAGAGAGGAAGGACGCGTCAACCTTCTGGTCGTGCTATCGAAGCAGCGCCGACCGAAAACTTGGAAGATTTCAACGAAGGGATCATCATTCTGATGATGGGGGGCGAAAACATCGGAGGGGAAGGAATACCGAGCAGAAAGAAAAACTGAACTGGGGGGGAGAAGGAGTAAGGGACGAGTACGAACGACCGTTAGAACGGACAAGGAAATGCACCTGCTCCTCGGAAGGAAAGAGATAAGAGCCGTCATTATTGTCGTGCCGGCCGGAGAGAACGACGAACTTCAGCCTCTTGAAACGGAAGGGAGGACGAAAAAGGGGGGATCTATAGTGACATAAAAATAGACGAGCACGGGGGACTCTGATAGAAAGGCTCTATGGGGGGAGAGGAAGCAGCGTAGGGTAGACAGTCGCTCTCGCCGCCCGTTAACGGGGGAGGAAACGATTTTGAGTACACCGTCTGCAAGGCGGTCATTCTTATTTACAACAGTCCCCTAAAGCGCGGGAGACGCAGGGGGAAGGCTATATGTCTAGCAGGAGATGCCACGGATAGGGGAAAGACTTAAGGATCACCAGCTCGAGGAGGGGGGGAAGTATCGAATTCCAGTGGGAAGGGGGGGCTGTGCACCCATCGAGGGTCAGAGCGAGCTATATGACGGCAAAATCGGCTGGTGAGAAAGAGCAGGCACAAAAAATCTCGTTACTGGAACGGGTAACGCACTAGAGTAAGGTTTATCGGCTCTGAGTTAAGCTTGACTGGGGGTGATTGTCGGTTGCAATTCAATAAAGAAAAAAGAGCCGAAGACACAGGTTCACGGTTGCCAGAAACGAGATGAAGGGGGCAGAAATAAGCAAGAGAAGATTTGGGGTGATGGCAATGGGGTGGAGACCGAGGTGGAAGAAAAAAGAACCGAGTAAAGTACTTTTCATTTTGCGTCACATGACGAGCAACTCTTTGACAGACAAACCGCGAGACGAATCGAGCGGGATAGATCAAAGAAAAAAGAAATTTTCCGGTTCAAGCGCAAAAAGTCACGCGGCAGGTGCGGGGCTGAGAGGAAGAAGGAGGGAAGGATAGGGACAGAAAATCAGCCTGAACTTGCATTCAAGCGCGCACAAAAAACGGCCCTCGAAAGGAGTAAAGCGCGAGTACGTACGAGAGGGACTGCAACGGAGAACATACAAATTGAGGGGGGGAGTCAAAGCCACCGTCGCTTGTCAAACGAGAGGGGATAAATTGATCGAGGGGACCCAAAGGAGGGTGAGGGAGACTTCTGCCGTATTTACAGGATGTCGGCGGATCGGGAGGAGAAAGCACTGCGCGCCAAAGTACTTCCGAGCGAGGGAACTAAAATGGCAGTCCCTTTTAGCAATAAAAAGGGGGAGAAGTCCAGAATATCCTAGAAAGGGGAAAGCTATAAGGGACGCTCCTACTTCCCAGTAAGGAAGAACGCGGCAGACTCTGTTAGTCCGGAGATTACAAACCATGAGCGAAACTTCGAGACTAAGAATAAGGTACTTCTACAGCTTCAGCAGGGAAAATGAGGGAAAAGGGACAAGGACAAGGAATAAGAGAAGGGAGACCTTTTCTGACGCCCGAGACGACTTGGACGCGAATATGTCGGAAAATCCTCGAGCTGATGGGAGTCTGCAAGTGCGCCGGCCAATCGGTACTGGAAGCGAGAAGTGGTCAGAAGAAGGGTCGGACTTAACTTGTCGGTCCTCGAGGAGAAAAGCCCGCTCGGAATATTCGGGGAAAACAACAGCTGCTCCGCGGTCTCTCGCGACCATTAGATAGCTGTCGAGGTGCTCTACGAAAGACTAAAGAAGGGAAAGAACCAAAAAGAGGATGAAAAAGAAGATGAGAAAGATCTGCTCGAGAGAACTAGGTAGTGAGGCTTGTACAATCTGTCTGCATCACAGAAGAATAGGGACGTTAAGAGAAATCATTATTCGATTTGCACTCCGGATACGCTAAGAAATCTGAAAGCGGGAAGAGCGCGAAGCCGAGAGAAAAGAACCTTGTTGCATCAAGGTAATAATAAGAGCAAAGACAACAACATTAAGATAGATATAAAAAACACCTCATGATCAACCAGGTATGTGGACTCGGCTCATATCGCTATGGGTTAGGGGCAGCGTTCCGATCCGTCCTATTCAGGGAGAAAGAGGAAGGTTCGTTACGGAGGAGAACAGAGCCTCACCTGCTCGTCGTGCAATAGAAAGAGGATTCGACTCCCATCGGTTAAAGATTAGTCTGTCCTCAGCATCCTGTCGCAATAGCAAGGAGATAGCTAGCACCTCTTAGATAGAAGAGGTACATGGATCTGGAGAAAGATAGAATGGTTTACGTGTTCGGAGAGGGGAAGATAGTGGAGAGATTGGAACCCCTCTATAATCGATGGCGCGCGAGCCGCAGGAACTCCGGAACCCCTCGGGCTGATTCAGAAAGGAGGAAAGAAACGAGGGACATAAAGAGAGGTAAAGCGCTGAACTGCCGAGAGATCAGAGTAGAGCTTGAGCGATTATACTTCTACAAATGAGAAATTCTCGACATGAAAGGTTCGAGACGTAAAGAGGGGATGATCGCTATCAGGAAACGAGATTAAAAGGGGATCACCTTTATTATCTCCTGAAAAGAAAAAACGGGAAAGCCTGTTTTCTTCTTTCATCGCCCTCTGGCAATCGCGAAGGTCGAGCTCTCAGTAGAGGAAGGGAGCTAAAGCATGCCGATCTTGAGAGAACTCGAAAGCAAGGAAGAGCCCGCGAAGGAAAGGCATCGCCCTCCTCCCGTCGTAGAGGGGGTCGAAGAGCCACAAACAAATGTCTGAGGGCTCCACATGGAACTGCCAACCGGAACGAGCGTCTGAGAAAGGGTCGTCAGGAGGCCCTCGATAGGATCCGCAGATAGAGAGCTCAAAAAATCCCTCGTGACGACGCCGACCTCGAGATGGCACAGTAGGCCACCTAGTCCCTTCGCATGCACGATGGGTGCATTGAAGAAAGAATGTGGTTTCGTTCGACTGGAATCGAGAAAGGAGGTGAATGCAGCTGCTCGAGAAGCGTGTACTCCGACTTGCTGGAACGGCGGCTTTGAAAACCAAAAGTGGCATTGACTTTCGAGTCTGCCATAGGCCATCACCTGTCCGTGGAAGAACCGGATCAGTCCAAAGCAAGAGACAGTGAAATGGGAAGGCATCCGGTCTTGACGCTGAGAAGACGAGATCGTTGACTGTAGGGTCTCTACCGCGTGGCCTCAGGGGGAATTAAATGAACGCGCATGAACAAAAAGGGGCGGTTGAGACGGGATCCCGTTACCGCGGAGGCACCTGGCCATGAGTCAACCCTTCGTTAACACGGGGGCCACCCAGGATCGACATCTCTACTGTTGTTGGAAGGAGATGAAAGATCCCAACGCAAAAGAGGGAAAATGACGCAGATGCAATATAACCGAGAGAAAGCTAAAAGAAAAACGTAACTAAATAAGGGTGTGGGGGAAAAAAAAAACAGAAAAGAAGATAAGATAAAGGGAATCTTACGGCACAGAGGGCCGCAGCTCGGGATCGAACGGCTTCTTTCTCATCCTTTCCCCGTACGAAAGACTGCGCACGCGTCTGGGAGGGGGACCTCGTTCACCTCAGGCCTTGGCGGAAGCCGTTGCAGCGACAAAGAATCTTCTGAGTGCGCGACTAAATAGGGCTAAGGCAAAGACTGGAAGGCAGGTTCCAACAAAAGTAGTAAAGTTTACGACCGCAAGGTGCGAGCTCGCATGAAAAATCACCGGAACAGCTGCGCAGAGAAAGACTTGGCTCGGCCAAACGAGACCAGAGATCGGAAGAAGACTAGCCTACACTAGATCACTTGAGATATCCTCAAGAGTCATGATCCTCGGTAACGACGCCGAAAACGGCAAAGCTGACAACTCCCGCAGCAAGATGAGACGATGGTTCCAGGGAAAGGGGGGGCAGGAGGCCTGATTGCTGAGCAAGATAAGAGTCAATCCCGTCACACCCAGGGAAATAAAGGGAACGGGTTGCGCAGGGGAGAGGGGGGAAAGGGAAAGAAATACTAACAACAGACGTAAAGCAAATGACTGAAACCTGACTTCTTCAGCTTCCAGCCATATACGAAGCTGGTGGAACGGGCAGAGGAGGGCGCTATGACAAAACCGGAAGCAACTACGTGCCGAAACTGCCGCAAAACGAAAGCGGCGACGACGAAACTTCGGGTTCAAAGTATCGGGGTGGGCGAATGGGGGGATAAACAAAAGGAGGGGGGGGTTAGAGTTTGGTGCAGCAAGGTGGAGGGCAGGCGTCTCGACCGCATGACGAAGACATGATCCTGGCATCGTGCGGACCCCTATCCCTCTCGGGATGCAGCAAGACCGGATATTCGGGAAAGAACGTCGGTCAGGGAGTAATCGCAAACGGAGGAAGAGGAGGAGGTAAGGGTGTCACCACGTTATTGGCCGCGGTCACGATACCTCAAGAGAGAGGGTCGCCACCTCGAAAGGAAGACTGAAGCCCACAGCTCGAAACAATTAACGCGAGAGGGAGCAAAGGTGTCTCACTCAAGGCCGCCACAAGACTGGGTGCTCTAGCGTTCATAATCCAACCGGTGACAAAGGGGCGCCGGGGCACAGTTCTAAAGATCGGGTCCGAAAATACCGAGGGCGCAGGGGAGGAGTCACTAATCAACCATCAAAATAAAGGACGCGCCATTGCTCTGGTGGATGCGGGGGCTCGATCGCGATCAGGAAGTAGGGGGCGGAGAGGGGGAGCCACAAGAGGAAGAAAACAAATACTATGACTCAGAGGGAAAAGACAACAAGGTTAATTGGAAACAAACGCGGCTGCTGAATAAAGCATCTACTCTTCTTCTTGAACTGCGACGGCACTATTATCGGTCGGAAAAAAAAGAAGAAGGTCTCACCCTTTTCATCATGACACGTGGCGGAGACTGTGAAAAGTCTAGGGGGAAAGTCGGACCCTACGGCACGCAGCTCGTGAATTGAAATGAGTGGAGAATCTACAGATACACAGAAGGAAGACGCTGGGGTATAAAAAAGACTAAGACGGCTTTCATCAAAAAAGGAGACAGGACTTCGAAAAGACAGGGCTAAATCAGGAAAAAAGAGAGTTAAGGGGAGAGGGCCGAGGAGGAATCGAAGAGGCTTCTCTTCGGGCACTTCTATAGAAACTGTAGAGAAATACAAGATCCAAAAATCGGCGTCAGGATGCAGAAAATAACTTGTCTCGATCAAGAAACACATCTCGACAAAATTGACATTTTCTCTATCCACAGAAACGCGATCCGATCTGTATGCGGAAAAAGAAGGCCTCGAGAAAAGCGGAGGATCGAGAAAACCACTAAGGGAGCCGCCGAGGGGCGAGACTAGACACTAAAACCGGGCTTCTAAAAAGACAAGTATCTTTTATTCCTGGTAGGGAACGAAGAAGAGGGGGAGAGCGCTCTACACCTAAGGGGCAGCAAGAGCTTTACGAAGTAAAAAGGGTCTAATCTTACTATGCAGCCGCCTCTTTCAAGAGATAGGCTGAAGAGCCAGAGCGGTCAAAAAAACCAACCGCTCTCTCACCCAAGTATTAATTATAAGAGCGAGAGTCTGTGGTAACAGGGGCTCCTCAATGCCAGCAATTAGGACTCGTGAAAAGCGTCAGCAAAAGCTTCAATAGACAAGCCCTAGGTAAATCCGCGGCGTACAAATCTCCGGCTGGCGGTGTTGTCGGCGCTAAGGAAACACGTCGCCTTCAGATGAAAGTCAATACCAAAAAACGGGGGAGAGATCCAAACTCTTTCCTCTCCGGATAAGAGGAGGGACGGCGATTTTTTACGGTCGGGATCTCTATATGGAAGGAATCTTGGCTTTCCGCAGAGCAGGCCATCAATAAATAGGGGTGAGGCGCGGAAAATGAAGGGAGAGAGCTTTTTTCACGAAAAGGATAATCGACCCGGATCAAATGAGAAAGGGCAATGACGCCGATCTGCGTGGTGATTAGTCAGGGAAGTCAACGGAAGAGGGGACACCACAAAAACGAAAGACGGGGGAAGTTGCTTAGAACGCTGGTCGTATATAGGAGCCTCCAATGGATCCTTTTTGGACGCCACCAGAAAGGGGGCAGATGGGGTGATCATCTCGTTGTCGCCAGAGATACCCCCACTCGGTGAGGGAAAGAAGAGGGGGAAGGGGGGACGGTTGAAAATTCGTTCGCTCCGTTGCAAGAAAAAAACGAGCCGTCGGGATACTGAACCTGAGCCGCCCATCGGGTCGATAAGAAAGAATTGCGCGGATCAGTCAAATGGGAACTCCGACGCCGTCGAAGGAGGAGGATACAGCAAAGACAATCAAGGGGATTGGCGCTTGCGCTGACATGATTCGTACAGGAGTAAACGCACACTAAGAACTCGGGCGCGTAGAGGGACGGCGACAACGAAAAGGGAGGGGGGGGACTACGTCTATCCAATGACGGCGGGGCCTCGCCGAAGACCTCTGGATTTATATGAAGTAGACCTGTACGACTTGAGCGTCGTTGGAGAGAAAAAGCGAAGCCAACCGAATAGAAGGGGAGGCCCGGCTCGCCAAGGTGAGAGCAGAAAGGTGAGAGCATTGGTAAGACGCGCCGTGGATCGGGGGAGCCCAAGATAGCTTGACTCAGCGGGGCTCTCTGGGGTACACCGGTCGAAAAAGATAAGTACGCCGCTTCTAAAAGAGGAAGATCCGCCACTATCCATACGCACGACAACAGCAAGACGTCGCGTTCTCAATCTCGGAAAAAAAACTCGAATAGGGTCCTCACACCAGGAAAAGTCAGCGGGAGGGGAAGAAGAGGGGCGAGAAGGACTCGAACCGCTCACGTAGGCACAAACGTGAAATCCTCCGAGAAAAAATAAACGCACACCCAAGAGACCACCCTTCTAAGGGAGTCGAAGCATCTACACGCAAGGGACATGAGGGGCGGAGAGAATACAAAGGAGAAGACATGGGACAGATCAGTTTGACGCTGTCTGGGAGAGTCAAGTCAGAATAGTTGTCTACGTAGGATCGTCCAGCGGAGAGATAGAGCTCGGAAAAAAACACAGAAAAAAACAGGAATACTAAATTTGGATAATGCAACCGCTCTTAAGGTAAGATACGCCGACCAGGAATAACAACAAAAAAATCGTCAGGGAGACAGAGGGAGAACATAGAGGGTCAGTCAGCTCAGCGTCGAGGAGATTACCACCTATATGCATCCGCTTGGGAACACAGCATGAAAAAAGGCACCGGCGAAAAAGTCTTCTACAGAATAAAACTAGTATCACGGCGTTCTCTGGTCCGCAAAGTGAGTGACTAAAACTCTACAGGCAGTGCAGAAATGGAGGAGAAGCAATACTTCGTCGAGTCTCGAAACATAACGCAACAGAAAGAGCGACGCAGCTGGGATGAACACGCCTTCAAGCGGGGGGCAAGGGTTCTTAGAATCGAGTGCAAAACGAGGCAGAACGGTATGAGAGAATTCGTAGTCAAACTTCTGCGCACACAATTAGAAGTCCCGAAGGGGCGTACGCACAAAAGAAGAGAGGAGGCAGGATCTCTTAATCGAGGAACCGAGCGGGAACCTATCTCGCCGTCGATAAACTCTGACGACTTCACGGTCCCGCACTAGAAGTCTCCTCGGAGTAAGTCGACAGCTCAAGCGAGTACCCTAGATAAAGGGGATGGTCGGGGTACCATTACAGGCCACGCAGGAGGAGACAAAACGGATTGTGAGGGGGGCGGGTCGGAACGGAGGAAACGCAACGTGCGAGAAATACGAGAACTCCGAGGGGCAATACAAATAGGCCGAAGGAATACCAAGTTAATGGGGAAAAGTTGCCAAACGTAGAGGACAGGAGAGATAAAACGGACAAAAAGTGCATAATAGAAAGGGGAAATGGTAAAGTACACATGACGAGGGAAATCACCCGGAATAGGGAATCAGCAAAACTATAAGGAGAATCTGAATCCACCGCTTCAAATCAAAATGGGATTTTCCCGCTTCAGGGGGGAAGGGAAAGAACTGAAGTTGGAAAACGTACGATGGCCGAGTGAATCTGGTACATGCAAAAAAAAAAAAAGGCTGGTGAAGCGACGCCTGCCTCAAACATGAGCAGCCGGCCCACTTTCGAGCGACCAGAGAAAAAGAAAGTTGCGGGGACCGTCAAGGCGGACAAACCAGACTATGGGTTCACAACAAGCCAAGTCCGCAGGTGCTTAATGCCGAGGTGGCCGATGTGAAACAGAAAAAGTCGGCGAAGAGAGTCTAACGCTCTGGGCCGAGGAGCCTCTCGAAAACTATCTAGAAAGGAAACACCATGCAAAGCCACCGTGACGGGTCAGCAGCTCTGTAAGACTGCAGGACCAGTTGCCCGACACACGGTGAAAGCGAAAGAGAATATCCTAAAAGGAAGATCACTCCTTCAAATGGCTCGCCCGCGGCGTAAGCGAAGAAAACTATTATATCGAGAGAGAAACTCAACCGGCATTCCCGTCGAGACGAAGACGTCACTTCGTAGATTGAGGACGGGACGACATCGGAAACAACCAGTGCAAGATCAAAGGAGAAGGGTCAGAGAACGAGAAAATGCCTTAGCTTGCCGAAACAATTTCTAGAAGCCTGCCGAGCTGCGGGCGATAGCAATACAACCGAGAGTCAGGAAATAGTCGAGGAACATGGAAAACGACACGGAAGGACCCGGGGGAGGGAAAGGCAAGAAGTCGACAAAAGGCACGTCGAGGCTCGAACCATGTGAAGCTGCGCCTCGGGAATCGCGCGCGCATTTAATAAATCGCGGGGTGGCAAGTAGAAAAATAGAGGGAATGACGCCGAACCCTATATCTGTCGTGGAAAAGCCACATGAAAGAGCCTACGAAAGAAGTTCTCAAAAAAGAGCGAGCTCTTTCTCGATGCTGAGCAAAAGAGAGGAAGAACACAGTGTGAGAGAAAAAAAAAAAAAATCTAAGACGAGAATTGTCGAAACAAAGCCAGAAGGGGAAAAAATGGAATTCATTCGCTAAGAGCGGGACGATCGCTCGAGGAGCAAAAGACACCGCATGCGCAATGACAAACGCGCCATGGAGGGCCTCAGGTGAGCATCTCTATCACAAAAACAACGATTGAAGGGGGGAGGAAAAGCTTCACCTCTGGTAAAAAGGTGTTACCTGGCAGGCGCATGAATCCGATTCAAGAGCTCATCCGTCCCAGCGAGCGAGATCTGTCAGAGCGTCTCAGATTCGCGCAGCACCATCGCCTCGGCAAAACTCGCGCAAGGAGCGTGCGAAGTCCTCATGTGACAAGGTGAGGGAAACCCGACTTTGAAAAAAAAGAAAGAATAAGCACGATAATCTCGCTACCTCTCGGGAGGGAAAGGCCTCTCATGAGAAAACTTACGAATACAAGATGGGGGATAGTGCCCCGTAATAAGAAGGTGAGGAAAATCTGAAAAAAACCCGCGAGAACTTCGACCGTTAGCACCAACGCTCCCGGGTGAGGGGAAAGGGGAGTCGCGGACGGGTCGTGAGTCGTCGCCCTTCTGAACGCCACGAGGGCGAAGCCAATACGTAGGGAAAAACAACCTAACCTCGATCGAAAACTAGGAATCGCGTCGGAGAAGGGACCACGATATCCTCCCTCCAGACGGCGGCATCTCGAACTCTGTTGCGAAGAAAGAGAGGAGGCGTCGACTCCTTTATCACCTCAAATTGACTTGACGGTCACCCGGGACTGTTCGTCTCACGTCCTATCGAATTCGAATACCTCCTGGCGACTAGGGAGTAGAAAGCACCGGGGGCAGGCCGAGCTCTCGAAGAGAACGCGCAGCGGCCGAGCCTGAGGGAGAACGGGGAGTAGCGAAAAAACCCTTCTGTCTAAGAAGGACGACGATCAACCTTGCAATCAGGGGGGAGCCAAAGACGAGCCTTACCCACGAGGAATCAAACCTTACGAGTCGGACGGGGAGTGTCGCGCATCTTATAATCGCGGAGAGGGAAGGAAAAGGAATCAGATTACATCGGCAAGTGTACTCAAGAAGGGAAATAGCTGTGGACAGGGGTCGCGCCGGCCTTCTCACGTGCACGGCTGACGGATGCTCGAAAGGAATCTGTCGGATCCGGGAGCTCGAAGGTATCCTAATCGGGCGCATAGACAGGAAAAGGGAGAGGAAGTGACAAGAAGTTCCATAAGCAAGACAAGGGCTGTGAACTGTCGATCGAAGCTGCAAATAAGAGTATGCGCCGGCCTGGGGGCGGAGACACCGTGCAAAAACTACTATTTGGAGGGAGACCGGGTTGACGCTCGCCGGAGAAATACGTTCTGCGAGAGTGCTCAGACCGAGGGGATGACGTCATTTGAAGGCAAACCGTCAGTAGCCAATGCGGGGGAAAATCCGGGAGCTCAAGAGACAGAGGGAGGCACAAAAAGCAATCATTTACAAGTCGTCCGAGGGCGGACAAAACCCGGTAGCGTTAGCTCGAAGTGGTCATGCTTCAGATGGGAGGGGAACGCAACGCAACAGCGACCATGTAACGAAGGTACGTATCACAAAGTAGATCCTCAGGGTTACCGATAGAAACTGACTGGACGAGGAAAGAAGCGAGAGGCGGAATAGTCTCCGGGGGGTGACGCATCGGGATCGAGAGGGAATGCTTTCCACATCTGTTCAGGACAGAGCGGACGGACGCACGAGGCTTTGTTACAGAGGAGCGGCCCGGAGGAAGGCCGCGGGGGCTCATACTACCAAGGGAAGGCAACCGCGATGGTAGAGTAACGGATCTACAAAGGATAACGAAGGGGAAGGAGGTCCAAAACGCGGCGAGCCGGGTAAAGGGCAGAAGAGAACCTAAAGAACCTGGAAGGAAGAAAAGACGCTAATGCCCAGAATTTCAAAACCCTATGTGATCAGTCGCCCTGACATAATCCCTCGTAGTCGTGGTCGGCCCGGTTAACTAGCGCCCAAAAAAACGCGGCGCAGGAGAGGAAGAGAAAGTCAGCGTGAACCTCCTAATTCTAATTTCTCTTTCAAACTGGCCAGGAAAAAATAGCGTTCGGCGACGGATCTAGCCCCCCAACTCGTCTAGTTAAAAAAGATTCACCTCGCAACCCTGTGCATGTTTGAGGGAAAGCGGGAATAGAAAAAAAAAGAAAAGGAAAGGTAAACTGGACTATAAGCTCCCTCAATTGAAAGTCAACCACTTGTCTGTGATGCAGCGGCGCTATGAGTTCTAGCAACGACCAGAAGGACCCGGCGCGACTAAATAAATAAGGCGACAAACGGCGTGGAGGAGAAGCGGGGGGATCGCGGGCGCAATCTGGAGCGGGGTTTCCCGTTGGGGCAAGCCCTTGAGTTCTAGGGCCATCCGAACCAACGCATGCATCGTACTGGAGCCTGAAAGGGAATAGGGGGCAAGAATCTACCCCGCGTCGATGGGAATGAAAACGAAGAAGGCGAGGGAAGCTCCCGGCGCGTGAAAAGGGAGTCAAAAGCCCGACGGTCCGAGGTCTGTGGCTAGTGTTGCGTCGACCGGAGAAGACAGAATATAACCAGGAAGGATAAAGGCATGTGGCCCCAGGCTCAACAGGCCAGCGAGGAGCCAAACGGCTGGAAAAGGAGGCAGAAAAGCGAGCTTCTCCTACAAGGGTTCGCCCGACGGAGGGGCTCTGGAAATAGAAAACCGGGGCGAGAGCGTCCTGGAGGTCTAGTAAATAACACGGAGGTGCGGCGCTAAGGGGCAAGCCACCGGGGGGGGGGGAGGTATGCGGGCTTGAAGTGTACGGGGGGGGGGGGGGGGGGGTGTCTGGGGGGGGGGGGGTCCCATTCCGTGGACAGACGGAAGGAAATCGAGTCCTCAGCTCAAGAAGGCGCGCGGTGGCTGGCTCTAATCGATACGAACGAGGAGCGCAATCAAAAACAACCCGGTAAAGCGGCTTCTTCACTCGACGTTCGGCTTCAAAAGGCTGACCAGGGAGAAAGAGTGTTACATACTCGTCTACTCGGCTATGCGACCGGTAAGCTAAGAGGTCGCTGTTGATGACGGTGACTCAAGCCTGGGGTCGAACGACGTACAAAGCTCGGACTCTAACAAAAGACTGGCGTGGCAGATATCTTGGTACAAAAACCATCTGATCAAAAAAACTTTAATAAACGTCGAAGCGAAGAAAGTCAGGGACTAACAAACTTCTCAACCGGGCGAGAGACGGCTACTAAAAGGCAACCGCTGGCAACTAAAACTAAAACACTTATCGCAGTCATGAGAACTGTCGACGAGAACGGAAACCGTCCTCACAACAAACTCATATAAGGAAGCGAAGCTGACCGCGAGCGATGAAAGAATTAACCACAGTAGAATCAAAGCCGGAATGAAAGGGAAGCACCACCTATTAACCGGGGACGCCTCCTTCGGGGGAAGGACCGAATCCGATTCAAGGGCGGTAGACGTGGCGTCAACGTCCAACTATAAGCCGGGGAGACCAGCTACTTACTCGGGAGACCGTAGTCCAGCAGTAGTCGGAGAAAGGACGAAAGGGCTTAAGTTCGAAAAAGCGCGACCGGTGTAAGTAAGCGAAGACACAGCGGGGGAAACAAACGTAAGCAAGGAAAAAGGGCGAAATCTTACGAATGCCAAAAATAGAGTAAGAAGCGGACGCGGCTGTACATCCCCTAGAGTTAACACCGCC
>Ga0179591_1295059_pt1 | contig 13703 bp, 17 predicted proteins | sample CZOMad2_1_08_16f_FD_182891 | JGI IMG/M metagenome (GOLD analysis project Ga0179591, IMG submission 182891) | Vadose zone soil fungal communities from Angelo Coast Range Reserve, California, USA - CZOMad2_1_08_16fungal (PacBio error correction) | ecosystem: Environmental > Terrestrial > Soil >...
AGTGGGGAGCGCACCTGGAAGAAAACCTTTGTGGGGGAACCTATTGTCCTGCAAAAGGTCACCCAAAGAGAAGTGACTTGGAAAATTAGCCGGACGGAGGAGGGGGGGATCGGAAAGACCTACACCGGAGAAATGAGTGGGGACATAGGGTAATGACGGTGAGACTATAAGGGAGATGGCATGGCGGGGGAAGGGCGGACTAAACTACTCTTTTTGACTATCGCAGGCGGGTGAAAGAAAAAATGTACAGAGAACTTGGGAGAGAAGGGACGCGAGGGGGGGCGAAGAGCACGTCAACGGACGGGGGGGAGAAGGGTTTGGGGGGGGATGAGTCGAAAGTCGGGGGAAGGTTTGAAATTACCTCTGCCAGGATTCACTGGGGGAAGGGGGGAAAGAGTCAAAGCAGACAGACACTCAGTTGTATCAAAGCAAAAAACCCACAGCCCTCACACCCAACCAAACCAATTGGGGGGAGCTATATTGAACTAATGAAACCAGTATCAGGCACAGGCCTCGGCTCGAAGTAAAATTGGTCCGGGATGGGATAATCGGGTGGGAAACACAATTTTCTTCATTGTGTATAGAAGGGGACTGAATGAATGGGCGGAATCGGCAAAGGGAGGAGTTCTAGCAAGTGAACCAGAAAGGAGGGCGAACAGGAAGACCGCGCATGGGCGATAGAAGGTTTCAGGAAAGGAAAGCTTGGAGGAAGACTTCCTATTTTCAGAAGGGTTCGCCCGAGCTGCCATCTGCGGGCTACCAGTATTTCTGTGAAACCCGGATCACTTGAGGCTGGGACACTCGGGGTGAAAGGCACTGGTACTTGAGAACGCATTTTGGGGTCTTGGGGAAACTTCGGGGGAAACAAAACGGACCCTGGTTCTGGGTGGGGGGTGAATCAACACCTCGCGGTTTAACAAATAGAAAATGACTGCGTACAGATCAACAACGGGGCGCCTGCTTTTTGAACTTTGACGAAACTTGAGGGGATCTATTTAATATTTGGCTTCCAATTTGACTTGGGGCTGGGGATGGGGAGGCTCGCGGGGGGTCGGTTTTCTAGCCGGGCATGGTCTCTAGGGAAGAAGGAAGGGGAAAAATAGATAGACTTGGTCAATACGATACGTGGGGCCTAGTTATTGAAAAGGACAAGGACGCTGGGGGAAAAAGGTCTATTGTAGGCATTGGGGGGCAGTTAAACTTCGGCAATGCAAAGAAAGAGAGATCTATGGGAGAGTGTGATCCTACAGGTGAGTGGGGGGAGGGGAACCTGGGAGGGCGTAAAAACAATTGGGAACGACGATGTATTACTGGCACCCTTTGTCAAAGTACTAGGGATCGAGGCAAAAGATAACGGGCAACTGCGAATACGACCCATGGCCCTGAACGAGAGAAGAGAGTAAGAAGCATATTCTCTAGGGCAAAAAACTCATGTTTGTGGGGAGGGGGCTTGCCCCAGAGGAAGTAAAAAGGGGATCCTTTGTATATTGGGGGGGGGGGGGGGAAGCAGCAGGGCGGGAAACTAAGTGAAAAATAGTCTCGGTGAATAGAAGGATTTTAAACGGCAAGGGGGGAGAAGGGAAGAAGCTGAAGTAGGGGAAAATCAAGGAAGAATAAGGTAAACGTAGTTGATGAATGGTTCATGCGCACCGGGGAAGAGGGCGGAGAAAAGAAAAAGGGTGCAAAAAAGGGAAAAAAACCAGCAGAACGGCACCAAAGAATATTGGATCTACTGAAGGGGAGAAAGGGGGTGGGGGGATGATTGGGTGGGGAAAGAATTTGGAAACAATGGGCCTTAAGGGGTGGCGAACCTATGAAACGAAAGAAAAAAACGCAAAGGGTTTCGAACGAGTAAAACTCTGAATCGGTGGGGGGAGGCAATGTTTGTGGCGGCGTCGTCGAAGGGGCTGGCCGTAAAAGAGGGAAAAATTCTTCCCTCCCACGAGAGAGAAAAGGAGAGCCAGGGAGGTTCAATGGGGGGATCAGAACATCTGTTAGGAACTATCGAATGTTTTTCACAAGGATAGAAGGAAAAGGCAAGACCTAGGTGTACCAAAAGAACTCTTTATCTGAAGGAAGGAGGAGAGCGAGACCAAAAAAAGGGGAAAAGAGAGATCTGAAAACAAGCAATCAGACACTATTCCCAACTAGCAAAGTGCAAATGGGGCCTCCTCTTCGAAAATCAAGACGAGGAAGCAAAATGCAACATATGGGGAAGGAGCACTTCCATAGGTGAGGAAAAAGACCGGAATATCCCAATCTGAGAACCGCAAAACCTTGTGACTGAGGGAGTATGCCCGACTGTGGGGCGCGGTCCGCAAAAAGAAAGACGAATTTCCCGAAGGGTCAAAAAACCGCGGTTAAAAGGAATTCTTGGGTGTAGAAAATCGGAAACTGTGCCATATAACAGGGGGGGGGGCCATACCGCCTGTGAGGAGAAACAAGTTCCATACAGCGTGCAGGAACCTTTCGTGAAAAAAAAGAAAGCCGAATAAGGGCATGTTTCCCGTAAGAAGGAAAAAACGTAAAAAAAAGGCCGCCACTACTGAAACGAGCTGACTCTGCTTCTGGGATAAGATCCGACGAAGGGAACCGTGGGATCCGTGGAACCAAATCACCAAGTTGGAGAGAGAGGATTACGGGGGTGACGGGAAAGATGGGGGCGAATGGAAGATAGTCAACGGGAAAATATCTTTTTTTCAACTGGGGACGAGCTTCTCCGCGAAGCGGAAGCGGGCCACGTCGGTAAGAGGACTTGGTGGGAAAAAGAAAAACCAAAATGATTTTGCAATGAACGGATCTGAGAGGAACGAAAGCCTCGTTGAAAGACAAAGCGGGGGCGTATATCGCCCTGACCGTTCGCTGGGGGGCATCGGGGGATAGAACAAAGGTGAAAAAAAGGTGTTCCAGTATAAAGCAAGGGGTCAAAAAAAAGTGAAAGGAAAAGAAGTCCCCTTAAGGCGATAGAAGGATACAAATCGAAAGGGTTCCGAAAAGCAGAAGAGAGGGCATGGGTGGGGGAAGCCGGTTAGATAAATTAACCAAGAAAAGACTCATCGTACTTCACAGGAAAGGAAGGGAGGTCAGTCTCAAAAAGGGGAATAGAAGACTATAAGGGAGCTTTAGGACAAGCATCCTTGGGACGCAGTGGGAAAGGAAGGTGGAAGGGGTTGCGACGAATCCTGCCGACCAGACCCGCGCGACCGGGCAAAGACTGGGGTACCTAACTGCATATGTTTTAAGCTTAGACTAGGCAAATCGAAGAAGGAAAGAGTTTGACACCTCGTACAGGCAAAAAACCATGTTAAAAAAAGCATCCGGCGGGTCATCATACGTGGGGGGGGGGGGGGGAAGCGATGGCCGGTTGAGAATACGAAAAAAAGCCGTACTGTAGGTTTCCCAACTAATAGAAAACCCAAGAAAGTACCGAAAAAAAACAGCCTTTAACGAGAAAAAGAGCAGGGGAAAAAAAAAATTCCAAGGGAAAAAGCTTTTGTGCAGAAAAGGACAGGGGGAGAAAAACCGTCTATAAAGGCCTTACGGATATCAAAAGAGGGGGGACCTCCAGGGAAAAAATAAAGATCAAAAAAGATGTCACTAACCGAAAAGAGCCTAAAGGGCTAGAAAGTGAGACCAGCTTCCAAATCAGGGAGCCGCCGAAAATGGGGCCGAAAAAGGGTGGGTGTGTTCAACAAGGGTATTAAAAATCACGGACCAATCGTTAGGAAAACATGAAGGGGGGGGGGGACGAATCGGGGTGAGGGCTTAATTAGAAGGTCCCTTAATAGGCGATGGAGAATTCGGGGGCGGGAGAAAGCCCACATCCGTTCAGTTGCAATTGAAGGTAAGGGGACGGGGGAACTTTGGAAAATAGAAGTCGCCTCAAGAAAGTACAGAATTGCTCCTGGGAGAAAAAAATATCTGTGGAGAGAGAAAGCTAATTTTCTGTCACTCACCCAAACTGCGGCAAAGAAGAACAAGCAAAGACAGAGACTTGGGTGGGGGGGGAAAAGACTTGAGATCTCATCGAAAAAAGGAACAGATCGAAATTGTCACTGGAGTTTGGAGAGAAAGAGGAGAATTATGAGAAATCTTTGTGGTCAAGGGGAGGCACGGTGAAGGGGACATGTGTTGAAATAGAAAGGGGAAAAAAAAAAAAAACAGTTTGTACGCATGGGGCGACATCGTCATAGAAATTACCAGCGAGGGGTTAGTAAAAACATGAGGATCGAACTGAAACAGAGATATCACCCACAACGGAGGGAGTAAAAAGTAGGGGGTGCCTTCGAATCAAAAGGGGGGGGAACCATAGGATACGGTCTAAGATTTGATCTGCCACTGCATCACAGGAAGGTGGGGTTTGAAAAGAAGGAGTGTGACTTCAAACATTTCAAGGGGTCCAGGAAAGTGGACAGAGAAGGGTAGCCTTCTGCGAGGGGGAAGAGAAGAAGCAACGTAAGTTGATTCACAAGGACGGTTGATAAGCGGATGCGATGCTAAAAAAATGCTAATGACGTGGCCTTTGTGCTCTCGCCTACTCTTTTGGCGCTCGAAAATGCGGTGTGAGGTTAAAAAGAGGAAAGGACTAGGAGAAGGAAAAGAGGCGTTTGGGTCGCAAGACCTGGAAGACCGCTTAACGCCCGGAGATTGGAAAACATGGCCCAAGAAGACCAAAAAAATGCAAACAGTTCAGGGGCGTGAGGCGAGACAAGTAAGGCAAACAGACGAACCAAGGTTCTATGAATCGGGCCCTAATTGCCAGCATCCCAGGACTTCAGCACAACTTTCCGGCTTAATCGTGGGACTTATAAACCCGATTGGTCTTGGAGGAACAGAGGGGGAAAAAACCCTTGAGGGAAGGGGGGGGGTTATCGACAGGGTGGGACAGCTGACTTCATGGCAGCGGAGGAAGTAATGACGAACCCATCAACATCGGGGAGGGGCGATACGTACTGTTGTGATCGACGGTGCGAGCTTAGGGTTTAGAGAGGGGGGGAAAAGCTTGTTCTTATCAGTAAAAAAAGGAGCTGGGTTTAAAGAAACCTTATGGCGTCAGATGGCTATGCTAATGAGAGGGGGGCCAGAGAGCACGCGGGCTGAGGGGGGAAAGGATCTGCCGAGAGGGCAAGAAGGGGGGGGACTGGTTATGAACGCTGGTTTTAGGAACCGTTCGTGGACCAAGGTACTTGGGTAGGTTCGTTCGGAGAAACCGTCCAGGATCTGCGTAGAAAAAGAGGAAGGCCGGGAGGGAGGAGTGAAAAAAATTGTATCAAAGAGGGCTCAACGCTCGTGAAGAAAGAGGAAGATTGAGAGAGTTCAAAGTGAAGATCAGCATGACGCGACACAAAAAAAAGAAAAAAAAAAAAAAGAAAGAAAAAAAAAAAAAAACCAAGAGCCAAAAAAAAAACAACCCAAAACAACAAAACCAAAAAAAATAAAACAAAAAAAACCAATATTTGCAGGGAGTTACTCACCCTTTTTGCACCAGGGCGGCGCTGATTAACAAGGCGTAGGAAAAAAAAAGAATTAATGGCCGAAGAAATTGAACAAGTAGAAGGATTGTTCCACGAACTCTAAAACAATTGTAAGAATGCCGTAGTGGCCTGACCTTACAAAGGTCCATTGACAAAGGAGCTGACTGGGGTGGGAAAGGGAACGTCTGAGAAGTAGAAAAAACGTAAAGATAATCTTCAGAGAGGGGAAAAATATTAGAAAGTGTGTTTCCGATCCAAGAGGAAACGAGGAGGAATGACTGGTCGATTGACGACTTCCGACAGCTTAGGGAAAAACTTTGAAATGTGGTCTAAGAATGAAAAAAATCCCTTAATGGCGACATGGCATCTAAGCAGTGCGAGATCGCACAGGAGAGCAAATCCGAGTTTAGAGCAAGTCTGAAAACTAGAAAAAACTGTGGGTGGTGGTTACGGGGTGGAATGTTTCCACAAACCAAAGGGAAACAACATTGCTTTCACGTTATTAGTCTGGGGGGGTGGGAAGATTAGGAAATCCTGCGGAACGAAAGTTTAAAAAAACTATGATCTGTCCTAGAACGAACTTCACAAAACACATTCAGGATAGAGGAAGGCGGGGTACAAGGACAGATCTAGAATAATCTTGTGAAATGAAAGCTGCACCGGGCCATCGTCGATTCCGGGAAGAAAGGCTCAGGCAAGGACGTCACATCACTAGGAGGGGGCGGAAGCAAGAATGACTGCTGAAGGGCAGACACGGATCTCTTGCTGGTGGGGAGGAGGAAGGATTTGGTTGTGCACGAGAAGTTGAGAAAAACAAACAAAGTGGGCCCGTATGGAACGAGGAGCGGGAAACAGGAAGGAGAGGGAGCCAGGTGGGGATGAGCACGGCCATGTTGTAAGACGAAATTCAAGGGGGAGGGAAGGTCTTTTCAGAAAGGGGGGGTGTCGGACAAGACGGAAATGCAAAGAGGGGTGCCGCTGGCCTGAGGACCGAGAGTGAAAAGGGAAAAGCAAAAGCCGGGAAAAAGAAGGTGCGCAGGGGGAAGTGATGGAAGATTCGAAGGGGCGACAAGGGGCATTCGCCACCAGAACGAGTGGGCATAGCGGTATCCTGTTCCATTAGTCCGGCCGGTCGTGAGGTGCGACCGGGGTAAAAGAAGCTTGGAAGCTCCGTGACTAAAAGAAGAGGCAAAACAAAGTAGAGGGGAAGAAAGAGATCTGCAACTTTTTCGTAAACGCACCCGAGTGGTGGGAAAAAAAGTCGCAAGAAAGGGGGAAGAGGAAGGGTCTCCAAAAAAAAAACTGAGTCTCCAAAATCGGCTAAAAAGGGGAAGGAGGAACTATTGCATGCCTAGTGTTTAGGTCAATCCCCAACTTCAACAAACGGCTCAGACGCGGTGCTCGAGAGGGGAAGGGGACCGAATTTTTCAGTGGAAAAGAAATAGAGAAACTCGCATTTCGACGCAGCAGCCAAACCAAAGGGAGGGCAAGCAAAAGAAATAAAGGTGGAGAAATCCTCACTAGGACCACATTGACGTGCCTCATCATTACAGGGTAACAAAAAAAAAAAACAAAAAAAAAAAAAAAAAAAAAAAAACCCCCTCGAAGCAATATACCATGAAGGTTTCTATAGCCATCTTGTCAAAAGGCATGAAGGGAAAAACTAAACCGGAGCAACCATCCACATAAGGGGAAAAGTAGGTTCCGGTTGGCATGGGAGGCATGCGCCCAAATCCGCTAACGGCGGTGGCAAACGACGAAAGCGAACGCGGGATATTAAAAAAAAAAGACGGGCAAACGGGGATCCTGGGACCATACGAAAACGAGATTAGGAGAAGAAAATTGATTTGGGGGGGGACAGGACATCAAGCTTAAAGGGGGCCCGAAGCATGAAGAAGGAGAGTCACCGAGACTAGGGTTTCGAAAAGGGAAATGTCACGGAACTAAAAATTCAACACAAATATTATAACGAAGAAACACGTCGTAGGAGAGGGGGGGGAACATCGGAAACCAACAAGTGAGGGACCTGCATAGGGAATCGGGTCCACGCGGATGTCTCTCGGCGGAGCTCGCCATTGGGCGAGAAAAATCTAAAGGGAAGGTGAAGCTTTTGGGGGAGAGCACCAAAAAAAGGACAAATGAAGGGCTCCTAGCAGAGTGGTTTTCCACTAGGAAATAATCACTGACCGTACGCGCTTAGAAGGGAGGGGAAAAAAGAGGACAACGACGGTTCCGAAACTCAGACATAGGTATTGGGGGAGTGGGGTTTAGCGTTAAAAAGAAGGGTTAAAGTGAAAAAACACTTCCGAGAACGCTTCGTCCGTACAAATGAAGGCCTTGTCCAGGGCATAAAGCGGGCTGAGAAATGTCATAGAGGGGAAAATCGTCTACTGGTTCTCATCAAAGTGATAGGAAAGGGAAGAGTTTTTTCAACGTGCCAGAAATTCGAAAACAGACCCGCGCGCGGGCAACGGGCAAAAAGACTGGTGTGTTGGGACTGCGGGGGTTGGGGGGGGCACCGGCAAATGGGCTCGATGCTGAATCTGACTGGAAAATAGAAGCGAAGAAAAAGTCAACAAAGAGCGGGGGCCCCTCGGACATCGAAACCCAGTGTCTACCGTGCAAGGCCGGAAAATTTTCACTGGTAGCGATATGGGGCCCGGTCTCAACGGACGCAGGCGCCGTAATGTGTCAAAGAAGTTGTTAAATAAGGAAAAAAATGTTTCGACCAAAGTCCAACAGTATTGAGGGAAGTCCAAGACACAGACACCGCAGCCGCAAGATCAAGCCATAATAAGGGTCGCTAGCGCAGATGACCAAGCAACCGGAGTAATATACCCAAGTATGAAAAAAAAAGCTTTCAAGCGAACGATAACAATATCGAGGCATAGCTTACTAACCCTTCATCAAAGGATAGGTGTGAAAGGTTGAGAGCAAGGCGCCCATTCATCAATGACCAGGCTGTAACCAACAAGCCGAAATGTGGGGGCCAGGTGTAAGGAACCCAAGACACAAAGAGGTGATAGGGGAACAAACGATTCCAACCGAGTTGTCCTTCCCCTTTGATATGGGAGGGACAATTAAATTTCACGGACTCAAGGTAACGATGGGTCAAGAAAGAAAGGCGTCAAGCCTCAGACAGCCCTGGCGGTTACATGGGAAGCGGTACGGGAGACCACGTTGTTCAAAAAAAATCGAACGTAAATCTCATCCGCAGACAGAAGTGCGGGGACAAAAGGGGTCAAAGGTAGAAAGTCTCCTGGATATTTTGAAATCAAACCCAGAAATGACGGATATCGACACAATAGGTAGGGATATCATGAACCTGCCCGACCGAAGTGTTCGGAAAAATCTGCGACAGATCTACACAACAGGCAGGAAGACACCAAGGCCTTTCCCCGGTGGCGGGTTAGAAGGACACTCTAGGGGACTAAGGCCGTGCTTCAACTTGGGGAAGAAAAAGTTGGGAAACGTGGGATAGCAAAGAATAGGTTGAACCGGGACTTCTTAAAATCTCTGGAAAGCGGTCCCCATCGGTCTTTAAGTGAGGGTAACCAACTAGAATCGACGTAAAAAGATATATAAACAACAACCTAGGAGGAAAAGGAGAGGGTCGATCCTCAGGGATTTGGACCAGCTTTAAAGACAGGGAGGGTAATTTGCTATCCATGTAATCGCACCTGGACAGTTTGGTTTGCAAATATTAGGGAAATTAAAGGGACTGAACCTTGAACAGGAAGCAACGGCTTAGACCTCCTGCTGATGTAACTAAAAAATCCAAAACAACGCTGGCCTTTTCGGAAGGCTACGGGGAGATCTCTCTAAAGGAAGACCCCGCTATGGCGGTGGCCTGGGGACTAGCCTACTCTGTTCCCTAGTCAAACGAAAGTCTTGGGTGAGTGGTTGGTCAAAGTAGCGGGCTCAGGGACGGGAGCCTTTTGGTCGCAAGAACACGGTCCTGTACGCACACAAGTTGGAAAATTTTACCTTCCGTCGGCCAGATGCACACATTCAAGGGAGGCCGTGATAAGTCAAAGTAAGGACCGCCCAGAGGGTAACCTGGAGGGCCCGGAATGGACAGCAATAGCAAGGGACAGCAACGGCCCGTCTGACTATTTTTGGTCCACACCGATTGGGGGGACGGGTAGTTTGCAATGAGGGGGGGTGGAAAACAAACATGGTTCTCCTGGGGGGGGAGCAGCAGGGGAATCTGACGAATGGCCGAGCTGAGTCAAGTTCAAAGAAATAAATGGGGCGATAAGGCTTTGTATGCTCTGGACGAGCTATTTTCATTCTATGGCCAAAGCTTGGGGGGGGGGGAGGAAGGGATTATCAGAGGGTTCTCCCAAGGAGGGGAGGGAGATGCATAAGGGTATGGAAGGTCAAAGCGGAAGTCCCTTGGGAAGCCCTGCTCGTTTTCGGCCAAGGGTGGGAAATGAAAGAAAGGGGAATAAGCAGTGGGCTTATAGGGGAAAAAATGACGGACCAGTCCGCAGTCAGTTCTCAAACGTGTCGCAGGAACAATGATGACCGAGACAGGCCGGCAATCGAGAAGCAAAGGGGGGGGGATCTGGGGGGGGGGGCGACGAGTGGTCTCATTAGGGGAGAGCATGCAAAATAGGACCATGAAGGCAAATTACGCATTTGCTGGGACTAACCAACTTTCCCTGGTAAGCTCGGGGGTCGGGTTTGGATACCAGGGGATGCCGTAGAAAAAAGAAAAATACTTCCTCAATAAGTGGTTCAAGCGAACAAGACTGAGGGGAAAAAAAGAAAGATCACGAGGAGGAGGATAATTTGGGGAAAAAACGGAAACAATTAAGCCGGGGGGCCAGAAACCTTGGACTCGGCATGGGGGTGGAAAGGGACTGCAAGGTAAATCTTATAAACAAAAATCCAACCTATTGTTCAGAAAGATTTGAGTGCAGATTCCTCAGAGGAAAGAAGAGGGAACTTTCCTTGCGTCTTTAGGAACGAGAGGTATAAGACTACCCTGTGTTCTCTGCTCGGGGGGGATGACACAAAACTGGGACGAAAGGAAGTAGACCCAAGCCGAGATCAAGAGAGGCGAAACGAGCTGAAGAGCATTGCAGCCTGAGAAAACATCAATTTGTTTGGTTAGGGGTAGCACAATGATGCATTTGGGGACGGTGGCTTGTCCGTAATGTTGGTTGGGCTTGACGAAAGCCTGCGTAGGAAAAGAAAGTGTGAAACGAAAATAGTCTAGGGGGAACGATCCGGCAGGAACTTCGGCCAAGTTAAAGGCAGACGCTGATTATTGTCAGGTAAGCTCAAATAAAAGAAGCGGAGGGGGGATGATGGTTCCAAAAGGGAACCGTGAAAAAGAGGGGAGAGATTGTTAACCCTACAAGAGGGAGCAGAGGACCGGCAGGCAACGCAGGAGTGGGGGACGCCCCGAATATGGCAATCATTGGGGAAGGATCAGAAAATATATGGCTCCTTTTATTCAGGATTGAAAATTTGTGGGGGGGTCCCCAGAGTGAGAACAAGTTGCCTGGATGGGAAATGTGGAGAAAAACAGTCTAGGTGGGAGGAAAAGGGGGAGGAGGAGCAAAGCCGGGGGGACGAACGAGAGGATGCAAGGGTTTCTGCACACCATGTTTTGCGGAACGTCTCCTCCAGTACCGAGTGGGTGACCTATTACCAGAAAAAGCTCGTGAAAAAGTCTTCAATTACCCACGAAGCAACGAGAAAAGCAGTTTGAAGATGTGGGGGGATCGGAGATGCACTGACACGATGAACCTCTGTAAAAAACTTGTTAAATCCGTACAGTATGAGGGGTAGAAAGGGAGGAAAAAAAAGGGAGCTCCTTGAACGCCCGTTTGGGGAACAAAGATGAAAATGGAAACGAAAAATCGGAACAACCACAACAACAGGGTAATATTGGGACAAGTGAAGGGAAAGATAAAGAGGAAGGTGACCCAACGGGATCAAAGGAAGCGGCCAGTTGGGACTGCAGGAGGAGGGGAACCGGGTCTCCAATGGAGAAGGGGCTGGAACGGCGAAAATAACGGATCCGGGATCCCAACTGAAACCCCTTTCATCGTTGCGGAAATATCACAAGGCTCTGTGAGGTAAGGAGGACCTGACTGGGGAAAGAGGTACGGTAAGAACGGATAGCTAAAACTAAAGTGACGACGTGCCTAAAACGGAAGGGGGCCGTCAAATAACTTCCCTCGGGGAATCGGAGGGGGTGCTGACCACAGGGGGGTTTCATCAATGAACTGGTGCCGCAAATACCAGCTGGTGAGCTAAAACATAGGGGAAATAACAGAACGGCTTGCTCAAAACCTTCTTACCGCAATCCAAGGAAAACCAAAGAAAGGCCGGACTTAACGGTAAGTGCGTATTAAAAGGCTGAGAAAGACGGCTTAAGGGAAAGATGGGGGAGTGGATTTCGAAAAAATTCCGCGAAGAAGGGGGGGCGTGGGCATGAACATCAGAGAAGTGGCTAGGCTTGATATGAGACATAATTAAGAGTCGGCAGAGGTGGCTCATCGGAACCGGGATAGTCAAAGAAAAGGGAGTTTACAATGGAGGGGAAGGAAGAAGGCTTCGCCCGACTCAAAAAAAAAAAAAGGAAGAAAGGAACAAGAGTAAAAGCCTGCATTTGGAAACATCAAAAAGTAACCACCCAAAACTTCTAAGGCAGATGCGAGGCATAGAGGGGAACAACTATAATAACTCGGGGCACCGAAGAAGTGCTGAAAAAGTGGAGAAAAGGGGCCGGGAGCTTTGGGGGGGGAATAGAGGAATCAAAAGGGGTCATAAGCGTAGGTCGAAAAATCAATCCGCCAAGGAAAACAGTCAAGAAACGGATTTCAAGAAAAGGAGACCAAACGAAATCAAAGAAGGAGGAGGGAGGGGTGGAAGCAACTTAAAAAAAGCGTTAATTGAGGGCCTATAATCATCGGCACGGGCAACCCATCTTGGTTCCCTTGTCATGACCTCACACAGACCAGAATAGGGGGAAAAAAAGGAGCTGAGTAAGGGAGGGGAACAGAGTATACGGGGGCAATGTATATTAGGCAAGAAGATTGTGTGGACTGACGGGGTCCTAAAAAATCCCGCGAAACCAAGAAAAAAAAAATTTTTAGCACAAAAAGAAGGGTGGAGTCAGAGAAATCTGACTGAAATAGGGGTCAAATCCGAAACAAAAAGATTGAAAAGAACTCGTAAGCGTTGCCCAGGTGTGAGAAAGGGAGGGAAACTTGGAAAGAAGACGGACTCGTTTCAAGAGGGGGGGCGGAGATGAGGGTTAAAGGGGTAGAGCCGACCCATGCGACCTGTACTGGGGGGCAAGAAGTGGGTAGAACCATTGATCTAAGTCCATTAGGCGTGCCCAGCAAAAGGAGAAGGGTCAAAAGACAAGGTGACATACGCCGGGGGAAGAAACTTTTCGAGAAGAGGAAGAGAAAAAAAAAGGACCATCAGGGGAGAAAGAAAGGGAAGGATTACAGAAAGTACGTCATAACCAGAGGGGGGGGGGAAGAGGCTGAAAGAGACGAAAGAGGAGATTCAACGACAGCCAGTATCGCCCTCAATGAAGGGGGTGGGAGTATAATGACTTCGCCCAGTGAGTCCTTGAACCCGTCTTATAACCAAGGAGGAAGAAATGTTGGGTTTGTAAGACACAACGAGGGGTCATACCCAAACGGACCATCGGGTGATAATGTTCAAACAAAAACCTGAGGAAGCTGGAGAAACGTTGGATATTTCATAGGCCAAGACAAAGGTAAAAATTCGTAGGGGAGCTGATGAAAAAGGCCCAAAAAGAAGGTCATGTTTCGGATGGACGCGTGAAGGGGGACAAGGGGGACATCGAGAGCGCCGGAGAAAAATAACCTTGTGCTCTTTCGACCAAAGAGATGGGGACCCGAGGGAAAGGTCTCCTGAATTCTTTGAAATCAAAAAATTAGGCTTGAAAAGAAGGAAGGAGAGACAAATCACAGAAAAGGCAATTCTAGGCAGATGAAAGAATAAAAATCATCCCTAATACTCAGGAAACGAGAGCCTGTGGCTGGGGAGGGGAATAGCTCTGGAGGTCTAGCAAAGTGAGGAAAGGGGTGACAAGTTCCGGGCTTTTGAGAAGGGCTAAGAGTTTAAAACCCACACCTTTGATGCTCTGGGAGGGAACATCGCGTAAAAAACGTCATAGACAAAAAAGAGGGTAGGAAAAGTTTTGGAAACAAGACATGGGATCGAGGC
>Ga0179591_1323108_pt1 | contig 13703 bp, 9 predicted proteins | sample CZOMad2_1_08_16f_FD_182891 | JGI IMG/M metagenome (GOLD analysis project Ga0179591, IMG submission 182891) | Vadose zone soil fungal communities from Angelo Coast Range Reserve, California, USA - CZOMad2_1_08_16fungal (PacBio error correction) | ecosystem: Environmental > Terrestrial > Soil >...
GGGTGTACCTTAATCTGGGGGTTTGATTAAGGGGGGGGGGGCCGAATTAGGGGAGTTGCGCAAGAAAGCAAAAGACCGTAAGGGGGGAGATAAGATTGATCTTAGACGGAAAGGGGAATGGGCAGGGAGACTCCTGTCCTCCCGACAAGCCGCGCAAAAAGAGGTGAGGAGGAGGGGGGGGGAAAAGGGGTATGTCTTGAAGCAAAAAGTTAAGTGGGAGGAGAAATGCAACAAAGGACAGGAAAGAAAGGATCGAAATGAACGATTTAATTTTGGGGAGGTGGCGACGGCAATAAAAGGGGAATAGCATCCACCAGCACATGTCCTCTTTCCGGCAGGCGACTCGAGCGGAAAAAGAAAGGGGGATGCAATCCGCACCATAGCTTAAGGGCCGAAGGGCCCGCCTCTGGCAGCTGGACAAGGAGATAATATGGATTCAAAAGAGAGAAAAAGTGGCTGGGTAGATACTTGTGGGATGACTCCAAAAGAGGGGCCAAGTCACCAGGATCTGAGAGCGGAGAATAAGGTGCAGTGACAGATATCCTTCAGGGGTCGACAGGTTGCTTCGCTTCTAGAAAGGGCAAACTGCCAAAAGAAAAAAGAAGACAAAAAAATCGGACCCCTCTAAAGCCATCATCCAAGCCTCTGATACAGGAAAAGAGGTGGGGTCCGAGATGGATAGGGAGCGGAGCTGCGTGTCCAACCTCTCCTCTAGGCCCAAAGGGGGGAAGAAAGAATGCCAGAATTATATCGCTAATAAGGAGAATGCGCAGAAAAATGTGTAAATCGGACAGATTGTGTGCCTAAAAGAGGAAAAACTGTATCGAAATAAAAGAATCCTGGGAAGAAGGTCGTGATTATATGTTTACTAGAAGGGGGGTACCGGGTAATTACTTTGTCGGAAAAGGCCTGACTCCTCTTCCCTTGCCGAGTGGAGGCTTATTAAGCGCGCGGCAGATACACTAGCAGGAAAACAGTTTTCGCTCTATTTGGCTGCGGTCCGAGCTACTGAAAGGAGGGGGCGAAAGGAGTGGGGGCCGCAGACCAGTTGAAAGTGGTTTCTCACTGGCCAGTCCGAGGATCGAGAGGGGAAGCAGACTTGAGAGAAAACGCGGGAAGGATGAGAGCGATAAAGAATCTGATCGAGACGAAAAAAGGGAAGCCGGGAATTGGGACTAGGAGGGATTAATAATCATCTCAAGAGAAAAAAGTAGCAAATCGGAACATTGTCGGTTAGAGAAGAGGTAGGGGGGCGACGCGGACACGGAAAGACGCGTATGGTTGAAGAGAAAAAAAAAAATTTAGGCGGAGATTTTCAGCGTCAGAGGCCTGGGGGGGAAAGTGAAAGCGACGTAGAAGCCTCGAAGAGGCTGAGAGTTAAGGAAAATCAGGACGCAGGGGGGGTTGAGTTTCAAAGAACGGCAAAAAAAGTGAGGGACTGGGAACTCTAAGAAGAGAGCAGAGAGGACGCGGCTGACTAAAAGGAAGGAGAAGATCAAATACAATGAGGGACAAAGAACGATACTCTTTAAAGGGGCATACTTGGGAAGGAAGGTTGGGCAATGTGTGAGGGTGTGTAGAATAACCACTATTAAGTGCAAAGTTCACCAATTGGATCAATAAGCATGACGTAAGAAGGTGCGTATGTTCTACAGGGGAAAGCTGATACCCCCGGAAGAGACAATGCCTTATTGGAACCCGGGGAAGAAGAAGGGTAGCCTTTGTGGGAGCGAAAGACGCGTTGGAATAAAAAGAGGGTCTCGCCACAGTTGGAAAAATAAGAAGGAGGGGGGATGTCTGATTAGAGGGCGGCAAAGGGTGGTCATCCATCGAATTCATCAAAACAACTCAAAAGGGAGTGGAAACGAAAAAGGGGAAAGGGAAAGTGTTCCATCTTTTAGAAAGGGGGGGCGATGTCCTGAGGAGAAGCGGAGCATCTCACAACGCTTGGCGGTCGAGGAAGAAAAGGGGTAAGACGCTTAGAGCGAACCACTTATAGCCACAAGCACAAGAAAAGATCTAGTGGTCTTAAGTATGGGTTGAAAGACTGCGGAAAGTCTAATTGAATTATATCTACCAGTTGGTTCGATGTCGAGCGGGAAGAAAATAGACTAACTGGTCGGTTGGAGAGGAAGGCAGGAAGGAAGAAGAGTTGGAAAGTTTATCATTAACGGCGGGGATGATCGGGCAAAAAGAGCGGGTGTTCAGGAACAATTACTCTGTTTTATCTAGAAAACTGAAAAATGGGAGCAAAGAAGGGACCGTAAAATTGGGCGGCTAGTGACAAGGTCATGGGGGAAAGGAAAAGGGGTGGCAGTATAGGGGGGCACCATGGGAAAAAAACCGCAAACAGGGACCGTTAGCCGTTTGGAGATATTATTACTTCTGGAGCATGTCAGGGAGAATGCTACCTCCTCCAAGCCGGCTGCAAACGGGTGATGTGCCAAGGAGGTGAGTAACGGGGGCGATGTCTTGAACTTTGTGGAAAGGAAGGAAAAACAGCCAAGACCTTGCGAAACGCACTTGAAATTACTATTTAAATGAGGGAGTTAAAGGGGGGAAAAACTAAGAGACAATCTGAGTGTTCGGGGACTCGAGCAGGCCGGAAAGAAGAAAGCCCGAGCAGAGGCAGAAAGAGAAGGAAAGATGTGATAAGGGGGGGCCCGCCAAGAAAATGGCGAGACGGCAAAAAGATCAATGTCAAACTTCCCTTTGGGAAAAGGACTCGGGGGGGGAGGAGCCACGCCATCTGGACCTAAGAAAGCGGCGTCGGGCAAATTGCGCCTGGTGTTATGTAAATTTCCGCTGTCGCTGACACCGTCTATCAATGGACCACTACTCTCTCAAAAAATGCCTCACCTTCTAAGGGGCAGAATCAAGGAGAGGGAAGAGAAAAGAGAAATGGTTCTGCCCAATCTCGGGGGAGTGGAGCGAGTGGCTCAAAAAGCGGAAGGCGGAAATAAAAAGAAGATACAACCAAGGTGATGAACATAAAAAAAAGAGAGGGTAGGAGGCGGTGAGCCACGCACATCCGACCAACGATAACGCGGTGGCCGAAAAAGAAGTTTTGTAATGAGGCCACTCGTGATCATCTGGAGGGGTGTTGGAGCGGTCGTGGGAAGGGGGAGACATTATAACCAGAGGGAAAGCGCGGGAGATAGGAAAACAATTTCGCAATGCAACCGAAGTCAGAAGGGGTAAAAACGGTGAACAAATGTAATCATCAGGGATCTACCAAGAACTTGAGCGTGATTGGAAAGGTGGATTGCCCTCTCAGCCATGAAAAAATCGGGACCCCCTGTTCGTCGACCCTCTATCTTTCTGTCACGATTAAAGAAAGAGAGGAGAGCTGGAGTTCCTCAGAGAAAAAGATTCAAGAGAGTGCCATGGTGGGGAGGACGTCGAGGTGAAAGACGCAACTCAAGCAATCGTAAAAAAAGTAAATATAGGAAAGGTCCTTGGGAAAGTCATCCACTGCCAAACAGGGAGAGAAAAGAAGGCACCGTGAGAAAACACCTTTGGGGGAAGGGCTGGGGAGGGGAGGGGAACAACTGACATTTCCCTCCTCAGGAAAGAAAAAATTCTAGTCGTAACGTTGCCTGCGCGGAAACATAAAGAAAAAAAACAGGTCATTCACAAGGGGGGAAATCAAAAAACAGAGGAAGGATGGGCAGGCTACACAAGAAAAAATTAGGAATTAGGTTTGGAGTACACCATATAAAACAATTTGTAAAGGGTTCAGAAAGCTCAACCCTAGATCGGGGGAGGGGGGGGGAAGGGTCATAGCGCCGCGTTCCTGAATCTTGACCCAAAAGAGGAGAACGAACCTGCATTAGGGAAGAATGGGAAAGCATGGTTCGGGGCGAGCTCATTGGAAAAAGGTGAAAAGTGGACTAGAAAGACCATGCAACTAACCTCAGATAAGTAAAAACTTGAAAAACTAACTGAATGGGGGGTGGGCGAGGAAAGGGTTCCGATCTCCCAGTGTCAATGAAAAGCGACCAAAAGAGTTCGTTCCAGCGATAACAGCACTTCCAAAGTGACCGGGGGGAAAAGATTGCAAACAAGCGTACCTTGCCGTCTCTTAGAACGGTGAGGGGGGGAAGGTGCCTTCCTGGATTAAAAAACTCTTCCGTCTACAGACCTGGGAGACCAAAGTGGGGGAGCACTCAAGGTTCTAGTGGGATGTCCATGAAAGCAAAAAAGGGAGAGATTAAGTGGGGATAGTGTAAACGAGAGTCCTCAAAGGCCCTCCACCCTTTTCTTCGCGAAAGTGGTGGGAGAAAGGTCCCAACTGAAGGGGGGGATATAGAGATTCCAATGCGGGACAATAAGATCCGGCTTTTACGGCCTGAGCGCAGGAACCGTCCCAAAATTGGGGAAAGAGCGCCTAGGTGGGGACCTCAGAATAACTAACCAAAAACGCAATGGAAAAAAGATGACATTCGAAAGCTGGGGAAACACGGAAGGAGGAGGGAAGTAATGCCGCGACATAACTCAAAGAACCAAACGGCAATTTTGAAGAACAGAGGTCCTAATCGGTGGCAGCGCTCCACACGCCGCACACTGAAGCCGTTCGGGAGTAAAAAGCCATGAAGAGGAATAAAGAGCAGATTGGCATCGTGCAAAAGAGAAGAAAAGGAAATGCTGTTCTAAAACGGCGAAAATCAACCAAGGGGGGGAGAAGGGGGGGGAGAGAAGAAGCACTGAAAAGGGGGCCGATAAACCCGACGAGCAGAATAACCACCTATTTGGCCTTTCGAGGGGATTTTTTTACTGACGATTATTAACTGACCATAGTCCAAAGAAAGAAGAAAAGGCAAGGAGAGGGGGGAGGATCTTCAGGTGTCTGAACGAAGGGGGGAAGCCAATAAAAGGTAAGTATCGCCACTCTTTGCGCTCGGGACGGAAATCGAGGAAGAAAAAAAATCCTAAGTGAACGAGGCCAGGCACTCGTCAGACCGAAGGAAGGAGAAGGAGCCACGGTAAAAAGAATCTATAATTTGGGCTGGAGCTGAATAACGAAGGCATCCGCCTTCCTCATTCCTCCTAGCATTGGCAGGAAATGAGCGAGGTGCGACCGGGAAGGATAAAGGCGACAGTCATGATCCCCTATAAATACAACGACAAAGAAACAGTAGAGGATTCCTTCAGGGAAAAATCAGGGGGATTAAAAAAAGGGGAGCATCCGGTTGTCTCAACGAGCGAGGGCAGGAGGTAGACCAATAATTTCAGATCACTGTTGAACAAACGCAAAGAGGGACGGACGATCGACTAGTCATAAAATAAGGTGGGCCTGTAAGAGAGAGGGGGTATCTGATTCCGAATTTAGGCGGGGGGTGGGGAAAAGGGGCGCGTCGGAATTTCTCCCGGTAACGAGGGAGGGCAGCTAAAATGATTAAAATGAAACAAAGGAAAAAAGTAGCAAGCAGAAGGATACCGCTATCGGAGGAAAACAGGGGATGACGATGCGTGATTCAACCCCTGAATCTTAAAAGAAAAAAGGGTGGCTCTCTTTCTTGATAATTTTTGCACCAAAGAAAAGAGGAAAGCCGATGCGGCCCCCCTTTTTGTCGCGCAAAAAACGCGGGTCGATTAGTTCGAGCATGGATACTCTCGGAGAGATAAGCGGGAAAAGAACATAAGTGAGGGGGTCGATGCCGTCGCAAAATCAACAATGTATAGGACCTTGGCTTCGTGCAAGGTCCTTGGGTATCAACAAACAAAGTGTCCATCCTTACCCTTCGACCCTCCAAGACAAAAAAGGGAGGGGGGTGAAGCCGGGCGTGTGAGTTCTGGGCTAATTAGAGTACAGGGCAAACTTCCTCTTCCTTCAAGCCACGCTTATTAGAATAAAACCGGCGTTTGAGTGTCGGTGGTCGTGAGGCAGGGCCACAGAAGGGCCACTCACCCCTAATCATTTCAACACCTTAAAGAAAGACAAAAAGATAAAAAATATCGATCCAAACAAACTTCTAAAATAAGAGGAGGGGTTAGAATCCCAATCTTGTGTTATTAAAGTGTGGCCGGGAAATAGGGGATTTCACCTGGTGACTCAAGAAGAACCCAAGACTTTTAAACGGTAGACAGTTTGTGACTATTGATTGAAGGACTCTGAATCAGGTCGAAACGAAGGGGATACACCTAGACATGACCTTAAACCAAAGCCTCTGGGTCCTCGTTGATTCCTTTTCCTTGAATTGTAAAAAACACGTTGTTTGGAAGGGCAAAAGTCGCTTCACCAAGGACAAGGGGGAGAAAAGAGCAAGGTAAAATGATTTAATATGGTGGAGGTTTAAAATAAATGAATAACTCTCTCTCAGCCACCATCAATAAGGTAGCTTGCATGCGAGCCAGGAGGAACGAACGAACCGAGGCTGCAAAATCTCATCTGGAAAGGGCGGGGAAAAAGTTTTTGTCCGACATCTGGAAGCATGGGATAGGTAGTCAAAAGTATCAATCAAGAAGAGGCTAAGTTCGGGGGGGGGGGGCGCATGTTTGAAGTTCCAACTCACTATTTCAGCCAGAGACATCATATCCGACGATATAATTGGCTGACTGTTCAGAAATTGGTAGGTTGGCCCTGTCAAGCTTAGGACGACGCTAAAGGCGGCCAATCCACGTAAGTCCAAGATCGGGAAGCAAAAGAAACTCAGAGAAGCAAAAAAGAGAGAGGTCCCAAAAGGATTCTTGGGTGCTTCCGCAATTATCTGGGGGCCGGGAGAAGGACATGGGAATTGCTCAGTCGGGGAAAGAAGAATCACATTATTAAAACCGAAAAAAAAAAAGCGCTCGCGTTCTTTCTAAAGATAAAGAGAATCAATGGAGAACAATGTATCCACTCACTGAGGTTGCAGACAGAATATTACTGGGGGAGGCGTAAAAATCACTACCTGGTTTCGAACGTTATTATCGGGGGACGAGCAATGAAAAAAAGTCGCTTGTCCAGGCCAAGCGAGGCGAGCATCCGAAAATCCCTAAGAGATAGTGGCTTATATTTCCGGAGAACATCGACAGGAAACCATGGTTGTGCGCCATCGCTGGCGAAAGGGGGCGAGGAAGGCCTCTTATGCCTGGGGGCCGGGAAAAGGGGACACTGGTTTTACACTTCGGCGCAGGAAGGTTTCAAGGCAGCAGAAAGAAGGGTTCGAACCGGAGAGTGGCATCGTAGCGCTACAGAAGATCAAGCCGATTCCGCAGTCTCGATGCATGAGGGGAATGGGGCTCAGGAAGGGATAGACAGAAACAGCCGTGAAAAACGCAAACGCATGGGAGGTGGGTAGATGGGGGGCGCCGCGAAAGAGACAAGAACGTAGGTGGAGAGACGAAGCAAAAGTATGCTGGAAATGTTTTGCAAGGGCGGAGAAAAAGGGGCCTTGTGATAAGTCGCGTGCGAGACTTCGCTTTATTTAAAGAAAAGATAATGGATCGATGGTAAAAGTAAGACGTGGCAGCACGGGGAGAGCTGAAAGAGCAGAAAAAACGCGGCCTCCATGCTTCTATTGCCGAGAGCCAGGGGAAAGGCGCAGTGGGGATTATTCATTCTACAGGAAAAGACTCATGTCGGGGGGGACAAAAGTGTGTGAGGGGGGGGACAGGTGAGTTTTATGAAGTGAAATGACCCAGGATTAGCCAAAAACCCATTTGTCTTGCACAAAAAATTATGTTACCAAAATGATGCAGTAGCGGTAACGATACCAGAAAAAAGAGGGCCCGGCGTCGTAAAAGTTAATTTCATCCTTGGAAGAAAATGGGAGCAGGGGGGGAAATGAAAGAGAGTGACCGTGATAAGAAGTTCTACGCCAAAAAGGGTGGAGAGGAAAAAAAAGATCAAGCGGATTTGTTTCGGGGAAAGGGAGAGGCTGACGAGGACATCCAGCAAGTCAAATAATCACCGTACAGTGAATGAAGGAAGCTGCGTTTGGGAAAAACCGGTCAGCCGTTTTTTTGAAGAAGGAGGGCGGAAAAAAGGGCTCCGCTGCGCATTCAAGGGCTGATTGAAAAGGGGTAAGCCTTAGAAGAGGATCAAAATTATCAAACCAGTCAAAGGCCAAGAGTTTCTACTGTTCATTTGATCGTTTACCTCAGGAAAAAGGGGGCGAAGGGAAGAGGATTTAGAGGCTCGAAGGAAAAAGGAGGCCGCCCTCCAGAAGGTCGACCGGAGGAGGGGTTTCGGCAATGAAGGCAGTCCGCTCTCTTTTTAAGGTGATTAAAAAGAAAAGCTGGGGAGAAAAGGAAAGGTTACAGACCCGAATCCGGTTTTGGGAATGAAAAAAAAAGTTCCTCATTGGGGGGGGGGGGGGTGAGGAGAAAAGAAAACTGGAAGGGCCATAAGAAGGTGTCTGGGAAAGAGGGGAATCCCTTGTCTTTTGTGATTAGGTGGGGGGGAAGGAAGTCGTTACAAAAGGGGGACTCCGCAGAAACCGCAAAATTTACGAAAGAGCCGGGGCAGGAATATCTGAACGAGAATGGGCGAGCGAGATGGTGGAACCCTCCAAGGAAAAGGACAAACTTTTTTTATGTCAGGGAGGTGAAGGAAAAAGGGGTCCATGTGTGACACTTGGGAATGGAGCGCACACTGCAAGGAACTAGAATGAAGGCACCAGTTAGGGAGTGTGAGACGACTCGATCTCTCCACCACGTTCACGAACTATGGAGGCGGAAGGAGTAGCAACGGAATCTAGAGCCTGAGAGGGACACGCGCAGAAGTGAAGGGAGAAGAATGGCCTAGTATACCTCATGGAGAGTGAAGCTGGAAAAAAAGATTGTCAAGGGCAATAATCCCCATCAATCCTCAGGGGCTTGGGGGGAAGAAACCACGAAAGAGGGGGAAGAAGGACATAAAAATGCAAAAGTTCAGGAGTGACAACCGGCTGCTGGAACAAATGTTTCTTATTAGCCTGAAAGGAAAGCCTGCTCTACCCTGTCTAAGGCGGGCGCAAAAAAAATCTCGAGAAAAAAAAAAAGAGGCAAGTACACCGAAGAACATAGGTCTCTGAGAAAGAAAAAGGATGAGTTCGGGGGCTGACAAAACGAGGATCGGGGAGTAATCTGGGGGCTCTAAACCGGAGAATACCACTCTCCCAACAACACTTCTGGTCTTAAAATAAGAGAGAGGTTAACTACGGACAAGGGGGTGTAGACGAAACAAACTTAGGCAGAACATCTCTTGGGCAAACAGAACGAATGTCCTGATCCGAGATCTTGAGGGAAGGAGTTCGCATTTCCACTGGTTTTTGAGCAGGCTCTCGGGGAGTGGGGGGGAGGAAGGTATAGCGTAAACATCTGACTAAAAAGGAAACGAGAAAAGGTCGAAAGAGAAACTCTCCTCGCTGGTCCTTGGGGGTCCGGGACGATGGCGTGGACAACCACTTATCGACAAAAGGGAGGAGGCGTGACAGGTTTTTCCGAATCATAGCCAGCGGATAGAGCGGGAAACCGTGTGGTCCCTCAAACATCTGGAGAAATGCAGAGCTCGCTCGCTAGCTTCCGACGATCGGGGAGAAAGAAAGATAGTGAGGTGATGCGATCAGATTGACGGGCCGGGCAATAAATAAAACCACAAATATTTGAGGAAGGACGTGATTCGGAGCATTTCAAGGGATCCGCCAAATACCCGTGAAAAAAAGACAGAAAAAGGGAAAAAAACGGCATCAAATAAACGGACATCAAGTTTCTTTGGGTGAAGGCCGGGGAGGGAGGGGGAGATAGCAACGACAGGGGATCCTAGTCAGTCACCGGGGGGACAAAAAAAATAATAGAAAGGCTACGGTCGTACTTTTCAAACGTTTCGTCTTCCACATCGGTGGAAATCCCCCAGGAGAAAACTGTGGAAATCCATGCAATGGGATGAGAAGGGGGGTCCGGGGACGACACAAGGAATTATGAGTCGTTTTCCGGAGTAGAGAAAACACTTTGCCGAACTGGGGTAAGGAAAAGCTTCCCCCGCGAAGGGAAAAGATCAAGAAGCCAGGGGCGGAGAAAGGGAAAAGAGCGGACTCAAAAAGGCCTACTTGGCCGAATTCAAGCAAGTAAAGTCCTGGCAAGGAGAGGTCAAAACGCACGAAGGTGGCAACAAGTCCTCTGCACGAATGTTTTCCGATTCATAAAAAGAAGAAGAAAGTTCATAAAACTCAGGCATCATTATGAATAGAAAGGGGCACGGTTCTAAGACAAGGCGACATCGGACCCGCCGCGGTTTTCGATGTCTGGGAGGGTCCAAATGGGAAGCACGAAAAATAGGGAACGGGCAAGAGTGGAACACAACGCTTCCGGAAAAGGATCAGGAAACGGGAAGTTGAGTTTGATCTGCCGTCTTGCTTGAAACAAAACGTACCGGGGAGAAAACCTCACAGAAAAACAAGGTGGGAATCACTCAGAGAGGGGTGATCAGGTTTTTCAAATCACAACCGGGCGAGAAAAAACTGGGATCAAAGAGAAATTTTCTCTTCAGCACATACACAAAACCTTTTTACTTCTCGGCAAGGGTGAAACTTACCCCGAAGAAGCAGGGGAGAGGACCGGATGAGTAGAGGGAGGACAAGACGCAGAGGCTGACTTGTTGGTCCTGTTCATGGAAATTGCAGCGCAATTTTACATGGAAGGAGGGGGGAGGGGGTAAGGGGTCGACAAACGCTTCCAAACCTACCGAGACAACGAAGTTTAAAAAAGTGCAGATGAGGTGGGTTATGCTGTAACCTCAGAGAAAAGTTGCTAACAGACGAGCATTTGAAAGAAGAAAGTGTCCGAGCGGCTGATAGCTAGTCAAGCTCAAATAAAACCGAACCTAACGTGCTAGTTCTTTTAAGTGAAAGAAAAGAGAGAGGAAGGTCACTCGGAGGTGAAGAGGCAAAAAATGCGAGAAGAAGAAGGTAAAGTCTTTCCTAGATAGCAGGACAGACGATCTTCCGCGTTTCTACATAGAAACAATACGCGTACTTGCCGGGTCGCGTATAACTATACTCGAACAAAAGAACTGAAGGTTTGTTAACTAGAGGAAAGGTCTGACTGATACTGAAACAGACTAGTAAAAAAATTCCGCAGAGGAAAGAAGGGAGGGTTCGCTTAGAGGGCGGAGGGTACGCAGAGGAGAGGGGGGGGGACAGGACAGTAAACTGCCTCTAATTCAAACTGGGGAAAGCGGGCCGCAGATACTGTCTATAAACATGCTCATCGTAGATGGCCAAGAAATCGAAACGAGAGGCGAGAGCAGCGGTACAAAGGAGGGGAGGAAGGGGTGCAATTTCTATCTATCTCATCTTCAGATTCCAGAAGGAAGAAGAGCAATTCATAAGACTTCACGGGCAGACTCAGAAGGCGGCCTATCCCGTCCGGAAAAGACATCTATCCACTATAATCACAGCCACAGGCGAAGGGAGGTGGGACCCAGAAGAGGATTAAAAAACCGGAAACATCAGGGAGGGTACGTTTGACACTAGGGAGGACAAGAAAGAAGCTATCGCGGTTCTATTTCTGGGGTTCAAAAATAAAGGAGTATTCGGCAGCGTTGGCACGCAAAGATCAAAAGAAGACCAAGCTTTGGAAGACGAATCAGGGAAAGGGGGAAAGAGCTCTTGATTATGAAATGCTTCTGAAGGGGAGCAAAAGAAAAAAGGGGTTTCGGGGATGGCGCCATGCTGCCGGCGGCAAGACGAACTCTGATGAAAGAGAGACCCGGACAATGCAAGCAGCATTAATTCCTCCTTACGGCGACCGGGAAAGGGAAAATTGAGAACTATGGCGTGGATCGACCATCGGACAAATACGTGCCTGGTCGGCCCTTGAAGATGGTGTCACGCATCATAAAATGAAGATGAGAAAAAAAGGGGGGGACCCCTTTTTTCGCGCTGCCAAAATGGCTGCGAGGAGAACCAGTGGGCGGGAAAGGCTTCGCGTGGAATAAGGAAGGGGTGGATGCGACGATTTTTCCGGGGGTCGGGGCAAGCAAAAGGAATAGTCAGTACCGTCGGAGGGGGAAAAAAGTAAATTGGGCAGAAGGGAAGCACAAAGACACCACGGTAGAACTACATGACGGGAACCTCCCAAGAAAGAACCTGCGTTTGTGCCGCGGTCTGGCTGGCGAGCTGAAATGGGCGAAAAGAAGGTCCCAGGGCCGAGCGAGTCGAAAAACACTTTAGGACAAGTTCGGCACTGCGTCCACATCTGGACTCAAACTGGAAAAACACTGGGGGGGTGAAACACAAAATGAAAGTTCAATATCTCCAGAAAAACAACAGTATTATAGTGGGGGGGGGAAGGAACTGACTAGGTTTGCTTTCAAGGTTGTGGCCTTTCGGGGGAGGTAACCGATGTTGACAGCAAAAACACACAGAAATCACCCACCTCCCAAAATTTAGCCGGTTGGCAGATCTATCCTTCAAGGAAAGGGGGGCAGAATCGCCCTGGTCGCCGCCAGCCCTTAGGAAAAAAAAGAGGGGGGGGGGATGTCCGGAGGGGGGGGGGTAAGGGGTCATGTTGGGGATCCGTGGTGTCTTGCTGCGCACCAGGCCCAAGAAGGAGCAAAACGAAAGCACGGTTACATGCTGGAGTGGGAGGTGCAAACGGCACTCGAATACCCCAATGCACGGGGTCACGGGGAAAAATCCAGAACGTACTCCTATCTCTGGAATCATCGAAAAAAGATGAAGGGCGCTAAAATTTTTCCCTGAGACGGATGGGAGATGAGCGGGCAAAAAAAAAAAAGGAGTCGTGCAAGAGCGACGGACGGTAAGAGCTGGGTTGGGCTGATAAAAACTCCTCTGGTTGAACTCGTACTCACTGATCGGACGGGAGGGAAGAACTATTGAATGTACCGGTTCGTAAGTGGTCAGTTTATGAAGAACGGGGGTTATAGACGAACGGATAGAGCATGCAATACTCTCAAATCTTGCAATCACCAGGAAGGGGGGATCCTCAAAAATCCGGATAAAAGTGTCGTGCTGGCAAAAGAGTATCTTTTAGAGATGGGCTCAAGAAGAAAGCACATCAATATTGGGACTCACACATCTCTCTCTTGAGTGCCAGACGAAAAAGAATGTCTCCGAAAAGGTTGAAAGGAAGGTTGTAACCGACAGAATCGTACGGGGGGGGGGAACCAATAGACTTTGGAGGAAGGGGAGGGGGTGATAGCAGGACTGCTGAATATCCTGTACGGGAGAGGGTGAACGAACGAGCAGGGGGGGGGGGAAATCTGCAATTGCTCTGGAAGGCGGATAAGGGAGGGGATAGTGGCAGATCAATCGCAAGGCAAACCTTTTTTTTTCTCCAGACAGGGTGAGAGGGGACAGGAGTGAACTGGGAGCATCGATCGACTTTGTTTGTCAAGAAGCCTCTTGAGAGACGTCAACTGGGTCACCAAAAAGAGAATTCGAACGCGATCATCAGTTTACCGGGGATGGGTAATACGGAGGAGAATGACTCAGAAGCAATACTTAAGAAAGGATCAAATGCGGAAGTGACTGTCTAAGGAATATCATAGAAAAAAGGAGGGACCTTAGAAAGTGCGGTAAGAAAGTTGGTCGAGAGCGGAGGGTCGCCCGGGAAACTGTCCATACAATTGGTAGATTCTCAGAAAAAAATTAAGGGGGAAGTCGAGGCCGCACTAAAAGAAAAATTGGTTACGGGAGATCTAGGCAGTGCACTCAGCAAAGAAAAAACGCTACGTACAGACGAGTCTTGGTGGGGTCAGGAAAGAAGCATTGGGG
>Ga0179591_1215361_pt1 | contig 13702 bp, 12 predicted proteins | sample CZOMad2_1_08_16f_FD_182891 | JGI IMG/M metagenome (GOLD analysis project Ga0179591, IMG submission 182891) | Vadose zone soil fungal communities from Angelo Coast Range Reserve, California, USA - CZOMad2_1_08_16fungal (PacBio error correction) | ecosystem: Environmental > Terrestrial > Soil >...
AGGAAGAAAAGGAAGGAGCCGACTTATTGATTCGTCTTTCAAAAACGTATACGCATGCTGAAACAAGCGAGGAAAACGAGCGATTCAGGAAAAACGAAGAATACGCCCAAGACCGGGGAGGAAGGGGGAAGTGGGACTTCAGTTCTGGACTCGGGGGGAGAATCAGAAGACAAGATCAGGCCATTTCCGACGGAACGAATCCACGAAACCTCGGAGACTAGAAACTCCTCTATTACGGATCTACTCGGAGCTGGCGTCCTGAGTAAGAAGAGGGAAAAACGAAAGCGCAAAAAAGGGCCGTGGGTGTAGGTACCGCAAAAATGCGCCTCAGGATTTACGGAGTCGTAGGTGATGAGAGAGGACAAAATCCACGAGACCCCGACTCGTCTTTCCCATACGCGACCAGGGAAGAAAGAAAGGGAGGAGCGCAAGTTCCACCACTAAAGTACCCCGAGAAAGGACCGAGGTCACATTTTGCTTTCACACAGTGAAGTCGCGGAAACATCTGGAGTGGGGAGTTCTGGAGAGAAGGTTCCAAATGGTGGAAGCAAGTGACAAGGAAAGAATCGGCTTGAGAAAAGAGGGCAGCGCGCATCATATTCCAACGGCTGCGGAGATCTACTTCTTATTGAACACGACTAACACGAAGGAGGGGCGAAGAAAGAACAAAGGCACGAACGCCTGGGGCTTTCTATTGACCATGAGAGGGGGGGACGACAAAAATCTTCGAATAGAAGATGGGAAGAAGACCCATCACCCGCGCACCATGGTGCCCTCCGGACACCATAGAAAGGATAACGAAAACGCATGATCGAATTCCTCTCTGAACCTGCGGTACATGTCCGAAAAAAGACAAAAAGGAAACGGGGGATCTCCTAGCCCCGGAAATCCAAGGAAAAAAAAGCAAAGGAGAAGCTCCCTTGCGCCCACCCTTATTGAGACATCACAGGGGGGGTCGGGGCAGAAAGTTCAACCGTAGGTGGGGCGAGAAAAGGGTGAATTGAAGGATCCTTCTCTGACGTTGTACCTCTCGGAAAGCAGGAAGGGGGCATCTGCACGAGAAGTCAAGACTACGAGAGTAAACGTCTCAGGACAGGAACGGAAGGGCAAATGGGGCCCAGATCGCCAAGTCGTTACGCAAGGGAAAGAAAGAAAGGAAGCAAGAAAAAGAGAGGGTTCTAGCATAATTTATATGGAGTTAGATTCCGCCGCTCAAAGGCAGAAGTGCCGCGACGGGAATTGGGAGCAGCGTATGGAGTTGGTACTTTTCTGCGGGGGAAGGTGGACAGGGGGGCGCTTAAAAACGCTTCTGCCCAGCCACACTCGGGACTAGTTTTCAACGAAGAGCTCGAGGCAAAAGCTACTCGATACCTCTACGATCTTCTTTTGAAAAAAAAAAAAGGAGGGGGACGCAGAGGGGAGGAAAGGAACCTCGAAATCACTCTGAATATTAAGCAAAAAAAGAGTACGTGGGACGGAGAGCGGCTACCTCTAATCCGAAGGGGATCTGATCCGGCCGGAGCTTCCAAAAAAGAGAGAAGACTGAGGACGTACGAGAGATACTAAAAATCGGAGGTAACGAAAGCAAAGGACGGACGCCTCGCTCCGGGGCCAGTGGTCAAGTTGGCCTTCCTGCCTATCTGCAAGAAGAAGAAGCGGGGAACGATACTCAACTAGTAGCTGCATTCGACGGAAGGGGGCCATAAACACGGGAGGCTGAGCGTGCAAGAGCTAACCTACAAATCCTAACACGAAGAAAAAAAGATACGGGTTACAGTCTCCACCATAAACGATGGATGAGAAAAAAAAAGCAAGGAAACCAGTCGGTACAAAACAAACGCTCGAGAAAGGGGCCGAGGGTACAAGGATCTTTCTTCCGAGCTCTATCTCCAGCTGAAACAGGAGGAAAGAGGAAATCCCCAAGTCTAGGAGAACTGTAAAAGGCTCTCCTCAAAAGGAGGAACACGATAAGCAGTGGTCTTTGGCCACTGGGGAGTCGAGGGGGGAGGAGAATCTAATTACCTGCTTCTGTCCGATGTCAGAATGGTCTGAGGACTTCAATAGTTTCCCTTGTCTGGTCAGAAAGAATACGAGGGGGAATTAGTATTCTCGTCGGGCCTATCTAACAATAAGAAGAACCGCGTTTACCATATGGGGGGGAGACCGCGAGCGAAAAACATATTTCTGAGTGGGGGGTGCCACCGAAAAACAGGGGAATCCCTCTCGTCTTCATGAATCAGCGAGGATGACCTCACGGAATGAGGACAAGGGGCTGCAAAAGGCCAGGTGCTGGGACATCGCATTCCCGCTCCAGCCTACATCACTCGAGGGGGAAGTAAATACATCTGACCAAAGTCTAACAAAGAAAGCCTTTTATTTTAAATAATGTCGGGTCAGTTTAAACCTCGAAGGAGGATGAAAAGGCTAGCCATTAGCGAACCTCTGATTTAGATCTGAAAGCAAAAACACAAGGGGATTATTGAAAATATAGACGCGACCTCGGCGGAGCAGAAGAGAGGTCATTAGAAATCTTTACTCGTACGGACCGGCACTATCATCAAGAGGAACAAGGCGTAGGAACTCGGTCTGCAAGGTGAGAATTGGGAGAATGTCCGATCTTGCTGCGGATGAGGGAGGGCGACATCAGACAAAGGCTGAGGGGGACCTTGGCCACAAAAGGACGGGAAAAACGCCACCGCTCTCATTCCGAGCTTCCTACAGTGACGGAGAAACATGATAAATCAGGCGCCGCGAGGGATAAACAAGCGTGTACCACGCTTTTGGGGGGATGGAGGCAGGGGGGGGGAATAGTTCTACTATCTCAGCCCGGAAACGCGGTATGGAGAGTAGGAACAGGTTCCCCTCTGAAGGAGGAAACGGAGGGCAGCCGGGGTGCCGTCATTCGGGAAGGTAGGAGCCTCCACAAACCTCACCCGAAAGTGGCCAAGACCAAGGCGCGAAGATCGGTTCCGCTCGTCTAGAATGCTTGAAAGAGAACGAAGGAGTTCAAGGAGCTTCTGGCACGCTCCGCAATGGGAGAGAGATAAGGAAAGCAACTACCTTTCCCTGCACTCTTCTTCTAAAAAAAGGGGAAACGCGTATGTGTTAAATTTTCGGCCAATCCATCGTCTGGTTGAAGCTGGAAACAATAAGGGTTGCCGACTCGTCCTGTCGGCGTTAGCGCTTTCCTATAGGAAAAAGAAAAGGGGGAGTAGGGAGGAAAAAACGAAACCTCATAGACCTCAGGAGATCGGCGAAAAGGAATCACTGCTGAAACGAAATTTTTAAGAAGGGCAGGAAGTCAAAAACTTTACTCGTAGCCATGTGTCTTATCTAGCTCAGGAAAGGAAGGTCCCGGAAGTCGTCCTCGTCATAGTCCGTCGAGATCACTCTAGCAAGTTGAGTCCGACGTCATAGGAGGGACGAGAAACTGGAAAACGTGAGGCAGGAAAATCTCAAACCACTACTCCGCTTATGCCGGAAATATTCATAGGCTGGAGGGAATCGGAAGAGGAAGGGCGAGACACCCTCCAGCGTCGGGACCAGCCGTCTGATAGAGGTACCGAGGGAGATCGTGTCTCTATAGTTCGAAAACTTCTTCAGATAAGGAGGCTCAGAGTAAGAGAGCCCGGTTTCCGGGGAAAGAAAAAGACAGCAGGTGGCTCCATCCAGACTCGTGCCACGGTCCAAGAAAAGGAGGAAAAAGAAAGCATCCATCTGCGAGAACTCGAGCGTGCGAAGAGGGGAGGTCACGGGCGTGAAAGTAGTAGGAAAGGAGGAAGAGAGGGGGCGAGGCACGAAGGCGGCTTCTTGAGCGCGTTACTTGAAGCAGAGGGGAAAAGGGGGGGGCGAGGGAGATGCATGTTGCGGGTCCTAGGGAGGCGGTAACAGTAGCAGGCCCTCCTCACCGTCACCCCCAAGCCAAAAACAAAAAAACAAGATAGGGGAGCACAGGAAAATCATTTGGAAGCGCGATCATCAAGGGGAAGGGGCAAAGAAGGGGGGGTCCCTCTGATGCTCCTACGGGGTGGGGGGGCAAAGGTCACACAAGTGCCGGCTCTCAAACCGTCGAGGGGCCTCAAGTATTATGTTCTCCATGGAAAACAGTCAAAGTAGAGGGAAGGAGAGATCGGTCCTAGAGGGGAAGGAGGCCTCAAAAATGTTCTGCTTTGTCGGAGGAATCAAATGAGGAGGGCAAAAAGGAAAAAGGCCTCAAGTCCTTGATATCGTCCCGCCAACATGCTTTCGTTACGGGCTCAAGATAAGGAGGTAAGTGAAGTCAGTATGTGGGGGAAAGAAAGACTGTATCCCACACCCACCCCAAACCACCAAAAAAAACAACAAATCAAAAAAAGAAGAAGCAGGAATATGAGGCCTCGCCTCTTGCAGATCTCGAGAGAGATTGGAAGGGGGAAAGGGGGTCCGTCCACTGGGGTAGAGCAGGCTACAAGGCCCTAAAAGAGGTTTCAACGAGATGATGAGCATGTGAATATTCTTTCATTCTCGTGGTACCTTGGAGTGGGGAGGTGGTGTAGGGAGGGACCCGGCAGAGCATAGCATGCCTGGAGACGTCCGAACGAGAGCGGGACAGACCGAGGAAGAGGATCTCTAACAGCCCCAAGCCGTCCTCTTAAGGCCTGGGGAGGAGAAAAGAAAGAGGAGGGGTGCGCGAGCAACTAGAGGCAGGAGATCCTCCATGACGCCGGGGGAGAACCGAAGTAATACGTCACTCAGGAGTCTAAAGGAATAAGCGGGGGCTTCTTTAAGTCGTTGCCTCGGAATGTGAAGCTAGGGAGGGGGGAGAGGCACCAGCAAAAGGCAAGGGAGAAAAACCTAAAGAGGCACCCTAGTCGTCGTATGCGGTCGGTTCGTACTTGTAGAAGAAGTGCGGAGAGGATGAAGAAGATGCGTCGCATGGAACGCACAATCACTCCGCGGCTGCTTCATTTCTGAACTCAAGGAGAAAAGGTTAAATAGAATGGGAGAAAACAAAAATGAGTAGTAGAAGAGGAGTAGATTGGCACTCTGAGTATGGGGGGATGGGGCCTAGTCAAGAGAAGAGGAGTTGAATGGGGCCTTTCGGGAGAGAAAGGCTTGGAACGCATCCGATCTCACACTTGCTATCAACTTTAAACTAAAAGGAAATACAGGGACTCCTTTTTTGGAAGAATTTGGAGGTGTTCGTAGGGAGCGGATTTCAAACACAGAACAAGGCCAGTTCCGAAAGGCACGCATCACCAAGCCCCCCAGGGATCCTCCTGAGACTCTCCTCGATTGGAAACTTATCTAAGTAGAGAGGGAGGAAATGGGAAAAAATTCAGGGAGCAGGACGCTCAATAACTTCGCTTTTATCCTCAGCGAATAAGGACGTCTAAAGCGTATTGGGAGGGAGAGCCTCGAGCATCGAAGAAAGCGCGGCTTTCCAGACTCTCACCGGGAGATGAAAAAATGCAATAGCCACTCCTCAAACCTAAATAACAGAACCGAAAAAAGGAAAAAGAATATTCACATGTGCGGAAAAATAAAGCTCGGGAAACATAGGCGGTTCAGCTGTCGACATGAAGAACCAGGTGGGACCGGTGACGTAGAGCGTCGCTCTCTGCCATCGTCTCATCTAAGGAGGAAGGGCAAAACTAAGGCGGGATGGGAAAACACATAAGCCTACGGAAACAAGGATTAAGAAGAAAAAACAGGAAAAGAAAAAAGCCTTGGCTTTCGATTAGCCATTGAGAGTTTCCGACAGTATAAAAGGAAGAGGCGGAAAACATCACCCGCTCAAAGTTTAAAGCCTCGGCAACCACACCGAGGCAAGAAATAGAATCAGGAAGGCCGTGCGCCTTCAACTTCAGGTTCCTGGCCTACCACCATACAGGGGAGAAAAAACGGGGACGAAAAAGGACCGAGGAGTTCACGCCCACGGAGTAAAAGAAAGGGAAAAACCTACTCTATCACCTAGGAGCGCAAGTTCACCGGAGGGTACAAAAACCCCTAGAGGCACGTGGGAATGAGGCCGACGCGACGGTTGGGTAATTCAAACGAACAAGCCATTTCATCGCCTCGACTTCAATACGACGTCTTAAGTAAAGGCGCGAAAAGAAGACGGGGCCGTTCGTAAGAGCCCCAAATCTGCAGTTCGTCCAACGAGAGCGACAGGGAAGAGTAAGTCAAAAAAAGAGTCAGAGCAATGTTGGGTTCTTCTTGCCGCAGGGAATAAGAAGGGTGGGAAAGAGGGAAAGGTAGGTAGTCCTCGAAGGGGGGGGTAGTGGAAAAAGAACTTGTCGCGTTTGGGAATCTACCAGATTCTCTGTAATCTTCGAAAGAGACTAGGGGAATGGTCGCAATAACTTCGAGAGAAAAAGCGACTATGTAATCTAAAATAGAGTCAAAAGCGGGAAGGGGGATCTCCAAATCGCCTACTTCTACATACCGCCAGCACGGAGAAGAGGAAAAAAGAAACGGGGAGGGATAAGTCAGGAGCGGCGACCGCTACTTTGCAAGCCGTGATCGAGCCGGAAGGCCGATGTCAGGGAAGACAGTGACTCGTCTTCGCTCTGACAGGACGTCCTATTACTATGAGAGAGGAAAGAAAACGCAAAGGTGGAGGCGAATCTCTCCTCACAGTTGAGACCTGGTCAATGGTTTTCAAGTCAGACTCAAAAAGGACTGGAAAAAAAAGCACACCACACCCATAAACAAGAAAAGAAAAATCGAAAACAGTCGCGTCATCTACAGGAAAAAGAGGGGGAGCGGGAGGGGACGGGTCCTTTACGAAAAAATTGAGTCTCGATCTGCCAGCTAGAAAACAAGGACATATAGGCAGCCTTTCTTTGTGACAGTATACCACAAAGAAGAGGAGAAAAGGGGGTAAAAGCCTCTAACCTAGCCACTACTTAGAAAACGAGGAAGGGGAAAGGAAAGGCCGGCCTATCTCGTATCTCACGTGCTTCTAGATAGAAAAAGCTACGGAAACCCACAGGGAAGAGGAGTGGATCATCAGATCTAGCTCAACGCGGAGCGAGGGGTTGCCGAAAATGGAGGACTGGAGAGATGTGGCTCCCTAACCTGTGAACCTCTTCTTGAACGGGAGTGGGGAACTGACGGAGTAAGAAGCATGCTTGGTCCACTGGTAGGGGCATCCCTAAACAACGAGGCCCGGAGCTCGTTCTAACATCTTCACATCCTCGTGAGCAACAAAGAGGACCGCGGGTGTTCGATTACCTAGAGTCGAAATATTCGAAGGGGGCAATATAATCAGGACAGCTTCTTCATTAAAGATAGCTGTTGCGGCCGGAAGAGAGAAAAGGGAGCCGAAAGGGGGGCTGGTCCCTAGCCTTCCTCTCAAGACAAGACCGAGAAAGTTCAATGAATAAGACGCACAAGCATTCCTACTGAGCGAAACAAAGGGGGTGGGGAATGAATTGGCTTATCTGTATGAGTTCGAAAGAGAGGCTTCAGGCAATGAACTAAAAGAAGGGGAAAATGCTATGTATCGGAGATCAAAAAAAAAGGGAGAAGGAGGAAGATAGGATACCTCTCGGTTCTCTACAGGAAAAGAGCAGGGGAGGGTATCGGTCTGAACTGTACAGGAAGCCAAAAAAAAAAAGGAATCCCGTCGTCTGATCCAGGGGTCTGGGAGGAAGAGGGTCCTTAGCAGGCTAGGGAGTTAGGGCTTGGGAGGTGAATTCATTGGAAAGAAAAAAGAAAGGAGAAGGAATCGTCCATTTTTGTTTGGGGGGATTCACTCAAAAGGCCATCCTGCCGAGACAGTTCCGGAAAGGAGGATAGGGAAACCCTAGAAATCTTTCTCAGAGGGGTCCTCTACCACCGAGGGAAAAGTCGATGAGGGCGATGGCGGGAAGATCTCCGAAAGGGCCAAAGACGTAGGGTTGCAGAGGAAAGTTTAAAAGGTTTAAGGGGACGGAAGTCGGCCCGTAAGCCGTCGTTCAGGGCCTGGCGAACTCCACGCAGGAACTCAAGAAAGGGAACAAAAAGAGAGCCTGGAGCGTTAAAGCGCGATAGAAGGTGAAAAAAATCGAAGTTGGGGCTGGTACAATTATTTATTACGCTCGGCATCCGGCGAGGGAGAAAAGCCTCCCGATCCTTACCATAACAAGACAAGCTCGAGCGGGTCAGGCGGTCCGGGACTGAAAGTGGCCGACACCGCGGCTGTTTTCTGACTTGCAACCCCGAATCTTTTTAAGGAATCTCGGGCGGGGGAGGAGGGGGAAGACGCTGGACTATCAGAGCCGACCCGGGCGTACCTGAGGGAATCAAGACTGAGAAGAAGAAAGTGCTCGATCTCGCATCTAATGAGGGGGGAGGGGGGGGAGAGGAAGAGAAAGACGGCCACATGTTTGACCGCGCCATGGGGGATAAAGGATTAGAAAGGTTCATAGAGGAAGAAGGAGGTCAGGCCTCGTTCCATACTTAGAGATAGCACTGCTAGCAAAGTGGGGGAAAAATCCGGGGGGGCCAAGGGGGAAGCTATCAAAAAGGATCAAGGGCGTACGCCGCTCACTTAGAAACGGAAAGGAAGCAGGAAAAATTCGCTGAGCTTTCTTAGGGTTAGGGAAGTAGAAGAAGGATTGGCAGAAACTCCAGCGCAAGGGGAAACAGCTTATAGGATTGACTAGGATTTCGCTAATGAAGCTAAGGGGGAAAGTAGTGAACGTACAACTCGTCCTAGCTTTCTTTTAAGAGGAGCAAAACAAAGGGACGGACAAGCGACAATTAACAAGACATCCGCTGCCCATCAAGGAACACTAAACTGAAAAGGCCTCCGCGGCACCTAATAACTCCATCTCCATCTGCTCGAAAGAGGAGCGGTGAGAGGGTGGGACAACCTGAGGGAGCTCTTTGAGGAACGACTTGAAAGTAAGGGGGCGATGACGAACGAGGGAGGCGGGAGACTGTATGAATCTCGTCGTGAAGCTAGGAAGAGAAGGTCTAGGACGTCAGTTGAAAAAAAGGGGTCGAAGGCCTCGGGGGCGGGACGGATCTGGGGGAGACGAACCAGGTTTTTACACTCTCCTCCTCTTTTATTTCGCAGGAGTGAGAACGAAGGGCACAACGGGGGCGTGGAAGAATCGGAGGAACGTGCTAAGATACCGACGGAGACTGTAAAAAGGTAAAGTAAAATGAGCCTATAAACAAACAAACAAAAGCCAGCCAACACGCCAGTGTGAACACAGAGGGGTTGTTTGTTCTCAATAGAAAGAGGGGGGCTGCCGGATTCTATCATCGGGTCAACGCTAGCCGTTGTCGTTTTCCCTGCTACTCCCAATTTTGTGGTTTGGGTGGAAGGGCTGTGATAGCGGGGGAAGTCGAGGGGGCAGAATATTTCTTAACGATAAGGTATCAGCGAACCTCCCCAAGGAGTGACGGTGTTCGGACGAGCACTCACAGGATGGAACAGGTCAAGGGGTGGTTGGGGGGCAATCCCGCCTGGAAAAAGAATTGAGATGGCGGGCATGCGCGCGGGAAGAAAAAAGGGAACGATCTTTGAACAGGTTCACAGGTCCGGCCACTGGGTCTTTAACAAGCATAAAAGAAGAACAAAGGGTGGAAGGGAGAAGGAGGTGGACCGCAATGGGTGAAGGGGAGGTGTCAGTCTCAGGTACCTTGGGGGGATGTTGAGTGGGCGCGGGGGGGAGCCGTTGAGAGCAGCTCAGCCCTTGATCTTCTGTCACGCCGCTCTTTTCTAGCGGCGACGATGGAGATAGAAAAAAAAAAAACCGCAAGAGGAAGGGACTGGGACCCTTCTAGAAAAGCTCAATTGTGGGCGCAGGTACCGCGAAAAGAAAACGGCAGAAGAGGCCCCCACCTCTTCCGCCTTATATCCTGACAGAGAGGAGGGAAAAGAAAAGCGGGGCATGAAGGAAGGAGGATGGCCGCAGTTAGGGCTTGTCTATGCGCCCAAGAGGCAAAAACCTTGCACGCACACCGAAAAAAGGAGTAAAACGCGCGAGGTAGTATGCGTCGGGGGGAAATCCCAGGATCGCATCTTTGTCTTGGAATTAAGGCTGCTGTAGAAGCCTGGAAAGTAGGGAAAGAAAAAAGACTCAGGGAGGCGCGAAATTCGTCCTCCAGGAAAATGGAAAAGCTCTCTCAACAAACCACGTAGAAAGAGGAGTGGGGGAATCATGAGGGAATTAAGACGTAACTCCTCCGAATCGCTTGATTTCCTTCGGTGAGGAAAGAGGAATCAGCAAAGGAGAAAAGGGAGGGAGAACTGTTAACTAACGACGCATAGGAAAAAACCTGAACCGGGTGTGGGAGGGGTCAGGGGGCTTCATGGAGGGCGCTGTGTGCTCCCATCATCAGAAGCCGCGAAGTAAAAACCTCACCAGAAAAAGCGATATTCGATACTCTCAGAGAGGTTAAGTTGTAGACGTAGGAGCGGGTCTTGGGACAAGAATTCGAAAAGAGAAAGAAGGCTCTTTATCCTCATTCTCCTCATCGTTAGACTCTTAGTGTGGGATGGAAGAGGGAAATGGACAGAGCGGGGGGAGAAAAAATCCGTCCTTGGGGAAAGGGATAGAACAGTTCGCAGCGCCAAGTCACAACAAGAAAGAAAGTACCCAGAATTAACTAAGAGTTAACTTGTGCGTAAAATTCGGTCGAGGAAAATGTAGGAAGAGGAAGCCTGCTCGCCCCATTGCCGGAACGGTAAATGGGCAGAATCGTGGCGAAAAAAGGAATAGGCGCGGCCTCCTTCCCTTCAGTCTAATGATCTTACGTCTTGATGTGGAAAAAAGAAGATGACGGAATAGAGCGACGACTAAACAACTTCCGTAACTCCTGGTTGCGGGGCTATGATCCAGTCGGGACGACAGAGAAAAAAAGAATGAAAATAAAATCAGCACCCTCGCAACCTGGGGAGGCCCTCCATTCCAAAGGAGGAAAAAAAGAGAGAAAGAGGAGACTGCAATACCTGCGGTTCACGGGGGCCGACCCCTCCAGGAGTGCAAAAGAAGGATAGAAAAAGGAAAGAAAGCGAAAACAAGCCAACGTCTAAAGCTCCCGCGTACACCCGGGAACGGAGACTAACGGAGGAAGGAGGGGGAAGGTCAACCTGATTGAGTAGGAAACCACATATAGGCACAGTTGAAAGAGGCCGGGAGAAGGTTGACCTGATGCCCGGAAACGCCCATGGCGAGAGGGGTGAAGAAGGCGACGTAACGCTTAAGGACGAGCGGGGGGCAAGAAGCCGTCCGTTCACGAAGTCAAAGAGAGGCAAATTCTTTTCCGCAACTATATCAACGCAACGGGAACTTTCATCTTCCCACAGAGGGTTGGACAGGGGGGGAAGGGGGGTTGATCTTGACCGCCGGGATGACGACCGAGAAAGGAAACCCAAGAAGTGGAGCAACAGGGGATATGCGGGGGTAGGTCGCTTGGAATAGACGTATTCAGAGGATGCGAAAAAAAAAATCCGAGGAGTGGTGCACTAAATCTAGCGCACGAGACTACCGAAGTAAAGGAATAGAGAGGATGGGACGAATGGAGGTTGAATTCGACCAATATCGGGCGACTTCTTTCAGACGTTCCGCAGGAAAGAGGGAAGAGGACCAGGGGGACAGAATCTGTAAAGTACGTGGATCAGGATAAACGTCTACCGTCTACAAGGCCTCAACTGATCGAGAAGAAGGCGGCGTAGGGCCGCAAGTGAAGCGCTGCGCTGGCGACGCCATATGAAAGGACGACATCGGAGGAGAGAAGAAGAAAGGGTGATGGGAAAGAATCCATCACAGGATCTGGTAAGGGGACCGGGCGGAAAAAGCAGCGCGTAAAAAAAGAAAAAGAGAAGCAGAAGAAGGGCGAAGAAGTATCCTACGAAGGATCTGCGTGTAGCGTGATGACTTAATAGAAACTACACGGCGGCTAAGGAAATACCCGAGGAAAGGAAAATCGGCACAAAGTTAGTGACAAGGAGGAACCATACGATGTATTACGACCCTGTACACCCTACCTCTACAAGGAGAAAATCTCAGGCAGGAAGGACTTTCCTTTCACTAAGCTTGGAGACGACATCGTCTGACGCTGAGAAGAAGGAAAAAGAAGATAAGGGACAACGCCCCCCTGTCTATTTCGATAGGAAAATGGTCTAAGCAGAGCGAACAAGCTCTCTCTCCTTGGTTGATGGGGCCAACTTGCGTGACGAAGGTGGACAAAAAGAATGACAGAGGAAGGTCCGCTGCCGGTCAAGGGGAAAAAAAAAAAAAAGAAAGAAAAACTCTGAGACTTCAGCCTTTTCCATGGAGATAAGACAAAGAGTGGACGGCGGGCTCTTCTCCATCGCAACAATCTATCTCTACCCCGGATACAGGGTAAGGGGGGACCCTATGAGGAGAAGAATATTGAGGGGGGTCCCGGAGAAACCGGCGGGCAAGGCAGGAGAGAGAGTTTTTTCGTGCCGTCACTCCAGGAGGAAAAACGGAAAACGGGGATGTTTCCTCAAAAGTCCCGCTCAGCCGACCGCCGCCGGCGACAGGAACAAAAAAAAAAAACACGCGACTGCCGTGTATTTTCTATTGCGTATATTGTCATTGCTCAAAAAAAAGGAAAAATCCGCTTCTGGCAGACTAGCAATGCTCGAACCGCGAGTGATAACTCTCGAACTGCGAAAAAAAAAAAGGGATGGGAAAAGAAGATATACCTCACGTTGAGCGCCGGTCTCGGGGAGGCAGAAAGAGTCGCGGGGAGACTGCAAGAGAAGCATCGTTCACCTCCAAAGGAGACTAACTCAGGAATGGCCGGCTGGGCGAGGTGATTGAAGCGAGTGCAGGGGCTGGAGAGGGGAAGGCGATTCACATACACAACCTAGGCCGCAATTTACGGCAGGGCGGAACGCCACTCGAGTCTCCTTGCCGGAAACAAAGCACGGATTCATCAGGGAACCCCCTCTAAATAGGGGGAGGGGATGGAAGGACAATCTGTACCACTCTTTGTCGAGCATGCTTGGGGGCGGGATGACGAAGAAGAAAGAGGAAGACTCCATCTCGTTATTGCGTCACAGAAATAGGAAAGGAGAGGGACCTACTGTAATCTGCCTCAGCTGGGTTCATTTCTGGTGCTCCTCCAGAACGTAAGGCAAGCCACGGGAACATCCCAAAGCGACGCCGATCAGTTTCGCATAGAAAGGGAAACGCGAAGAGGACTTGTGTTCGTTGGGAAAAGTTGAAAGCTTCGTCACGCTCAAGGAAGAAACGGAAACAGAGGAAAGCTGCCTGACATCTCAGGACCGGAAAGTAAGGAGAGAGGGGTAAACACAGGGGAAGGGGTGAAAAAGTGTCGGAAGAAATCTTCTGGGTGGGTAAGGACCCGCGTGTAACGGGAAGATAGAAGTAGCTCTTACCGATCGTAGACGAACGTTCTACTCTTCCTTCCAAGAAAAAAAAAACTAACTCAGGGAAAAGCGGGAGGGCGTCCGTCTCGGCTTGAATCCTTGTGATAAGGAGGAACAAAACGGGAAGGGGCGCCATTTGCGTAGAGATTCGCATTCCAACGTGGGAGAGAAAGGGAACCGAGGAGGACTCGGAATAGTCTGACTCCTATCAGCGCGGCCACGTGACGTAAAGAGAAACGGCGAGAGGGAGCAAGGGAGAAGTACGGATTCACTCCTCTCGCCGTACCACGGAACCAACCAAGGGGAAAAAAGGAAGATTAGAGTGATGTCGGAGGTCGAGGCCTCAATGGGGAG
>Ga0179591_1271210_pt1 | contig 13702 bp, 9 predicted proteins | sample CZOMad2_1_08_16f_FD_182891 | JGI IMG/M metagenome (GOLD analysis project Ga0179591, IMG submission 182891) | Vadose zone soil fungal communities from Angelo Coast Range Reserve, California, USA - CZOMad2_1_08_16fungal (PacBio error correction) | ecosystem: Environmental > Terrestrial > Soil >...
ACAGTTCTGTAAGAAAGCATCGACTTCCAACCCGAAAAGAACCAAGGTCAAAGCGGAACCACCTTCCGACGTCGGGGACCCACACACCCAACACGGACTGGGAACGCCTCTAAAGAAAAGGTAGAATCGGTATAGGTTAGATCCAAAGTGGAGAAGTTGGGCATCTTTTTGAGGGGACCATCAAGACTTCATAGGACCAAACTAAAGAGAATTCAAATTGTACAACAGGGTTAGGGCCGCTGCGACTACGCTGCTTTCTTTTCACGGGGGCTGACGCTTGGAGGAGGTCCGGGCCGGCTATGTTCAAATAGCGACTTCTATGGATCAAGAAAACTTGCGAGATAAAATAATCAGGGGACGCGCAGCCTTCATCCTCGAAATGATGGGGCTTAGACAGAACAAACCGCTTACGGTTGATTTATCACAACACCCACACGAAAATTGACGCGAACTTGAAAGAGGACCCGCCACGGCCCTTCTTTAGTTTGTGAAAGAGGAAAGGATCTTACAGTACTCAACCAAAGCCGGTAAGATGTTGGCCTTGGTCAAGAGAAGGGGGGGGGGGGGTAGGGTGTTCATATGTGAGGAATACGGTGCTAAAAAAAAGACAACCAGGTGAGGCATTGAGTTTGAAATTAAAACATTGGGTCGGGAAGTCTTCCATGGGAGAGAAACAGTTTGAGCTTCAAGGCTCCCCACCTTAAATAAAGGGAACCTGAGTGTTCACACAAGCCCTCGCAAGCACGTCTATAGAAAGGGGGCTTGTAAAGCAGTCCAGGGGGGCAACCGTTAGATGAAGCATCAGCCCGCCAGTAGTCTGTCTCGTCAAAAGTGGAGAACAAACAGGGACTTCACCGACTTTCTCGGTGGGAACCAAGAAACTGTTCCCTAGGGGGCCAACGTCTAATCTCTCCCCATAAGTAGGATGGATTTTTTTCGAACGCAGACACCTCTGGAATTCTCTGGAAATAAAGTTCAGGACGGAGCGACGAAAAAAAGGAAAGCCCCTCCCACGTCTAAAAATTAGAGAGAGGCATAGTACAAAAGTGACGGCGGAAGCAGGCCTTCTCAATGGGAAGAGGCCGGGTGTATTAAACGAAAGCGGGGAATGAAACCAAGAGGCAACAAAAAAGGGTTCCAGTACGTTTAGATCGGGGAAGGTCGCCACCGGGGGGGGGGGAGGTTTGACCACGCTCAAGAGAAAAAAAGATTCCTTACAAATCAGATTAAAATGGCGCACTCAATTGCAAAAAAAGCTCCGGAAAAACAATGAAAAAACGACATAGGAATCAGGTGCCCTTTTTCATCTAGGCGGCGCGGGGAGGCATCGCCTCGTTCAATCGGGAGAGGGGAGTTAGTCGCTCGTCATCCAAGGGGGGAGGTTAGGTTCTAGAGGGGGTGAAAGAAGCGGTGCATGGGGAATTACGGGGTTTTGAACTAAAAAAAGGACTCTTTCTTCACATATGAACCACGAAGAAGACAGACAGCCGCATTTGGCGGGCGGAAGAGGAAAGACTCGATCATGCCCAAGGTAAGGACGCTAACTGGTTGTTTTAAGCCTTTCTCGGAGCAAAAAAACGGGAAAAGGGAGCTTGAAAGAAAAAGAGTGCCACCACATCCGCGGAAAAATAAGGGGAGGGACTCTTCTTTAATATTCGAAAAAGATCTGACTACCGATGAATAGGGTCGATGGGGGACTCAAAAAAGAACGGATTGAAAAAAAAGGATTGGTCAAAACAACAGCAATGAGCTCAAAAGGAAAACTAGCTGTCCCAAACTTTCGACCACATGACACCTAAAATAGAGAATAACAGAAAAAAAAATAGGGGGAAGAAAGAACCTACAGTATTTTGCCCACTAGGAGGAGGGGGGACGTGCGCAATGCCTAATCGACCAAAAGACAACAATTAATCGACTGACGGAGGACTTCACCGACTTCTGGAGAGAGTGTGGAGAAAGAAACTTTCTTTTGTTGCGACCATTCAAACCGAGTTGTCTCGTGAAGCTAGGTTAAAAAAGTGTACCCTCCTCGGGACAGGTGCTTAGAAATAAAGGATAGTAATTATATAGAGAAAGAAAAAAACCAGAGCGCCTTCCACGTTGCCTTGCTGATGTCGTACACAGGCGCGGAGGATAAGGACTGTTTGAGATATCAAAGGAGGGACGGGACTAGACTTATCTCTAGGTCGGGACTTGGGGGGGATGTCTGAGTCAGGCTAAGAGATGACTGGGAGAAGGAAAATGGGGAAATCTTTTTAGGAGGACTAACCATCGGATTGGGAGAGAATTTGGGTCAAAAAAACGGTTGGCTGCACATCTCAAATCATGACCGTCAAAAAAGTGCAACAACTGGTTTGTCTCGAAAGTGAATAATCATCGAGGCTGGCTTGGGACGCAACAACCCGAAGCTAAAACCGGGGAAAACTTGCCTGGCTGACAGCAGGGAATGACGAGTGATATAAGGGCCCTGTGGAGTTCTGGGGCGGATGAAACACCACTCGGGACCTGTAGTTCAGGCGTGCAGGTGGGATCCTTTCCCAGGGTCTCCGTAAAGGGTAGGGAACGGTCAGGGGAAGGTAAATTCTACGGCCCCGACCAAGTTGTACCATTTCGAAGAAACGTAGGCAAAAGGTTTGTGTTCGGGTGAAGCTTGAGTCTGACCGGCGATCCTGCCTGTAAGCCGACCGTCTGGCAGCATCCATACTCCTTAAAGAGTGGAAATTCAGCGGGGGGAAGCCTAAGGGCGGGGGATCTCGGGTGTATTTTATCCGTGTGCCCAGGTCCTTTTTCCAGGGGTAAATTTACGGGAAAGGGGGGTGGTTTTGGAAAAGCACCCCATCGGGTTTCCTCCGATTCGTTGCGCGAGAATCATTTCTTTTTATTACGGACAGCGGTAAGGGCGTGTGGTTATTGTTAGGAAAAAGGTTGACAATCATAAGAAACAGCAGGTCAGGGGATAACTCGACGCGACACCTCTCCTCTTAGCCACAGGCAGCTAACTCAGGGAAGATCACGACGCTTACGGAAAAAAAAATAATTCTTCGTTTGCCCTCCATTTCAATGAGCTTTGGAACAGACCGGGAAAAGAGTTTCATTAGCCGGAAAACCCTGTCAAAAGGACACTTATCCAAGGAGAGAGCGAACGGTTCTTTAGGAGTTGACGGACAAAGTAACGTTTTAGGGGAAATTCTTGAAAAGGAGTGTGGCGAGGGCATGGGGGTTTCTGGAAGAGTTCTCTTGATTCGGGTGGGACCTGGTCTTAGGAGGAAGGACCTCTCGACACCTCGGCGTAACAGATCGTTAAGCTTCCCGGAACGATCTGGGCACCAGTAGAGGGGTCGATCACTATCGTGACTACCTTTCCCTGAGAACTAGAAGCTCTTTGTCTTGAGTTGGCCTTCCCCATTCACCCATTGTCGCTCCAGAGAGAAAGAATCACGAAAGCAGAGCCGGACAGCCCCTTGTGGGGGTTAATAGGAGGACATGGAAAGAGTACCACCCTGGCGTCGGGGGGGGGGCATAACCAAGAGGGCCAAGGAGCAATGGCTAGAATCTGGAGGATCGGGGGGCAGGAAAAGGTGGCCCGTCCGTGGGAGTGGTCAGCTATCGGAGAAAAAAGGACCCTGACGGTGAGTCAACTGGTTAGAAAGGATAGGTCTTCTAAAAAAGGGTGAAAACGAAAGTGGGGAACTCTGTTCAAGGGGGGGTACCTAGAGGAAGACTACCGTAGCATGCAAGATTACTCAGTGCCTGTAAGCCTAGGCTATCATATCAGGGGGGGGCTTCCTTGATTGGCGGGGCAATGAGCGACGGAACCCCGCCACGCTGAGATGGCGCGCAGTTCTGCCGGAAAGGAGAGGAATCCTTAGCGGAAAGTTCCGGTCTAACTTTGTTCAAACGCCCGTGGGTGGGGCATCGGTAAGCAACTTCTAGGAATACTAAGGGTTTATCGCATCAGAAGAAGGAAAGAAAAGGCAAAGGGAGACTCTGGCCCGTACCACCCCTTTAGGCAAACCAACGGGAGCTGCTACAGAAAAGGCCTTACGGCAGTAGTGTCGTCGGGGGGTCGGGAACTGATTTGGGGGTCTTGGAGGTCCAGACGGGAAATAGAAGAAATCATACCTCCTGGTGGGAACCGGTGATGCGGAGGTAAAAAGACCGGTCAGAACAAAAATGTAGATATCACAGGGGGGTTCATAAAAAGCGGGCATTCACCCTGGTAGGTAAGCATTAGCAAAGTCAGAAGGACTTATGTCGCCTTATCAATAGCTCTAGAGGTGAGGAGGCAAGGTGGCGGGTCATCGTAACCGACAAAATTGCCGGTGAGGTAAAAGTCAGAGGGTATGCTGATCAATTGACTCCCTTAGCGCTAGAGGTAATTAAATTTATGATAAAACCGGGATCCAGCAATGTCGATCGTCGAACGGGGAAAAAGGTGGGAGGTGATAGAAGGCGAATAGGATAGGACTCGCGAATGAACCTGAGCATGTAAAAGCAAGGGGATAGTTTCTGCGTTTTTAAAAGTAGCCAGAGTATCCTTTTGCTTCATGGGACGCCACGACCAAAGAAAAAAGCAAGGAACGATAAAGCTCTGATGGCGAAGATTCCAAGAGGAACCAGGGGTGTTTAGGAAATCACACATAACTCAACAAAAACAAGAGTTCTTAAACTCTAGACTTGGAGCAAAAAAGGTTGGAAGTCAAAGATTAGACACAAGAGGGGGGTTGCATCGGCGGTCGTTGGGATTATGTATCAAAAAAACGAACCAAGGGAGAATCGTGTCTAGTACTGCAAATAAAAATCCTAGCAACTCCGGCTTTAGAAACCAGGCTCACCAAAAGGCCTATTGCAGGGACGATACCGGGGGAGAAGTAAAGAAGAACCTCAGCCGAGAGCGGGAAAGCCGCGATAACTGGCTAGAGGCGAATATTCCAGCCCCAGACCTAGCATGCTCTCAGGAGTCGGCTACTCAAAAGGTTTCGACGTCGAAAAGGACTTTTGCAGCAAGGTCACAAAATTGCTACTACCTCAGACAATGTCTTATGGAAAAAAACAACGGCAAAAGAAAATGAGCGATGCAGGATAGTAGAAAGGGGATACTTAAAGAGAAACATCTCTAGAGACGTGGGGTGGTGGCAAGGGGGGAAGGGTCATGAAAAAACCCGGCAAGGAACGGGCGAAAAGAAAAAAGCTCGGGGGGAATCCACTTCTCTGCGAGAAGGGGGGGTAGGCACAAGCCGTGAACGAACCATACTGCCACGCACGATGACGAAACACGCAGGAAAGGGGGGGGGGCAATCTGCAGGGGGGGGGTGGGTACTTAGTCCCCCGGGTCACGGAACGGTTCCGCCGCACGAAAAAAACTGAAAGGTTGTGCGGGACTCATGAAATACATTCTCGGGGGAAAGCATTCACAATCTCCTAAACTCTAATTTCGACGCAAGGATCAAAAGAGAGCGTGGGCAGTTTGTAAGGAAGAGCCCGCTTTTTCTGACGCCGTACTACCGCGATGACGAAAACCGGGCTACCGTCAAATGTTAACCCAAGATAAGTCCCGATTAAAAGGAAGGTTCTGGAGGGGAAACCCTTTCGAGGGGGCTACATCACTCTCAAAAAAAAGCTCCTACTCCTACTATGGAAGGCTAGAAAAGTGGGGGGGGGGGGAATCACAAGGGGACTTTTCAAGATAGTAACTGGACACATTAAAACGGTGGCATAGAATGATCAGAGATTTCTGATACCTAAACTCAGGGTAAGCGGTTGTTCTGGAAAAAATTGAGACGCCCAGGTGGGGTCTTGGGGGAAGGGTCGCTATAACGACCCACACTGACGGAGGGGGGCGACGGCTGGGTTTGAGCATCAGGGAAGAATGGTTGTTGGGAAAGAAAAAGACGAAGTGGGCCGCTGGAAGGCTACAGAGAGTCAGGAGTAACGCGGGTACTCAGGACTCCTCCCAAATTATGGAAAGGCCTAAGGGGGGGGAAAAAGGAGTGTCGATTGAAGAGGGGTGTTCAAGCCAAGGAGAACATCAAATCAAATCGAAGGAAACCCCTCACATTCTCAGAGAATAAAACGCTTTGAAGAGGAGTAACAACCCCAACATTTACTCGAAAAAGCGAAAAGACCAGATACGCCCGGGAAGGCTTGCGAATCATTTCGCGAATAGGGGGGAGCCCTACGAGCTTGCATTGGGGAAATGTTGTGGGCCAAAAAGCCAGCGGGCAGGGGGCAAGGGAAAAACGAAAAGGGGGTTTTTACAAGCACGCGGCAGACCAGGATAAGAACTAGTTCAACTACTCGCGGGAGGAAGGGGTCATGTCCGAGTAATCGACAACGCAGGGATTGAGGCTGGAGTCTTGCAAAGCAAGGAAGGGTCAAGGAACCAATGACTACGAGCCTCGGATCTTAAGAAAAAAGGGGGAAGAAAGGCCGGGGCGCCCTAAGGGGTAAACAAAAAAAAAAGTCCTTTGTCGATAAACAAACCACCTACTGTCCACTGAACTCCAACGAAAGGACAGGGAGGGAAACTTGGCCCGAAGATATGTTCAACTAGCCTGAGAACCTATTCAACTTCTTGGGGGGCACTATGGGGAATATGGGCTATCAAAGGGTACCTAAGAGGGCAAAGCCTCAACGACAAGTGAGGCCGTGGGGGTGGTCATACCATTTACTCCCCATGGTCGGTGGCCAGTAGAAGGGGAAAGGCGATTGCTATCACCCTGGGTCGGAAAGGCACGGGGTAACTTCCAAGAAAGACTGAACTAAGTTAGCCAGTGCCAGAAGCACCAAAACGTAGGAGAAAACTCGTAGAGTGGAAACTAAGATGTGCAACAAGTATAAAAAGTAGGGGAGGGGACCTCCAACTCCACAGAAGGGGGCATAGCTTTATCAGGGGGGAGTCAAAGGGGGTAACAAAAAAGGACGGTGGGCACGGGGGGGAAGTGCGAGATTCTATTATACGATGTGACTCCACCAGGAAACAGGAGAGCTCGAAGCCCCATAACTGGGATTAGAAGTTGCTACTCATCCCACCGCACTTTGCTTTCCGGTGCACTTTCTTCGGGGGAGGACCTGAACAATCCTCCCACTGCCGGGAATCGGTCTCTCGGGGACTCGTTCGAACTTAAAAGGAAAAAAAGAGCTTATCCGCATGGCCGCTCCATAAGAAACTGCATACAAACAAAACGGGGGTCTTCACGGGCCGACAGTGTCAAGGAAAGTCGGATGCGAGATACAGGTTTCCGCCGAAAAAATGACGTAAGGACAGTTCTTAGCGGGGTGCCAAAAAAAACCGACTCATCAACCCGGTCGAAATGGAGAAAAAAGAACCGTCGCCACTCCTGAGCATCCAACTTTGAACCTAAGGGGACAAAACGTCGATTCCTGTCGGGTCGTCTACAGAAGGATTACGGCAGGCGTCCATACATGGCCAATCGGGGAGTTGCTGTCGCGGAAGCACGTGTAGGGGAGGCGGTGTCCATCTGCGGTGGGCAGGTAAAAGGGGAGCTAGGGGAAACGGGGGGGGGGGAAAGGGGAAAGGCGAACATGGTGACCCAAGTCTTGGACATCTAGCAGAGCTTTTTCCTCAGGGCTTGTCTTCCGACTAAAAGGGAGGATCACACGTCCGTCTACTTTGGGGGGGTCCAAACACTGAGAAAAAAAAACGGAGAGAGGGAGAGCCAATGGTCAAGGTCAAAAAACAGTCTCTGAAAGCTTTCTGAAGCGTTATGGAAAAGAGGAAGAACAAGTCTTCTCAAACAGATGGTCAGGATATCTATGGGGGACAAAAAGCTTGTGGTTTCACTGGATCTTTTGGTTGCAAAACAAAAAATCTCAGAGTCATCAAGCCACATAGGTCAACCGCTTACCACATAAAAATACATCATTTTGAAAGGGAGGCGAAGAACCAGCAACGCTACAGATTTTCAAAAAGAAAATGGACTCGCTCATAAAGAGTCATAGGCAGGTAAGTCAAAGAAGGAATAGACGTCAGAAAGAGGTCGTACGGTAGCGCTTGGGAGCAAAGACCACTTTTCTTTGGGTGGAAAAAGGGAGAGGGGGGTGTAATGCGGGGGGCTTTCGTTCACCCTCCGTAACGAGCATGCCCTGGAAAGCAAAAGTAATCTGAAAGCTCAGGAAAAACAGTCGCGCAAAGTTCACGTCTCAGTCGGTGAACTGGGGGAGGCTTACTGCGCTTTAGCGAAGTCAGAGTTAACAAAGGGCCTTACTAACGACTTCGGAGGGTATTTAGGAAGTGACGGCATCCGTCCGAAAGGGGGTAAGGAAATTTTGGGAGGAGGCGAAATCTTAAAATCCGATGGTACTAACCAGGAGGTGGTTGAAACCTGGGTGAGCGGGGGACAAGCGCCGGGAGCATGTAGGCGTCAATTTAATGGTTTGTACAGGAAGGGAAGAAAGGTTGACTGGGAGGATCATTTGGGTGGAGATTAGGGCCGAATCTACGGGCACCTTTACGGGAGCGCATTCTCTAAAATCCAGGGAGGTCTGTCAAAAGGGGGGGAAGGATCTGTCTATTTCACCCAAAGGCGTCCTGTATTGTCGTGACATGGAGGAAAGTTCACTAACATTTTTATCGAATGCGTAAAGGGACGGGCCGAACGTAAGTTGGTAAAAACAAAGGAAAAAATCCACTTCACTCAAAAATGGGTGGGGGTGGAGTATTTTTATGGTGCATATCCGGAGACCTACCGGAAGCATCCAGAAGGGAACTCGTACAGTGCGGGGGAAGGGGAACTTTTTCAACGAAAAAAGGGGTAGCCGGAATCTTGTAAAAGTGAACCTATCTTGAACGTGGAGGGGCCTTTTGTATTCACGTCTTTTTTGTGGGGGGGGATACGCTCCCATTGTGGCTAAAAGAAGGGGCGGCGCGATCAGCGTCTACTTTTCTTACGGGAGAGAGAGCGTCTTTTATTTGGTCTATCTATGAGGGAGTTTTGTGAAAGAACCCGGAGGATAATGTCTCGAACTGAAGGGAGACATCCTCAAAAGCAAGTAAGAAAACTGGAAAGAAGCATCGCTAGGGGGAGGGCCTCGGACGTCCAAAACGGCTTTTGAAGAACATGTCAAAGGACGGGGGGGAAGGGGGGGGCGTCACTAAAAGGAAAGCTAATTTAAATGGGGGGCCTCCAACAACACGTTCCCCTGGAGAAGCACACTCCTTCTCAGAGCAGTCGGAATCTTAATCTTACTCAGGGTGTTAAGGTGCGATACGCTTAACTCGGGGGGGGGAAAGGGGATGGGGGGCGGGGGAGGCGCTCGTGGCGGGAAGAAAACAAATGTGAACCTTCGTCGCGTACGTAATCTCTTACCGCTCAAAAAACGAAGGGGGGAGGGGGAAGAAGGCGACTCGAGCTGGGCGAGAGTTCGCGCGAAGATCCTGGTCCTCGGGAGAAGTAGGCACTCTGGTCATGGGCCAGTCATCTTCCAAAAGGAATTGTACCTGTGCCGAAGGAAAAAAACGGCATACCGCCGGAAAGGGGGGGTAAGACAAGTTGGTTCTTTGACTAACTTCTACCAATGACCATCGCACCACCCGGAGTCTAATGGCAGACACAAAGAAAACCATTCCAAATGGTGAGAGAAGCGGGGCTGAATGGATCAGGTTGAATGTAACTTTTGTCCTATTTTTCAGGACGTCTTCAAAAACCGTACCAGAAAGGGGGGAAGTGTAACTTTCAAACAAAAGGACGGGGGGAATGGAAAATGTCAGGGAGTGGATCTTATTTAGCTCAGAAGGGTGGAAGCCTTCTCAAGAATTGGTACGAGCGTAGGCTTTAAGGCCGTAGCCGGCTTGCGAGAGTATCTTATGAAGTAGGAAGACACTTGAAAAAAATGGGAAAGTTCTCTAGACGTAGACTCCCTCAGCGGATGCGTTCTTACGGACAGGACTATTCTTCCGTGGGGATTGCCTGGAAAAAGGAATCCTGTTTCAAGGGGGGCGTATAGGCGGGGAAATAAGGCAGGGTTGTATGCTACCTAGAGAATTCACGTGAAAAATTAATCATACGCCGAAAACCCCGTTCCTATTTGGAAAACGGAATTCGAAATCCTGAGTGGGAAGACTAGACGTTGGAGGTGGGCAGGAAGTGCTCTTGTGAATCGCAGTTTCGGAGGGGGTCGACTAAAAAAGAGCAGAACCACCGGTTGTTTTGGGGGAAGAAAGGTTCTGTATTTTGGAAACCAGGAGGGAAAACAATGAAACTAATATCCGGGTGGCAGACGTTGCCATAGACTTGCCTACTTGAGTCTTATCGCCGGGGAGGGGAACTTCTCTGCCCATGGTGAATCATGAGGGAGCCAGGAAGGTTTCTAGTGTAGTCGCCACGGGGTCGTACAGGAAATTGGTCCACCAAGGCAAATGCGATAGGGGGAACATGAAATGGCGTTACAGAGGGAGCCTTTAGCTCCGTGTCGTAAGGAGACGAATTACGGTAGTTCTCCCGGGGGACGAACCGGTATCGAGGGGAAAGGGAGAGGAAGTCTAGTGCGTAAAGTGTTTCTCTGGGTAGATATCTACAGTATAGTATAGGAGGTGGGGGGCAAGAGGGGCAAATTCAAAGCCGCGTGGATCTTCGGCACGGGGTGATGAGGCCATACTCCCGAGTCAAGTTTCGCCATGGGGGTATCAGACATAAAAACCGTCCAATAAGACGTGTCGCATTAAATAACTACTTGGAGTTGTTGCGCTCCCTGAGATCTGATAAAAAAAAGGGAGGATAGAAAGAGAAAAGAGGGAGGGGGGAGACTCAAACGCATGGGGAATTAAAAAAGAACATGGTGCAGAGAAGGAGAGGTTTCTTTTGAAACAATGGAGAAAACAGGGCTACTAGGGGAGAGGGACAAAAAAAATGAGACAACCAAAAAATTAACAACGACAGTCTGGCATTTCTGACCCTTAAGGACCGGAAGGGGGACGAGACACTCGGAGCGCGCCCTAAAAGTAAATCGAGCGCTCTAAACGTCCATACCGGTCTTCGAGGTCTACCTTTAATGCACATCACGTAGAAAGAGGGATCCTCTCAAGGAGGAGGATCTACGACAAATCGCCAGGGGTTTGGACATCGGTTCCTCACAAGAAAAAATGCCCGAAGTACCGCTAAGACTTTGGAGAGAGGTTCCAAGAAGAAAAAAGAAAGTGAGAACGGGCGATGAAGAGACAGTACGGGCAATTCTACTGGAACTGGGGAAAAGTCTCATCACGGAGACTTTTGGGGGAAGGATTTGCATTCTTGGTCAAAAAAGAGGTCGGACGGATCGTCTACGAAAACAGGGGGGGGGGGGACTCTGCTCGTCAGAGGACCGAGACGCAAAGCAAACGTGCACCTCTAAAAACACGGCCGAAAAAAGAAACCTTCGGAGTCACGTCAGTGAAGGACTTTTTAAATCGGAACTTGTGACCCAGGGGCCTTCACTGGTAGGGCCTTCCGCTACGGGGGGGGGGGGCTACAAAAAGCAAAAAGAAAGACCAGGGAATCCCATTCCACCTCTTTCTGCAACAGAGAAAGGGCAACTCTACGGAAGGGGCCTCGTACTGTCTTCCGAAACTCGCCATCGCTGGAAAACGAGAAGTCGCGTTTTGTCCCAGAGGCCCCCTCGGAGCCGCCTTCAGGGAGCCCTAGTCATTATAGCTGGGGGGGGGAGTTTAAGTGAGGCGGGAAAAAAAACTGAAGACCGAACGGTCGGCCCCGCCTGAAAATTACTTTGTAAATGTGTGCCTCACCTGAGGGTTTGGGGGGGACGGCCGCAAAGAAAACGAAGAGGGGGAAAATTCAAACAGCGACCTGCATCAGATAAGAGAGGGGAAGATGGAGCCCGCGACTTTTGATTGGACACACTTTTGGATATACAAAGCATGGTGGGGGGGAAGGGGAGGGGGGAGAGAAGAACCCACCGCTGAAAGTCGGCGGCGTATGAGCTTCTAGCAGAGGGGGGGGGAAGCAAAAGCTCAGAAAACCGAAGGATGGGAAGGGGAAAAAGGGGGAGGCAGTCATATCGAGGGAAGCAAATGAAAGGTCCTCCCAGCCCGATCGAGAGTCAGCGAGCTGGGGGTCCTGGGGGGGGGAAGAGATGTCCTCTACAATGTCAAAAAAATGAAAACATCAAATAATCTACGACCGACAAAAACACCCCATTTCAATCGACCCATATTCAGCAGACAAATACTAAATTGGAGCCACGAGAAAATACCTTTGACTTCGCCGAGGAGCTCCCGGGGGTGTGGGGTTCCGTAGCGTTGGGAAAAAAGGGAGAAATGCCACACATCAGGGCCACTTCATGGGAAAAAAGGGGGGCAAACAAAGTGTGTGAGGCAACTGGTCAACGACCCAACGCCAGGCTACGCCTCGATCAACGCGGTCTTAATAGGGAGGATGGACCTGCCTTTCGAGTATCGAAAGAAGACTCTTATAAGGTCCGGAAAAAGCGAAGTACGACTCGACCAAGAAAAACGCGGCCGCGCTGCAAGTCATTCACCGACTGTATGCCAGGGAACAGAAAGAACCCGCTTCCTTTGAGGAAGAACACACCCAAAAGATACTGGGGAAGGGGGGACAAACTCCACGAAAAGAAGAACTTAAAGCGTACAATACAGGAAAACAACGACCCGCTGCAGAACCCAAGGAAGAAGTGTGAGGGAAAGAGGGATTTCGATCCGCGCTACGGAGAAGGGGAAAAAAGTGACCCAAAAAAAACCCTGTGGGGAGTTTTCGAAGGGATCAAATGGTTCTTCCGTCGAAGGGAAGGGATATTGTCCCTTTCGGACTGGGGGGACGTTTACCACAATGAAAGAACCTGAACTACGTGACCGCGGGGTCCAGAACTAAAGACTAACCACGCCGTAAAGGACAACAGAAGGGAAGTCGAGCATGTAGGACATGGGGGGGGGAAAACGGTATAGTGATTGGGGAAAGGGGTCCAACGACCATCCTAACAGAGTCTTTTGTTGGGAGGAACAACCAGGAAGTGCACAGCACTCGTCTGATAGACGGATTCCGTCCGAACAAGGGTTGGGGGTTCGGGGAGGAGATCAAAACAAGCAACTGAACTGGAAGGGGGGCAACGCAGCCAAGAGGGGGGGGGGGGTTTTCATGTAGTGATAAGGGACGGGTCGTCTTCGAAAGAAAGTCACCCACGTACCATCGGGGGGAGGAAGGCTTCATAGTAGACGATGAAACGGAGGCCCCAGGCCTTACGAAACTCTTCCGTTCTTAAGAGAGATGGGGAAAACGGGCTAAGGAAGGCGAATGCAGTAGGCGCGAGATAATGACACGAAGCGTAAAAAGGGCGCCTGAAAAATGTCCGTCAGCGGCGGGCAGCATACAGCCGATACACGGACAAAAATATTCCATTAGAAAAACAAAATTACTTGTCTTTGCGAAAAAAGACTCCCGTCCAGCCGAAGAAGAGGGGAAAAAAAACCTCTGTGAACTAAAGAGGGTTGTCGAGGCGGCGTCATAGCAATCTGTGGCCAATAGAGTATTGTCTGTCTTCTCCGCGAGGACCAGGTTATTTGAGGTGTTACTCGGGGGGGAGGGGGTGCAGTACGGCGGGAGTGGGGGGGGGAAAGGCCAGCGTCCAAAATAGGGAACACCAAGGCTTGAGTCAAAAACATCGATACAGACATCTGTGTCGCCTAGGGTGACCCGGAAAAGAGAAAGTTCTGGGTGGGGGCCTCCTATTGCCA
>Ga0179591_1307518_pt1:0-5000 | contig 13702 bp, 10 predicted proteins | sample CZOMad2_1_08_16f_FD_182891 | JGI IMG/M metagenome (GOLD analysis project Ga0179591, IMG submission 182891) | Vadose zone soil fungal communities from Angelo Coast Range Reserve, California, USA - CZOMad2_1_08_16fungal (PacBio error correction) | ecosystem: Environmental > Terrestrial >...
CAGACGTGGGTCTTTACCCCCAAAACCCAAAAAAAACGAACAAGAGAGAAACGGGGGCAACGACAATGGCCTGGCGGAGGGGGAAGACAGAGCAAGGGGGATGGTTCGACAAGCTCTCTTCGTCCGACAGATGCCAATCGAAAAAAATAGTTTACTAAAGCAAGCGTGGCGAAAGAGACAGGTGCGAAAATATATGGAGGGGGGAGGACATTCACATTCAAGGGAAGAAAAGGCGAAGAAAAAAGGACGCAGAGCAGAAATCAGAAGAGCGGGGTAAAGGTAGAGTCAATGTGGCGCAAGAGTGTCAGTGGGGGGTATCGGAAAAGATTCAAGGGCTAGAATCAATCAACTCGTAGTGCGTGCAGGCCAAAAGCTCGTGGAGAGCGTACGTACCCGGGACGAAAAGGTCCATGGACGGTGCCAACCGGAGAAGAGACCATGCTATTCTGAGGGGGCTCAAAAAGGGAGTAACCAAAGGGGGGTATAGACAGGGGAGGGTACTGAGGGATTTGGCCCCGCCGAGCCGGGAAAAAAGCTAGCTGGGAATAGTGACGGTAATGTAAGGAGGGTTAGACCACTCGAATCTGAAAAAAGGTATTGTCCAATAGGCGTCTTTCAATCACGGAGCAAGACGGGAACTTTATTAAACGGCGCTACCCTCTTTGCTGAATGGTAGGGAGGTCGCATGTTGTTGAAAAATCGGAAGTCAAAGAAAATGTGAACCACGGAATTTACCGAATTGTGAAGCTGACGGGGTTGGCGGGGCTTTTTTCTCGGGTCAACACCGGATTAATGCCCACTCGTAACGAAATAAACAGACCAATTTGCGCTCAGTGCAAAGAACTTCCCGGAAATCGGGGTCAGGGACTCATTTCTGAAAAGGAGTCCTGCAAGTGGGGAAAAGCTGTCAGACACGTGGCGGCTCCACCGAGGAGTGGTGCAACTGTAATGCTGGGGATGGTGTTTGTTTATGGGGGGGGGAATCGAGTGGAATTCATATTTGATCCAAATTGTGAACTGAAAACAAGCGATAGACTACGACAATTTATCGGACCCGGCTGAGGAGCGAAAAACAAACAGTGTCGTTCACGGGTATAAAAAAGGGGGAAACTTTTGAGGGAAAAGGACAAAAGAGAGCAGACAGTGACGGGGGTACCGCAAAGTGGCTAGTCTTGGGCGCCAAGACTCACTTGATAGGGGGAGTCTGACGACAGGTGGTGAGCAGGCCACTGGGCTACGTTGTGAAAATCAATGGCCCACTTGTAGACAAACTCCCCGCAATCCAAAAAAGGAAACCCGTGCAGGTGATAAAACCAGCCCCCCCAGAAGTGAGTAACCCGATCATGAACCGCCGCGGCCCGGCCCGGAAACTTTGAGGAAGGTAATTTCAGGCTTGGCGCAAAAGGAGGGGAGCGACCTCAAAAAATTCCACGCCCGGGGCGCCTACCTGGCCTGGTGTAAAAAAACTGGTTCAATCACCGTGGACGCTACCTAAGGAACTCTCGGGAAAGAGGCAAAAGTCGAAAGGGGTAGTAGCGAGCGTTAAAAGCCAACGGCCCTTCGGGTCGTCGCTCCGGGAACGCGAAACATTATAAGGGACGACGGATGGTCCAGTGCGATGTGGGGGGTTTTTGGTTTTGGGTGTTGTGGTGTTTTTTTGTTTTGGGGGGGGAATCGGCAAATGCTGTGGGCGAGAGTCATCTTTCGCATCAGCGAATTGCCAAAATTTGGATCAATGAGACGGTGGAGTCTATGAGCACTGAATGGGGGAAGCTGTTGGCAACCGGACTAAGCAAGGGTGTTTGTTGGGTAAGTGCTGTTCTTGATCAGAATATAGGCCATCATAGTTAATAGGGAACACTGAAGGGTTCCGGTTTTTCCTGTGGAAAAGGGGAAAGGGGGCATTGCGCCCAACTCAAAAGCTCGAAGGTGCGCTATGAGAGGAAAACCGCGACAGGACCCAAACTGTCTTGTTCAACCCAGGGATCGGAAACCGGCAGAAGCGAAAAAATCGCTCATAAAGATTCTCGCAAGACCCCCCAAAAACAGTTGGCAGAGGAACACTATATCGTTCGGGACCCAAGGGCAGCTAAAACAAATTTTGTGGCGACTGCGTCGCGCGAAGGCGTGGAGAAAAACAATTGGCCATTCCATTGGTGGGCTTGAATGCAAGAAGGGGGGGGGGGGGGGCGAGCGGGTGGGGGATTCAACTAAAATAGTCTCGGTTCGATCTTCCTCAACCGAACGACGGCAATGTGATGCTGCTGGCGGCAAGTTCGGCGTCCGCAAAAACCTCAATGGAGTGAAATCATCTCATCTCAAAAAGGAGGAGGTAAAAGGAGATAAATGTTCAATCTCGGCGCGGAAGGGGATCCGACGTGCAAACAGAGGCACTAAACGTTTGAATGTCGTTATTTTGGGACGCGGATCTGCAGGATTGAGGGCGCGCCAACCCAGCGCGAAAAGGGGAGGGGTGCCGGAGCTTCAACCGGGAAATTTTACTGTTGGCCTGGGGCTAACACTCGCGCCCGAGCAGTCACCCACGGGTGGAACAGCAGGGGGAAAAAGCGCGCAAGAGGTGGTGCCTGCCAAATGAGAGAATGTGGCCGAGGCTGGAAGGGAAAAAAGGCAGCGTCCAAGCCAAAAGTTGAGCGGGGACCAAGGCGTTGGGGGTGGCAGGAACCATGTGCCGCCAATTCTGACTCCGCGGGCGAGCGAAAGCAAACGCTGTAACGCGCCGGCAAGAAAGCGTGCAGCTACACTATATTATAGGGGGCTCGGGGGGAAAGGAACATTTCCTGGATAAAAGGAAGAAAGTTGGCGCGTTTCAATTGAGTCAATCCGCTAACCTCTCAAGTGAAATGGCGTGACTTTGGAACCCGTTGCTATCTGAGGAAAGAAAGACTACTTCGAGGAGCAGACTGGCCAAAAACGTAGAGGAGCTGGAATCAAAATCTCAAAGCTGCACATGTTGTGAGGGAGAAGCGGGTTGCGGTGCAACGCGCCGTTGAAGGAGAATTGGGGCTCAGTCGGAACAATTTCCGGACCGCCGCGGCCGCGTCGCTAATTGATTAAGGGGGGGGGGGGTTTAACACCACCCGGAGGAAAAGCAAACCAGGGTGAAGTTAGAAGAGAAGAATGAGGAAAAAGCCACGCCTGCAATGAAGCGGGATAACTGGTGTTGTCGGGAAGCGGAAACAACAGTCGTCTGGGAAAAAACTGTCGCCCCAGGGGGGGTTGGGGTCTGGATGCGGGGAACGAAATTCTGTTGTCAAGCGTGAGAAAAACGTAAATAGCTGGATGCAATGGGCGGTTCTTCTAAGGGTCGTGTTGGAATTAACAGGAAATCAAATGTCTACGTTCGTAAAGGAAAAGGTGCGGAACGAAGGGAGGGCTGCGCTGGTCAATTGACCACAGCGAAGTTTAAACAGTGAGGTCCGACATAGGTTGTCGGCAACCACAGCCGGATCAGAGAGGGTATAGGAATCTTAGAATACGGGTCAAATGAAGGAACCAACTAGGTCAACGCGAGCGGCAAGACAAACAGAAGACCCATCAAAAAGCACACGACGGCCACCAACGTCCGAAGTGCGCGGGTCCGCCTGGTCAAAAAAACGACACAAAAGACGATTCAAGTCTGAGTGAAGGGAATGAATTGCGCGGCGAAAAAAACATGAGCGCAAGTATTGGTCCAGTGAAGCGATTCAGCAGAAGGGTGCCACGCTAAAAGCGTGTATCGAAACATCAAAAGCCGGCGGGGCCGCCAAAAGTCTGGGAAAGCGAGCGCAAAGACAGGTCGGCCAGAAAAAAAAAGGCAGAGTTCCATGTTGGTGCAAAACAACAAGGGCGCACGAACGACAAACAGGAGACAACGGATTACTCGTCGTGGAAAAAAAGAGTTCCCTCTTAACGCGCAGGGGGGAAAAGGAGCGGAGCTCCGGAAGGGGCTGAATGCGAACCTTGCGAGTTGGTGAGGGGCCGGGTGCGCGTGGAAGGGGTGGTACAGGGGGGGGGGGGGGGAGAGAGGCGTGGGGGCGAGGGGGTAGGGGGGGGTGTGGGGGGGGGGTGAGGGGTTGGGGGGGGTATGGGCGGGGGGGGGGGGGCGGGGGGGGGGTGGGGGGGGGGGAGGGTGCGGGGAGTTGGGTGTGGGGGGCGGGGGGGGCCGGCGGGGGGGAGGTGGCAGGAGAGGGGGGGGGGGGCGGGGGGGGGGGGGGCGGGGCGGTGGCGGGGGGGGGGGTGTCGGGCTTGAGGTGGGGGGGGGGGGGGGGGGGGGGGGGGGGGGGGGGGGGGGGGGGGGGGGGGTGGGGCAGTGTGGGGGGGGTGGGGGGGGGGGGGGGGGGGGGGGGGGGGGGTGGGGGGGGGGGTGTCGGGGGGGGGGGGGGTCGGGGGGGGGTGGGGGCTGGTGGGGGGGGGGGGGGGGGGGGGGGGGGTGGGCATGGGTGGGGGGGGGGGGGGGGGGGGGGGGTCGGGTCGGGGGGGGTGGGCGTGGGGGGGTTGCGGGGGGGGGGGGGGGTGGTGGTGTGGGGGGGGTCGGGGGTGGTGGTGGGCGGGGGGGTGTGGGGGGGGGGGGGGCGGGCGGGGGGGGGGGGGGGGGGGGGTGTGGGGTGGCGGGGGGGGGGGGGGTGGGGAGGGCGGGGGCGTTGTGGTTGGCCGTTACGGTTGGGGGGGGCGGGGGGGGGGGGGGGTGCGTAGGTGGGGTGTCTGGGGGGGTGGGGTGGGGAGTGGCGGGGGGGGGGCGGGGGCGGGTGGGGGGGGGGCGACGGGGGCGGGGGGGGGGGGGTGGGGGGGAGGCGGTAGGGGGGAGGGGGGGGGGGGGGGGGGGGGGGGGGGAGGGGAGGGGGGGGGGGGGGGGGGGGGGTGGGGGGGGGGGGGGGGGGGGGGCGGGGGGGTAGGGGGGGCGGCAGGCGATGGGGGGGGACGGTGGGGGGGGGGGAGGAGGTGGGGTCTCTGCGGGTGGGGGAGGTAGCGGGGGGGGAGGTTGGGGGGGGGGGAGGGGGGGG
>Ga0179591_1307518_pt1:10000-13702 | contig 13702 bp, 10 predicted proteins | sample CZOMad2_1_08_16f_FD_182891 | JGI IMG/M metagenome (GOLD analysis project Ga0179591, IMG submission 182891) | Vadose zone soil fungal communities from Angelo Coast Range Reserve, California, USA - CZOMad2_1_08_16fungal (PacBio error correction) | ecosystem: Environmental > Terrestrial...
GGGGATCAAAGCTGGAGAGGGGAAAAAGGATGTGGTCATAACCCACGATCCTTTGCGCGTGGGCGGGCCGCCGCGCCTGCAAGGGAAGAGGACCGGGGGGAAAGAAAATGAAAAGGAGATGGGGGAAAAAAGAGAGTCAGAAAAGGAATGCGTCGGGCACGGTGGCGTTTGGTCCCACGTGCGAGAGGGAGGGTTGGCTGGATGATGTGGGGGGGGGGGGGGGGAATTGGGTTTGCTATGATAGGGGAGTTCAGGTAAGGGAAAAAGATCGCACTAAGACTAAAGATCGGATAACCCGGCTGACGCGCTAAACCAACATCCGGTCGGGTTCTACAAACTGTGTTGATTTCGGCGTGTCAATCGCAAGGGCAGCAAAGGCGCATCCGTTATCAAAAGGGGGAGAGGCGGTTCGGCGCTCACATAGGGGAGGGAATAGACAATGGTCGAGAATAAACTCCCTTGTACTTGGCTAAGTTCAACACTTTGAACCAGAGCCCAGAGAACAACCGAAAAAATCCAGGGAACAGTGGAGACCAGTGATGAACCAGCGTCCCATCTACGGGGGAAAAAAACGCTCATGTCCAAAGAGGGAAACAAGCTGAACAGTACTGTGGTAGCTCAGTCAATTGCAGCGTTCTAGAAGGGATACAGAAAGATTCAAGGCATGTTCGCGGAGGAAAAAAAAACCAGGGCATGCAAAGAAAGGCGGGGGCAGACCATTAAGCCCCGGCGGGCGGCCTCGTCGAAGTGGACGAAGCGACGAAAAATTTGGGAAATTAACTTCTCAAAAAAAAAGCTTGCTGTCAATAACGAAATCTTGATTAAAAACAAGTGGGATTGAAAGTGGACGTGGATGGGTGCCACTCTGCGACCGTTGGGTGGGTTTGGGGGTGGGTTTTTGTGTGTCTTTGTTTGTTTGTGGGGTGGGGGTGTTTTTTTGCGGGGGGGGGGGGGGGGGGGGGGGGGGGGGGGGAGGCCATGGGAAGTGAAAAAGGAATCTGGAGGGCATCAAGCTATGGTGACGGGGGATCACTACGGCATGGAGTATGATTGGAGCGCTCCGGCAAAAAAAAAAAAAGGTGCTTCACACGTTGGGGCAGCCCTAGGCCTGTGAGGAATAGAAAGTCCTCCTCTCTTAATCAGAAAGAAGCGGGAACTGACAGGATCCGGCTGGGAGACTTTAATCGTTCCAAGGGCGTTACCAATGCGCACGCGGGGGAGACCCGAGGCGTAGAGTGGCCAACCTCACAACCCTCGCCTTCGGTAACCGAGCAAGAACAACTCGCGCCGAATGATCGCCCGGGGAACTGCCGTCGCCCCATTGGCAGTATCACCGGAGGGCGCCGACGTCCCACGAAAGTGGGGCGAAACTGAGTGAGTCGCGATAGGAGTGTACGGGCAAGGAAAAACCCGTTGAAAACCCGTTACTTCAGGGCCAGGGTCGAGATGGGGGGGGGGTCCGAGCAACGTCGGATGGGTGTGACATCTCAGAAAAGGACAAGCCATTGAGCGGAAGGGGGGACGAATCGTGAGTACCAAACGAAATGATAGTCGGTAGAGAACACAGAGGGGGGGAAGGAAGATAGTATAAAGATGGCGCGGAGGAGGATTGCCGAAAGGTCACGACATCCTTCAACCAAAACAGAAGGTGGGACTGGGTTGGGGACGATGGAAATCGCTACGGCGAAGTGGGACAGAGACCACAAGAGCAAACAAGTGGGGACCATTACCAGGGGGAAGTGAAGATTCACACAGGGAACGAAGTGAAAAAGAAAAAAAAAAAGTTTAATGACCAAATAATGGGGGGAGAAGCCACTAAACGCCAACTGGAGCCAAAAGATCACTTGGACCTCCTAGGGGCCCAAATATGATTAATGATTAATGTGACAACGGACGGTGCAACGAGATAATTCAATTAGAGACGTTGGAGCTGATCAGGAAACACAGGGGTTGTCTATAAAGTTAGAGCTCATCAGTTCACTAAGGGTGAAAAACATGGGTGGAGAAAAGCTTAAAGGAAAAACAGCGCACGGTTCGCATGGTGACAGCATCACCTAATGGAAGAAAATATTCGTCTATACTCACATGATGTGAATGTAATAGTTGGGGTGAGGGCAACTTAATCAAAGCAAGAAACGGAAGGTCCAATCGTTTGGCAAATCTTGAAAGAGGAAGGAAAGAAGAAAGGGGAGCAGAAGAGAAGAAAGGGATCTACGGCTGCTGTCCTCTTTCCACGGGGGTGGTTAATTAGGAAAAGTTAACGACCAAAATAAAGGAAAGAAAAAGTGGGTTAGCTAGAAGGAAACAATTAATCGTTCCTAAAAAGGCGTCTGGTATAGAAAAAGGGGGTGATGCATGTCCAGCTGTGTGACACCAGCAGCCGGGGAAGGTCAGCTCACCATATTAGAAAGCAGGGAGGGGGGGAAAATGCGATAATGGCCGCAGGCTTTGGGGGAAAATGAATGAGCGGTAAGAGAGGGAGGGAGGGGAACAGTGTTGATTGCGGTGAGCCAGGGGACAGGCTGGGAAAGTGGCGTTGGGTCAGGAAAGAGGGAAAGGGGCGTCGGCGGAAAAGTGGGCCTTAGCCATATGCCCCTAAGAGTCTCGGGAGAACGAAATTGGCGGAGGGGAGGTCAGAGGAGAGGGACCCTGAGGGAGTGGGACAAACGAAAAACATTTGAAAAAGTTGGGATGCGGACACGGGTTTTGTAGGGATCGGAACTACAGCCGGGATCCGAGAGGAATAGAGGGGGATACTTTCAATTTGGCCAACAGAGCCAAAAGTAGGAAAAAGGCCAAAAAGCAAAAAAAGGAAACATGCCGACGAAAGTTTGGTTGCAAACGATCCGTGGCGCCGATTAGAGAATACAGCCCGGTTTGGCACAAAAAAACAGCGCAAGCCGGAACCCTGGGACGAAGACTGAGGGTATCAAGGCAAGGAGACGGTGGAAGGCAACTGAGGACGAGGTCCAGGGTTAGTGAAGACACAGCAGCCGTGGGAACGACGCCAACAGGAGACGAAACGAGAAACAAAGCGGAGGGAAAAAGCACAGGATTGATCATCGGAGGAAGAAGGGGATCCGGGGGACCACTGCATGGAAAGGTGTTCAAAGCCAAAACGACTACAACATCAAGACAAACGGGTGATCGGGGGGGAGACTGGAAAAAGTAAAAAGGAAAGAGAAGCGATTGAGAAAGAACGTACGATTCAGGGATGGAAAAATTAAACCATTGGCGGGTGGGTCTAACGGGAGGAACAAGTAGCCGTATCCTCTAGGGTTCTGTGAGAGACGTGGGTTAGGGCACAATAGAGGAGCAAAGGGGGACGTGGCATGTGTTTCGATCGAAGGGAGGTGAGCCGGCGCGCAGCATAAATGGAGCGCGGTTGGGACGGCGGGGAATGCGGTTAACAACTGTCAGACGTTAAGATTTGGGGACGAAGAGGGGAAGTGAAAAAGAAGAATATGGATCAAAAGATTGACACCGGCTGGGAATTAGACCGGGTACAGAGGGGAGAGGAATAAGGAAGCGACATTCGTCGACGGGGGGACTTTACAGCCGTTGCCATAGGAGACGAGCGCTGTAGTTAAATGCAACAAAAGAGCGACTTACGCTTTGTTCAGAAAAATGGGCGAGAGGCAGCAGACTAGAAGCGTTGGGTCGCAGTTAGAGGAATGAACGTCAGAAGTTTCACCTGCAAGG
>Ga0179591_1275427_pt1 | contig 13701 bp, 18 predicted proteins | sample CZOMad2_1_08_16f_FD_182891 | JGI IMG/M metagenome (GOLD analysis project Ga0179591, IMG submission 182891) | Vadose zone soil fungal communities from Angelo Coast Range Reserve, California, USA - CZOMad2_1_08_16fungal (PacBio error correction) | ecosystem: Environmental > Terrestrial > Soil >...
TCTCAAGCACTGAACATGTGGGGATGGTAAGAGAGCTTGAGCCCCTTAATCAAGTTATGCAACCGGGTCCACACGGGGCAACTAGAAGAAATATATAGGTCTTTACCGAAGTCGACAAAGAAGTATCTCTCGGTGACTTAAAGCTGGAAGGGGTCTATGGATTAGCAAATCAGAAGAGGACCGTCCTGACGTGTTTTCCCCGTGGCAAAAGAAATGAAGAGTCAAAGTCCTGTTGGGGACTCCAGGCTCCAATGCCCTTGGCAAACGGATGTTTGTCTCATACAAGGGTGGTGATAACTGTCGACAACAACCATGGGGGATGCCACAGTTTATCAGAAGGAAAAAACGAAGGGTACTCTGTACGAATTCAACTTAAAAGAAAATGACCAAGGGAGTTGTGGGAGTTTCGTTCAGGTGCTCAATTGTTGTAATTCGGATTCGGGGGGCAATTGGTAGCGTGAGTAAATCAACAAAAGCACCATCCAAGTGTGTCGGGGGGGGGAAAAGGCGGGAGGGTCTGAATAAAATACCGGAAAAGTTCCATCTAACTAATCATAGATAACTTATGAGGACGTTCATGCGGGTTTGATTCCAAGGGGGCCATTGATAGAGAAGCATTGCAAAAGATCCTCAGAGTAGCTTATAGCTAAAAAGTCAGGTTCTCGTAAACATTTACTTAGTTTTCCTAAAAAAAGGAAAAGATCAGCGGAACAAAAAAGAGCAGAGAGTTTAAAAGGGTGGGTGCATCGGATTCTAAGCGACATGGGAGAAATACAACTCAGAACAATGCAGAGACAATCTTGGGAATCAAACGAACCAGAGAAAAATAGCATCTATTGGAACAGGTTATACGCCGGAAAAAACAAAGGGGAAGCCTATTCCTAACGAAAAAATAGGAGGAAAAGGGTCAGGCTCGAAATCTCTGTGATAGGAGGTCCCGGTCAAGTTTGTAAGGAGCCGCTTTGCACTCCGGAGAGAGGAAGAGTGTGCAACAATTGGAAGAGGGAAAATCACAGAGGGGGGAGTAACTGGGAGCAGGAAAAGTACGTTCACGACAGGTGGAACAGCTCGACTAATTTCTAAGGCGCGGACAAGGGATGCCCTAAAACACGGCCTTATTTGTCAGCGGTTGCGAACCCTGGGAAATCCAAATTTGGGGGTGAATGAAATCGTGCGCGAAGAGGAAGCCTATCTTCGGGGTATGACGAAAAGTAAGCTGAAGGGGGATCGAAAAAGGGAGCCGTTTTCATGGGAGGACGAAAAATAAACCAATCCGAGGGAACAAGGGGAATTAGGACGGTTTCCGGAGAGAATGAAAGTAGAGGATAATGTTAAGAGTTTGTGCGTTCGGGGTTACGCGAAAACCCTAGCGGAAGAACTGCGACCGTTTTTCGAAGATGTGCCGATCAGTGACCGAATGGGGAAGGATTTTATGGGGCCCTTTCTCAGCGTAGAGAGTGGGGAACGAAAAATAAGCGGATCCATTCTCTCCAACTAACCGTCGAGGGAGAAAGAGGAAGCAATTGAGAACGTTGGGGTAGAAATTGCAAAGAGCCTTTTAGGTTATCGACGACTCTAAAGGGACCTAACCGTAAGAACTTCAAGGCCTTCTTCTGGTAATATCTGGGACCAGGAAAGTATCTATACTCGGCCAAAATGGATTTGGAACTCAACTGTAAAAACGGGGAATTCGGGTGAGCCATTTGGATAATACGTACGACCGGTCCTGAAGTCTTGATATTTCGCCGGTGGTCGGGGGGAGTGAAAACACGAAGGAAAGTTCAGTTCCTGAAGAAACAGCTGTCTCGGTTAGGGAATAAGGAACTGGGTCAAAGAAAATGTTCTGAGGGATTGACGCAAAAGATACATTTATTCGGCAAGAAAAACGCTAATCCATGGCGCTACAGGCAGGGAAGTCCAGGGTCCTGAGGCGCAGGGATGCCGGGTCGATACCAGGGACAAAGGGGGACGTGGAAAGGCGGGCCTGTGTGTAAAATACGACTGCTTTATAGCTTGAAAAGAGGGGGGAAGAAAGCTATAAAGAATGCAACGTTTCTCTCCCTCGGATTAACTGGCAATGTCCAGCTATCCTAATCGAACTTCAGACTCATTCATAACTGGGGACTGGGAGGGGACGTGGGAAGAGGGTCGTGCGGAGGCAAATGTCGACAGTCTACTTAGGAAAAAAAATCTCTATCAAAAAATTGAAGGGGAGAAAAAACACTACCTCTACGGTAGGGGGGGGAGGGGGTGGGGCCAGGGTGCAACTGTCTCGAACTGAGCAAGACTAGGAAGTCATAATTCAGGTATGATGACATAATCAAAAGAAAGGTTGGGGGGAAAAAGAAAAGAGTCACCACAACAACGAGGGGAAAAGGGAGAAAATATAGATATCGGAATGGGGGTGAAGACCAATCTTGATATATGTCTAATCGTCTCATTAGATGTTCTAATTCACTGCCTGTTGGGGGCGGTTCTGAGAAAAAAAAACTCCTGAAGAGGTGCGTTAGTGATCGTCCAAAGGGTGGCAAAAAGGAGTGAAGGGAGGGGGAGAGCGCGCATTTTTACAAAGAACTGCTCGCTATGTTGCTCTGGCGGAGTACGAGCGAACGGCTGCCGCAGCAATCCGTAAAATCTTACACCGCCATGGTAAATTGATGTTTTGGAATTGGGACCGGGGGCGCGAAAAAAAATGTTGGTGCAGCTAGTACTCAGGGCACGTTGCCAGTGCTCAAAATAACACTCCGTGAGGAGTTAAACGCAAAGAAAGTTCCTTCCTGGGAAAAGGGAACAGAGGGAATTGGCAAACTCGCGAGGATCCAGGCCAGATAAATGATCGCGTTGAAGAGTGTTAAAGAAAGGAATGCTGGAAATCTATCACCGAGAAAAGGTGAAAATTTCAACGGTACCCAATAAAAGTCCTGCCGGCCGCCAAAGGTTGCCTCATTAAGAGAATCGCTGGGGTGTTGGAATGGGTGAAAGCGCCATATCCCAGGCTCCTACTTTGAGGGGTGGTAAAAAACTGGATAAATTGGACAGATAAGAGAGATGGGCCGAATCACTTAGATATCTGGAAAAATCGGGGAAAAATATAATAAGAATGGAACCAAGGATTGGCTCTTGCATATTCTTAACTGTCGAAGAAAAGATAACTCATTACCTGCACATTACTTCAAACAAGGGAGGACAAAGGTTAAGGGCTAATCTTCAAACTGCTTCTCTCATCTGGAATGGAGAGCGAGCCATTGTCATCGCAACTTGGTCAAAGCAACGGGGGACATCCACCAATCGAACCGTACGGAGGCAAGGACGGGGAATAGAAACACTTAAAATCATGATGATAAGGGACCTCTTATAGAGGAATCGAAAGGGGTGGAAATTTCTATTGCCGAGGAAAAGCAACAGACATTCAGAAAATCAGAAGATTCGTCTGCAGGGAATGGGCATACACCTCGCCCGGAAGAATCACTGAATTGGAGTCGTGTCACAACATGAAAAAATTCGGATGAGAGAATGCCAAAGTACAACTAAGAACGGAGGGGTCTCTTACCAATCACAGAGAAAGGGTGCGGTCAGAAACAAAATTGTGTTAGACATGAAAAGGGCTACTCTGGAAAGAAGATATCATGGTTGAGGAAAAGAGGAAGACCAAACCTCATAGATGGAGGAAACAAAGAGAGAGACGAACGTGCAATGGGCGTGGGGGGGCCTGGAGTAAAGCTGATCGCAGCTTGGGGTGGGAAAGAAGAGGTTCAAAAGACAGAACAGACGAAGGACATACATTCAACAGGGGGGTGAAGAACGGAAGGAAGAAGCATAGAGATTCGAGCCGATCTGGGGAAAGGAATTTTTGGGACTGTTTCGGCTTTGTTTCCGGGGAAAGGGGTTAATAAACAAAGGAGATTCAAACGAGTCGACCCCAAAAATTGAAATGCTGAAGGTCCAAGATGGTTCACTGTCGGCTAAACCTTGCAGAATATGTGTCTCACACAAGGGGGGAAGGGTACAACGGTTCAAAATTTACTTGCGGGGTGTCGAGGAAAGAGCGTGGTTTGAAAGATTTAAAGTCACGAATTGGATCACCTTCACGAGAAACGGGGGGGGAGCTTTGCTCTAAAGACTTCTCATTAAGAGGGGGAACTCATCAAGACGAGTCAGAGGAAAATCTAATTAAAGAGACTCAATCGAACCTTAGCGCATTAAATACGGGGCGGAAAACTTGGAGAGGTTATTCATAGTGCTATGAAAATGAAGTTCGGGGTGCAGGGTTTGGAGTTTGGGACCATATACCCCTTTGGCAGAGGAAAGGGGACTAAGGACACTTTTGAGAAAGACGCCATAAGGGGGTATTTACGGGGTGGTCGAACGTAGACGATCGTTTATCTCGTGCAAGCACTCGTGGGGGGAAGAGCCCAAATTGCTGAGGGTACGGACAATCCATTTTCTAACTTCTCAGGGGTACGAGAAAAGATAAGGTTGTTAGCTTTATACATCACCGGGGAACCTGGTCTGAATACTTAACTGTGGAAGCGGACCAAGGAAAGGGAAAATAAAACGAAGGGACTAGAAAAGAGAAAATCAAACCTGACCTTTCTAACGGAGAAAACGGACTTATTACTCAAAGCATAGGAGGGGGGACAGGCAAATAACTAGCGATAGTTGTCAAGTAAACACGTTTAGAACACGGGAAAGGCATCGCGGCTCAATGCGATCAAGGAAACAAAAAAACTTCATTGCTGGAGAATCTCACAAAAAGCAGAGAGTATCTCCAAACAGAGTCAATTTTTTGGGATATTTAGCGGGGAGGTGAGGCAACAGAGTGGAGAAAAGGTAGACGGGGGTGCCAGTCAGAGGAAAAACCCTAAAGAAGAGAGCGGGTATTGCTCATGGATTCCGTAGAAAACTAGCAATGAGTCCGCGACGGCCCCGGGCAAAAGGCAAAAGTGGAGAAGTCAGAGGAGTATAAAGGATCCACTGACAAAAAAGAAAGGGAGTCTTCCGCTCCGACAAAGGTTGGGGGCGGTTGTAGGGATCTCCGGCTACACCGCCCTTACCCAGGACTATCAATGTCGGGGCAGATCTCCTTTGGGCAAAGGGTCATTGGGGGGGACCTAATCAGACAAGTTATCATGGCTCGTCACAAAAAAGGGGAGTCAAGGTATAAACTAGCTGAGAAGTTTCCTTAATAAGGCCCTGCTTGAGGGCGCCATTGGGTGGTATGTACTTATCGGGGGAAAGGCACACTTTAGTCTGGCCAAAAAAAAAGAAAACACAGGGAACCCATCCGAAGGTGTAATTCTTCATGAGAACTGACGAAGTACAATTTCACATCTATTGCATCGGATAACTAAAGAGAGGTTTCACACGAGGGACATTAGGTGTTTGCATAAGGGCAAACGTGAAATCGATTTTAGGAGAATTGTGGGAGACTCACTAGGAGCGCGTTAGCTTTAACGAGAAGACGAGTAAAGGGGATACAAGTCGTTGGTGCCGGGCGAACAATGCGGATCATTAAGCACGCGTTGGTTAATTCTTTCATGAGAAAGAAATCAACATGCCGAAAATGGGCAGAGAAAATCGGGTGGGGGGAAACGCAGATCGAGGTACCAGGTTGGGGTCACGCTGGGAAAAATATCACAGTTAGATCATTGCCCAATCGGAAAAAAGGCGGGGAACGAAGCCGAACTTCGGAAAAGAAAAACGTTAAACGCGAAAGATCGGGGGAGGATCTTCCGTCTGGATGCAACCGGTTGAATGCGGTATGCGGCAGGGAACCTAGAAAGTTCAAAAACTTTTCTGCGGAGACTGGGGGCTTCACTCACAGGGCCCCGTCCTCAATGGGCTTGGATATCTGGACGCAGTTGGTACAGACTGTCGTTTCTGAGGGAGGGACCACTTTCCTGCGAAATGTTAATAGTACGCAAACGCGTTTTCATTGTCGACACAAAGGGGTGGGGGGTGCGAGTCACAGGACGGCGGGCAAAATTCTTCGTGTTTCTTTAGGGAACCGGCAATCTCGAAGAAAGGGGAAAGGTGATAGATAATCAAAGACCCGTAATGTGGGAGTGGAGGTGAGGTCCGATTAATCCATCATCAAGAAAAAGCAGTTGCAGATCTAATGTTAAAATTGCCTTGTGATTAGGGGGGGTTCACTCCCCCGAAAAACCCTAGCGGCACCGTAGGGTACGCTCGGTTAATCATGGCCTAGGGACGATGTTGTTAGGGGTGATCTCGTTATAAACCGTAAAGGCTTGGGGGGGAGTTGAGGACTCAAATAGATGAAAAAGGGTGGCCGATTCAAATCATCGATCTCCCAAAGAGAAGAGAGACTAATTACAGTCACTTGTTGAAGTAGCTTAACCTTTTCAAAAGAAGGAAGGGAGGAGGTTGAACGGGCCTTCTCTGCGTCGTTGATAATCTCCGGCTAAGCCGTCATCATTTCGGCAAGTAAGTTGTCGAAGGTTACCAGAAAGAGAGCTATTTAATGAGCTGTAACTTCAACAGGTGTGAGCCAAGGGGATTAAATGAACGATCGAAGAGCACAAAACCTTGAACGATAAGGCTGTAACGACTGTTCGGGAAACCACAAGAATGTAGATTAGGACAAAGACTGCAGCTTGCGGAAGGAAGAGGGGGGGGAAAAGACAAGAAGGGGAAAAGAGTTTCTTCTTATGAATAACTGCTGGGAACATCACACTAGACTTGTCTGGAACATAATTCAACGCTGAATCGGGGATACTGGAGTTGGCAACAACGCTCTGCCAGTCGACCAGTTTCCACCGGAACTTAGAAGGCGGTGGACGGGGTTGCGTTGGAAAGAAAAATCTTCAGAGCCCTGGCAATCTTGCAGGGGCATAGTCTATCTAGCGTCAAACAGGTCTGGCGTTTGAAGAGCCTCTTCATGGCCAAACACGGTCGCTACGGCCGCGCGCAAAAAGCAAAGCACTTGGTTGAACTGGGGGAGCGCAATGCTGCGGGTCGATTGAGACAAGGAAAGAAAAAATTAAAGAAGTGTCGATTTGCAAAGGATAGATAGAAAACTCACGTGGCAAGGGCGCAACTACCGCTGAAGATGAGTGGGGTCCTCGTTGGGCAGAAGTGTTCTCGCAATGTGCAGACCAAAGGTCCTTAAAAAGGGAGACAAAAAGAAGAGTGAAAATCGGACAGGAAAACGCCACCAATATAGAACAAACAACAACAACGGAGGGAAAAAGGATGGAGGGTCATTACTGAGGGATTCTGAGACCGTCCTAAATTACTGAGATCAAGGACAGAGGGGTTTATACCAAGCTGCAAAAGGGGCCAGCCAACTCAGCTGAAGGTGGGGGGGGGTAGAGAAAAACAGAGGGGCAAGAGGGGCATTGCTTTTATAAGAGAGCTTTTAGCAGAGAAGGTACGGTCTCTAGGATTGGGGGATGCATTAGGCCGAAAAATAGGGGCTCCGCAAAAGGACAAGAGTGGAACCAAGGTCATTCTTGGAATCTCTCGAGGAAAAGCATGAATTGCAGCGGACGGGACCGTAAAAGGGGCTCGGAAACGGCGCAGACGCATGAGGCAATCTTTTCTGGCGAGGAAAAAGCAAGGGCTTAAACTCGTAGTTTGAAAAGCAACATTCCTCGCATTGTTCTCGAAAACAAGACAGCGGCGTGCTACAGGGAATGTAAGTAATGCGATGAAATTCAGACGAAACGTTGAGGTGATGGGGGGGGAACAAGAATTAAATGTTGTAGAGTCCATAGAGCTAACAGACTGTGAACCAATTGCAATGTGTTCTACATGAACAGTCCTCACGCTCCAGGTGAGACTCGGAATATGAACTCGGGGTTGTAAATGTCAGAAGGAGGGGAAAGCTTATAAAGGCCAGGGGGAGTGTGCGTGGCCTAGAAAGGGGGCGCTCCAAGTCCATAGCGTCAGTAGATTCGTGCGGAAACCAGTAGCGTCTTTAAAAACATCGTAACACTCGATCCTTCCTTGCAAAAAAACCATAAGGGCTAGGTAAGCATACAGTATCGCACGAGAGAATCCTTAATCACGGCACCCAGTTGACAGTTCAAGAGGACCAAAAAAAAAGTGAAAGTGAGAGAGTCTTCCCTAGTTAAGGTAGAGCCTGTGTTTCATCGCCACGGGACCTTTAAACCCAAACAGTCCCCAGAGGAAGCAAGATCCCTCCCAAGCAAACCGGCTGGTGTAGAAATAAAGTGTGGAACAATAAGCATAAACATAGGCAGTGAAAAAATCGGGAGGGGGCAGATGATGCGGGTAAGGGGGAAGTGGGAGTGAACAACCAAAAAGAAAAAATGGAACGATCTCAGAAATGGGGAAGGCTGAAAGAAGGGACAGCAGGTACGGACAGAAGAAGAAAATCGGGGGTCTTGCAGAAAATAGAGGCGTCAATTAGTACAACGGAATTACGGTCCGTACTAACATCTTGTCAGGAGAGGGCGCCGTCCGTGGGAGAAATAGAAAAAAAAATTTGGCTTCGTACAATAAAGGCGGGGAACTCATTGAAATCCCGACGGCAAAAGTCAAATGGTTGAAAGGAATCCCGTAGAACCGAAAATCGTCGATTAAATGCACCGCGTCAGGAAGAAGGGAAAACTCGGCAAAGAGTGAAAGCGAGGATAGAAGCAGAAGTGTTTCACCGGGATAAGAGGCGAGTGCAAAGACCTAAACAAGAAAGGCAGCAATTGCAAACTTAAACGAAAGACTCGCAGAAATAAGATTTTAGCACGAAAGGGGGGTTGTTAGGAAAAGAGGAGGGTCTGTTTCACCTATTGGCAATGGTATCATATGTGAAAATAGGCTCAAAAGGAAGGGAAAAAAATGGTGCAGCGAGTCCCACGCTTGGAGGACTGAGAAATGGGAGGCGAGGGAACGAAAAATTTCTGGGAAAGGAAAGAGACAACGGTGGGACTGTGAACGACTGTGGATTGTTGAATAAGATCAAGTAATGAAATGGGGGTTCAGTTCACACACACGCAATTGTAACTCACTAGAAAGGGCTAAACGGACAGGAGGGGCTTCGGGTATCGAAAAGCTCTCCTCTACGGAAACTTCGGAAAGAAGAGGAATCTGTTGACAAAATAAGGAATTGGATCTCCGGGGATCGGGGGGGAAAAAGTTGAACTGGTCAGGTTGGCATGTACATCTGAAAAAATTCATTGGTAAATGTTTGAAAGGGGTTCAATCACTAAACATGGGGGTTTGTAAAGAGTCGCAAGAAAGTACCGAATACACATTGTGACATATGAAAGCATGTATTCGTTTTACTGAGAAAATCCTCATTCTCTTGAAAGAAAGAGGTTTCACTGCGACAATCAAGGGGAGGAAGGAGAGGGTCGTCCAAGACAAGTGGAGGACAAGGCTACGTAAAAACAGCTTCCGAGGACAGGGCGGGGGGAGAAGAAGATAAAAACGGTCGAGACTTAGGGAGGGTGTCCAAGTACATAAGGAAGAACGGCGGCGATAGTCGTAAAGATCTAATCACACGGAGACTTTGCACAGCTTGAAAACATCTACCGAGACCTACGCTAGAGGCTCAGCACAGAACCTATATTAGGAGTGACTTGAGGGGTGGGAAAGACGTCAGTCAAATATGCGGCCTCAAGGGCCGTGTCACCAAACATTTGAGTCAATTTTGGAAGGAAAGAGCTGCTCACAAACAACGGAGAGAGATATATTCTCAGCAACTGAAGGCAATGGTTTTTGAATTTGAGAGGAGAAAATAGATGTGGACACAAACGGTGTTCGTTGATTCAACGCTAAAGCGCGAAGAAAGATAGTCTGTGGATGAAACTAGGTCTAACGACTCCCGCAAGGAGAGGAGAGAGGCAAGGGAAGTGCAAGGGGGATTATATCATGAGAAAAGTAGAATGCCTTTTACCCGGAAGGGGGGGGTCAAACACGCGCGGCAAAATGTGCTTCCCTCCGGTGCCAGGTTGTATGGAGATCACTAGGGAACCGGAGCAGGCAGATGCTCATTTGGCGGAAGTCAAGGGGGGGAAAGTCTCCTAGACACATGTGGAGGGAGCTTAAACCTATGGGAGGTGAGATATAGCAGGGGACTAGTCAAAGGGTAAATAAAGGACAGTCATTGTGTCAGAGGAGCAAAATGTTAGTCGGTACTGGCGGTGGCAAATCTGGGGAAAAAAAGGAGTCTCGGGTCAACAACGGCACCATCAACAAGGAAATTGTCGGGCTGTCTGAATACCTGAAATAAGTTCCCATCCTGGAGAGAAACTGTCATTCTGCTTGTCAAAGGAGTCATGAGGAGGATTCATCCGGACCCGTGGAACTGTTGGAGAGCATTTAGATCAGAGAAGACGGCAGGCATTCTTGTTCTCTTTAAGGGAGAGGGGGGATAGGTTGGAAGTGAGCGGAAAGAGGGAACGCTCCTTGCGGCGAGCCATCCAAAAAGAAGCTCAAGGAAAAAAACGGTTGTTGGACATCTTTCACTGAGTGGGGAAATATCTTCAGCAAAGGGGGGCAATAAAAGCGGGGAAAATAAACAGATCGAAAAATCAATTTGGGGGTGGCGGAGGAAGTAAGGGAGCCGCCCAAGCGAATGCACTACATAGAAAAATTCAGTGCTTCGGAGAGATCCAAGGAGCGGGATGACGGAGGAAACGGCGCTCAATTGAAGCTTAGCGATCTCTAGTGCATCGCCTCGAAAGGGGAGAAACAGGAAGCTACGATGCTTTCACTCAGGGGAGACTCCTCAATTGGACTTAATCGAAGAGGGGGGGGACTGGAATACAGATCGATGAATACTTGGAGCTTTTATTCCTCACCATTCGGATTGGAGCAGGAGGGGGCTTTAGCCCGCAGGGAATGGTCTAAGCCAAAGGTGGGGACGGGGACAAGCTTGTCGAGTAAACGGGCGCGAGCGAACGCGGAGACAAATCTCCAGGTGAGGTAAGGGGTGTCTGGGTCGAAGAAGACCTTTTCAATGGGGGGAGGCAAACAATCCTTGTCTGTCGGCGGAGGGAAGGTTCATTCATAGGCCGGAAAGGTCGGGGGGGTTTCGTATGTTCAACTAGGCTGGGGGTTGTGGGGGTCACTCAAAAGCGCGACTCATCTGGATTGCTTTGGGATGGGAATAGTGGGGGGTGTTGGTGTACGGAGAGGAAAACCGCCGTTGGACTATATGGGGGACGCAAGATTCGAAAAAATTGGCGATGCAAAATGAAACATCAACTCCCACCTAAACTATCTAAGTAAGATGAGCAATTGAAGTGGCTGGACGCGAAACGGGACGTGCAGCAGGGGGGATGAGCTTTAGAACAGAGGGGATCTCAGATGGGGAAAAAAAGCAGGGTTCGGATTACGATAATCCTTATTCGGAAGCGTGGATCTGAAGATTCGAGAACGGATTCGGCAGGGAATGTCCACGTCTGCTACTTCTCTTGAACTGGGGGAGGGAGTGAATTACGGGGCCGAAAGAGGACACCTAAAACTGGGAACAGAGGAAGCTTATGAATCTTGGTGGGACAACAACACAGGGAGAAGATTCCGCCACCTCCGGGGAGAAGAATGGGTTGGGAAGGTTTTAATGTAACGCTGTTCTCTGAATTAGCGCACGCGACATTTCAATTTGGGGGAAACCTCAAGGAACACGGGCGGGTATCGTTCAGGGAAAGCGGGCACGACATTAGAGAATTTAAAGGTGGAGAACTTCAAAAAAGGTCACAAGAGAGGGACGAAGGCGTTTCAATGGTTGCGTTTAACACTCTAAGGACAGAGGTGAGAAACAACGAGGCTGATCTAATCTAACAGGAACAAAATTTCTGGACCCGTGAAGCAAACAAAAGAAGCAGGGGGAAGAAACGAAAACTGCGTACCACCCCGACCACACAAAACCCCCAACCCTCGCGGGGGGAAGGCGGGTTCAGTCCAAAAAAAAAGAGCGAAGCAATTCCAAGAGCGAGTAAGGCGATGAAGGGGGCACAGCAACAATCGGGAGATATCAAAGACCTTCAACATCGTAAAGAAAAACGTGCGGCTTCCATTGGGGAAAAGCGGGGTTACTTTGCGACGTACATAGGGGGGGAAGTACGCGCAAGTCTTCCGACGAGTTAAAAAGAATCAGCAGAAATTGAAAAACAGCAAGCTATACAACAAGAGTGAGGGGGAAGGGAAAATTATATGTGTTGGGGGAAGGACCAAATCAGGTTCATGAGTCTTGTAAAATCGTACAATGACATTAAAGCGCTAAGGAACTATTGTTTGTCGAAGAACACTCCCGAACCGCCAGATCGGGGCAGGTATTGTATCGCAAACTTCCTTCTGGTAGAAGAGGCGTGGGGGCCAATAATAGCCTGATACGAAGTGAAGTGGAGAGGATTTATAGCAGGCAACGGAACAGCACACGTAAGTGCGTTGCTCTCGCAGGGTAGGCGACTTCTGTGGGGCAGCGGAGAGAGACCTACGAAGTTGGGAATGCTTCATAGGGGGCATGCTCTACGCAAGAGGGCTTTCTAGAAAGACAACCAACAAAAATTAGCCTGTGTGCACCTTGGGGGGGGCTCATCGCAGCGGTGAACATGGACAATGCATTAAGCGATAAGGCGGAGTTGAAGTGAGGGGTGGAAAACACATGAAAAATTGGCGGGGAGTAACTATCAGAACACTGGGAGGGACTTAAATGTCCCCCATGAAATGGAGACCAGGAGCCTCTGAATATGAAATTCTTCTTGTAAGTCCGCAGATAGACATAAAAAGCCAGTGTAGTCGCTGGCCGTAATCACATGGCAACCCGAAGTGAAAGAGGGAAGTAAGAGAAATCAGGAGATTGGTCCGTGACGTAGACTCGAGTAACCGGGTCCACGCAGCAAATGATAAGCTGGAAGGAAAAGGCCGGAAAGGGGATAGCGAGCTCGATAGGGATGGACCCACCTGCGGTGCACTTTCCCGAGGAAAGTTATTGCTCTCGCTATCTCGGGAAGATTGATTCATTGCAGCCACTGAAGGGGTTCCATGTGGGGAAAAATACCGATGAACTAAGCATAACCGCGGGGGGGTATACCAGCTGAAAAAAAGGACGATTAAAGAACGGCTACCTGCAGAGAGTCGGAAATTCCTGGTGAAGAATTGAAACACAAAGCAAACCTAGGAACAGAGACAGAAATGGTGATTCGGGAGGCAATGCCACAAGCAAAAAGCGACGTACAAGATCAATTCATGGGGGGGTTACTTGACAGGAACGTCTTAAGTGAGGTCGATACCGGCCGAGTAAGGGGGGCCGACATAAAGATGTTATATTAGAAGTTGAAGGGCGCATAGTTTGTAACAACCAAATGGGGGGAAAATTAAAAACGACAAAAAGGGCTTGAGAACCGAACATCCTAAACACAAACAAAAAGAAATAACAAAAAACAAAGAAGAAAAAAAAAAAAAAAAAATCTACAGGAAAATAAAAAGAAGAAAAAAAAAAAAAAAAAAAAAAAAAAGATAGACAATGAAAAAAGAGGAGGAAGGAAGAAAAAGAGGAAGGAAATGAGTAAAGGAAATGAGGGCGAAAGCATAAACAACTTCATCGGAGTATTGAACCCGAGGCACTAATTAAATTTAGGAATTTCTCGGTGAATCTCTATCGGAAGCAGTAAAGGTTTCACTCGTGGAGAAAAGTGCAAAGATCCTCCTAGCTAAACGACAATCCTGTGAGGGGAATACTCAAGCGAGAAAATTATTTTCTGGAAGAAC
>Ga0179591_1315158_pt1 | contig 13701 bp, 13 predicted proteins | sample CZOMad2_1_08_16f_FD_182891 | JGI IMG/M metagenome (GOLD analysis project Ga0179591, IMG submission 182891) | Vadose zone soil fungal communities from Angelo Coast Range Reserve, California, USA - CZOMad2_1_08_16fungal (PacBio error correction) | ecosystem: Environmental > Terrestrial > Soil >...
AACTTTTCGGTTGGAAGAAGGGGGGGGGGGACAGAGTCAAAAGAGGTCAGAAGTTTTCTATAAGTTATGCCAGACCTAAAAGAGGTGCAAGTACGGCCGAGAAAAAAGGGGAGAAGTTCTAAAAATACCGGGTAAAAAGGGTGAGTTTGGAAAGGGCCAGGGTCAAGTACAGGTCAAAGAAGTCCCCAAAGAACAAGGGGGAATCATATTTTGGGGGAACAAAATGAAAGAGGAAAAATCATCGAAAATTGGCTCACGGCTATCCCTTCATACAGTTGTTGACATCATTCAGATGAAAGTGGGGGAGAAAGATGTAGGACGAGGGGGGGAGTAAAAGGGTAAGGACTCAAATTGAGTGGGGGACAGGAAAAAGTTCCGGGGGGCAGGGAGACGGGAAGTCAGAAATTCAGTAGGTAATCCAAGGTAAAAAAGCATGGGGGAAGAAAGGGCAAAAGATTCGGAAATCCTTCACGGCACTAAGTGTGAATTCAATTTGGAACTCGAAACGAGGTACGAAGGTACTTAACATCGGAACCATAACTGAGGGGCAGGCAAAGTTGGCCCATCGGTTGCTGTTGGGGGCGGAAGAGGCTGGTGGGAGAGGTCCATCCAGAAGTGTAACTTAAGCGTAGGAACGACCCTACAGATGCGAGTATTGTGAAAAGGTGGGATGCAAAAAAATCACGGAACTAATTGCCGGGCCGAATAGCAGTCATGCATTTTTGAAATCACCTTGCTTCACATAGAAATAACGAAGACTTAAAAGGATGGCCTGGCGCGTACCCAGCGACCTGTGGAGAAGCCCTTGCGCCCCAAATCCGTGGAGCGTCTCCTGGGTGCAAAGCGAAAGAAAAATTAAAGACGAGGGTAACGTGGAAAAGCCTCCGGCCAACAAAACACCAAAAATCATCCAAAAGTGACCCGGAAAGGCGTGGGGGTCTGGGGAGGCCTGGTAAAGAGTAACGAAACGAGGGTGGGACGTTTCTATTGGCGGTTGATACCAGACTCCACCCGTAAAAGGGGAACTTTTTCATCTAAAAAATACCATTTACGGCACGCATGGGCTCTTGGAAACAGCCTAGTGTTAACGGGAGAGACTAAGCTAACTTATCAGATGCCAGGTAAATTCAGAGACATTTTCGGCTTTTCTACGGGAGTAAAAAGGGAGTGAAGCAAACGTAAGGAGGGTTGGCCCTTATATTTTGGCTGGCACCGAGGAAAACCTCCGCATCGAGATACAGATCTGAAAGAAAATTGTAGTTGAAATAGAATCGTCTCCCGCGGCTTCAAGTAGCGACGACTTTAGAAAAGTAACGGGAAAGTCGAAAGGGAATGGCAAAGTAGACGATCTGTGGGGGGGGGCAAAAAAGACACTCTGGAGGATATCATTGAATCATCGAACTGGGGGTGCACGGGGAAGAGGGTGGGGTGAAAAAAAGGGGAATCCTGCCAATGGGAGCAATTAGCAGATCTGACAAATCATAAGGATTAATGAAAATACCGCAACCGGATAAGGTAGAGCAAGATGCCTGCGAGGGATGGGTCAGGAAAGGGCTCAATTTGGAGACACTAAGATATGTTGGGGGAGTCCAAGGGGGAAAAAAACTTGTCAATGACTAGGGAATCAATCCGGAATGAGGATAGACATTTTAGACTGACTCTTTTGACACCAAGGGGCAAATAGCGAAAAAAAAATTTTGCGGGGTTCGATTGCGGCAGGGTGAAAACGATCTCAAGGTTAAAAAATAAAAGATCTCCGATAACTCCAAGGGAAATCATCAACTCAAATTTCCTCATTATATCGAAAATCAAAATAACGGGTGGCTTCAAATCTGGACTCAACAAAGAGAGGAGTAAAAGGGAAGAATTTAAAAGAAAATCGGAGTTAAGGGACCGCAGAGAGAAAAGGAACGTGTGATTAACCGTCAGAGATCACAGTGGGGGGGAAAGATCGTGCGAAAGCGCAAAAAACTCAACCTCCGCACCAATGACGGCGAGGGGATAAAAAGAAAGCTACTCTGGTCGGCGTATCAAAACTGACAGCGTTGAGTAGGTGTGGGAAGAAATAAAGGAGGCGAAAAGAATGGGGGGCGACGACGATCATGAAAAAAAAAAAACACAACCGCTCAGGCAAGCTCTCACAGCCAACTGAAATCTATCAATGGGGAGTCAAAACGTCGTGATTGCGTTTCATCGATGAACGGAACAGTGGGGCAGGGAGAATAATGTTTGCAAAAAAAAAAGTTGTCACGAAGGAGCGAAAGTTCAGATTTTCGCAAGGCACAAGCAAACGTTACGAGTACAAAAAGATCGTAAAAAGCAATTCTGTCAGGAGTCTGACCCCGTTGAGGAAATCAAGCCGCGATGAATCGAGGGAGAGACAGAAGGGTGGAGGAAGTCGGGTCAGTACTGCTGCCTTTTGGGCAGGGGGCGGCGGCGGGGTTGTATACGACCAGGCAGCCCGAGAACCAATGTCAAGAACAGGGAAATACAATTGCATGTCGAACAGAGGTGCCACTATAGGGAGGGATAAAAGATCAGGTGCAATCGTAAGGGGAAATTCCAAATTGGGGCCTAAAAGACCTGCGTGCCAGCCTTTTCCTCTAACGTAGTAAGAGAACGTTATATCACAAAAGCACCACTACTCGAGGTGGGACCCCAGCTTGAAAACATCCGATACTGTAAGCGGGAATCTGTTTTGGCACTTTGTGTGAGGGGGATGCACTGGGGGAACCGATCAGACGGCACGAGCAGTGTCGTTACCTCACAACTAGCCGGATCACGGCTGTTGCGGTTAAACCGGATGATGAATTGAGGGGTAATCAGAACAGGGCCTAATGGCGTCAGCGCTGGGGGATTGGGGTTTCAATCAAATTTTGATGTGGAAAGGGACCAAAACCGGGAGCCTACCCTGGAAGAGGAGGAGAGACAAACTTGTGAAAAGGGAGAAACAGGTTTCGCCCGGCGAAAAGCACTGAAAAGAACACTGGCGCGATGCCAGCTAGATAATCGTTCAGTAAAACTCGAAGTGGGCAGCGCAAATACTTGCAGGCTTATTCCGGCGTGGAGGAGAGAAAATCATCTTTCCGATAGGTAGACAAAGAGAAGGAAAAAAGTAGGAAAAAGGGAAAACCGGCATTTGGACGATATGATCTATTGGAAGGATTTGAACCTAACGGCATTTGACGACTTAAAAGCTCGAGAGGGGAAGACACCTGGCGCTTGCGGAAGAAAGAAAACTCCCAATGCCGTGAACTCTCTCGGCGACAAAAGCCTACATACGTTCTCTGAAGGATAAGGATGATTGAGAAAAACAAGTTACGGAAGGAAAGGACCGGCCAATTGGGTCAAAAGATTGTAGGGGGGACCTTGGAAAGTTTCTCACTGGGAGTTGGCCCATCTGAACATTTCTTTCATTCAAACTGAAACAATGGAACCAGGGGATCGGTTTGGAGTGAATTGTGGAGAGGATAGACCTAAGAATGGAAGTAGGGGAACCTCCTTTCAAATGACTGAAAAAAAACGAATGCACCACGTCCAAATGAGGAACGTCAAAGAAAAGGAGAGGGGGGATAACAGGGACAATTGTTTGAAAAGGTGAGGGGTTGAGGATGGTCATACGAGTTTCCCTTGAAACGGAGTAACCTAGAAACATCTTTGCTAGTGCTCCCACCATGTCAAGAGGGATCAACACTCCGTTTACGGGAGGGGCCGCAAAAAAGGGATAAATTTTGAAAAAGAGAACAGAGGATAGCATATTTTTCAGGGAAAGGAAAGCGGACATGACGCCATTGGATCCGGCAGGCGCCTGGGTAAACGACTCTTTGGGAGTAAACTCAAGAGATGAATGGGGGGCGAAGCAAAACTTGATCTTTTTCGCGACTGCTGAAGGAATGTAAAATTGGGGCCCGAAAGGCGAACTAGCATAAGTTGAGAAATGCCGTGCGAAGGGCGCTCAGGCAATGAAAGCCTTATTTAAATCCACAAACAAAAAGAGGGGAAGGTTGTCAGCTACAGTCAAAGGTGGGCAACATCTAATGCCCCCCCTACCTGTTGGTTAAGTCGATTTGGGGAGAAATTCCGATATGCGTTGAATGACTCGAATGCAACTAAAGTCGGTCAGCAAAATGAGTTCGGCTTGGCGTGTGGCTTAATCAATGGAAAAACGCGCAACCGGGGGAAGGTCAGTGAGCCGCGAAGAATTACCTTTTAGATTCCCTATTGAGGGGAGAACAGTGGTGCTTTCAATTTCATCCGAAGCCGTCCATTTACTTCACTTCCGTGGTGAAGAAGGGTGAAAGAAAAGGAAGGAGCAATAAAATAGCAAGAACGATGAAAGAAAGCGCAGTGGAAAATGTAACAAAGGAAGAAGAAGGTTAAAAAACCCACAAAAGCCGTCCGCGTGTGGCAAAGAGACAGACAACGGAAAAGGACGAGTGGAAAGGTGGGGGTACCGGGTAAAAGGAAAAGGAGAACATAATAAAAACGTAAAGGGCTTGGGGGCGAAACGCGCTGGGGGAAGCAAGCTTTCGGGTTAAGGAGGCCTACTAAAACGGAAGTGCGCTTCGCTAGTGGGGGGGGGGGTAAGGCAGGCTGTGCTGTCCCTAGTGACCTGGAAAGAGTCGGTAATGCCCACTCTAGCTATTAGCTAGAAGGAGATAAAGATATCAGGGACAAAAGGGCGGGGCTCTCAATTCCAAGTCTCCCACACGAACCAGGAAAAATATGCCTTGTCATAACGAAAGGCAGAAAAACCGCCGCCGCAGCAGCCACAAAATTCCAGAAGGGAATGAAAAAAGAAAATTAGGAAGAGAGCTTGAACTCTGAATCATTTAGAGGAGCGGAGACGATCAGAGTTGCTAAATATCTTCGAAGATTGGGGGGGAACTACCATAAAGGGGAATTCGGGAAGGACGGAAGTGACACCCGGTCACGGAGGATTAGAAGGCCATTAGACATGTGGGTGGGACAACAACGGAAGCCGGGAAGGCCTCCGTAGATGAACAGAAAGAGAGTATTTGAACCGAAACTCTCATTCAGCGGCAGGGAATACATTCTGTCGCATCTTTTTCATGAAAGGGGATTCGAAGTCCAAAGGGTAGACAGAAAGGATAGGCAACATTGGAGTAAACTCTATTTTGTATACAATCGATCACGAAGACAGGGGGCGGAGGGGAAACTGAGGAGTGAAGAACTCAAAACTTCCGATAACGCGCCTTTTTGGGGGGTGAGGGATTGGCGGCCCACGGGGCGACAAGGAGAGCAGGGTAGACGAGACGCAGAGAAAGAAAGGATTACATAGGCGGGACTCAAAACGACTATTATGCAAGCTCTAAAAAAACAAAGGAGGGAGGAAAGAAGGGGAAGTCCATCTTTCTGGCGAAAAGCAAAGGAAGTTGATTAATAAATCATAGATACGAAGGGCGAAAACCAATCTAACGAAAACAACATCGCTTCTGGCGGCTGTAAGTAGGAACAATACAATTTGTACGTAAAAGACGTTTCAAAAAAAGCAATTGATAACAATGCGTTGTTTCAGAGGCTCTGGCTCCACTTGTGTAGCAACCCTTCAGGTTACAAAAACGAAGGAAGAGGGGATGGGGGGGGGGGGGGGGGGGGGGGGGGGGGGGGGGGGGGGGGGGGGGTGGGTGTGTGTGGGTGTGGTGGTGTTGGGGGACTATCCCGCGGCCTTCGTTGGAGTTTCAAGAAAAGCTGGAGGGAAAGGTTCAGCTATTGGGCGTCTCCAGGGGACGGCGACTCTCCCTGTGAAAACACACACGGGCCTGCCTGGAAAATTGATCCAAGCTTGACGTCAGCCTCAACATTGCTGGTCAGTCCCGAACAAGGATGCGGAACCGATTTAATCAACCCACACGGTGAAAAAAAGAGAAAAGAAAAGTAGCTAGGTGGCTCGCAGTGCGAAATTGCTTACTGAGAATGTAAGTGGCGGAAGCGGGGGGGGTTTCTAGGACCCAGAATCTCCTAAAAGGGACTAAAGTTGGGAGGCGCAAGGGGCCATTCGATAGCAGCATTGAAGGAGAAAGCGGAATTCTCAGCGAGAAAGTGGCCTAAGTCTATGTGCAATAACGGGAGGCTGAAAGGAGGCCGAAAGGGCCCCCTCTAACAAGTTATCCGAGAATCCTGTTAAGTTCTCAAGAAAAAACACTCTATGGAAGGGGGGCAGCTGGGAAGCCACCAGAGTATAGTGATCGGGAGTTCTGGGGAGAATTCTTCGCTGGTTCACAAGTTAATCTAGGTTTAGCGGCCTACTTAGAAATCTCGGAGGCCTTTCCAGGGGGTGGAGGACTACCGTTGGGTTGTAAAATCACTCTCACTTCACCTGGGTAGCTAGTATTGCACATTGGATGGGAAAGTATAAGGGGGGATCCTGGAAAGACGGACGGCGGCGAAACGCGGGCTGATTAAGTAAAGGGTCGACTCCTCGTCTTTAGAATTTCTTTTGAAGAGGGGACGAAAAGCTGAAACTCTCCATTGCTCTATCAGAATAAAGCGATCGTCAGTAAAAAGCCACGTGGGGTTGACGAAAACGAATTGGACCCTTACGCTTTAGTTTCAAATTCTAAAGCCGATAGTGGAAAGAATCAATAACCAGGCTCAGGGCAACAGAGCTTTGACTTTGCTGATAAATCCGAAGGTTGTTGACGGGGGAATTGAAGAATTTGGGTCACTCTCCTTGCAAGAGACGTAGGGCTTAAACGTGCCGCGGAAGGGACAAGAAAGGGGCCCAAGGTGACAGGCCGAGATTGGAAGACGAAAACGTTGGCACCACGTAAGGAGGTGTATGCAACAAATGGTACCCTGAAACGGGGACAGCCGGAGCCTGATGTTCGCGATGTCCTCTGGAAGGGGGTGCCAAACCAAACATAAGTAGTTCCGACGACAAAAAAAACTGACAGGTTGATGGGACTTCCTGGGGTAGGTGCCAGCTCTGACATTGGTGAGGGTCGAAGAAGATGGACTAGTATGGGAGAAAAGGGGATTCACTCGAAATTAATACCATACTCTGCAAAAACGAAATTATTCACAGGGTGAAGGGAACACAACAACCACAAAGTTATTGGTTAATTAAGGGGTGGGATCCTTTGGGGTGGGTTAAGAGTATGGGAAGGCGCGAGTACTTTAACTTCGGGGGGAAGGACAACTTTATAGGATGAGCCAAAATTCAAAGGGGGGTGTAACCTATCAGGGAAGTTGGGAAGCCTCAGAAGAAAAGTTCATAGGGACCACCGGAGAAATCGAGGAAGCAAAGGGTAATTACCCCTGAATCAACTGAAGGAAAAGGGGAGAAGTCATAAGGAAGCTTCGCTTTGGTTGTGAAACTAAGGAAAAAACTAAGAGGCGTAGGGAACAAAGTCGGGGGAGCGGTTTTCTCCTCACGATAGACTCAAAAACAGGGATTGATCACCTTCTGACGGGGACCTAGAGCGCGCGTGCGAAGGCGCGGCTTGAAGCAGAAAGGAGGAAAATAAAAAACGCGGCGTGGGAATTGGAGGGAAATTGCTTTTTGAACAATCATTGAAGCAACTACTTGGGGATTGCTGGACTAAGAGAGGCATGAAATGATTAGCAATTAAAGAAAAGGAGAAAGGAATAGAAAGTCTGCCTAAATGACAAACAGAGGGGCTTGGGCCCTACCTGATGCGAGCATGGGATGAAACCGGGGAAGCGTGGAATGGGCATAAGCTTTTTCGCTCTCGAGAAAAAAACCGAACGAGTCCAAAGTTCGAAAGGGGTTGTGGGGGTTGCTCTCATTAATACAGTCAAAAGGCACCGGTCCATTTTCCACCGCCGTGTTCAGTTGAACCCATTATGACGTCAAAAAAGATAAGGCTGAAAAAGTCGGGGGGGGGCAGGTGGAAAAAGGAACAAGAGTAAATCTCTGGAATCGACCAAGAAGGGATCTACCTAGTTGAAGAAGAGAACGAAAATCTCGCAAGGTCTTGGGAGGGGGGGAGCATGGCACAAACAAACCAAGAAACAGACAAACACCACTCCAAAAATCGGGTTCTGACTGGTGTGTTCTAACCAGTTAAAGACAAGGGTCCGGTGGCTGAGGCCCGTAGAGAGACCTTCTTTGCTAAAAGATCAGATAGGGGGGGAGATTCCGACCACGTTAATGGGCAGAAAGGAAGCTGGTGCCAGGGCTTTAATAGATCTCCTATCTATCACTATCTATACAGAGAGGTCAGCTCAGTGTGAATGAAAAGGGAGTGAGCTAATGAAAGGAACACTGGAACCAGATTCTTTCCTTCTATAATAAAAGACCCAAAACCCTCCCGACTAAAAGCTGAAGCAATTCCTTGGGACTGAGCCGAAAAGCGCGGAAGAGCTTCATTGTAGCGACTTGAGAGAGAGAGGGAGAAGAATGCGCGGGATCTTGGGGGCGACCGTACGGTCGGAGGGGGAGAAATGAAGACAAGGGCACCTGCTGCGGCTTCAGGGCACAGTGGGGTTAGAAAAAAAATGGACAAATGGGGAACGTAGTTACAAGCAAGCAAAAAGAAATTGTGATTAAATCAAGGAAAGATAGAGACCTTTATATCATCGAACGATGACTCTCGGGGCGTTTTTTCAAGTGGAGATTCGCAACGAAAGGGGGGAATCGCCTTAATGAGGAAAGCGATTCCTCTGAGAAGAGTCGGTGCTCATCGGAGGTCAAGAGAGAGTCTGTTGAGAAGGTGTTGGTGGTTTAGCCTCGTGAGAGGAGAAATTCCTCCCTCACTGAAAGAGATTTGGAGGTTTTGTAATTCCAGTAGAGATGGGGGAAACGACGATCAAAACAAAGGGAAGGATCTTAGGATCTTAGGCCTATACAAAGCGTTCGTAAATCGGGAGTAATCTCAAAGAACTGAGGAGCATCTGCTCGAGAAAACAGAGGAAAAAGAGTAGAAGTGGTGGATCCCTCGATATAATAAATTTGATTGAACAGGGAGACCAAGATATAAGATGGTAGAGAACTTTCAGCAATCGCGCCAACACTCAAAAAGGGAAGAGTCTTTAGGGGGGGAATTGGTTAAGAAAAAGATAAAACCTAACCTGTCGAGACTCACGAAAAGAGACAACTCGCAGATTGAGGTTTTGCCCATTAGCTTTACGATATTGTAAGTGAATACCACGGAACATGAAACGACCATCGCTTCCTCGGCATGAAAGAAAACCCAGTAAGATACGAATCCGGGGGCCGGATGAGTTAATCTTGAGCGTCACTAATTTCGGATCATGTGGGCGAAAATTCAAGGCAAACACATGCTTAGGCATTCTAATTCGAACGAAATTGTGGAGCGAGTGGGTGGTGGTGCAACGATCATGAGGGTAAGAAGAAAGACGGAGCGCATGCCTCGGCCTGAATAAGAAACAACAGACAGGGAAGCTAGCTATAGGAGTAAATGAATGAAAAGATCAGAGCGTCCTTTTGGGTTGCTGAGGAGAAGAGGGGGGGATTCTACGTGCAACAGACTCAGGGGGAAAAGAACAGGGAGAGACCAAGTGGAAGGCGAGCCGCGGGCACCAGCTGCGTATCGGGCGGCATATCAGTGAATCTCAGCAGGGGGATGAACCTATCTCGAAACCTTCGTAAAAAAAAAAAAGAAAAGACAGGACCTCTTAACAAGTCAGAACTCCGTGGGAAGGGGGATCAGCGGAAAATCAGAACTAGGGGGCTATTTCTCCAAGAAGTCTACCCCCTCTGGTTACTGGGGAGAGGGGTTCTGGGTGGAGCATGCGGAAGTTTGACACCGTTAGCAAGTGTTGGGTCTGACCTCCAAATCTTATCCGTCTCCGTGGCGTAGGGGACGTATGAGTCAGGGATGGGTATCACTTAACGTCAGCAAGGGGATTCGGATCTATTGTCCTCCTAATTGGTAAAAAAGGGGAAAAAGACAGAAAAAAGAGGTTGCTTCCTACCTCTGTCAGGATGAGGATGTTGCTAACGAAGCGGGGAGGGAGGTTTATACTGCAGAAGAATCTTTACGCCTAACTCAAAATCTAGAGGGAGTAAACTCCCTCATTGATTTGAGAGAAAAAGACTTGATCTTCCTTAGGAGGGTGAATTACAAAGAAAGCCGAAAGAGGAGATAGACTAATCCACAGAGGGACGTCATTCATGTAGGTGACACCGCGAGGTAGACTTTGGGAGACAGCGAGTTTTGGGTTGTTGTTGAATGCTTTCATAAGAAGGGCTCGCTGAAATTAGTGGATAAAGGGTGAGGCATCTTAAAAACTCCACAAAGGGTAACCGAAGTGAGCTGCCAAGAGGAAAAGAAGGGGGGCGCTACGTCACATTATCTAAAGTGGGGAGGAAAAATTTTACCCAGGAGAAAAGGGTAACAAGGGGATGGGGAGCTATGTAAGCTTAGGGGTGAGGGGGGAAAAGACTCAATCAGGGTCGAGGGGTTCTGATGCAAGGGGTCTGGCTCAACATAAGGGTGGCAAATCGGGGGTGTTGGCAGATACAGGCAAAAGATGGTCTAGTAGGGCCGAAGAAGAAGAAAGAGAGTGACGAGGACATCTGGGCATCCAAATTCTTAACAAATAAATTTGGAGAGTCTCTCACCACAAAACGGGAGATAAAATATATATATAACATTTGGGCAAGAAGAAGGGAAGGTTGGTGAAGTCCTGGGTCCTGAAAGAGAGGGACTGGTGAAACGGAGGATAAAGCTATACTCATCTTGCTATTAGCTGAGTGCAGAAAAAGTGGCTCAACCCTATCAACCTTAACAGGTCGTCGGCTCGCAAATCGAATACTGTTTCCAACTTAAAGAGAGATGGTTTCCGTGTTAATAATGGGACAATAGCGGCAAAGGACAAAGGGGGATACGTTATGGCATAAGGGGTGGGAAAATCAATTTCTCAGAGGCATAGTGACAAGATGAAGGGGGGTCGCTACAGGAGAGAAACCGAAACGGGTTGTCCCGTGGGATAAAAACAGCGGGAAGGGGTCCCTCACGAAGTACGGCGGCAGCTGAAAATCAAATTCAAAGGGGGTTAAATACACAAAAGAGACTCGTTGAGCGGAACAGGATGAGGGGCAACATGGGCCTGCAGTCAACTAAAAGTTTGGGTGGGCATGTGGGATCGGAAATTCTTCATGCAACACAACCTAGAAAAGGGAGAAGGGGTTGCTCGAAGATACAAGTAGAGGGTTGTTAACTGGAGGGGGTGGCATTTAGATCAGCTGGGAAGTTTTCAGTTGCATCCTGTGAGTTTTCGGGCTCGGGAAACGAAAGAAAGGAAAGAGGGGGGAGAGAGGGAATTTGGGTCGTCATAAACGCTCCGACATTGTAGGCAGTGGGGAAGGCAATGGTTGAAATCCCATTGGACGGGGTCGAAAATCTCATAAAGAGGGGAATTACTGCAAGGCGTCCGCGGATGATTACCCATAAAATGAAGAGCAAAGCACGCGATATTTTTCGAAATGAACGACAAAGGGGGGCGGAAGGGGGGGACGAGAACTCCATACAAAATCGAAAGGAAAGGGTAGGTGGAGAAATCCTGGGGACGACGCCTACGCCAGGCGCGGTCGGTCCGGAGAAAACAATCTAAACAGAAAGGGAAGAGAGACTAATGTGGAAGGCCTGCCACTTGTCAGGGTCCGTCCGCCAGGAGGGAAATGGGAGGACTGGAACGATAGACTGAACTAAAGCCTCTCAATAAAGGGAGGGTCCTCTCAGGAGAACGGGAGAAGGGGAGAAGCCACATTCTTGATAGGGCCTGATGTGCCTTGACCTGGGTAGATAAGAACAAAAACACCGAAGAGAAAAAAACCCAAAAGAGAAGAGGCCCCTCTCATCAACAAACGTACCGGAGTAAAAAGAAAGTGGGGACTTCCTCAATCTCGGGATGGAAAAAAGATATTGTCATTTTTGAGCAAGATGATAGGGCTTACGGGTTGTATCTTTACCAAGACAGGATTCGGATTGTTTATGTCACAGAGGGATACACCGTCAGCCAGAGACGTTTCGAAGTCAAAAAGTAATTTTGGCAAAAGAGGATCGCCAGATACGCAATTAAAGGAAAAGAGAAAAGAACGTTTGTTAAAATCTCACCCAAGGCTCGAGAAGGGAGAATTGCAGGAGATGCCGGTTTCGGGGTAGAGGGAGCAGGAGGACGCATAGTGGAGACAGAGGACGGGATGGATGAAACAAAGCGAAAAGGGAGGTGAGAAATTATCAATAAAAGGTGAGGTCGTCTTTGGTGTATTCAGGGAAATCATAACTCTAAAAAGAATAGTGGAGTTTAATTGTCGGTGTCGTAGGGAAAGAAAGGGAGTATTAGAACTTATTCGTCCTATTAAATTCCGACATTCTCCTGGACTAAGAAACAGGGACGGTCTGAATTCCTCCCAAAGAGCGGTATGAAAGGTTGGCAGAGTGGCTGAATACATCATATAGAGAGAATTTTATCGGATAATCGAACCTGGGGATCTTGCGGCAACCAAAGAAAAGCCACGACTCAACCAAAGAAAAATAGCGAGAGCGGGCTGACTTTTGGCCAAAAGGGCGAGAATCTTTCTATCTTCCGGGGATAAAGCTCATTGACAATGGCCTCGAAATTATCTGTCCAAAGGTCGATGGAGCGAAGAACCGTCAGGAACAGCCACGAAAGCGGAGGGCTTTTCGAACTTATATCCCCCGCTGCCAGGAAGAGAAGAGGGTTTCATTTAAGGAGAGAAAGTTTAACAATTCGAAAGGGCGGAGAAATATTTGAACCAATAGTGCGAGGTGGAGAAAAGGGGGGGGTGATCTTTCTAAACAGAAGGGGACGGGCCTAAATAACCAAATCAAAGCTTGGGAGACCGCTTTATGGTTAGAGAAAAGGCCTCTAAGAAGAGGAAACCTAGATTTCCGGAATTCCAGGGGGGATGAAGGTCAAGTTCGCGTTGGTGGCTGGATTGCGGGCGGAGGTGGGTTAGGAGACGGCAACGCTCGACAGACTCAGTTTGGTTCTGTCGACCGGGCATGACCCCTCGTTGACAGGAGCGGAGTTAGGGATCAGAGTGCTATCTATAGGAACAGACCCCGAACGGTGGAATGCTTTCCATAAAGGTCCTGCCCTCGGGAAAAGACGGCGGGGATCCTTGGGGGAAAGTCCTCTGTAGCTGTCCGATGGAAAAAAGACCGTTTCTAAGCGCCATAAGAAAAAGGGGAGAGGGTGGAGCGTGGGGCTTTGGACGAGGCACGGGTCCACACGGCGCACCGTAAAACTTGCGTTCTCAGCTGAGACAGCAAAAGAAGTCATTTCTAGTTGAAAAAGAGGGACCGGGGCAGACGGCCAGCAGGTCATGAGTTTGTCTATTGTTTGAAAGGACCCCTAAGGGGGGATGGGAAAGAACTGAAGGGAGTTACTACCCTTCTTGAAAATAGAACAAGTGGCTCTAATCACGGATGCAGTAGGTTGGAGAGCCGATAAGAAAGCTAAAACGCGGAGAAAGAAGGGATAAACCACGAAAGGGGCATTCCTCTCAACTACTGAATCTGACTTAATTGCATTCTCAAAGAGAATAGGCAGAGTAGCCAATCGAAAGAACACAAGGGGGGGGGGGAGAGCAAAGGGAGGGGAAACACAGTTTGGGGACTGCGGCTTCATAACGTGTGGGAGGTACCTACGGGGGGGGGGGATTTTCACAGCCCGAAGCCTTCGCAAGTCATCGAGGAGACCCCGGCGGTGTATCAGGGAAAA